>OHAU01000688.1_pt1 | contig 45731 bp, 35 predicted proteins | sample 1577181 | NCBI WGS metagenome assembly OHAU01 (sample SAMEA3541472, study PRJEB24748) | human gut metagenome | biome: human gut; feature: human-associated habitat; material: faeces | place: China | collected 2012 | reverse complement strand
AGGCGTTAACGCTGTCTTCATATTCTCTGAGGTCCTCTGCGTTGAATCTGGCAATCTCTGCCTGTTCGAAGAGTTTCGTGAAGATGCGCTCTTGCAGGGCGGCGGGGCGTTCCATCAGTCTCGAAAGGTTTTTGAGTACGTACATCCATTTGTCGAACATGGTTACGAGCTCGTCCTCCTTCTTGTTGAACTTTGGAATTTCGATGTAGATGAATGCCAGTTTGTCGTAGAACACAGTCTTCTTTACGACATCCATGAGTTTGACTTCGTGGTGAAAGCAGTCCTTGTCGTCCTTGTCCTCGTCGAAAACGAAGTTGAGGAGCCCAACGGTGTATACGCTGTCCAGATGATAGTCCCATTCTTCTCCCCTTTTGCTTTGTTCTCGTATGGGGAAAGTGGAGTAGTAGACGGTCCTATCTTTGAAGAACTCCTGGTAAACATTCTGCATTTCAACGATGAACCTATCTCCCTGCTCGTTCTGGCAGTACACGTCGAAGATGGCGCGACGTGAGTCCCGCCTTTCCCCGAGCTGCTCCGAATTGAGGAATGTGACCTCCTTGACTGTCTGCTCTCCGACAAAGAGGGCATTGAGGAAACTGATGAGTAAGTCCTTGTTGAACTCCGAACCAAACAGTCTCTTGAATCCGAAGTCGGTATGTGGATTGATGTATCTTTCAGTCATGGCAAACGCTTTTTAATGTAGGAACCAGGCGTGGAATATTTTTATGGCTTCGACGTTGTCTGTGTCATTCCGAATTACGCCCGTCTTTGAGTCTGGCAATATCTTCGGCGGAAATCCCAGTCGCTTTCATAATGGCAGGGATGGGGATATCCATGTCCAGCAGGTTCTTGGCGACTTCCAGGTTGCGCAGGTCTTTTCCTTCTTGGATTCCCATTGTTTTCCCTTCGGCAAGGCCCATTGCCTTTCCTTCTTCAAGTCCCATAGCCTTCCCTTCTTCAATACCTTCTGCCTTCCCTTCCGCATATTTAATCCTCTCTGCGGTCTTGATGGCGTTGAGAATATCGCGGAAGGCGTTAACGCTGTCTTCATATTCTCTGAGGTCCTCTGCGTTGAATCTGGCAATCTCCGCCTGTTCGAAGAGTTTTGTGAAGATGCGCTCTTGCAGGGCGGCGGGGCGTTCCATCAGTCTTGATAGGTTTTTGAGTACGTACATCCATTTGTCGAACATGGTTACGAGCTCGTCTTCCTTCTTGTTGAACTTTGGAATCTCGATGTAGATGAATGCCAGTTTGTCGTAGAACACAGTCTTCTTTACGACATCCATGAGTTTGACTTCGTGGTGAAAGCAGTCCTTGTCGTCCTTGTCCTCGTCGAAAACGAAGTTGAGGAGCCCAACGGTGTATACGCTGTCCAGATGATAGTCCCATTCTTCTCCCCTTTTGCTTTGTTCTCGTATGGGGAAAGTGGAGTAGTAGACAGTCCTATCTTTGAAGAATTCCTGGTAAACATTCTGCATTTCAACGATGAACCTGTCTCCCTGCTCGTTCTGGCAGTACACGTCGAAGATGGCGCGTCGTGAGTCCCGCCTTTCCCCGAGCTGCTCCGAATTGAGAAATGTGACCTCCTTGACCGTCTGCTCTCCGACAAAGAGGGCATTGAGGAAACTGATGAGTAAGTCCTTGTTGAACTCCGAACCAAACAGTCTCTTGAATCCGAAGTCGGTATGTGGATTGATGTATCTTTCAGTCATGGTAAACGCTTTTTAATGTAAGAACCAGGCGTGGAATATTTTTATGGCTTCAACGTTGTCTGTGAGGGACAGATGTGTGCCATAAAGTGTTGCCTGTTTTTCCGGCGCACCGCCTATCCATTGCAAATTTAAAACGAATTATTCAAATCTGCAAATGTTTTATCAGAAGTTGCTGAGAATCAAACTAAAGAAACCTAAACAAATCGGGCAGGCGTTCAGAACAAAATCTGAATGTCTGCCCGATAAAGGTTGCTTATTTTTTCATTTCAACGATGTGCGTTGGTGGCTGTTCGCGGTTACGGCGTTCCGTTTCCCTGACCACTGCTTCAGCCAAGGTGCGGAAGGCCAGTCCGGTGATGGTGTCGCTATGAACCGCTGCCGGTTCGCCTTCGTCGCCGCTTTCGCAGATACCCTGAACGAGGGGGATTTCCCCCAAAAGCGGCACTTGCATTTCCTCAGCGAGCTGTTTGACACCGCCCTTGCCGAAGATGTAGTATTTGTTTTCCGGCAACTCTTTCGGAGTGAACCATGCCATGTTTTCCACCAGTCCAAGAATAGGCACGTTCACCTTTTCGTTGCGGTACATGTCAATGCCTTTGCGTGCGTCGGCCAGTGCCACTTGCTGCGGAGTGGAAACGATGACGGCGCCAGTGATGGCCAGGTTCTGCAGCAAGGTGAGGTGGATGTCGCTCGTTCCCGGCGGCGTGTCGAGTACAAAGTAGTCCAGTTCGCCCCAGTCGCAATCAGCGATGAGTTGCTTGAGGGCGTTTGACGCCATACCGCCACGCCAGAGCGTTGCCGTTTCCGGATTTACGAAGAAACCGATTGAAAGAAGTTTCACGCCATATTTCATGGCAGGAATCAGCACTTGTCGTCCGTCCTTCATTTCGGCAAAGATATTCTCGTTCTCCATGTGGAACATTTTGGGCATAGAAGGGCCAAAGATGTCGGCGTCGAGCAGTCCGACCTTATATCCGGCCTGCGCCAATGCCACAGCCAGATTGGCAGCCACTGTGCTTTTGCCAACGCCGCCCTTGCCCGAACTGACAGCAATGACGTTTTTCACCTGTGGTAGCATTTTGCCAGGTTCAGGGCGTGCCGCCTGAATCGTCTTTGTCTTGACAGTCACGTTGACATCTTTGTCAACGTATGTATGGATTGCAGCTTCGGCTGCTTTGACCACCGACTTCATAAACGGGTCAGTCGATTTCTCAAAGATAATGGAGAAAGAAACATTCATCCCGTCGATGCGCAGATCGTCTTCAATCATGTTGGCTTCAACGAGATTTTTGCCTGTTCCGGGATAGCGCACTGTTGCCAGAGTGTCAGTGATGAGTTTGGGGTATATCTGAAGCATTTTAATTATTGTTTTACCATTACTTATTGCATTTCATCTGGAGAAATGCCCAATGCGCGAGTCAGCGAATAGCCTAACAAGTCTTGTTTGAAACCTTCTCCTTCAATCGGTGCTGTGGTGAGAATGGTGACTTCCTTGTCTGGGTTCTTTGTCAGATGGTCAGCGATTTCTTCTCCGTATTCTTCATCGTCGCCAACGACCACCAGGCGTTCCACTTCCTCTGCCTGCAAGATATTTTCCAGCGTCTGCAGGAAGAAAGACTTCAGACTCACCACCTTGCTGAACGCGGGGAACGCAGCTAGACGAAATTCTCCGAGCGGGCCTTTAAAGCCTTTGCCATTTAATTCCTTGTTGAAGTCAGACGGCAGGAAATTGTCGAAGCCTTCCGCATTTTCGTCAAAGAGCACCACCACCTGAACAGTGTTGTCTCCCACGCGCAAACCGCCGTCGAGCATGGCCGATTCCAGCCATATAGCCAAGTCGGCCTTATTGACGTCGCGTTTCAGAAGGCGTTCGTAGTTGGATCTGAATATATATCCCATCTTGTCGAGGAAAACGGCGTCAACAAGAATGACGTTTTTAGCCCATTTGTTAGAACTCATATAATATGTATGGTTATTTAGTAGGTGTAGTCATTGTTAAGAACGTAGGTGGTCCTGCATTCAGTATGCAAACTTACTCATTTTTTCTGGGATAGGCAATCAGAGGGAACGTCCATTCTCGCCGCGCTTCCCATAGAAAGCCCTTGTTTTATGTATAAATAATCTGTTTGCCTATAATTTTATGCAATATCCTTGCATATATGCGTGTATAGTTGTAACTTTGCCGCATAATTATAACATAGATATTCATGAAACAACGATACGATCGTTTAGAGACATTACGAATAATCCTTTCGCGCGGTGAGGCTGGCAGTCAGGAAAGCATATTGCGTCAGCTCACGCACATGGGCTTCGATGTGACCCAGGCAACTCTCTCGCGCGACTTGCGAAAGCTCAAGGCTGTGAAGGTGCCTTATGGCGACAGTTACCGATACATCCTGCCTGAACATCCCCACTATCAGCGCAACACCCAGCCCTCCACGCTCTCAGACTTTCTGCGTGCAACGGGTTTCGAATCGCTGGCGTTTTCAGGTAATCTGGCCGTTATCCACACGCGTCCGGGCTACGCCGGAGGTTTGGCCTCCGACATCGATGCCCGCCGCCTGCCTGAGGTGGTTGGCACCATCGCTGGTGACGATGCCATCTTGATTGTCATAGCTGAAGACGTCTCCCGTCAGGATTTTGTGGATGCGCTTGCCACGGTCATTCCGGCCATCAAAAGCGTCATGTTGTAGTCACTTACTTATCAACTCCGCTCTCATGTAAGAGAAAATCAAAACACACAAGATAAAATGGAAGAATATAACGACGGCATCCGGGTTATTGTAGCCGACGGATCACATGAAAAGTATGTAGACACCATACTTCAAACAATCACTGACTCAGCAAAGGTGCGTGGGTCGGGCATCGCTTCCCGTACGCATGAATATGTGGCCACGAAGATGCGAGAGCGCAAGGCCGTCATTGCTCTTTATGGCGACGAGTTTGCCGGATTTTGCTACATTGAGAGTTGGGAAAACAAGCATTATGTTGCCAATTCCGGTTTGATAGTTGTTCCGAAATTTCGCGGTCATCATCTTGCCACGCGCATCAAGCGTCTGGCCTTTTCGCTCTCCCGCACGCGTTGGCCACATGCCAAATTGTTCGGCCTTACGAGTTCCGGTGCGGTGATGCGCATCAACACCGCCTTGGGTTACGTGCCAGTTCCGTTTGCCGAGCTCACGCAAGACGATGAATACTGGAAGGGTTGCGGCACGCCCGATGCGCCATGCTGCATCAACTGCGATGTCTTGGCCCGCACTGGCCGAAAATATTGCGTCTGCACTGGCATGCTCTACGATCCGGCCCGCCACGTTGGCGAACCCTTGCCTGAGCCCATTCCGCAAGATGTGATAGACTTCATCAAGAAGGCGGAAGGCAGCGACGCTGAGTAATTGCTCAAGTTTTTATAATCATTATTTAAGAGCGTCTTACTAGAAAAGACAAATCCAAACCATACCGACATCTACGACCCCAATAACATAACAAACATGGAAGAGAAAAAGAAAAAAGTCGTCGTCGCTTTCAGCGGCGGTCTCGACACCTCATATACCGTGATGTATTTGGCCAAGGAAAAAGGCTATGAAGTATATGCCGCCTGCGCCAATACCGGCGGTTTCAGTGCAGAGCAACTCAAGACCAACGAGGAAAACGCCTACAAACTCGGTGCCACGAAATACGTGACGCTCGACGTGACGCATGAATATTACGAGAAGAGTTTGAAATTTATGGTCTACGGAAACGTGTTGCGCAACAATGTTTATCCCATCTCCGTTTCCTCAGAACGCATTTTCCAAGGCATGGCCATTGCGCGTTACGCCAAGGAAATCGGTGCCGACGCCATTGCCCACGGTTCAACGGGTGCTGGCAACGACCAAGTGCGCTTCGACATGACCTTCCTCGTGATGTGTCCCGACATGGAAATCATCACCCTCACGCGCGACAGCAACCTCTCGCGCCAGGAGGAGGTCGACTATCTGAACAGCCACGGCTTCAGTGCTGATTTCACCAAACTGAAATACAGTTACAACGTGGGTATTTGGGGCACCAGTATCTGCGGTGGCGAGATTCTCGATTCCAAGCAAGGCCTTCCAGAAACCGCCTATCTGAAGCAAGTGACCAAGACCGGCACAGAGCAGTTGGCCCTCACCTTCGAGAAAGGCGAACTCAAAGCTGTCAATGGCGAGCACTTCGACGACCCCATCGCTGCCATCTGCAAGGTGGAAGAAATCGGTGCGGCTTATGGTATCGGCCGTGACATGCACGTCGGCGACACCATCATCGGCATCAAGGGCCGTGTCGGTTTTGAAGCCGCAGCCCCCGCGCTGATCATTGGCGCCCACCGCTTCTTGGAGAAATATACGCTCTCGAAGTGGCAGCAATATTGGAAAGACCAAGTGGCCAACTGGTATGGCATGTTTCTTCATGAAAGCCAGTATCTCGAGCCCGTCATGCGCGACATCGAAGCCATGCTGACCAGTTCGCAGCGCTACGTCAATGGCACTGTCACCCTCGAGCTCCGTCCGCTCGGTTTCTCAACCGTTGGTGTCGACAGCGCAGACGATTTGGTCAAGACCAAGTTTGGCGAATATGGCGAAACGCAGAAGGGCTGGACGGCCGACGATGCCAAGGGCTTCATCAAGGTGCTTTCAACGCCGCTGCGTGTGTTCTATGCTAACCACCAGAGCGACGAACAGAAATAAACAATCACACCTACTTACCAATTTGCACTTATATATGACGGGTGTTGGGGAAACGGCGTCACCAATGATGAAAACCGCTTCCGCCCGCCTGTTGACAATTCCACAAAACAGTAACAGCAACACATGATTCGCATAGGCATCATTGGCGGCGCAGGCTATACCGCAGGCGAACTCTGCCGACTTTTGTTAAACCATCCAGAGGCTGAAATCGTTTTCATCAACAGCGAGAGCAACGCCGGCAATCTCATCACCGACGTGCATGAAGGGCTTTATGGAGAAACCGATATGCGCTTCACCGACGAACTCCCGTTTGAGGACGTTGATGTCGTCTATTTCTGTTTCGGTCATGGCAAGAGTACCCAGTTCTTGGCCGACCACTATATTCCTGCCGATGTTCGCATCATCGACCTCGCGCAAGACTTCCGTCTGGCCGCAGAAGGCAACGACTATGTTTACGGTTTGCCAGAGCTCAACCGCACCGCCATTCTCGGTGCGCAACACGTGGCCAATCCCGGCTGCTTCGCCACCTGCATCCAGCTCGGCCTGTTGCCTTTGGCCGATGCCGGACTGTTGCAAGGCGACGTCAGCGTCAACGCCATCACGGGTTCCACGGGAGCAGGAGTCAAACCCTCTTCCACCACCCATTTCTCCTGGCGCTCGGGCAACATGAGCATCTACAAGGCCTTCCAACACCAGCACGTTCCCGAAATCGTGCAGTCGTTGCAGCAGCTCCAGCCGTCGTTTGAAGGCGCCATCGACTTCATCCCCTATCGCGGCGACTTTCCGCGCGGCATCTTCGCCACAGAGGTCATCACTTGCGACGCTCCCGAAGAAGAAATCGCCGACCTCTATCGCGACTTCTACAGCGATGCCCCGTTCACGCACTATGTGGACCGCGCCGTCGACCTCAAGCAAGTGGTTAACACCAATAAATGTCTCATCCATGCGGAGCGCCACGGCAACAAACTCCTTGTCACTTCCGTCATCGACAATCTTCTCAAGGGCGCTTCTGGACAGGCCGTACAAAACATGAACCTCATGTTTGAACTTGAGGAAGACACTGGCTTGCGCCTCAAACCCCTTGCCTTCTGATCCTTTCTTTGGAGGGCTGGCGCCCGTTGTAAATCCAACTATTTACCAACTTAAGTCCATGCAATTATACCCCGTATATCCGCTCTTCGACATCAATATCGTCAAGGGTGAAGGCTGCCACGTTTGGGACAGCGAAGGCCAGGAATATCTTGACCTTTATGGCGGCCATGCCGTCATCAGCATCGGTCATTGCCATCCGCATTATGTCGAGAAACTCACCCAGCAACTGAACACGCTTGGATTCTATTCCAATTCCGTTATCAACCGTTTGCAGGAGCAACTCGCCGAGCGCCTTGGAAAAGCCTGTGGTTATGACAACTATCAGCTCTTCCTCGTCAATTCCGGTGCCGAGGCCAACGAAAATGCCTTGAAGCTCGCCTCGTTCCACACAGGGCGCAAGCGCATCCTTGCCGCTTCAAAAGCTTTCCACGGCCGCACCTCCCTGGCGGTTGAAGCCACCGATAATCCAAAAATCGTTGCTCCCGTCAATGCCAACGGCCATGTGCAATTCCTTCCGCTCAATGACCTTGAAGCCTTCCAAAGCGAACTCGCCAAGGGCGATGTGGCGGCAGTCATTGTTGAATGTATTCAAGGCGTGGGTGGCATCCGTCTTGCCACATCCGAGTTCATGCAGGGGCTTCGCAAAGCCTGCAGCGAGAACGGAACAGTGCTCATCTGCGACGAGATACAATGTGGCTACGGGCGTAGCGGCAAATTCTTCGCTCATCAGCACACAGGTGTCCGTCCCGACATCATCACCTGCGCCAAAGGCATCGGCAACGGTTTTCCTATGGGCGCGGTGCTCATCTCCCCCCAGTTTGAGGCCGTCTTCGGTCAGCTCGGCACCACCTTCGGTGGCAACCATCTGGCCTGCGCGGCAGCCCTGGCTGTGCTTGATGTCATCGAGGAAGAACACCTCGTTGAAAACGCCGCCAGCGTCGGCAGTTACCTCCTTTCCCAGCTGAAAACTTTGGCCGCCGAAACCCCGTCTATCGTTGACGTGCGTGGCGAGGGCCTCATGATAGGCATCGAGTTTTCCGACAGCATCAAGACGCTGAGAGCGCGTTTGGTGAAGGAGCAGCACGTCTTCACGGGCGCCGCTTCAACCAACATACTACGCCTCCTTCCGCCGCTCAGCCTCACCAAGGCAGAGGCCGACGATTTCCTGAGCCGCCTCAAACAGGTGCTCTGAGGGGGAGCAGATGGTTTGTAATTGAGTGAAACCGGAAAGAATCATTCCGGGAAAATGGCACATGACATATAATGGTTTCTTTAAAAGAAAATCCATTACATGCCGTGTGTCATTTTTTGTTTTGACGCCACAAAAGAAAACCGCCAGGAACTGCGCCAGCGCGGTTTGTTTGGTAAAAACAGTGAGAGTATCAAGTTGCCGAACAATTGCGAAATTCGATACGCTCATACGGGATTATTGTTTTTTATGCTTACCTTTGTAAGCAAGTACCTATCTAATAAATTAGGCCAGCTAAGAGATAGGTCGACTCAAAGTGATTTTGGCTAAAAACGATATTATATAGTATGGACATCCAGAGAATAAACCAGCATACGTCCGCATTCAATGAGATTACGCATTTCATAGAAAGTGAGAACGGTAAAGAGAAGGTTGAAGTTTGGTTCGCACGCGAACTTCAATCAGTGCTTGGGTATGCCCGTTGGGAGAATTTTACGGTAGCAATAAGCAGAGCGGTAGAATCATGCAAGTCGCAGAATATCAATGTGGATGATCATTTTCGTGACGTCACGAAAATGATTAGTTTGGCAAAGGGTGCCAAGCGTGAAATCAAGGACTATATGTTGACACGCTTTGCTTGTTATCTTATAGCTCAGAACGGTGACCCCAAGAAAGAAGAAATTGCTTTTGCACAGGGTTATTTCGCTTTGCAGACGCGACGGGCAGAACTTATTGCTGAGCATTTGCAGCAAATATCTCGTTTGGAGACACGCGACCGTCTGCGTGCTTCAGAGAAACAGTTGTCGCGCAATATATATGAGCGTGGTGTTGATGACAAGGGCTTCGGGCGCATACGTTCAAAGGGTGACACTGCTTTGTTTGGAGGGCATACGACGGAGGATATGAAACTCCGTCTTGGCATAAAGGCAACACGTCCGTTGGCCGACTTTCTTCCCACACTGACCATTGCAGCCAAGAATCTCGCAACAGAGATGACCAACTACAATGTGGAGCAAAAGAATCTTTATGGGGAAGGCACCATAACGACCGAACACATACAAAATAATGTCAGTGTGAGGCAAATGCTCGGGCAACGAGGTATAAAACCCGAAAATCTCCCTCCTGCAGAGGATATAAAGAAGGTGGAGCGTAGAGTGGCAAGCAACGAGAAGAAAATAGAAAAGACTTCAAGCAAATTGCCCCAAAAGATAGAGTAACTCAGATATTAATAATGACTAAGAGGGCGTTCTAAAGCAATAGGTTTTAGAACGCCTTCTTAGCGCATACGCCGAAAGCTGCGGAACTCTCGCCGCTGTTTCATTCCCTATGCCTGTCAGCGTATCCAGCACCAGACACACCCGAATCTGCTCCCTGCGACGTTCGAATCTGCTCCCTGCGACATCCGAATCTGCTCCCAGCGACGTTCGCGTCTGCTCCCAGCGACGTTTGCACACGGGGCGGCATTCGCCAAAAGTCATAGTTCCTGCATCGGGAGGGAAGGTGGAAATCGGGTGAAAGGCGTGTTTCGTTTCTCCCAACGTGTTCCCTGTTTTCTTCCCATTCGTCCCCAGTGGCCATGAACGCTTGCCGTTTGAATCCGCTTCCTTTCAGTAAATTTCATGGCAAGGGGAGGAAAATAAAGAGCGCGTTTTGTCTTGGCCATTCAGAAAAGTAGCACTACCTTTGCATCCAAATGCGTATGCTTCAATGCGCATATTTGCTTGAAAACTTAAAGGGTGCCCAGAAAAAACAGTTGTTAATCTCGGATGATCCTGCCGGATGCATAGGCTTTTTCTCTCCACCTACTTAAATCAAAAACAATATTGCATTTATGAGGAAAAATTTACTTCTTGTTTTAACCTTGGCCGCTTCGGCCTTCATGGGCGCCTGCTCTTCAGACGAGTTTGAATCATCAGACGTCAGCGTCATCCCACCGTCAACGACCGCCGAGGCCGACGAATCGCTCTTCCCCGTTGAGGGTGGCGGCAAACTGATTTCTTCCAACGGTGCCGACGCGCTCAACGTGCTCTTGAAATCGCCCAGCTTCAAAATGGAAAACGCCACCACGCTCCACAATGCCGTCATCACGCAGGAGCAATGGGATGAAATCAAGGCGTATGTCGACAAAAACTTGCGCGTGGAAGGCAACGACTTGGCCACCTATAACAATGTGTTCAGATGGTGTTTCGACAGCCTGACCTATAGCTACGACGATGCCGGCCTTGAGCCCTACGACGTGTTCACCAAGCGTCGTTGCGTCTGCCAGGGCTATGCTAACCTCTGCAAGACGATGCTCCTCACGCAGGGCATCCCCGCCTTCGGTGTCAATGGTTCGCTCGGCACGCTGGGTGCCCACGCCTGGCTCTATGCCTACGACGGCAAGAACTGGCACGTGAGCGACCCAACGAACAATATGGAATTTCTGATGAAAGACGTGTCGAAGTATAAGAACAAGCTCATGGTTGAACGCACGGAAATCGAGCTCTTTGAAGACGAGAACTTCGGCTATAACTACAACGAGAGCCGCCTCAACGTCTGCCGCGTGAAGCAGTGTGAGAAAGAAGCCCTCACCGTGCCGTTCGCTGTTGCTGGCTACAAAATCGGTTCCTTCCTGCTCGAAGAACCACTTCCGGCAAACATTCGCCAGATTTATTTCGGCACCAACATCCAGTCGCTCGGCACCCAGGGTTATCCTCTCTTTGGCAAGGATGCCAATGTCGAGGAAGTCTTCATTGCTCCGAAAAACAACTACCTCAGTTCGCAAGACGGCGTGGTCTATCGCGGTAAGGGCACCAACCTCTATTACATTCCTTCAGGCATCCGCCGCCTCGTTTTGAAGCCGATGAAGGTCATCGGTAAAAACACGGTCTACGACAAACCGAATCTCGAGGAAATCGTCATCAGCGAAGGCACCACCACCGTTGAAGACTACGCCTTCGAGTCGTGCCCCTCGCTCAAGCGCGTTTACGTGCCTCAGAGCGTCACCAATTTCTCCAAAGACGCCATCTATCGTTGCTCCGATGACGTTGAAATCCTCAGAGTTTCAACAGGTATCCACCACGTGACGATGTGATAGATCCCTAAAAAACAGACATTTCGCAAGATGTTTCCATCCGGCGGAAAAAGAGAAAGACTTTTGTTTTGCCAGTGTGAAAACTAACACTACCTTTGCAGGCAGATGTGCATCTTCATAGATACGCGTCTGCCTGCAATTCCTTTTGGAAACGGCATTGGAAATACTATAAAAGCATTATAAACACCACACTTTTTCCCACAACTGCTTATGAAGAAAACACTACTCTTTGCATTCGCCCTGACCGTTTCGGCCTTCTTTTCAGCCTGTTCCTCAGACGACCTCGACACCACCGTTGTCAACGTGATGCCGCCTGCCGTTTCCTCGGAGGCCAACCAGTCGCTCTTCCCAGAAGAAGGCAAAGCCAAAATGGTTTCCAAAAACGGTGCGGAGGCGCTCTTCGCCCTGCTGAAATCGCCCAAGTTCAACATGGAGGCTGCCACCAAGCTCCACAATGCCACCATCACCGACTCGCAATGGAACGTCATCAAGGAATATGTTGACAAGAACCTGAAAGGCGCCACAGAGACCGAAACCTACAAAAGGATTTTCAAATGGTGTCACGACAGCTTGACTTACACCCACGATGGCCCCAGCCTTGAGCCGTATGATGTTTTCACCAACCGCCGCTGCATTTGCCAGGGCTATGCCAACCTCTGCAAGACGATGCTCCTCACGCAGGGCATCCCCGCCTTCGGCGTCAACGGCTATTATGCCGCCTATGGTGCCCATGCTTGGCTCTATGCTTACGTCGACAAAATCTGGCGCGTGTGTGACCCGACGGGCTACAGACAACATGGCATGTCGGAACTGAATAAATATAAAAACGACCTCCTCGTGCAGCGCACGGAGATTGAACTCTTCGAGGACGAAAACTTCGGGTATAACTACGACGAATACCGTCTCAACGTCTGTCGCGTGAAGAAGTGCGACGGCGAAGCCCTCACGGTGCCCTTCTCCGTGGCTGGCTTCAAGATTTCTTCGTTTCTCCTTGAGCATTCGCTCCCTTCAAACGTGCGCCAGCTTTATTTCGGCACCAACATCCAGTCGCTCGGCACTCAGGGCTATCCTCTCTTTGGCAGAGCCAATAGCGTTGAAGAAGCATTCGTGGCGCCCGGCAACCGCCTGATTAGTTCGCAAGACGGCGTGATTTACCACGGCACCGGCACCAATGTATATTACATTCCCACCGCCATCCGCCGTCTCGTCTTGAAGCCGATGAAGGTCATCGGCAAGAACACCGTCTACGACCTTCCGAATCTCGAGGAAATCGTCATTAGCGAAGGCACCACCACTGTCGAGCCGTATGCCTTCGAATCCTGCCCTTCGCTCAAGCGCATCTATGTGCCTCAGAGCGTGACCAGCTTCGCAAAAGACGCCCTCTATCGTTGCCCAGATGATGTTGAAATCCTCAAAGGTTCAACGGGCATCCATCATGTGACGATGTAAGAGCATGTCCAATTGTTCTTCAGCCCCCAAATGGTCAAAGGTTGGATTTTCAGACAGATGAAAGCCCAAACTTTGCCCGTTTGGGGGCTGCCTCTTATATTTGGCAACTATAATGGTCAAATCTACGAGTTGCTTAGAGAATTTTGCGCAAAAACTTTTGACAAGCGATAGCTTTGCAGTAACTTTGCAATCGTATATACTGAAAAGTAGGCACCAAGGCGTGTCGTCGGTTAGTCGGAGGCAGAAGCAACGTTCGGTCACGGTGAGTCTGGCGGCAGTTTGGTGTAATGAAAAAAGCATATAATCAACGAGCATAAATAATAGGAATTACATGTCTGGAAACAAAAAAATCAAGAGAGCGCTCATTTCCGTATTCCACAAAGACGGTCTCGACGCAATTCTGGCAAAACTCCACGCTGAAGGCGTAGAGTTTCTCTCAACTGGCGGTACGCAAACTTTCATCGAGCAGCAAGGCTATCCCTGCCGCAAGGTGGAAGACGTGACAACTTACCCCTCCATCTTGGGCGGCCGCGTGAAAACGCTGCACCCGAAAATCTTCGGTGGCATCTTGGGACGCCGCGCTTTGGAGAGCGACGCCGAGCAGATGGCCAAATATGAAATTCCAGAGATAGACCTCGTGATTGTCGACCTCTATCCGTTTGAACAGACCGTTGCCAGCGGTGCTTCCGATGCCGACATCATCGAAAAGATTGACATAGGCGGCATCTCTTTGATTCGCGCTGGAGCCAAGAACTTCAACGACGTGGTCATCGTGCCTTCAAAGGCTGAATATCCTGTGCTCCTCGACATCCTCAATCGTCAGGGTGCCGAAACAACGCTCGAAGAACGCCGCATGTTTGCCACGCGTGCTTTCGGCGTGAGCAGCCATTACGACACCGCCATCAATGCGTGGTTTGAAGGTAAGAAATAATTCAAGGCAAGATAGATATAATGAGCGTATTTAGTATATTCTCCAAAATGTTCTCCTTCACCCAGGAGTTGGCCATCGACCTCGGAACGGCCAACACCATCATCATTTGCGATGATGAAATCGTGGTGAACGAGCCTTCAGTCGTGGCGCTCGACAGACAGTCTGAAAAGATGATTGCCGTGGGCGAGCAAGCCAAACTGATGTATGAGAAGACGAGCGACAAGACACGCGTGATTCGTCCGCTGCGCGATGGCGTCATTGCCGACTTCAACGCCTGCGAACAGATGATGCGTGGACTCATCAAGATGGTTCATCGTGGCAAGCGCATCTTCTCGCCTTCGCTCCGCATGGTCATCGGTGTGCCCTCCGGCTCCACCGAAGTGGAATTGCGTGCTGTGCGCGACTCCGCTGAGCATGCTGGCGGCCGCGACATCTTCTTGCTTTATGAGCCAATGGCTGCCGCCATCGGTATCGGCATCGACGTGAATGCCCCAGAAGGCAACATGGTGGTTGACATAGGTGGCGGAACGACAGAAATCGCCGTCATCTCTCTCGGCGGCATCGTGTCCAACAACTCCATCAAGATGGCCGGCGACGATTTCGCAGCCGACATCAAGGACTATATGAGCCGCCAGCACAACGTGAAGGTCAGCGAACGAATGGCCGAACGCATCAAGATTCATGTGGGTGCCGCTTTGACCGAGCTCGGCGACGCTGCGCCTGAAGACTACATCGTGCGCGGTCCGAACCGCATCACCTCCATGCCGATGGAAGTGCCGGTGTGCTATCAGGAAATCGCCCACTGTCTCGAGAAGTCAATCGCCAGAATCGAGCAGGCCATTATCTCCGCTCTGGAAAAGACGCCGCCCGAACTCTATGCCGACATCGTTCAAAACGGCATTTACCTCACTGGCGGCGGTGCGCTCTTGCGCGGTCTCGACAAGCGCTTGACCGACAAGATTAATATCCCGTTCCACGTGGCAGAAGATCCCCTCTTGTGCGTGGCAAGGGGAACGGGCATCGCCTTGAAGAACGTTGAGAAATTCACGTTCCTCATGCGATAAGTAATGGTGCGCCATTACTAAGTAATAGTGCGCCGTTACCAAGATGAAGCCCCATACGTTGAGGCTTCAGGCATACTTTCGTTATTAGCCAAACAAAATAAAGGACAGGCATCCCCCTTGCATCAAGCACAAGGGAGATGGCCCGTCCTTCATGTTATAGACACATGTACTATCTCCTCGAATTTTTCCGCAAATACCATTATTTTCTGCTCTTCCTCGTGCTCGAAATAGTCAGCTTCACGCTTCTCTTCCGTTTCAACCATTATCAGGGAAGCGTGTGGTTCACCTCGGCCAACGGCGTTGCTGCCGGCATCAACCGTATGTATGGCGATGCCGTTTCCTACGTAGACCTCAAAGAAGTCAACCGCCACCTGACCGATGAGAACACGCGCTTGCAAATCGAAACGGAACAACTGCGCGAAGCCTTGCGCGAAGCCTCGCATGAGCCTTCGCCGACAGAACTCCGCGTGAAGGAGCAGCTGGCAGCCTATAAGCTGATTCCTGCCGTGGTCGTGTCAAACAATATGTCAAACAACAACCACTATCTCGTCATCGACTGCGGAACAAACCAGGGTGTCCAACCGGAGATGGGCGTCGTTGGCGGTGGCGGCGTGGTCGGCATCGTTTATCTGACGGGGCCCAACTATTCTTTGGTCATTCCCGTCACCAACAAAAAGTCGAGCATTAGCTGCCGCGTGCGCGGACAGAATTATTTCGGCTATCTGCAATGGGAAGGAAAGAGCATGCTGCGTGCCTGTCTCGACGACATCCCGCGATATGCGAAAATCAAGAAGGATGAAGTCGTTGAAACCAGCGGTTATTCCTCCGTCTTCCCTCCTGGCATCTTTGTCGGCAGAATCTCTGAAATCGGCAACTCGGCCGATGGGCAGTCTTACAAACTGGGTGTGACGCTCGGAACAGACTTCTCACGCTTGAGGGACGTCAACGTCATTGCCACCCCCTATAAAGCGGAAGTCGACACGCTGCGCTCGCACGCTGCCGAAGCAGATATCAATTCCGAAAACTGACGAATACAACACGATAACCCACTGGACATCTATGGTTCAAAAGATTTTAATCCGCCTTGGCTGGTTTGTGCTCCTGCTGCTCTTGCAGGTGTTGCTTTTCGGGCATATCCACCTCTTCGGTTATGCCACTCCCATGCCGTATGTCTATTTTCTCATCATCCTTTCGCTCGACACGCCGCGTTGGCTCTATCTCGTGTCGGCCTTTGCCCTCGGCCTCGCCATCGACATCTTCTCCTGCACGCCAGGCATGACTTCCGCCTCCCTCTGTGCCGTGGCTCTCATCGCCCCTTGGCTGCTTGAGAAATTCCGTCCGTCCGACAAGGAGAGCGAAGACTTCTCCCCTTCGGCGCGTAGCATGAAATGGGGCGGATTCTTGCGCTATGCCGCATTGCTCATCCTGCTCAATTGCATTTTCTATTTCACCATCGAGGCCTTCTCCTTCACCGCTTGGAAACTCCTCCTTGTCAACATTGGCGCCAGTTTCCTGCTCACGTTCCTCGTGGTTCTCGCCCTCGAACTCCTCCGCTCGCGCCATTAAGTAATGGTAAAAAAATAACTTGACCAATTTTGAGGAGTAAGGAATTATTTCTTATGCCCTGTATTTTTGCCGTTTTTGAAATTTGTCATCGGTCACATAGCCCGCTATGCTTCCTCTTCCAAATTCCAAAACCAACAAAAATACAGATCAAAATTGCCCAACTTATTCTTTCACCATTACTGAGCGGCGGCATACGGCTTTTGCCCTCGGCCGGCAAATGGATTCAAAAAGATTTTTGAATACCTGCTTATTTAACCTCCCAACGTATGTCAGACGAACCCAATTATATCAATCGGAAATACATCTTAGGCGGCATAGCGGTTGCAGTTGTCATCATCTATCTCATCCGTCTCTTCTCGCTCCAGCTGATGAGCGACGACTATAAGAAGAATGCCGACTCCAATGCCTTCCGCAAAGAAATCCAATATCCCTCTCGCGGACTGATTCTCGATCGCAAAGGGCGGCTCCTTGTCTACAATGAGTCGTCGTACAACATCATGGTCGTCATGAACGACCAGCGCGGCATCGATACGCTCGACTTTTGCCAGACCGTTGGCATCACGAAAGATTTCTATATCAAGCGCATGGACGAAATTAAGTCGAAAATCAGCTATTCGCGCTATACGCCGCAGCTCTTCATGAGCCAGATTCCCGCAGAGGAGTTCTCCGTTTTCCGCGAGAAACTCTTCCGCTTCAAAGGCTTCTCCGTTGAAAAACGCTCCGTTCGCCACTACACCACTGGCCTTGGGGCGCACCTCCTCGGCGATGTCGGAGAAGTGAACGACAAAGACATAGCCAACGACGATTATTATCAGAGCGGCGACTTCATCGGAAAACTCGGCGTGGAACGTAGCTACGAAAAAGAACTGCGTGGCGAAAAAGGCATGCGCATCATGCTGCGAGACGTTCACGGACGCACGCAGGGCCACTATCAGAACGGGAAATACGACAAAGCCCCCGTCCCAGGCAAAGACGTCACGCTGAGCATCGACCTCGACCTTCAGGCCCTGGCAGAGCGCCTGCTCGAAGGCAAGCTCGGTGCCATCGTTGCCATCGAACCTTCAACGGGGCAGATTCTCTGTATGGCCTCTTCGCCCACCTACGACCCCCGCCTCACGGTGGGACGCAACCGCGGAAAATACCATCAGCAACTGAGCCGCGACCCCATGCGCCCGCTCCTCAACCGCGCCATCATGGGTACATACCCTCCTGGCTCCACCTTCAAGATAACGCAGGCGCTCATGGGACTGCAAGAGGGCAGCATCACGCCAGAAATCGCCTTCCCTTGCCACCACGGCTTCAACTATAAAGGTCTCCACCTCGGTTGCCACGGCCACGCCTCGCCTATCAACCTCGTCCCCGCCATTGGCACCTCGTGCAACGCTTATTTCTGCTGGAATCTCTACCGCATGTTCAGCAACAAGCGAAAATACGGCTCTGTGCAAAACGCCATGAACTGCTGGAAAGACCACATGGTCGACATGGGATTTGGCTACAAGCTCGGCATCGACCTCCCTGGAGAAAGTCGCGGCATGATTCCTAATGCAAATTATTATGACGACCACTACCGCAAGTCGTGGAATGCCCTGACCGTCATCTCCATCTCCATCGGGCAAGGCGAAGTCATCGCCACGCCGTTGCAGATTGCCAATCTGGCGGCCACTGTTGCCAACCGCGGCCACTATTACGTGCCACACATCGTCAGAAGCATACGCGGCGGACAAATCGATTCGCTCTACACCCATCCACACCACACCACCATCAATCCGCGCTGGTACAACTATGCCGTGGCCGGCATGCGGAAAGCCGTCCTGAGCGGCACGTGCCACGCCGCCAACATCCCCGGCATCGAAGTGTGTGGAAAAACAGGAACCGCGCAAAACCGCGGACACGACCACTCGGCCTTCATGGGTTTCGCCCCCATGAACAGCCCGCGCATCGCCGTCGTGGCCTACATTGAAAACGGAGGTTTCGGCGCCGTCTACGGTGTGCCCATCGGAGCCCTCATCATGGAGCAATACCTCAATGGAAGCCTGTCGCCCTCTTCAGAGAAGAAAGCACAGGTAATCCAAAACCGACACATAAAATATGGAGACTACATCAGATAACCCCCGCCGCTATCCCATCTTTACGGCCGACTGGGTGGTCATCACCATTTATGTCGCCCTGCTCGCCTTCGGCTGGCTCAGCATCTGCGGAGCCAGCCATGAAATCGGCGACGTCGATTTCTTCAGCTGGGGCACGCGCACCGGCAAGCAGCTCGTGTGGATTGGCCTCGCCTTCACCCTGGGCTTCTTCCTGCTCATGACCGACGATCGCTACTTCGAGAACCTCGCCGACCTTGCCTACTGGGGCATGATGCTCGTACTGCTCGTCACCCCTTTCCTGGCCAAAGACATCAAGGGCTCCAAATCCTGGATAAGCCTTGGTGCCGTCAGCCTGCAGCCTGCAGAATTTGCCAAATGCGTCACTGCCTTGGCCGTGGCCAAACTCATCAACCGCTACGGCTTTTCGCTCGACAATATGCGCAACTTCTTCAAGGCCGCCTCGCTCGTCTTGCTCCCGATGGTGCTGATTGTCATGCAGCGCGAAACCGGTTCGGCGCTCGTCTATCTCGCCTTCTTCCTCATGTTCTACCGTGAAGGAATGCCCGGCAGTTTCCTCTTCACCGCCACCGCCGCCGTGGCCTACTTCGTCATCGGCATCCGTTTCTCCACCGACATCCTGCCCTACACCCAAGCCGAGGTTGGCGAATTTGTCGTGCTCCTGCTCATCTGGCTCTTCACCACCATCATGACCGCCATCTATTGCCCCCGCACGCCCCATGCCTCGCGCCTCTTCACCGTGGGAGCCGTCGCGGTCCTCGTTGCCTACCTCGTCTCGCGCTTCGTTGTCCCCTTCGACATCGTTTGGGTACAGATTGCCGTGGCCCTCTTCATGACCTTCTATATGGGTTGGCAGGCCCTGGGTGAGCGCATCGGGAAATACCTCTTCATCGCCGTCTTCTCCATCGGTTCGACCGCCTTCCTCTATACAGCCGACTACACCCTCAACAACATCCTTGAGCCCCATCAGCAGATGCGCGTCAAAGTGTTGCTTGGCATGGAAGAAAATATCCGTGGTGCAGGCTACAACGTCAACCAGAGCAAAATCGCCATCGGTTCCGGCGGTCTCGAGGGGAAAGGCTTCATGAACGGCACGCAGACCAAACTCAAATACGTCCCCGAGCAAGACACCGACTTCATCTTCTGCACCGTTGGCGAAGAAGAAGGCTTCATCGGCTCCGCTGCCGTGCTCCTTCTCTTCTTGACCCTCATCCTGCGGATCATCCATCTGGCAGAGCGGCAACCCACCAAATTCGGGCGCGTCTACGGCTACAGCATCGCCAGCATCCTCTTCTTCCACGTCCTCATCAACGTGGGCATGGTGATGGGCCTTATGCCCGTCATCGGCATTCCTTTGCCGTTCTTCAGCTATGGCGGTTCCTCCCTCTGGGGCTTCACGCTCATGCTCTTCATCTTTCTGCGCATCGATGCCGGCCGCAAAGCCCGCGAGCGCTGACAGAAAAAGAAAATGCGGCACACTCGCTGCCGACACCCACCCCGCGAAACATCCATTCAAACAAAAAAAACAGACACACATCAGTAGCCCTTCATTCATCCCGCAGAGCGCCGAACCTCCTTTCGTCCGCTCCGCTGGAGCGCAAAGGGCAGACCGACAAACAGCAGGAGGGAAGAGACCCCGCCAGCGAAGACCTCGCCACGCCAGCAGTCTTTCCCCTGCCCATGTCCAGAACATCCGAAAACGAAACCTATGAAAAGACAAGGCATCAACCGTAAAAGCGCCCTCGTGTTCCTCCTCCTCTTCGTGGCCACATGCGCCGTGATTCTCTATTTCAAGGCTGCGTCCGACAAAGCCGCACAAGGCTCCGCCGCCAGCCCCTCCATCAAGAACGCAGGGCCGATGGCACGCCCCGACACCACCGTGACGTCCGATGTCCGCTCCGACATCGCCGACACCGCCCACATCGCCGCGCCAGACACCCTTGAGCGCGACCCCCGTCCCGCCGATGAAGCCGGCGCAGAAGACGGCTACTGGGATGGCTATTACGACGGCGTGGCCGGAAAACCTATGAACGAACACGACACGTCGAGCAATTTCCCCACCTCCGAAGAGCGCGAAAGCTATGCCAGCAACTATAGCGAAGGCTACAAACGCGGCTATGCCGAGGGCAATACGGGGAAGGGAGCACAGTAAGTCCTCCATAACCGTAGTGGCAAAATAATCCGACAATTCAAAACAAACAAATTTTAAGCACTTGCAAAGAAAAAGGAACTTCCATCTGGAGGTTCCTTTTTTGTAGACTCTTTTTTTCAAGAACAGGCCGTTCCTTTTTCCTTGGCCTTCCCGTTTGCCAAAGCATCCCTTCCTCTCGCGCCTGTTGCCGCTCCTGCTCGCTGGCAAGCAACACGCGGCCGCTGTTGTGCTAAGAAAATATTAACAAAGAGCGGATGAATATGTTATAATTTATTGATTAGTATTGATTTATAGAGGCTTGCACTTTCGCAGTATTACAAAAAATATTATTTTTGCTCTTCGTTTCACACAAAGGGCCTTTCACAACCGAATACAGTACGGCCCTTTTTTAAAATGTCAGCACAAAAAAGATTTTCAGGCTAATGCGGAATATCGACAATAGACGAAAGAAGTTTGCATGGCTGCTGCTGTTGGTTTACGTGCCGATGCTGCTTGCCATCACCTTCCACCACCATTCGGGGGCGGAAGAAACTGCTGCGTCCTATTGTAACGATTGCGCCCACCATATTCACCACGACGGACACTTCGTTTCGCAGAGCGCTGTCGTTCAAGAATGCCTGCTCTGTCAGTTGTGTGCCTTGTCCTATGTGGTGCCGGCGCTCGTCAAAGTGGCTCTTTTTGTGCCTGTCGCTTATGTTGCCTTCCATGCGGCTTGTCCTTTTGTCAAGATGCGCGAAGGCAACGTTCATTCAACGCGTGCGCCACCTGCGTTTTAATCTCAGTGGCTTTTCAGAAAATAATTTGTTTTTCGGGGTTTCTTATGCTCGAAAAACTTATGACTTCCAATGATTTATGATGAGAAATGCGAAGCCGGCATTCGCTTGGCTTCCTTTTCCCATTCCCTTTCATCATGTGCTTGCGTCAGCACATTCGGCAGTCTCCTTCGCCAAGAAAATGGTGAGGTCGGAGAATCTGTCAAACAGTCGCAAGCGGATGATGGGGGACCGTGTGTCCCTATAAGCTGGCGGGCAGCAACTGAGGCCGTCAGCACAGGCAGGTTTCCAAAAACGTGTTATAGCATAGATACCATATAAACTAACTTTGATCACCCGCCTGTAACATCAAGAATTACATTTGTTTAATAAATATCTAAAGTAAAAATGAAATCAAAGAATTATCAGTTGGTGCTGCTTGCCGCAGCATTGACAGTCTCATTTGGGGCTCAAGCAGCCAAGGTAGATAATGTAGTTAACAACACCGCAGAGGCCAAGCGCGTTGAAAATCCTCTGCGGGAAAACACCGACAAACGCACAGATGCCAATATCTACGGGCATGTGATTGACAAGAAGACCGGAGAGCACATGCCGTTTGTTACAATACAACTCAAAGGCACCACCATCGCCACGACAACCGACAAGACGGGGCATTATTTCCTGAAAAATCTGCCCGAAGGCACACACACCATTGTGGTGAAATTCCTGGGGTATCAAACAGTGGAGAAAACCGTGACCGTGAAGCACGATGCCACGCAGGAACAAAATTTCTCCCTGGAGGCCGACGACGTGTCGCTCGACGAGGTGGTGGTTTCCGCCAACCGCAACGAAACTGCAAGACGCCTGGCTCCAAATCTGGTGAACGTGATTGGGCCGAAGCTCCTCGATGTCACCCAAAGCGTCTGTCTGGCGCAGGGACTCAATTTCCAGCCTGGCGTGCGCACGGAAGACAAATGCCAAAACTGCGGTTTCACCCAGGTGAGAATCAACGGACTTGATGGCCACTATTCGCAAATTTTGGTCAATTCCCGTTCTGTCTTCTCTTCGCTCAACGGCGTTTATGGGCTGGAGCAGATTCCTGCCAACATGATCGACCGCGTGGAGGTCGTCAGAGGCGGCGGTTCGGCGCTCTTCGGCGCCTCTGCCATTGGCGGAACCATCAACATCATCACCAAGGAGCCGATTCGCAATTCGGCCACCTTCGGTCACACCTTCATGTCGATAGGTGGCGCCAACAGTTTCGACAATGTGAGCACGGGCAACGTTTCCCTGGTCACCGACGACAACAAGGCCGGCGTTTATGCCTACGGGCAGACGCGCAATCGGCAGGGCTATGACCACGATGGTGATGGATATACCGAATTGCCGGCGCTAAAGAACCAAACGTTCGGTCTCAGTTCTTATTTCCGTATGTCGCCATACACCAAGCTCAGTTTGCAGTATCATGGCATCCATGAGTTTCGCCGTGGCGGCAACATGCTCAATCTGACACCCCATCTGGCGAACATCACCGAGCAGGTGGAGCACGACATCCAAGGCGGTGGTCTCACCTTTGATTATTTTGCCCCCAACGAGAAAAACCGCCTCTCCACTTATTTCTCCTTCCAGACAACAGCCCGCAAGAGCTATTACGGCGGCATCGGCGAGGGAACGGAGGAAGACCGCGAAACGGCCGAAAAGGCTTATGGCACCACCAGCGACTTCACTTATGTTGCGGGAACGCAGTATGTACACAATTTCGACCATTTGCTCTTCATGCCCTCCGACCTCACCCTTGGTGCGGAGTATAACCACGATGGCTTGAAAGACGTCATTCTCGGTTACGACCGCCATTTCAAGCAAGACGTCAACATCGGCAGCTTCTTCTTCCAAAATGAATGGAAAAACAAGCAGTGGAGCTTCCTCCTCGGCGGCCGTTTCGACAAGCATAACCTTGTGGATCGCGTCATCTTCAGCCCGCGTGCCAACCTGCGCTTCAACCCTACGGAGACCGTGAACCTGCGCATCACCTACGCCGGCGGATTCCGTGCGCCACAGGCGTTCGATGAAGACCTGCACGTGGGCGTTGTGGGCGGCGAAAGACTTGTCACCGTCTTGGCCGACAATCTGAAGGAAGAACGCTCCAACAGTCTCAGCGTCTCTGCCGACCTCTATCGCAAGTTTGGCTCGGTGCAGACCAACCTTTTGATTGAAGGTTTTTACACCGACCTCAACAACGTTTTTGCCCTCCGCAAGCTCAATCGCCCCGATGCACAAGGCAATACAGTGCAGGAGCGCTACAATGCCTATGGTGCTAAAGTCTTCGGATTGAACATTGAAGGAAAAGCGATGTTCACCCGTTGGTTTACGCTCCAGGCAGGCCTCACCTTGCAGCAGAGCCACTACGACGAGGCGATTGCATGGAACGACGAAGTGCCCGAGCAGAAATATAAGAAAATGATGCGCACGCCCAACGTCTATGGGTATTTCACGGCCTCCTTCACCCCAGTGAAGCAACTCACGGCTTCGCTCACGGGCAACTACACGGGCAGCATGCTCGTGGGGCATTCGGCAGGCTCTGGCGTGGAGACCCCTGTGGCCGTGAATACGCCGAAGTTTATGGAAATGAATTTGAAACTGGCTTACGACTTCCCCGTCAGCAAGAGCTTCACGCTTCAAGTGAACGGTGGCATTCAGAACCTCACCAATTCATATCAGAAGGATTTCGACAAGTCGTGGAACCGTGATTCCAATTATATCTACGGCCCTTCTCTGCCAAGAAGCTACTATGCAGGCGTGAAGGTGGTCTATTGATGCCGCTCTTCGTTCCATCATTCCCCAATACAAGTCATCTACTCGCGGCCGCCGGTAGCGCTACTCGCGGCCGCCGGTAGCACGACTCGCGGCCGAGGGTAATGCTACTCGCGGCCGCGAATCGATGACTTGTCATAGGAATCAGGAAAAGCGTATAAAACAAATCCCCGCAGGCACCTGTCGTTCAGATGCCTGCGGGGATTTTTCGTGTATGTCAAGCGGGGAGGGGATTATTCGATGTTCGTGTTCCAGTCCCAATCAAAGCGTTCGATGTCCTCTTCGATGAGCGGGTTGCCCGTCTGCACCTCGATGAAGGTGAGGTCTGAAAGCGCTTTGATGGCGTGGAAGTGTTCCTTTTTGATGACCAGCACATCGCCCCTCGAAACGCGTTTTTGCACGCCGTCGAGCACGAAGATGCCTTCGCCGTCAACGATGGTCCACACTTCTGCGCGGTGGTGGTGGATTTGGTAGCTGATGTTCTTCCCCGCTTTCAGCGTGATGCTCTTCGTGAGCGATTGCAATCCGTCGGGGTAGGTCACGCAGTCGAGCACGCGGTAAGTGCCCCAGCGGCGTTCTTCATACATGGGGCGCGTTGACAGTTCGCGAACGGCATTCTTGATGTTTTTCGATGCCGTTTTCTCACACACGAGAATGCCGTCGGGCGAGGCGGCAATTATGATGTCGCGCAGTCCGTCGCAGAAAACGGGAATGCCCAGTTCGTTCACCACGTGGGTGTTCTCGTTGTGTTCGCCCATCTTCACGTTGCCGATGTGCGTGCTCGGGAGCACATCGCAGAGCGTGCTCCACGTGCCGAGGTCTTTCCATTCGCCGTAAAACGGCACCATGACCAGGGATTTCTCGCGTTCCACCACTTCATAGTCGAAACTGATTTTAGGGAAGGCGCCAAACGCCTTGCAGATGTCACCGTAGGTCTCGCCTTGTGCGTATCTCGCGACGATGTCTGTCATGTAGCCCAGCCGGAAGGCAAAGACACCAGCGTTCCAGCAAGCCCCCATCCTGAGAAGGCGGCGCGCTGTCTCCGTGTCGGGTTTTTCGAAGAACAACTCCACCTCCTGCACTTCGCTGCCTGCCACCACGTTTTCTTTCGGCAGGATATATCCGAATTTGTCGCTGGCGTTTTTGGGTTTCACGCCCATGAGGACGAGGTCGGCCTTGTTCGCTTCCACCGCTTCCGCCATCCTCTTGATGATGTCGAAATAGCTGTTTTCCGTGTAGACGTCGCAGGGCATAACAACGACCACCTCGTCTCTGCTGCATCCCTTCTCCTTCGCCAGGAAACTCGAGGCGAGCGCAATGGCGGGAAACGTGCCACGGCGTTCAGTTTCCGCAACGATGTTGATGGCGTTGCCCAGTTGGTTGATGATGTTGTCGCGCTGGGCGGTGTTGGTGGCCACGGTGATATCCTTCGTCTGGAGATTTTCGCGAATCTGCCGCACCAGTCGTTGCAGCATAGACTCCGTCCCTCCTGTTGGCGACGCGAGCAGGGGAAGAAACTGTTTGCTGCGTCCGTCGTTGTTGAGCGGCCACAGTCTTTTGCCCGATCCTCCTGATAGTAATATGAGTTGCATCTGTTGTTTTTATTTGTTATGTGGCAAAAGTAGCAATTTTTGTCAGGCGGCCAAAAGATATTTCTGCAAATCTTTGGTCACGGCAATGAAAAGCACGGATTGCCGCTGGCGCAGATGCCAGGCCAATCCGTGCTTTTTTATGAGGTGTTTCGTCTTCGTTCCTTGCGAACCAACTGAGAGCCTCAGGCTGGTTCTGCAATCTGATGCATTTGCAGCTCTCTTCAAAACCGCGTGTCGCATAAATCTCCTCGGTTCTGGTGAAAACCTTCTGTTTTGTGATGTCTCTGTGCTTGAAACCCATGAGATTGATGTATTGGAGCGAAATATCTGGTTGTGGATTTGTAGTTTTGGAAATAACTTCGTATTTTTGCAGCAACAGTTCCCACCACGCTTCCCGAAGAACAGCGAACCAGGGTGGGACTTTTGCTTTTTATACACCTATGAGATATTCAAAACAGCCATTAGATTTTACCGATATTCTCAAGCTCTTGAAATCACGTGGTCTTATCATCCGGGATGAAAGTAAAGCCATCGAATGTTTGAAGGTTATCAGCTATTTCCGTCTGGATAATTATTTTCACCCAATGGAAAGCGACAAAATTTTGCACACATTCAAATCTAATAGCTATTTTGAAAACGCAGTTAGTCTGTATGCGTTTGACTGCAAATTGCGTGTGCTTATATTTTCGGCTATCCAATCAGCAGAGATTGCCTTGCGTTCAAAGATGATCCATCATTTTTCTTTGTGTTATGGTGCTTTCTGGTTTACAGACTATACATGCTTTAGAAACCGGGACATCTTTGACAAATGTCTGAGCCAAATCAAGCAAGAACTTTCTCGTACAAGAGAAGATTTCATTATCGAACATCAGAACAAATATTCAGACCCAGTTTTTCCTCCTGTGTGGAAAACTCTTGAGGTCACGTCGTTTGGTACGCTTTCAAAACTGTTCTGTAATTTCTCCGACAACCACGTAAAGAAAAGAATTGCTCGTGAATTTAATCTCCCTCAGCATCTCGTTCTTGAAAGTTGGATTAAGAGTGCTGTCGTCTTAAGGAATTGTCTTGCACACCATTCCAGGATTTGGAACAGGAAGTTTCCTGTCAGGCCGCAAGTCAATGTTGCTTTGCGTGGTAATTGGATTAAGCCGTTAGTGGGGAACGCAGATAAACTCTATCCGCAGCTTTGTTATCTTCAGTATATGCTCAACGTGATAAACCCGCAAAATATTTTTTCGCTAAGACTGAAGGATTTGTTGGCAGAATATACTAATGTGGACACACTCGCTATGGGTTTTCCGAAAGACTGGCAGAACGAGCCTCTCTGGAGGCAGTAAGCAAACACATGTCGTTGTTTCTGAAACACGCTAAAAGTCTTAACTTTGCCCAAATAAGCAACCGAGGCCAGTGTGATATATCAGACTGGCCTCGGTTTAAACGTCTGTTTGCCTATGGTTCAGCAGATGTTTTTTGCAACGAAAAGCACGGATTGCCGCTGGCGCAGATGCCAGGTCAATCCGTGCTTTTTGTGGGTCTATGGTCTGTTCAGAACCGCAGGGTTTCTGAACGTTTTTGCATTCTGGTGTGCAGTAGGCAAAGGGTTATTTTCTGGGCGTGCGTTCCAGGGTGGTGAGCACGAACTTCCAGTATTTCTCAACGCTCGGGATGTTGCAGCGTTCGTTGGGCGTGTGTGGCGAGCGGAGCGTTGGGCCGAAGCTCACCATGTCCATCGGATGCCAGGCACCGATGACGCCGCATTCCAATCCTGCGTGAACAACCTGCACCTTGTTGTCCGTTCCGAAGAGTTCCTTGTAGACGCTCTTCATCAGTTCAACGATTTCGCTGTGTGGGTTGGGCTGCCAGGCGGGGTAGTCGCCGCTCAGTTCTACCTTCATGCCAGCCATAGAGAAAGCGCTTTCGAGCGATTCGGCCAGGCATTCGCGCATGCTGTCGCGCGAGGAGCGGATGAGAATCTTGAACATGGCTTTGCCGCCGCCGATTTCAACGATGGCGAGGTTGGAAGAGGTTTCCACGATGCCTGGCACGTCGGGAATCATGCGGAAGACGCCGTTGTGGCAAGCGCAGAGAGCGTCGACCAGATTGTCTTGGATTTCAGAAGGCACGATGTGGGCAGGGCGTTCAACGTCTTCCACGTCGAGCTTCAAGTCTTTCTCCACAGAGCCATATTCTCCGATGAACGTCTGACGCCATTCGTCGACCACCTCCTTGAAGGCTTCCACGTTTTCCTTCGGCAGCGTCAGCACCACTTCGGCTTCGCGTGGGATGGCGTTGCGCATGTTGCCGCCCTTCCATTCCGAGAGGCAGGCTTCGAAGTTGGCGATGGCATCTTGAACGAGGCGGGCCATCATCTTGTTGGCGTTGCCGCGGCCCTCGTTGATTTCGAGGCCCGAGTGTCCGCCGAGCAGGTTGTGGAGCGTCACGCGAACGGCTGCGTCGTCGGCATCGGTGTCGACTTCCTTATATTCCATTGTTGAAGTCTGGTTGACGCCGCCAGCCGAACCAATCACCATTTCGCCCTCCGTCTCGTTGTCGAGGTTGAGCAGGATTTCGCCTTTCAGCGTGTCGGCGTTCATGTGGTTGACACCATACATCGTGGTCTCTTCGTCGGCCGTGATGAAACCTTCGAGCGGACCGTGCTTGATGCTGTCGTCTTCCATGATGGCCATGATGGTGGCCACGGCCATACCGTCGTCAGCGCCCAGCGTGGTGCCGTTGGCTTTCACCCATTCGCCGTCGATGTAGGTCTCGATGGGGTCGGTCTCAAAATCGTGGGCCGAATCTTTGGCCTTCTGCGGCACCATGTCCATGTGGCCCTGCAGCGTGACCATTTTGCAGTTTTCCATGCCAGCCGATGCTGGTTTGTACATGAGGATATTTCCAGCCTCGTCTTTCTTGGCTTCAACGCCTTTCTCCTTTGCCCAGTTCAGCAGAAATTCCTGCACTTTTTCGAGGTGTCCGGAAGGGCGTGGCACCTGCGTGAGAAGATAGAAGTTTTTCCAAATAGCTTGAGGTTGCAAATCTTTGATAGTGCTCATAATCGTTTATGGTTTAAGAGTTGTTAGTATCGGGTTGTTGGGGTCTTAGGAATTTTCCGTTGGGGGCGTGTTTGCCACGCCCGTCGGTTTGTCAATTTTCCTTCGTTTCTGCCTTTGCGTGAGGTCAAACCATCCGTAGGCGCCGAGCAAAATCACTTCGAAGGTCTGTATCGTGTGGACGATGAGGGCGAACATAACGGCGGGCTCTTCGGCCACACCATAGAGCACGAGCATCGTTTTCACGGCAAAATGCCACGGTCCGGCGCCGTTGGGCGTTGGCACAAGCACGGCGAAAGTGCCGATGCAGAAGATGAGGAACGCCTGCGCGGGATTGATGGTCGAGGTGAAGTCGAAGCAGAAGAAGGCTGTGTAGAAATGCAGAAAATAGCAGGCCCAGATGCCGAGCGAATAAATCAGATAGAGCGGCATGTTTTTCACGCCGCGCAGAGATGTGACGCCCGTCCAAAGGTTGCGCACCACGTCTTTTCCCTTGCTGAACACTGAGAAACCGCGCATCAGCAGCAACACCAGAACAACAACGGCCAGCAGGCAGATGCCAGCCCAGATGAAGCCCGTTTCGGTGAAGCGACTGAAGGAACGGCCGAAGTCCGTTCCCGTGTGTTTCAGAAAATGCAGGAAATCGGTGAGCTGCAGGAGAAAGGCCATGATGGTGAGCAGAAGGATGACGAGGCAGTCGATGAAACGCTCGGTCACCACTGTGCCCAAGGCTTTGGCAAAGGGGATGCCGTCGTATTTTTTCAGTGTGCCGCAACGCGCCACTTCTCCAACGCGCGGAATCACCAGGCTCGAGGCATAGGAAAGGAAAATGGCATCTTCGCAAACCCGGCGGCGGCAGTCAACGCCCAGCGGAAGGAGCGACATGCGCCAGCGCCAGGCCCTCACTTGCTGGGCCAAAATGCCGAAAATGAGAGAAATGACCATCCAGCCCCATTTCATTTCTGTGAAATAAGAAAGGGCGGAATCCCATTTCGTGTCGCGATACATCCACCACAGAATCCCTATGCCAAGGATAAATGGCAGGCAGGCACTGAATATTTTTTTTATTATCGTAATCAAAGTCTGTTTTTTTGCTAAATTTGCAGAGATATAAAAAGCATCGCTCCGCTTGAAAGGCAAAGTTAGTGTAAAGCGCTTGAAGTAGCAAATAACTCGTGGTAAAAAAGCAGGCAGGGTTTAAGTAATAGTAAAAAAATAACTAAAAATAATTCCGCAAATGGAGTTGGCAAATCCCTGTCTTGGCTTTTGCCTCGGAATCGTCGGAATGAGCCTTTGGAGCGTGCTTGGCAATCTGTGTGTTTTTAAAACGCGGCAAGCCGCCCGCCGCTTGGCTTGCCACTCAAGAAATATTTATGACATTGAAATCCGTACGTCCGAAGAAGTTTCTCGGACAGCATTTTTTGAAAGACCAAAACGTGGCCAAGGCCATCGCCGACACGGTTGACGCCTGCCCAGACATCCCCGTCCTCGAGGTGGGGCCGGGCATGGGCGTGCTCACGCAGTATCTTCTCCCAAAAAACCGCGAGACGAAAGTGGTGGAGATTGACTTCGAGAGCGTTGCCTATCTGCGGGAGGAATATCCGCAGCTCGAAGAGAATATCATTGAAGACGACTTCCTGAAGATGCACCTCGAACATACGTTTGGAGGGCGTCCGTTTGTCTTGACGGGAAATTATCCCTACAACATCAGCAGTCAGATTTTCTTCAAAATGCTCGACTATCGCGAACTCATTCCTTGCTGCACGGGCATGATACAGAAGGAAGTGGCCGAACGTCTTGCTGCCAAACCGGGCTGCAAGGCCTACGGCATCCTCAGTGTGCTGGTGCAGCTGTGGTACGACGTGGAATATCTCTTTACAGTGGAGCCAGGCGTTTTCAATCCGCCGCCCAAGGTGAAGAGTGCCGTCATCCGCATGACGCGCAACGAGGCCACGTCGTGTGGCTGCGATGAGCGCTTGTTGCGCCGCGTGGTGAAAACCACCTTCAATCAGCGCCGCAAAATGATGCGCGGTTCGCTCAAACCGCTCTTCGCCCAACTCGACCAGGAACAAGGACGGGCTGCTGGCGGGCATGCCGATTTCCTCGCACAGCCGCTTCTGACCAAGCGTCCAGAACAGCTCAGCGTGCAGGACTTCATCGACCTGACCAACGCCGTGGAGCGGGAAATGAAGGAATGAGGCAGTCGGAGGCAGAGGTTGAAGTTGTTGAAAGCGCGTTCTGATGGCCTTCGTTGGGGATTATTAAAATAAATTTGAACACCTACTTGCAATGAATAGAGCAGATAAAGAGGTGATTGTCATTGGCGGAGGACTTGGCGGCTTGTTTACTGCCGCCATTCTCTCGCACGAGGGGTATGTCGTGACGGTCTTGGAGAAAAATGCCACGGCAGGAGGCGGTTTGCAAACCTTCAGGCGTTGCGGATTCACCTTCGAGACCGGCATGCACACGCTCGGCGGTTTCAACGAGGGCGGTTCGCTCGACAAAATCTGTCGCTATCTCGGCATACGTGATGAACTTCTCCTGCAGCCCGATGACCTGCTTACGCAAATCACTTATCGGGCTTCGAACACCACCTATCGTCTGCCCTATGGACGCGAGGCTTTCACGGAATATCTCTGCGGGCATTTTCCGCATGAGGCCGAGGGCATAAAAGCCTATGTTGAGGCCGTCTATCGTCTGGCCGACGAGGTAGACCTTTTTCATCTGCGCGAGAGCCGCGATCATCTGCAGTCGCATTCCGAAGCCTTCACGCTGGCCGCCGATGAATTTGTGGCGCGTTTCGTCAGTGACGCGAAATTGCGCGACCTCCTGGCCTTCATGAATCCCATGTATGCCGGCTGTCGCGGTGTTTCGCCCGCTTACGTTCATGCCCTGCTAAATGTGCTCTATCTCCAGCGCCCTTGCCGTTTTGCCGACGGTGGCCGATGCCTGGTCGATGCGTTGACGCGCGTTGTCAGAGAGGCTGGAGGAAGGGTCTTGATGCGCCATCGTGTGGTGCATGTGGAGGTGCGAGACAAAGAAGTCCTGTGGGTGCAGACCGCAGAGAGCGGACACCATGAGGCGGAGGAGAAAAAGACGGACGCGGAAAACGGGCGTTTCAGTGCCGCCCACGTCATCTCTGCCGTGCATCCGCTCGCGTTGCTTCCGCTCTTGAGCGAAGGGGCGTGGCCCAAGGCGTTTCGCGAACGCTTGCAGGCCATTCCCGAGACTTATTCCGCCTTCACCGTCTTTGTAGTGTTGCGCGAGAATGCTTTTCCCTATATCGACCACACCTGCTATTATCAAGACGATTACGGAATGATATGGGACCACGCACGCCCCGTTGACGCGCAATGGCCGCATGGTTTCATGTATTTCACGCCGCCTGTCCCTGGTCAAGAGGCTTTTGCCCGAAAACTCATCGTTAACTGCGTGATGCCCTTCAGCGAAGTGCGCCCCTGGGCCGACTCTTCCACGGGACACCGCCCGGAGGACTACAAGGCGTGGAAGTCGCAAATGACGCAACGCATCGTCGATCGTCTGGCGCAACTCTTTCCGGGATTCCGCGAGATGGCGGAATATGTGGAGGCGGCATCGCCGCTCACCATACGCGACTATTATGGCACGCCTGAGGGCGCTCTCTTCGGATACCAGAAGGACTGCCGCAACTTGACGCTTTCTTATCTTCCCGTAAGAACCAAGGTGAAAAACCTATGGCTGACGGGGCAGAACGTCAATCTGCACGGCATCTGCGGTGTGCCTCTGACTGCCATCCAGACCGCTGAAGCGCTTTTAGGGCGCAATGTGGTGGTGAAGCACATCCACGAAGCATGTGGAGACTTCGCCAGATCTGTGGAAACGGCGGCGGGGTGAGGAAGCGGCGGCTTGGAAATTTTCTCAGGCGCTCGTGAAATTTCTTCATAATTGGCGTGTTTCAGAATCCTCATAATCAACGCTTCATACTCCTCTATAAACAATTTATACTCCATTATAAATAATTCATATCCCACTATAAACAATTTATACCCCACTGACTTATGGATGAAATATTTAAAAACGACATAGAATTTGCTTCTGCCGAAGAAATCAAGGCGTTGCAGGAGCGTCTGCTGCGTGAGGACATCGCTTATCTGGTGGCCAATTCGCCTTATTATAAGCGCGTGTTTGCGTCTTACGATATTAATCCGGCAGACATACAGACCATTGACGATTTGCAGCGTCTGCCTTTCACGGAGAAGAAGGACTTGCAACTCTATAACGATGATTTCCTTTGCTGTCCGAAGGAACGCATTGTTGACTATATAACGACGTCGGGCACACTGGGAGACCCTGTCACCTTCGGCTGTTCCGACAAGGACTTGGAGCGTTTGGCGTTCAACGAGAAGAAATCGTTTGCCTGCGCCGGACTGCGTCCGGGAAACATCCTCCAGCTCATGACAACGATGGACAAACGCTTTATGGCTGGACTGGCTTATTTCCTCGGCATCCGCGCTTTGGGAGCGAGCGTCATCCGCGTTGGAAACGATATTCCCGAATTGCAGTGGGACACGATACGGCGCCTTAAACCCGACACCATTATGTGTGTCCCCTCGTTCATCCTTCATCTCATTGACTATGCTGAGCGCTACGGCATCAATTACCGCGAAAGTAGCATCCGTCGCATCATCGGCATCGGGGAGGGATTGCGCGAACAGGACTTCTCGCTCAACTTGCTCGGACGCCGAATCAAGGAGAAATGGGATGTGGAACTCTTTGCCACTTATTCGTCTACGGAAATGGGGGCTACTTTCTCGGAATGCCCCTACGGACAGGGCGGTCACGTCCATCCCGAACTGATCATCGTGGAGATTGTTGGCGAAGACGGCATGCCAGTGCCGGATGGGGAAGTTGGGGAAATCGTTGTGACGACGCTTGGCGTGGAAGCCATGCCGTTGCTGCGCTTCCGCACGGGGGATATGGCCGCGAAAATCACGGCGCCTTGCCGTTGCGGACGCAATTCCTTCCGTCTCACGCCGATTGTTGGTCGCAAGCACAATATGATTAAGCTCAAAGGAACAACGCTCTATCCGCCAGCGCTCAACGATGTGCTTGAGGGCACGCCGTATGTGGGAGGCTACGTCGTGGTGGTCGGCGACAGTGATGCTGGCACCGACGATGTGCTTGTGAAGGTGGCCGTGAAAGGCCAAACGGAGTTCGACGTGGTCAAGGACTTGAAAGACCGCTTCCGCTCCCGCATTCGTGTGGCGCCAAGGGTGGAAGTCATTGACGCGGAGACGATGCGCCAAATCAATTTCCCAAATATGGCGCGTAAGCCGGTGAAATTCATCGACGAGCGGAAAAAATGACAAACCGTTGTGCCTGTATTTATAGGCCATTCTTTGGTATTTCTTCATAAAAACTTGGAATACCCCCATCAGTAAAAAGTTTTCGAACAACCATTAGCAATGAAAGTAATCTACGAAGATAACCACATTATCATCGTCAACAAACAGGCCGGCGAAATCGTGCAAGGCGACAAAACGGGCGACCGCACCTTGGCCGACGATGTGAAAGCCTATATCAAAGAAAAATATGCCAAACCAGGCGACGTGTTTCTCGGCGTGGTACACCGCCTCGACCGCCCTGTAAGCGGCGTTGTTGTCTTTGCCAGAACGAGCAAAGCGCTTTCGCGTCTCAACGATATGTTTCGCACGGGGAAAATCCAGAAAACCTATCAGGCCATCGTTCCAGCCACGGAGAAAAGTGCGGCAACGCCCGATGGCGAGTGGGTCACCGTTGACACCTGGCTCACACGCAACGAGCGCCAGAACAAAGCTTTCTCCCATGCCAAGGAAGTGGCCGGCAGCAAGCGAGCCGTACTCGACTATCGCATCATCGGTCGCGGTGATCGCTACAACCTCTTGGAGGTGCGCCTCCACACAGGCCGCCACCACCAGATACGTTGCCAGCTTTCTTCTTTGGGCATGCCCATCAAGGGCGACCTCAAATACGGTTCGCCGCGCAGCAATCCCGATGGCAGTATCTCGCTCCACGCACGCCACATTGCCTTCGAGCATCCCGTAAGCCACCAGGCAATCGACGTCACCGCCGATTATCCCGACAACAAACTATGGTTGGCTTTGGGGGGCGGCAATAAGTAAACAGCCGCCTGCCTACTTGGCGTTTCAAGAGAAAACAATCAATAATAAATCAGAATACAAGTATGCGTTTATCATTTAAATCCTGCAGGAGCAAGTGTCTCATCATGCTTCTCGCCAGTTGCTTGGTATCGCTGACCGCCGTGGCCGGCGTTCCGTGGAAAGCCAATGTGATTTATCACATCGTCAGCAACAAAACGGGGTTGGCTCTGACCAATTCTGGCAGTACAGAAAAAAGTGCACCCATCACGTTGGCTGCAAGTTCTGAGACCGACGAAGGCCAGGACTGGGTGGTCGTTCCAACCCCAGACGGCGACGGAAACAGCTTCGCCATTGTCAATCCCCACTCAGGATTGTCGATGGATATGGGCCTCACTGGCAGCATGAAACTCATTCAGTGGATGTATGAGGCTGCCAATGAAAATCAGAAATTCTATGCGCAGAAAATTGAAGGCAATGACGAGCTCTTCGCCTTGGTAAGCAGCGATGCCTCTTACGCCGTTACGCAATCGGGCACCGCTCTCACCATGAATGCCACCGCCGCCGGATTTTCCGACGATATGCAGTTTCGCTTCGTGGCTACGGAGAAACCCGTCCCTGTCGGCATCGTGGGCTACAACTACGTCATCGCGCGTCAGCAGTCGCCCAATCTCGTTCTCTCCAACCGTCAGAGCTACGACACCGACAGCCGCATTTTTGCCGATCAATATGAAGAAGGCAACTGGGGACAGTCCTGGCAGATTGCCCTGGCACCCAAGGCTTCAGCCCCTTCTCAGGTCATTCTTTTCAGTATGCGCGGCGGTTTGGCCATCGACGCAGCCCTCGGCGGCAAGCGTGTGCCGCTTCAGTGGACGGCTTCCAACAAAGAAAACCAGTTGGTGAGCATCCAGCCAGTTAATGGTTTGGACGACGTTTACCAGTTGGTCTACAAGCAGGGGAGTACCAAGTTTTATCTCTCGGCACAGTCGTCGGGTACCACAACGATGACGACGAGCGCCAACGACCGCAACACTTATTTCACCCTCACCTACGTGGAGAATCCAGCTATGCCGCCTCGCAATCACTGGGAAGACGAGACCTTCTTCGAGGAAAATAAAGAGAAAGGCCATGCCTACTATATCCCGTATAGCACAACGGCTGCCATGCTCGCCGACGCTGCACACTATGCCAAACCTTGGGAGACACCGCAGAGCGACCGTGTGATGAGCCTTAACGGCACGTGGAAACTCAATTATGTGAGTGCCCCCGGAAGCCGTCCGGGCGAAAAAGCCTTCTGGGGCGATGATGCCGACGTCTCTAAGTGGGACGACATCGAAGTACCTTCCTGTCTCGAAATGAAGGGCTACGGCCAGCCGCTCTATATCAATGTCAACTATCCCTTTAACAACAATCCGCCCACCATTCAGATGAAGAGCGGACTGACCAACTCCGTGGCCTCCTACCGTCGCACCTTCACCCTGCCGGAGAACTGGAAAGACCAGCGCGTCTTGTTGCACTTCGACGGTATTTACAGTGCGGCCTTCGTTTGGGTAAACGGAAAATATGTCGGTTACACGCAAGGCAGCAACAACGATGCCGAGTTTGACCTGACCAACGTGGTGCGCGAGGGCGAGAACAACGTCTCCGTACAGGTAATCCGATGGAGCGACGGTTCTTATCTCGAAGGACAAGACATGTGGCACATGAGCGGCATCCACCGCGATGTCTATCTCATGGCAGTGCCGAAGACCTACATCCGCGACCACTATATCACGGCTAATCTCAAACCGCTCAGCTACAACAGTGGCAGCATGCAGGTTGACTTCCTCGTGGCCAACCCACAGGGAGAAAAATACAACAAGACCATCAAGGCCACCCTCATCGGCCCCGACGGCCAGGAAGTTGCCAGCCAACAGACCAATGTGGCAGCGACGGGCACCGAAGAGGCACAGGCTTCCGTCACTTTCGAAGGTCTGAGCAATCTGCAATTATGGTCGGCAGAGACTCCGACGCTCTACACCGTCCAGGTATCGCTTCTCGACGCGGAAAGCGGCGTTGAAGAAGAAGCCTTCTCAACGAAATATGGTTTCCGCCATGTTGCCATCCGCAGCAATAAAGTCTACGTCAACGGCAAGCCCGTTTTGTTCAAAGGCGTCAACACGCAAGACACGCACCCCGTCTACGGCCGTTCCATTGACGTGCCGACCATGTTGAAAGACATCGAGATGATGAAGCAGGCCAATGTCAACACCGTGCGCACCAGTCATTATCCGCGCCAGGCCAAGATGTACGCCATGTTTGACTATTATGGTCTCTACTGCATGGATGAGGCCGACGTTGAATGCCATTTCAACTGGGAAAACAGTGGAGCCTCTGGCATCACCTTCGCTCCCTCGTGGACCGCACAATATGTTGACCGCACAGTGCGCATGGTGCTCCGCGACCGCAACTTCCCCTCTGTCATCTTCTGGAGTTTGGGAAATGAGAGCAACTCTGGTTTGAACTTCCATGCCACCTACGAGGCCACCCGTGCCCTCGATCCGAGAATCATCCACTACGAAGGCGCCACCCGTGCCAACGACACGGCCACCGACCTCTATAGCGTGATGTATCCCAACATCAACACTGCGAAAAACCAGGCCAACAACAATTCCAAGAGACAGCCCTATTTCATGTGTGAATATGCCCATGCAATGGGCAACGCCGTTGGAAATCTCAAGGAATATTGGGACATCATCGAGTCGAGCACCTACGGCATCGGCGGTTGCATTTGGGACTGGGTCGACCAGTCGATCTACGACGCTGCCGACATCAAATCAGGCAAGACCACCATCAATGGTTTCAACAAGTTTAGAAGCGGTTTCGACTACCCTGGCCCCCACCAGTTCAACTTTGTCAACAACGGCATCATCACCGCCGACCGCGCCTGGACATCGAAGCTCACCGAAGTCAAGAAGGTCTACCAGTATGTGAAGTTCAACAACTACAACGCAAGAACAAAGAGCCTCTCCGTGAAGAATGGCTATGCTTTCTTGACGCTCGACAACTTCCAGTTGAAGTACACCATTCTGAAGAACGGCCATGCTGTTGAAAACGGCACCCTTGACTTCCCGACCATCGCTGCGGGCAAGTCCTCCGTGGTGAAACTGCCTTATACCTTCGAATCCGACGATGACGACGAAGTGCTGCTCTCCGTACAGGCTTGCCTAAAGGAAGCCACCCCGTGGGCGGAAGCTGGTTACGTTGTCGCCGACGCGCAATACACGCTCAAGACACGCGCCAAACTGGCCGCCGTTGACACGAAGAAGGGCGAGGCCCTCACCATGACGAGCGGTGCTGGAACGCAGACCATTGAAAACAAGCACCTGAAGATGGTATTCTCGGCCAACGGACAGTTGAAGAGCTGGACGCTCGACGGCGTTGACCTCACCGCTTCGATGAGCGAAGGCCCTGAATATAGCAATTTCAGATGGGTGGAAAATGACGGCGCCGCCGAACCATATTATGGTGGAGGCTACGACAAGAGCAACGGCATCAGCAGCCGCACCCTCTCGGTCAGCAAGGCCGACGACGGCAGTCAGGTTGTGGTGACGGTCAACGGCACAGGAACGAAGTGCAACTATGTCTTCCTCTACACCATTTACAACACCGGTGTGGTAGACTTTAAAGCCACTTACATGCCGCAATCGGGCGATTTGCGCCGCTTGGGCATGGCCATGAAACTTCCTGCCAACCTCTCCGAGGTGAGCTACTATGGCCGTGGTCCTTGGGCCACTTATATTGACCGAAACAACGGTGCCTATATCGGCCGTTACACCACCACGGTCTCTGATATGTTTGAAGAATACAGCCATCCGCAGTCGTGTGGCAACCACATGGACCTCCGCGAACTCGTTGTGAAAGACCCTGAAACTGGCAACGGCGTCAAGGTGGAGACCGACGGACAGGTCGCCTTCTCTCTCTTGGCATACGACGACGAAACGCTCTATAACACGCGCCATCCTTGGGAGTTGAACGCGGGCAGCAAGCTCACCGCCCATTTCGACTATTTGCAGAAGGGCTTGGGCAACGGTAGCTGCGGACAGGGTACGGGCACGCTCTCTGAATACCAGATTCCTTCATCGGGCAGCTATTCCTACGTGCTCCGCTTCTCGGCCGTTGACAATACCACCGACGGCATCCATGCGGCCACCTCTGACGAACTCACTGCCTTGAAGGTGGCAAACGCTGGCAACGCCCTGACCGTGAGCGGACAGATACCTGCCGCCACCACCTTCACCGTTGTCAACCTCGGTGGCGTCACTTTGGTGAAAGACGTCGTGAAGCAAGCTGCTTCGCAGCATGTGCTTTCTCTCGGCAACCTGCCCTCTGGCACCTACCTGCTCGTCATCAACACGGGCAAGCAGCAGCGCGTCCACAAGTTCCGCAAGTAAGCGAAGAAAGCCTGCGGAAGGAGAGGGGGAGACCTGTGTGCAGACGATGTGTCGCCTTTTGTAGGTGCCTCATGATGTGCAGCACGCCATCCTTCCTCCTTCCGCCCCTTTTTCCCTTCTTGGGGAAACCGCATTGGCTACATCATAGCAACAATAACATAGATGGTAAAACAAGTGCCACGTTATCTTGGCCCTTGTTTTATCATCTTTTTTTATACGGAATAACGGGCGGCGCGGCAAAAGAGACGTCGCGCAGATGCGGGCAGCCTCTCAATGGGCTTCCCCATAGTGGTGTTTGTTATTACCTAATACCTAAAAATCAAAAAAATGTCCCACATTTGTCGGGGCTGATTTCACCAATCAAAGAAATCCTCTTAACTTTGCATACCAACTGCAATAGGCCCTTGACGAAAGGGGTGTTGCGAGGGTGAAAAATAGAAACATTATCAAATATATCTATTAGAAAGTAATGAACAATACGACAGATTTGGTCAAATCAATCATCGAAGGTATTCAGGAAAAAAAAGGTCGCGACATCGCAGTCGCCAATCTCACGAAAATAGCGACGGCTCCTTGTGATTATTTCGTTATCTGCACCTGCGGTTCTCCGCAGCAGGTGGATGCCGTCACCGATTCCGTTGAAGAATTTACGGGAAAACAATACGGCGAGCACCCCACGCTCATTGCTGGTCGACAAAATGCCGTTTGGGTGGCAATGGACTATGGCACGGTGATGGTGCACATCTTTGTGCCAGAAACCCGCGAGCATTATGATTTGGAACACCTTTGGGAAGACGCGAAACTCGAGCAGATTCCTAACATCGACTGACACAGGGCCGCTGATTCCTGCCGCCCCCAAAAGCCCTTCGGCCGCTTTCTCCCGAGCAAACTCCTGAGTCTCAGCGCTTCGTGTGGGTAACGGGCAGCCAGCAGGCGCTCTCCCCGTGGATAAACAACGGGATGAACTGCTTTCAGGACATCTCAAACGCGTATAAATCAAATGAACAATCAGAACAAGAAAAACAAAATGCCCCGCTTCAACCTCAATTGGCTCTACATTGCCATCATTGCTGGGTTGGTGTTTATGCTCTTCCAAGGCAAAGACAGCGTCGGCGGGGTGAATAAGGAGGTCAACCTCACGCAATTCCGTGCCTATATTCAGAATGGCTATGCCAAGAGCGTGGTCATCAACAAAACCGACGGAACGGCACGCCTCACGCTGGTAACAAATGCGGAAGTCATTCGCAAGGTGTTCAACCAAGGAATGGACCGCACGGGAAAGGCCCCGACCGTCTCGACAGAAGGCCCTGCCAATATCGACAAGTTGGGCGATTTCGTCGACTCGTGCAATGTGCCGCTGAGCTATGAGGAGTCGAGCAATTTCTTCATGAGCCTTTTGAGCAGTTTCTTGCCCATCATCCTGCTCGTGTTCCTCTGGTTTTATTTCATGCGCCGCATGAGCGGTGGCAGTTCGGGCGGAGCAGGTGGCGGAGCCGGCATTTTTGGTGTCGGCAAGAGTAAGGCCCGCCTCTTTGAGAAGGGCCAAGGCACCAACGTCACCTTCAAGGATGTGGCCGGACAGGAAGGTGCCAAACAGGAGGTGCAGGAAATTGTTGACTTCCTGAAAAACCCGAAGAAATATACCGAACTGGGCGGCAAGATTCCCAAGGGCGCATTGCTCGTGGGCCCTCCTGGAACTGGTAAGACCCTCTTGGCTAAGGCCGTTGCCGGCGAGGCCGACGTGCCTTTCTTCTCTTTGGCTGGTAGCGACTTCGTGGAAATGTTTGTCGGCGTCGGTGCCAGTCGCGTGCGCGACCTCTTCCGCCAGGCCAAGGAAAAAGCGCCCTGCATCATCTTCATCGACGAAATTGATGCCATCGGACGCTCCAGAGGTAAGAACCCCGCTTTCGGCGGAAATGACGAGCGCGAAAACACCCTCAACCAGTTGCTCACCGAGATGGACGGCTTCGGCACCAACTCTGGCGTCATCATCCTGGCGGCGACCAACCGCGTTGAAATCCTCGACTCGGCCCTCTTGCGTGCCGGACGTTTTGATCGTCAAATCCACGTTGACCTTCCCGAATTGTCGGAGCGCATCGCCATCTTCAATGTCCACTTGCGTCCGCTCAAACTTGCAGACGACCTCGATGTGGACTTTCTGGCGCGTCAGACACCAGGATTCTCTGGCGCCGACATCGCCAACGTATGTAATGAAGCCGCTCTGATTGCTGCCCGTCGCAACCGTCAGGCCGTGTGCAAGCAAGATTTCCTCGATGCCGTTGACCGAATCATCGGCGGCCTCGAAAAGAAAACCAAGGTGATGACGCAGGGCGAAAAGCGTGCCATCTCCGTTCATGAGGCCGGCCATGCTTCTGTTTCATGGCTCTTGAAATATGCCAATCCTTTGGTGAAGGTGACGATTGTGCCTCGTGGCCAGTCGCTCGGTGCCGCTTGGTATCTGCCCGAGGAGCGTAGCATCACGACCAAGGAGCAGATGCTCGATGAAATCTGTGCAACTCTGGCCGGACGTGCCGCAGAGGAAGTGTTCCTCGGCCATGTCTCCAGCGGTGCGCTCAACGATTTGGAGCGCGTCACCAAGCGTGCTTACGGCATGGTAGCCTATTTGGGTATGAGCGATGAACTTTCCAACCTCTGCTATTACAACAATCAGGAATACAACTTCACCAAACCCTATTCCGACAAGACGGCTGAGACCATTGACCAAGAGGTCAAGAACCTCATCTCGACGCAATACGAGCGTGCCAAGAAAATCTTGCAAGACAACGCTGAAAAGCATCGTCAGCTGGCAGAACTCCTCATGGAGCGCGAAGTGATCTTCACGGAAGACGTTGAAAGAATCTTTGGCAAGCGTCCTTGGAAGAGCCGCGCCGATGAAATCCAGGAAGAGGAAGAGAAGGCCATGGCCGAAAGCGCTGAAAAGGCCGCCAACGAGCAGGCAACGGTTTCGCCTTCCCCGTCAACGGTTTCTTCTACGCAGCCCGTAGCGGTTCCGTCAGAAGAAGCTGAGGCTCCAGCGGCGCAGGACGCGCAAGCAACGGAGGCGCAAGGCGAAGCTTCATCGAAGGCTTCAGACGAGGCTCCGAAGGCTTGAACGAAATCTATGCGTGATTTTAAAAGTGATAATTTAGAACACGGCTAAAAGATAAGAATATGAAAAATTTAGTGTTACGAACCATAACAGGCGTACTCTTTGTTGCTCTGACGGTGTTTTGTCTCGTCCACAGTTTGGTCAGCTGCATCGTTTTCTCTTTGATTGTTGCAGTGTTGGCCAATTGGGAGTTTAGCTACAATTACGACCGACATGGCTATCTCAGCACGATGCGTTTCGCCAATCCTGTGGGCGCCTTCATCCTCTTTCTCGTCATTCTGATGTCGCAAAGCCTTCTGGCTCCTGGCATGAACTTGGTCTTTGCTTTCATTCCATACATCTTCCTTCTCGTGGCGATGATGGTGAAAGTCATCATGACGTACGATGAAGATTCGGAGTCTGATTCCATCGTTGATCTCTCCGTTTCCGTTTTCTCCCACATCTACACGGCAGGCCCCTTTGCCTTGCTTTGCATCTTGGGAATGACAGGAGCGGAATGTGGCGAGGGATATTCCTACGTGTTGCCCCTTTCAGTGTTCATTTTCTTGTGGACGAACGACACTGGTGCCTATTGCACGGGCAGTTTGCTCCACAGCTATTTTCCGAAGAAGATGTCGCCAAAGGTTTCCCCCAATAAGACCTGGGTGGGCACCATCGGCGGCGGCGTGCTCTGTCTCGTTGCAGCTTGCATCCTGTGGCATTTCTTCGCCACATACAGTCTGCCCGTCTGGTTGGGCTTTGCCGTGGTGGTCAGCTTTTTCGGTACCTTAGGCGATTTGTTTGAGAGCACCTTTAAGCGTTGTCTCAATATCAAAGACAGCGGAAAGATATTGCCCGGACACGGCGGCATTCTCGACCGCTTCGATTCCGCCATGATGGCCGTGCCTGCCACGTATGTTTATTTCATGGTGGTGGACATTGTCAACTCATTGTAAGACGAACATATTTTTGATTAATTCCTTATTGTCAAAATTTTGCAAGCAGATTCTAAATATGCGGCGTAACCTTCCCGATGTTATTTGGAATCTGCTTGTGTTTTAAGTAATGGTGTAAGAAAAAGTTGAGCTATTTTACCATTGCTAAGTAGGTGGCCACCTACTTAAGAAACACCAAACATTCCGCCCTCCTGCAAATCAAAAAAACGCGTTATGATAAGTACTTCCAATTTTAAAAAACAGTGGACAGAACGCACCACGCGTACTACGCGGCGCGTTATCCTTGGCGTTGTGGTTGCCGTTGTTGGCATCTGCGCCTATTTCGGTTTTTTCCGCCCGGGGTTAAACGATTTTGAAATCGTTGACCAGCTCGGAGGCAATCTCTTTCCTTCGGCCATCCTCTCTGTGGCAACAACCGATGCCGAAATCATCAAACCGATGGATTCCACGTATGTTGGCAATCCCAAGTCGCTCTTCGCCGTCAAGATACGGAGCGGACGCCCCAACTCCTTGGTGCGCGTTGAGTTGCAAGAGACACCCTTCTACGCCCGTTCCGTCTCCACATTCGTGCTGCCAGAGGGTAAGACGGAATATGTGGTCTATCCCGATGTGCTCTGGCGCTACGACGCTTTGAGAAGCAACACGCAGGCCGAACCAGTCAGCGTGGTGGCCAATGTCGAGATGAACGGCAAAGATTATGGACAGCGTATGCGCACGTTTTCCATGCGCAGCATCAACGAATGTCTTTTGGGCTATAACCACCAGAACGCCGATGGCTCAACCAACTTTGTCAGCACGCGCCTCTTCTTCGCTGCCTATGTCAACGAAGAGAATCCGCTGATCGACCAAGTGTTGCGCGAGGCATTGAGCACGCGCATCGTGCGCCGTTTCTTGGGCTATCAGTCGAAGGCCAAGGATGCCGTCGACAAGCAAGTGTATGCCTTGTGGAATGTGTTGCAGAAGCGGGGCTTCAAATATAGTTCTGTGTCCTATTCCAGTCTCTCGAGCAACGTGGTCTACGCCCAGCGCGTCCGCACGTTTGAAGATGCCCTCAATACGTCGCAAATCAACTGCGTGGATGGTTCCGTGCTCTTCGCTTCGCTCCTGCGTGCCATCAACATTACGCCCGTTCTCATCCAGATTCCCCGCCACATGTTTGTTGGTTATTACACCGATGCCTCGAAGAAGCATCTTGAGGTGCTTGAAACCACGATGATTGGCGATGTGGACCTCGACGACTACTTCCCCGAGGAACGCCTCGACTCCACCATGCAAGGCCGCTCCCAAGGCGAGATGTCGCGCCTCACGTTTGAGAAGTCGAAGGAATATGCCGCCAAAGAGTATGCCAAATATGAAAAGCAGATTCATTCCAACAAGCCGAGCTTCATGTTCGTGGAAATTTCCAAGGGCGTGCGTCGCAGTGTGCAGTCCATCGGAAAGTGAAATGTGGATCATCGCACAGATTACCAAAACGTTGCAACATCTGGCGGTGGCTTGCGGAATATCTTCAGAAAAGTCACACTGTCACGCCAAACCTAATTCTTTGTCTGCAACTCGCGGCCGCGAGTAGCATTACCCTCGGCCGCGAGCAACGCTACCTTCGGCCGCGAGCAGCATTACCTTCGGCCGAAGGTAGATTACTTCTAAGGCATTTCGGGAAAAGACTGAAGGGGGATGGATTTTTACGTTGGGATGCAGTCTGTTTTTTCGCGGTCGCGGAAGAGATGGCAAAGAATTAGCAATAATGTATAAATGAAGAAAGGGTACTACAGAGGCGCGAGCCTTGTAGTACCCTTTCTTCCCATTCGCGGGTGGAGCGGTAAGTAGGTGTTCAAAATTAGTTTATAGGTAGGTTCTATTAATTCATAAATTCGAGTGGAAGCCGTTCCGTCAGATA
>OHAU01000686.1_pt1 | contig 45898 bp, 35 predicted proteins | sample 1577181 | NCBI WGS metagenome assembly OHAU01 (sample SAMEA3541472, study PRJEB24748) | human gut metagenome | biome: human gut; feature: human-associated habitat; material: faeces | place: China | collected 2012 | reverse complement strand
TCAGGCCGCCGCGCGACACGCCGGTGACGATGCTCTTGCGGCAGAAGATGAACAGCAGGATCATCGGCACCACGACGATGGTTGAGGCGGCCATCAGGCGTTCGTAGCGGATGCCGCTGGAGGTCATGAAGGCGTAAAGACCGAACGGCAGCGTCCGGACCTCCTTCGTGTTCGTGGCGATGACGGTCCACAGGAAGGAGTTCCAGCAGGCAATGGCGTCAAGCAGACCGATCGTCACGAGGGCCGGTCGGGACATGGGCACCATGACGCGCCAGAGGTAGCGCCAGTTGCTCGCGCCGTCGACGCGGGCGGAATAATAGAGGCTGTCCGGAATGGCCAGGAAGAAATTCCGGAGGATGTAGGTGTAGAAGATGCTGGAGGTGAACGGCAGGATCAGCGCGATGAGCGTGTCGTTCAGCCCGAGCTTCACGATGGTCGTGTAGTTCGTGATGATGAGCATCTCGAACGGGATCATCATCAGCGAAAGCAGCAGGGAGAACAGCAGGTCACGCCCCGGGAACTTCAGCCGGGAGAAGGCGAAGGCCGCGAGGATGGTCGTGAACATGGTGCAGGCAACGCAGACGATGGTCACGAGCAGGGAGTTGCAGAAATAACGCAGGAACGGGGCCTTCTCAAAGGCGTAGACATAGTTTTCAAATACAAGCTCCTTCGGCCAGAACGTCGGGGGAGTTGTGTTGACCTCGGCGGCCGTTTTCAGCGAGGAGATGATCATCCAGAAGAACGGCAGCACCATGATGAGCGCGCCGATGATCAGAACGAGATAGGCAAAGGATTTTTTTGCAGTTTTCATGGCGGTACCTCAATAATTCTTCCACTTGCGCTGGATGAAGAGCTGCAGCATGGTGAAGATCAGGACGATGACGAACAGCACAACGGCGCTGGCCGCAGCCGGGCCGAGCTGCCACTGCTTGTAGAACATGTCGAACAGATAGTATACGACGGTATACAGCGAGTAGGCCGAGCCGGGGTTGCCGTTGAACAGCGGGAACAGCTCCGAGAAGACCTTTGAGGCCGAAATGACGTTCACGATCATCGTCAGGCCCAGCGTCGGGGCCAGCAGCGGCACGGTGATGCGGCGGAAAATGCGCCCGGAGGACGCTCCGTCGATGCGCGCGGCCGTGTAATACTGCGGGTTGATGTTCTGGAAGCCGGAGAGCAGCAGAATGATCGTGAACGGCAGCATGCTCCAGATGCCGTAGATGATGAGGGCGGCAAGATTGTAGTGCGGGTCGTTCAGCCAGTTCACGGGGGAAACGCCGAACAGCGACAGCGCATAGTTGATCAGGCCGTAATCGTAGTTGAACATCCATTTCCACACGAGGCCGACTGCCGTGACGGACGTGACCATCGGCAGAAAGTAGCACGTCTGGAACAGGCCCTGCAGCTTGGTGCACGAGTTGAGCAGCGAGGCGAGGAACAGAGACAGCACCGTGACGATCGGCACGACAAACAGAACGTACAGCGCCGTGTTGCGCAGACCGTTGAGGAAATTCGCGTCATGGAAAATTTCGGCGTAGTTTCCGAGGCCGATGCCGGAGAATTCGCCGGTCATCAGGCTGTAGTCCTGCCGGAACGACAGCAGAATGACATTGATGAACGGATAGACGGTGAAGACCAGAAGACCGATGAGAAACGGGAGCAGGAACAGCCCCGGCTCCGCAAAGGTGCGGAAGGTCACGCGCTCGCCGTCTGCGCGCGTGCGCAGCTTGCGGCGGCTCATAAGTACCGCACCCCCGTCTTGGCGTCAAACAGGAACACGCCGCGCTTTTTCAGGCCGACGGCCAGCTCCGTGCCGGGCAGAATTTCCAGCTCGGCCGGAACAAGACCGCGCAGTTCGGCGGGGCCGGCCTGCAGGCGGACAAGCTCGTCCTTGCCGAGGGAGTAACGCTCCAGCACGGTCGTGCGGAAGGCGGGCGTATCACCCTGCGGCAGGATGCTCTCGGCGCGGACGGCCAGAACGATCTCCTGCCCCTCTGCAAGGCCGTCCGGCAGCACCAGCGCAGCGGGAATGCCGCCGTCCAGCACAAGGCGGCCGTTCTGCACAATGCCGTGCAGCTGGTTGATGGGAGGCGTGCCGAGGAAGTCCGCAGCAAAGAGGTTGACCGGGTTTTCATAGAGACCGCGGGCGGTGTCCTCCTGCTGGAGCACGCCGTCACGCAGCAGGACGACGCGGTCGGCGATGCTGCTGGCCTCCTCCTGATCGTGCGTGACAAAGACGGTCGTGATGCCGGCCTCACGCTGGATGCGGCGGATCTCCTCGCGCATCTCCACGCGGAGCTTGGCGTCGAGGTTGGACAGCGGCTCGTCGAGCAGCAGCACGTCCGGCCGTTTGGACAGGGCGCGCGCAATGGCGACGCGCTGCTGCTGGCCGCCGGAGAGCTCCGCGGGCTTGCGCTTGAGATACGGGGTGATGTGCACCATCTCCGCCAGCTCCTCGGCGCGGCGGATGCGCTCCTTCTTGGGGATGCGCTGAATTTCCATCGGGAAGCAGATGTTCTGCAGGACCGTCATGTGGGGATAGAGCGCGTAGTTCTGGAAGACAAGGCCGATGCCGCGCTTCTCCGGCGGCAGGCTCGTCACGTCGCGGTCGTCAAAGAAAATGCTGCCGCCGCTCACGGGGAGAATGCCGGAGATCATATTCAGCGTTGTGGTCTTGCCGCAGCCGCTCGGACCGAGCAGGGCGATGAGCTTGCCGCTTTCCAGTGTGATGGAAAGGTCGTTTACGGCAACGGTGTCGCCGAAACGCTTGGTCAGATGTTCGAGTTTGATCTGCATGTCCGTATCACCTCAATATTTCGAAAATGGGTGCGCCGTCAACATCGGGCATCGTCAGCCCGAGCATGGCGGCCATGGTGGGCGCTTCGTCGACCATGGAGCGGCTGCCGTGCACCGTGCCGGGCCGCACATCCGGTCCGGCGGCGAAGAACGTTGTGACCTCCTCGCGGGCCGGGCTGCCGCCGTGAGTCGCCACGCCGGTCTTCTTGTCGCCCGGCTGACAGCTGCGCCAGAGCGTGTCACCGTCCGGGTACTCGCCGAACGCAATGGGAAGACTGCTCTCCACAACAAAGTCGAACGGGCCGGACAGGCCGTAGCGCGCCTGCGCCTCGGCGGCGTCCAGCACCATGCTGAGCTGTACGTCCGGGTCATGCCGCAGGGCCTCGAGCGCCTCGCGCACGCGTGCCATCAGTGCAGCATCATCCGGGTCGCGCACCTCGATGAGGGCGGCAAGGCCGGTGGAGTGACAGACGGCGTCAAACGAGGTGATCTTTCCGTCCGCATCGACGGTCAGAAGGCCGAGACGGCGGAAGTAGACGTTCATCAGGAAGGCATCGCGGATATCGGTCTGGCCGTGGTCGCCGAGGACGATGATGTTCGTCTCGTCCAGCGTGCCCTTGCGGCGCAGGCATTCCAGAATAGCGCCGAGCTGCTCATCGTGCATGCGCAGCTGCGTCTCGGCCTGCTCACTTTCCACGCCGTAGGTGTGCCGGGCGGAGTCGAGGTCGCACATCTTCACAAGCATGATGTCCGGCTGCGGGCCGTCCTCCAGAATGTCGAGCGCCAGCGCCATGGTGAACAGGTCAAGGCTGCGCGTCGGTCCCATCAGGTAGCGGCCGTGTTTATAGAAGTAACGATCCATCAGGTTTGCAGTGGCCGTGTGCTCCAGCCATTGCTGGGGCTGGTAGCCCTGGTAGCTGTATGGAACGATCATCGGCATATTCATGGTATAGTCCGCGCCGCCGGAGACGGGCCAGCTCAGAGAGCAGGTCGTCAGGCCGTTCTCGCGGGCGATGTCCAGCAGCGTTTTGCCGCGGACGTCCGATTTCATGCAGTACCACGGCGCGTCAAGATGGCCGCCGCGGGTCATTTTTTCATTGTGCACGATCCCATGCCGCCCGGCATAGGTGCCGGTCAGGATCGAGGTATGGCAGGTGTAGGTCAGGGCCGGGAGCACCGGCTCGATCTTTTCGACGAGCGCACCGCGCTCCAGAAGCTGCGCGAAGTGCGGCATGCGGCGCATGCGCGCGACGTCGGAGGCACAGAGGGCATCGATACAGAATACAAGGACTTTCGACATAGGTTCTCCTTCCTGTTGGAACGGCGGCGGGTGTGGGCCCGACCGGAATGCGCTGGTCTGCGTACAGGCGGACGTCCGCCGGGACGTCCGCCTGTTGGAATGGGCGGTATTTACTTTGCGAGAGCTTCGCGGCAGGCTGCCTCAAAGGCCGCATAGGCGGTGTCGGCGTCGCTGACATTGAGGGCAACGCTCTGGACCATCTTGTCGATCTCGGTGCGCATGGCCGCTGCGCCGGGGACGCTGGCCAGCATGCCGATGTCGTCGGCTTCCTCGGTCAGGGCCTTGACGGCGATGTTCGTCTCGGCGAACTGCTGGAACTCGGCGCTCTCGCGGGCTTCCTTATAGATGGGGACGGTGCCGAAGGCCTCGGCCCACTGCACGATGTTCTCGGTGGACGTGAGGAACTTCAGGAACATATAGGCGCCGCGGGCGTGATCCTCATCGGTGCTGAGGCAGGCAAAGTTGTTGCCCCAGGAGGAGATGTAGCGGACGGGGCCTTCCTGCGGGATGGGCACGCAGCCGATCTCGAAGGCATCGTTTACGGCCAGCTCGACATAGCTGACACCGGCGCTCGAGCCGATGTAGGAGGCGACGGCCTGGCTGCCGAACGGGCCGGAGAAGAAGACGTCCTCGCCGACAAGGCGGAAGTCGCCGGACTTCACAAGGTCTGCGAACCAGTTGAGCTTTTCCTTGGCGATGGTCTCGTCGATGGCATAGTTGCCGTCCTCGTCGATGTAGCCGCTGCCGGCCTGCATGATGAGGCACTGATAGGTGTCCACGAGGGAGTCGGTGCCGAAGCCGGGGATGCCTTCCTTCTCGTGAATGATTTTACTGCATTCTGCGAGCTCTGTCCAGGTCTTCGGGGCCTCGAGGCCATATTTGTCGAACATGGTCTTGTTGTAGAACAGGACCTCGCCCGCCGTGGTGCACGGGAAAACATAGATGCCGTCGCCCCACTGGGTGATCTCGCTGTACTGACCGGCAGGAACGTTGTCCTTGAAGTTCGGGATGCCGATCTCCGGGTCGTTGATGTAAACGGACAGGTCGACAAGGCGGCCCTCGTTCAGATAGTTGACGGCGTCAGACGGATACATGTTCACAAGGTCAGGGCCGGTGCCGTTGCGGACCGCCTGCATGGTCTTGCTGTCGATCTCGCTGTACGGCTGCTGCTCGGCGACGAGCTCGTACTCATCCTGCGAGGCATTGAAGGCGGCTGCAAGCTCGAGGAACTTCTCTTCGTGCTGGTCGGTGTAGGCGTGCCAGTAGACGATCTTCGTTTTCTCGGTCTTTGCGGGCTTCGTGTCTTCGGTGGTCTTGCTGTCATCGGTGGTCTGCGAGGCTCCGGTACTGGCGCCCGAAGCGTCCGTCTTTCCTGCGCTGCATGCCGCGAACAGGCTCGCGACCATGACCAGAGCAAGCAGAAGGGCAAGAATGCGTGCTTTCATGTGTTTTCTCCTCCATTGTCTCGTGTTTTTATCGGAACGTCGGATGACGCTCACTGCTCAGGAAATGGTGTCCAGGAATGCGGCAAGCTCCGCAAGCGTGTGGACGCACCAGGTATATTCCGGCTCGTGGATGTCCGGATAGGGGTCAATCCAGAGCGTCTGCCCGCCGATGGCGGAAATGGGCATCAGATCATTGAAGGCGTGGTCTCCGATGCTGATCAGGGCTTCGGGCCGCGCCAGCAGCGCGGGATCGAGGGCCTGCAGGCTCGCGATCATACCGTAGGGCTTATTTGCACTGCTGCAGATCTCGCGGAACGCTCCGGCAAAGCCGAGCTGCCGCAGGAACTCCCGCACGGTCTCTTCGTAGGAATTGCTCAGCAGAACGACACGGCAGCGCTGCTCCAGCCGCATGATGGCCTCATAAAGCCCGCGGTCGCCGTGCATCCCGGCCCGCTCCATCTGCAGGCGGGTCAGGCGATAGACCTCATTGGCACGGTCGCCGTCCAGACAGCCGAGCGCGTCGCCAAGGTAGGCCAGAACGGCCCACGCGTCGCCGAGATAGACCACATCGTCTGCCTGCAGCGCTTCGGCATAGGTCATGCCGGGCAGCACCCGCTTCCGCAGCGCCTGCACGAGCTCCGGCACGGTGGCGGCCTCTGCACGCCCACGGCGGTAAAAACGGTTCATGTCCAGCTCACGCCCGGCAAAGATCGCCTCTGCCAGCCGGACAAGGTCCGCTTCCAGCGGCTCGGCCCACGTCCCGGCAACAAGCGTCCGCAGATAGCCGCGGTGAAAGACGCTGTTCTGATAAATGGTTCCGTCGAGATCGAAGATGACGATCCGGTTTTGCATGGCGGGCCTCCCTTTGTGCGGCGGTTGGCAGGCTCGTGCGGATGATCCGGACCGCGCCCCTGCTGCCGTAACTTGATTATATCACAGGTTTGGCCGAAAAATTTTTTCGTTTGCGTGAAAATATGTCTTTTCGTCAGAAAAGCTCGGAAAAACATGAAAAAAAGACGATTTTACATGAAATTTATGCGGATTTAACACGAAGCCGGCTGGAATGAAAAAGAAAAGCACTTGTCAGAAGCACGCCGTGCCGTTATACTGGAAATAGAAACTAGGTGCGCACCGCGCACGAAAGGAGAACAACGATGCTGCTGATCCGCAACGCAAATATCAAGACCATGGCCGGGCCGGACCTGAAAAACGGCTGCCTGCTCCTCGAAAACGGGAAAATCGCCGCCGTCGGCCAGACGGTCGACGCGCCGGAGGGCGTTGAGACTCTCGATGCGCAGGGCCGCCTGCTCACGCCCGGCTGCGTGGAGGCGCACTGCCATATCGGCCTCGACAACGAGGGCATGCGCTGGGAGGGCATGGATTATAATGAGATCGTCGAGCCGCTGACGCCGCAGCTGCGCGCCATCGACTCCATCAATCCGCAGGACGAGGCCTTCGGGCTGGCCCTGCGCGGCGGCGTGACGACGGCCTGCACCGGACCCGGCAGCGCAAACGTCGTCGGCGGCACGTTCGCCATCGTAAAGCTGGCAGGAAAGCGCGTCGACCGGATGATTCTGCGCGCGCCCGCCGCGATGAAGTGCGCCTTCGGCGAGAATCCCAAGGGCTGCTACGGCCACGACAAGCGCCAGAGCCCCATGACGCGCATGGCGGTCGCCGCCCTGCTGCGCGAGCTGCTGCTGCGCACGCTCCGCTACCGCGACGACAAGGCGGCGGGCAAGAATCCGGCGTTCGACATGAAGCTCGAGGCCATGCTGCCCGTCGTTAACGGCGAGATCCCGCTCAAGTGCCATGCGCACCGCGCGGACGATATCCTGACGGCCGTGCGCATCGCGCGCGAGTTTGGCCTGAAGCTCACGCTGGACCACTGTACGGACGGCGAGCTGATCGCCGACGAGCTGGCAAAGGAGCAGGTCCCGGTCTTCGTCGGACCGTCGCTCGGCGGCAAGACGAAGGTCGAGCTGCGCAACAAGAGCTTCACAACGGCGGGCACGCTGTACCGCGCGGGCCTGACGGTCAGCATCATCACGGATGCGCCGGTCATTCCGCTGCAGTATCTGCCGCTGGCGGCCGGACTGGCGGCTTCGGCCGGTCTGCCGATGGAGGAGGCGTGGCACGCCATCACCATCAACCCGGCCCGCAGCCTCGGCATCGATGCGCGTGTCGGCAGTCTTGAGCCGGGCAAGGATGCGGACCTCGTCCTCTGGACGGCGGACCCGCTTACGACGATCGGCGGCGAGGCGTGGATGACGTTTGTGAACGGCGAGGTCGTGTACCGCGCGGAGTAAGAGAATATAAATCGTAAAAAATCCAGCCAAGGTGGGATCACTCCCAACCCTGGCTGGATCATTTTTATGCGTTCAGGGCCGTATCCCTGCGCTTACTTCAGCGCAGCCAGACGGGCCGTGATGGCGGCAAACTGGGCGCGCGTCGCGCTCTCACGCGGGGCGAGCTCGTTGTTGCCCATGCCGAGGATGATGCCGTTGCCGACAGCCCAGGTCATGGGCTCAGTGGCATAGCTCTGCACGCTGGAGGCATCAGTGAAGCTGCTCAGGTCGCCGGTCGTCGTCGTGTCCATGTTCTGGGAGGCGGCGAAGCGATAGAGCATCGTGACCATTTCCTCGCGGGTGACGTCGTCATCCGGACGGAACAGGCCCTTGTCATCGCCGATGACAACCTTGGCCTCCTGTGCCCATGCGACGGCGTCAGCATACCAGTCATCCTTGAGGTCGGGGAAGGTGCTCGTGCCGGTGGCTGCCCGCCTGACGGTACAGGACGGTGGCGACCATGGCGCGGCTCAGCGCGGCTTCCGGACGGAACGTGCCATCGCCGTAGCCGACGAACAGGCCGTTGACCAGAGCGAAGTGGACGCTCTCGGCGTACCAGGCGTTTGCATCGAGGTCGGTGTACTGCTCGCAGGGATCCTCTTCCACAAGCTCGACCTTCACGCAGCGCTCGGTCAGGTCCAGCGGCAGCTTGCCGTTGTTGGCCTTGCCGATGGCGCGCAGAGCTTCGATGGCGCTGATGTTGTCAACGGGAGCCTCGTTCACGTTCTGCACGGGAGTCTTGTTCTCAAAGACGGAGCCGGGCAGGGTGGCGCAGTACTCGTTGACGGCAACGCGGTAGGTCTTCGTGTTGTCCTTGATGTCGACGACGGTGCCGTCATCGAGCACGATGGACACGACGGTGCGGGCACCGCGGACCGGTCGGCCGTTTTCATCCTTGCCGTCCGGCTCTGCCGTGTACTTTACGACCATGCCGGAGAACTGATCGCCGTAATTGCTGTTCTTGAAGGAATTCTCAACGGTAGCGGCAAGCTCCGCGCCGGTGAGGTCATAGGTGTAGAGGCGGTTGCCGAACGGGGTGATGGCGTAGATATCGCCGACGGTGACGGTGCGGGTCGTCTCGCCCTCGTTGGCCAGAAGGTCGCAGCGGATGCCGCCGCTGTTCGTGAAGGCGACGACGGTGTTGAGTTCCTTCGTAGCCTCGAGCATCAGGCCGGCCAGCCAGTTGCCCGCGATGGTGCTGCTGCTGTTGCCGATGGGTGCACGGCGGGTGATGCTCTGGTCTGCAACGCCGAGGACCTCGGACATGTCGTCTTTCACCGCATCCCAGGAGGCATGGCTGATGGCGAGAACGGTCGGGTCGAGCTTCGTATTGCCCTCGGTGTCAAAGAGGTTCTGGGTGTTGTCGCGGCCGGTGGTGTTCACATAGCTCGGGTTCACGACCGTGACTTCCTTCGTCTCGGTGTTGAACTGGATCTTGGCGTTGGCATAGCCCTTCGCCTGGCAGTTGCCCTGGATGTAGGCCACGCCGTTGTCGGCGACGCCGTAGGAAACGCTGTGGGAGTGGCCGCCGACGACGAGGTCGACAAGTTTGGAGTTGACGCTGTTTGCAAGGCCGCGCGGGCTGGCGTGCGCCACAACGACGACGACGTCAGGGTTCTCGGCTGCAACGATGGACTCGATCTTCGCATTGAGCTTCTCAATGCTCGGGTCGATGTCATACGGGGCGATCTTGGCGGTCATGATATCCATGGAGTAGTCGGGGATGTAGCCGACAAGTGCGACCTTCACACCGGCCTTGTCAACGATGACATAGTCCTTGACAAAGGAGGCGCGGTTCGTCGTACCTGCATCATAGAGATTATAGGCCAGAACGGGGATATTGCTGTCGCCCTTGAACTCACCGATCTCATAGGCGGGCATGGTGCCGTCCTCATCGGCGGCATAGGCCTTGACGTCCCAGTCGAACTCGTGGTTGCCGAGCGAGACTGCGTCATAGCCCATGGCGTCGAAGGCGGCGCGCAGAGCGTTGCCGTAGGTCAGGTTCGAAACGGGAGTGCCCTGATAGATGTCGCCGCCGTCAAGCAGGAGAACGGCGTCGTTTTCGGCATTGGCACGCGCCTCGTTCACGACATTGGCGATGTAGGCCATGCGGTACTGGAACGTGGACTCGTTGCCGGAGGACGTGTCGACAAGGTAGCCGTGCACGTCGGTGGTCTCAAAGACCTCGATGGTCTTCACGGGATTTGCTTCTGCGTGGATGGTCCATTTCGTTTCACGGCCCGGGGTGATGTCCTTGCCCTCGGCGGTCATTTCCTTGATGTATTCGCCAATGATGAGGGGCACGGAGCCGCCGACGTTGTTGAAGCGCTCAGAGACGGTGGCGTCCCACAGAGCCTCTTCGCTGCTGGAGGTGATGCCGGTGGAGGCAAACCAGCCGTAGGCGTCGGAGTCCTTCGTGGCGCTCAGACGATAGGAGCTGAGGCAGGCGTAGATCGTGTCGTCATCCTTCACGGGCGTGCCGTCCGCGTAGGTGATGTTCTGCACGCGCTGGCCGTCGGGATTGCCGACATAGACGTCGTAGTTGACGCCGTAGAACGTGTCGCAGCCGAAACCGCCGCCGCCAACCTGACCGTTGTCATTGACACGGTAGTTCTGCGCCGTGCGCTGCATCCAGCTCTTGAGCTGGGCGCCGGTCATCCGGATCATGTAGAGGGTGTTGTTGTCGTACTGATACAGGGAGTAGCAGTCGCGCAGGCTGATGTCGCCGGAGGTTGCGCCGTCGGCCAGCAGGGAGCTGACGCTCCAGCCGCGCTTTGCGACCGGCGTCGTCATGGAGATGACGTGCTCCTTCGTCGGGTCGATGTTGTTGTCGGTGCAGGCGGCCCAGATCTGTGCCTTGTGGACGAGATCATAGGAATCGCTCTGCGTGAGGTAGTAGTTGGAAATGGTGTCCCATTCACCGGAGACCGTGCCGATCTTCTTGTTGACGAAGGCATCGGAGCGCTCGAAGAGCGGAGTGATGAGGTCCTTCAGACCGTCGTAGTTGGGGTCGCCGGACTTGAAATCCGGGCTGGGGACGCGGATGTCCCTGCCGTTCTCGTCCTTGCCGAGGGCAGAGTTCAGAGGATGCATGGTGGACTCGGCTGCGGTAACGGTGACCTTGCCGTCGGCGCCCTTCGTGAGGGTGAGGACGGTCTCACCGAGGGTGGAGCCGCCGCCGTTCATGACGAGGACGTTCTCGCCGTTCTTGTTCTGCAGGGTGACGGCGTTTCTCTGATGGTTGTGGCCGGTCAGCAGCATGTCAACGCCGGTGGTATGCGTTGCAAAGTAGCCGCCTTGGTTCTCCTGATTGTAGATGTCAGGATTGCCCTCGCCGCTGTGCATGGCGACGATGATGTAGTCGCACTTCTCCTGCATTTCCTTGCCGTAGTAGTTTTCCCACTCATAGACATAGGACTTTTCGGTGTTGTCGGGATGGCCGAACGTGCAGCCCTCATAGTGGCTGGCGACATCCCAGTTCGCGTTGTTCATGTTCTCGAAGCCCAGCAGACCGATGGTGAAGGTCGTGCCATCCTCGAACTTGTAGGTGAAGGTCTTGTACGGGGAGAACACGGATTCGTTCGTCTCCGTCTCCACGACGTTCGAGCAGATGACGTCGACGGGCTGACCGGCGACGGCCTTGTCCGTGGAGGTCAGCAGATTGTAGTAGTTCCACTGAATCTGCGGCGCATAGTTGAACTCGTGGTTGCCCAGCACAAAGGCATCATAGCCAATGTAGCGCAGCGCAGTCGCCATGGGGCTGTTTTCGCCGCCCTCCTGGAGAATGTTGTAGCTGCTCAGCGCGCTTCCCTGCAGAATGTCGCCAACATCGATAAGAATGCTGTCGTCCACGGCGGCGCGGCGCTCTGCGACGAGCTTCGCTGCCTGCAGGAAGTTGTTGCTCAGGGCGCTGTTTGTGTAGGAGTTCCAGTCGTATGCACGGCCGTGCATATCGGTGGTCGTCATGATGCTGACGGTGATTGAATCGGACTTCGCCTCGAAGACGTCATCCTCGACCGGGGCATTCGTGTGGCCTTCGGCTGCGTAGGACGCGTAGACCGAGGTCAGCTTGGTCTCTGCCGCGCCTGCCGGGATCACTGCCACGGAAAGAACGAGGCAGACCACGAGCAGAAGCGAGAGAAGACGCTTTGCAATGTGTTTCATTTCAAGACTCCTTTGTTTGTAGTTGCAGCTGCGCTGCACGTTTTGGAAATCGTGACAAAAATCCACCATTCATCACAGGTTCCGTTGGCAATATTCTAACACTTTGTAAAGAAATTGTAAAGGAAGCGGGGAGACCTGAGAGAAAAATTGGGAGAACTGACAAGAAAGTCTTGTTACGGGAAGCTGATTTTCTCTTTGTGAAAAACAGCAAAAACTGCGCAAAGCGCCGCTGTCGCAACGTTTTCCTGCAATTTTTGCAGCAGGGGGATCTGCGGCGGGAACGGCGGAACAGTGACAGGAAAAACGGAGAAAATTCCGGATGATATGCTGCATATGCAATATAAAAAACGGGCTGTCCTGCTAGGGACAGCCCGAAAACCGCCTTTCGGCATTTTGACCATGTGCATGAAATCCTACATGGAATCGCGGCGGAAGCGGGCGCGATTCAGCCCAGCGAGACGTCCAGGATCATCATCACACTGAAGCCGACGGCGAAAAAGATCGTGCCGATGTTCGAGTGCTTTCCCTCGGACATCTCGGGGATCAGCTCCTCCACGACCACATAGAGCATCGCGCCTGCCGCAAAGCTCAGAAGATAGGGCAGGGCGGGGGCGACGAAGCGTGCGGCCAGAACGGTCAGCACTGCGCCGACCGGCTCGACGATGCCGGAGAGCACGCCACCCGCGAAGGCGCGCATGCGGCTCTGGCCCTCAGCGCGCAGCGGCAGGGAGATGATGGCTCCCTCCGGGAAATTCTGGATGGCGATGCCGAGCGAGAGCGCCAGCGCCCCGGCGGCCGAGATCTGGGCCGTTCCGGTCAGGTATCCGGCGTAGACGACGCCGACGGCCATGCCCTCCGGGATGTTGTGCAGCGTCACGGCGAGGATCATCATGGTCGTCCGCTGCAGCTGCGTGCGCGGGCCCTCGGCCTGACCGGCGTTGCGGTGCAGGTGGGGGATGACGCGGTCGAGCAGCAGCAGGAAGGCCACGCCGATCCAGAAGCCGACGGCGGCGGGCAGGAACGAAAGACGGCCGAGTGCGGCAGACTGCTCGATGGCCGGGATGAGCAGGCTCCAGACGGAGGCCGCGACCATCACACCGGCGGCAAAGCCGGTCAGGGCGCGCTGCAGCCGGTCGCCGAGCGCTCTGCGGAGAAAGAACACGCAGGCCGCGCCGAGCGTGGTGCCGAGAAACGGGATGAGGATCCCATAGAATGTTGTCATAGGCGCCTCCTATTGAGGTTAGTATATACTAACCACATAGTAGCATAAATCGCCGCGTGATGCAAGCCGGAAATCTCAAAAAAATGCCCGCCGCATCCGCGGCGGGCTGGCTCGAATCAGATCGTGCCGGTGATCTGCAGGGTGGCAGAGCCGGGGGTAACGGTCCATGCGCCGGTCGCAGGATCCTGAACGGCGGAGGCGGCCGGAATCGTGATTGCGCCGGGCACGGTCCGGAACAGACCGGTCGCCGGGTCGTAGGTGTAGTTGGATGCAAGCCAGGCATCGCTGTTGTAGGTCACGGCGATATTGCGCAGGATCGGATCGAAGCGGTCGGTGACGGTAATGCCCGCGGCTGCGTCGGCCGCAGCGCCGCCGTAGTTTTCGATCGCGAACGTATAGGTGAGCGTGCCGCTGTCGCTGACCTGCACGGGCTCGAGCGCCTTGGTGATGCGCAGGTCCGGCTCTGTGGCTGCCGGGAGCGTCTCCACGGCCGTGACAGCCTCGGTCAGGCTGCCGCCGGTGACGGTCGCGGTGTTCTCGATCGTGCCCTCTGCCGAGGGATCGGCAAAGGCATTGACGCGGGCCGTATAGGCCAGCGTGGTAACGCCGCCTGCGGGAACGCTGATTCCGTCGATGCGGATGCCGTTTGCCAGCTGCGTAACGGCGGGCGCAGCCTGCAGCACGCCGTTCATGAAATAGCGGAGCGTCCCTGCCTGATACGTCAGCGGCGTGAGCTGCACCGTGCCGCCCGTGGCAGGAAAGTTCGTCGTGCCGAGCGTGTCGGTCACGGTCAGCCCGGTCAGCGCTGTCGCCCCGCTGTTGCGAAGCTGCAGAACATAGGTCACGAGGTCGCCCGTGCGGTAGCTCTCTGCGGCTGCCGTTTTCGAGGCGGTCAGGACCTGCACGAGCTCGCCCGTGACGATGTTGGAGTTGACGGTGCCGCCGTTGTAGGTCAGCGTGGCCTGATTCGTAAAGGTTGCCATAGTATTTCTCCTTTCCGGAGAGCACATCGCCCTCCTTCGACAGCATATGCCGAAGGAGGGCGATCGGGAACCCGGCTCAGCGCTGCAGCCAGCCTGCGGGCAGCTCCGTGAGCGGGGCCGGGAACGAGACGCGCGCGCCGATCTCGGCAAAGCGCGCTGCCAGCGGCGCGGGGATGCGGCCGTCGGGGTCCGGGCTGAGGTTCAGCATGAAATTGGCGTGGCTGGCGAAGCACTGGCGCATGAGGCCGAGCGCCCAGTCGGCGCTCTTTGGCTCTTTTTCGTCGTCGCGGTAGAACCACGTCCGCGTCAGCTTCTGGCACAGTGCGCCGGGACCGGCAAAGCCGGGCGTCAGCTCCTGCCCGGCGCCGTTTTCGAAGAAGACGACGTCCGTGCCGGAGATGCCCTCCGTGCAGCCGATATTCATGAGCAGGCAGTTCGGCTGCAGGCGCTTGACGAGGGCATCGACTTCCTCGAACGGCAGCTCGCGGTAGGACGGGCCGCCCCAGGGAGCGTTCCAGCCGTCTATAATAAAATAAGGTATCTCGCCGTAGTTTGTCAGCAGCTCCGTGATCTGCCCGAGCACGAGCTCGCGCTGCGCAGGGGTAAAGGAGCGCCGCCCGATCCCGGCCGTCAGGTCGAGCACGGAGAAGTACAGGCCTGCCTGCAGACCGGCTGCGCGGAAGGCCCGCAGGAATTCCGCGACGATGTCCGTCCGGACCGTGGCCTGCGCGACGCTGTGGTTCCCAAATTCGGACGGCCAAAGCGCGAAGCCCTCGTGGTGCTTTGCCGTCAGGACGGCAAAGCGGCAGCCTGCGCTTTTGGCGATCTGCGCCCAGCGATCGCAGTCCGGCGCGCGGGGCGCCCAGTCAGATTCGGGGAAGGGATAACGGCGCGGCTCCCCGCCGTTTTCCAGATCGAATTCCCAGTCGATGATGTCGGGATTTGCATGGAACTGCACGGCGGCACTGTTCCAGTGGATAAACGTGCCGAGCCGGAGGTTGATGAAGTCGCGCTGAAGCGCACAGAGATGGTCCATTCGCGGGCCCGCCTTTCTGATTTTCTATGGGATGATTATACGGGCAAAGCAGGCGTTCGTCAAGCCTCTGCGCGGCGCTGCGCGAAACGGCGCTGCAGAATGTGCATGTCGTGGAAATAGATGGGGACAAGGAAGCAGTCGGCCAGCAGCCATGCGGCGGGGTTTGCAAGGCAGATGGCGGTGTAGCCGATCCAGCGCACGACGGCAAAGCCGACAAAGCAGCGGGCGATCGTCTCAAACACCCCTGCAAACACGGCCTGCTGCGTGAAGCCGACGCCCTGAATGAGGAATCGGAGCACGTTGACAAGCGTCAGCAGGAAATAGCAGCTGGCGTTCCACACCAGAAACTGCTGCGCCAGCAGACCGATCTGGTCCCGGACAGCGGCGCTCTCCGCGGAGTCGAGGAACAGCAGTGACAGCTTGCCGCCGAAGAGGGCAAGAACGCCGAGGCCGAGGGCGGAATAGGCAAACATCAGCAGCACGCAGGCGCGCACGCCGCGGTGAATGCGGTCGAGCTTCATCGCGCCATAGTTCTGCCCGCCGTAGACGGCCATGGTCGTGCCTGCGGCGTCGAACGGGCAGGTGAAGAGCTGGCTGACCTTGTTTGCTGCGGTGACGGCTGCGATGGAGACCGCGCCGAGGCCATTCACGGCCGTCTGCACGACGATGGTGCCGATGGCGGTGACGGAATACTGCAGGCCCATCGGCACGCCGATGGCAAACAGCCGCGTGATATGATATGTGTGCGGCTCGGCCGCAGCTCACCGGGGCGAAAACGCAGAACGGGATAGCGCTTTCCCATGATGGCCAGACACAGCAGGCCGGAGATGGCCTGCGAGATCACGGTCGCCCATGCCGGGCCTTCCACGCCCATGCCGAGAACGGCGACGGCCAGCAGATCGAGCGCAACGTTCAGCAGGGAGGAGAGAACGAGAAAATAGATCGGGGTCCGGGAGTCTCCGAGCGAGCGGATGACGCCGGAGACGAGATTATAAAGGATGATGGCGGGGATGCCGAGGAAAATGACGAAGATGTAGTCGTAGGCATACCGGAAAATATTGTCCGGCGTGTTCATCCAGCGCAGCACGGGTGTGCACAGCAGCGCCGTGGCCACGGTGAGCACCACGGCGAACGCAGCCGAGAGCCAGATGCTGTTTGCCACAAAGCGGCGCAGCTCCGCCTCGTCGCCCTCGCCGAATTTCTGCGCCACGGGGATGACGAAGCCGTTGCAGATGCCGATGCAGAAGCCGAGCACCAGAAAATTGACGGAGCTCGTCGAGCCGACGCCCGCAAGCGCGTCCATGCCGAGAAAACGGCCGACGACGAGTGTGTCTACCATATTATATAGTTGTTGGAACAGCAGGCCACCAAGCAGCGGCAGCAGAAAGCCGATGACCAGCCGCGTGGGGGAGCCGGTCGTCAGGTTCCGGGATGCGGTTTTTGCCATAAGAGTCCCTCCGGAGTCCATAGAAATTTCAATTTCAAAAAACGTCTGCATTGTATTCTCTGACCGAAAAAAATACAATCCGCAACCTTCTGATTTTTCCGCGCAATTCGGGGCCGGAATCCGTCAGAATGTACAAAAACAGGATTTTTCCCTGAAAAATGGACGAATGGGCGGAAAAATCGGGCAAAAAAAGCCCGGCTTTCGGGAAGCCGGACGAAAAAATCAGGGGATATTCCAAAGAAATGCATTGACGCGGAAGAAAAAATGTGGTAAAATCAATACCCAATGCTGTGAAGTGCGGCGCAGGCCAACCTCCACCTCATGGTCAGATTATACCACAGACCGCGCCGCACGGCAAGGGACTAAAATGAAAAAACAGCAACTGACCCACGCGTGTCATTGCTGAGACAGCGCACGAAACGACGACAGAAAGGCGTGATCAAGCAAATGCAAGTCAAGGACGTGAACTATGGCAAGACCGTTCGCAAGAGCTATGCCAAGTATCAGGAGATCCTGCAGATGCCCAACCTGCTGAAGATCCAGAAGGACTCCTACGACTGGTTCCTGCGGGAGGGCCTGCATGAGGTCTTCCGCGATGTGGCCGCCATCAGCGACTACACCGGCAACCTCGAGCTGTCCTTCCTGGACTACTCCCTCGATGAGAAGCCCAAGTACACCATTGAAGAGTGCAAGGAGCGCGACGCCACCTACGCGAAGCCGATCAAGGTCCGCGTGCGCCTGCTCAACAAGCAGTCCGGCGAGATCAAGGATCAGGAGATCTTCATGGGCGATTTCCCGCTCATGACCAACGGCGGCACGTTCGTCATCAATGGTGCAGAGCGCGTCATCGTCTCCCAGATCGTCCGCAGTCCCGGCATGTACTTCGGCGACACCGTGGACAAGGCCGACCAGCACATCTATACCGCAACGGTCATCCCGTACCGCGGCGCATGGCTGGAATATGAGACCGACCTGCAGGACGTGTTCTACGTCCGTATCGATAAGAACCGCAAGCTCCCCATCACCTGCCTCATCCGTGCTCTCGGCGTGGAGACCGACGCGCAGATTTTGGAGCTGTTCGGCGAGGATCCCCGCATCGTCGCCACGCTGGAGCGCGACCCGTGCAAGACCCGCGAGGACAGCCTCCTCGAGATCTACCGCCGTCTGCGTCCGGGCGAGCCGCCCACGGTCGACAACGCCGCGGCCTATCTCGACGCGCTGTTCTTTGATCCGCGCCGCTACGACGTCTCCCGTGTCGGCCGCTACAAGTTCAATAAGAAGATGGACATCTGGACCCGCCTGAGCGGTCAGGAGCTGGCCGAGCCGGTCGCTGACCCGCTGACGGGCGAGATCCTTGCCATGCCGGGCACTGTCCTGACCCGTGCACAGGCGCAGGCCCTGTCGGCCCGCGGCGTGTGCGACGCCGTCATCCGCGTCGGCGACAAGGACCACAAGGTTTTCTCGAACTACATGGTCGACATGAAGAACTTCGTGGACTTCGACCCGGAGCAGTACGGAATCCACGAGAAGGTCTGCCGCAAGGTCCTGTTCGAGATGCTCGAGCAGCTCAAGGGTGCGGCTCCCGAGGCCTGGGAGGATGCCATTGAGGAGCGCCGCGATGAGCTCATCCCGAAGCACATCACGCGTGACGACATCCTCGCCACCATCAACTATCTCAACTGCGTCGTCATCGGCGCGGGCACGACGGACGACATCGACCACCTCGGCAACCGCCGTCTGCGCTGCGTGGGTGAACTGCTGCAGAATCAGTTCCGCGTCGGCTTCACCCGCCTCGAGCGCGTCATCCGCGAGCGCATGACCGTGCAGGATCTCGATACCGTTACGCCGCAGAGCCTCATCAACATCCGTCCGGTCACGGCGGTCATCAAGGAATTCTTCGGCTCCTCGCCGCTGTCCCAGTTCATGGATCAGAACAACCCGCTGGCAGAGCTGACGCACAAGCGCCGCCTGTCTGCCCTCGGCCCCGGCGGCCTGAGCCGTGAGCGCGCTTCCTTCGATGTCCGAGACGTCCACTACAGCCACTACGGCCGTATGTGCCCGATCGAGACGCCGGAAGGTCCGAACATCGGCCTGATCAACTATCTGGCGAGTTACGCCCAGATCAATGAATACGGCTTCGTCGAAGCGCCGTACCGCAAGGTCGAGCGCATCTACGACGAAAACGGCAAATATGTCGGCTCCCGCGTGACGGATGAGGTGGAATACATGTCCGCCGACGTCGAGGACGACTACCATATCGCGCAGGCAAAGGAGCCGGTCGACGAGAACGGCATGCTCCTCAATGAGCGCATCACCTGCCGCCACCGCGACGAGATCATCGCCGTCGATCGCGAGGTCATCGACTATATCGACGTCTCGCCGAAGATGATGACCTCCATCGCAACGGCCTTCATCCCCTTCCTTCAGAACGACGACGCGAACCGTGCCCTGATGGGCGCAAACATGCAGCGCCAGGCCGTGCCGCTGATGGTCACGGAGGCCCCGATCGTCGCTACCGGCGTCGAGCAGAAGTGCGCCGTGGACTCTGAGGTCTGCATCAAGGCCGAGGGCGACGGCGTCGTTACCCGCGTCTCCGCCGACGGCGTGAGCGTCCGCTATGACGACGGCAGCGTCCGCGACTACACCCTGACGAAGTTCGCCCGCTCCAATCAGGGCACCTGCGTCAACCAGCGCCCGATCGTCGCGGTCGGCGAGCGCGTGACGACGGAGCAGGTCCTGGCCGACGGCCCCGCCTGCTCGCAGGGCGAAATCGCACTGGGCAAGAACGTGCTTGTCGGCTTCGTCACCTGGGAAGGCTATAACTACGAGGACGCCATCCTGCTCAATGAGCGCCTGGTGCGCGAGGACGTCTTCACGTCCATTCATATTGAAGAATACGAGACCGAGTCCCGCGACACGAAGCTCGGGCCGGAAGAGATCACCCGCGATATCCCGAACGTCGGCGAGGACACCCTCAAGGACCTCGACGAGAACGGCGTCATCCGCATCGGTGCAGAGGTCAAGTCCGGCGATTATCTCGTCGGCAAGGTCACCCCGAAGGGCGAGACCGAGCTGACGGCTGAGGAGCGCCTGCTGCGCGCCATTTTCGGCGAAAAGGCCCGCGAGGTCCGCGATACCTCCCTGAAGGTCCCGCACGGCGAGTCCGGCATCATCGTGGACGTCAAGGTCTTCACCCGCCAGAACGGCGACGAGATGGCCCCCGGCGTCAATAAGATCGTCCGCGTCTATATCGCACAGAAGCGTAAAATTTCCGTCGGCGATAAGATGGCCGGCCGCCACGGCAACAAGGGCGTCGTTTCCCGCATCCTCCCGGAGGAGGATATGCCGTTCCTGCCGGACGGCACGCCGCTGGATATCGCTCTGAATCCGCTGGGCGTTCCGTCCCGTATGAACATCGGACAGGTCCTGGAGGTCCACCTTGGCTACGCCGCCCACGCCCTCGGCTGGAAGGTCGCAACGCCGATCTTCGACGGCGCGAACGAGAAGGACATCCGCGAGACTCTGAAGCTGGCAGGCCTCCGCGAGGACGGCAAGACGGTCCTGTATGACGGCCGCACCGGCGAGCCGTTCGATAACCTTGTCACGGTTGGCTATCCGTATTACCTCAAGCTCCATCATCTGGTCGATGATAAGATCCATGCCCGCTCCACCGGCCCGTACAGCATGGTCACGCAGCAGCCGCTCGGCGGCAAGGCGCAGTTTGGCGGCCAGCGCTTCGGCGAAATGGAAGTCTGGGCCCTCGAGGCCTACGGTGCAGCCCACACGCTGCAGGAGATCCTGACCGTGAAGTCCGACGACGTGACCGGCCGCGTCAAGACGTACGAAGCCATCGTCAAGGGCCACAACGTGCCGAAGCCCGGTGTTCCGGAGTCCTTCAAGGTCCTTGTCAAGGAGCTGCAGGCCCTGTGCCTCGACGTTCGCGTGCTCGACGATCAGGGTGAGGAGATCGAGCTGCGGGAGGATGACGATGATGATGAGATCGTCTACACCGACTCCGGCCGCGAGAATCTGGTCACCGATGAGAACGAGGTGCTCTCCTCCGGCTACGGCATCGATGCCGACAGCGAGGCGAAGCAGGGCCTCGACGCTCTGGAAAAGATCATCGGCATCGACGATGACGAGGAAGAGGAAGACCCCGAGCCGGAGTGCCCGTATGACATCTCCGATGCGCCCGAGGACGAAGAATAAGGAGGAGGCAGACGATGAGCAATAAAACCTTCAGCGCGATCAAAATCGGCATTGCTTCTCCGGAAATGATCCGCGACTGGTCTTACGGCGAGGTCAAAAAGCCGGAGACCATCAACTACCGCACCCTGAAGCCCGAGCGCGACGGCCTGTACTGCGAGCGCATCTTCGGACCGACGAAGGACTGGGAGTGCCACTGCGGCAAGTATAAGAAGATCCGCTTCAAGGGCAAGATCTGCGATCGCTGCGGCGTCGAGGTCACCCGGAGCAAGGTGCGCCGCGAGCGTATGGGCCACATCGAGCTGGCCGCGCCGTGCAGCCACATCTGGTATTTCAAGGGCATCCCTTCCCGTATGGGCCTGCTGCTGGACATCAGCCCGCGCATTCTGGAGAAGGTCCTGTATTTTGCCAACTATATCGTCACGGATCCCGGCGACACGCCCCTGAGCAAGTGCCAGATCCTGACGGAAAAAGAATACCGCGACATGCGCGAAAAGTATGAGAACGATTTCGAGGCCGGTATGGGCGCCGAGTCCGTGCAGAAGCTGCTGGCCGAGATCGATCTCGAGGCCCTGTGCAGCCAGCTCCGCAGCGAGCTCGTCAACGCCAGCGGCCAGAAGAAGCTGCGCATCATCAAGCGGCTCGAGGTCGCCGAGGCCTTCCGCGCTTCCGGCAACAAGCCCGAGTGGATGATCATGAATGTCCTGCCGGTCATCCCGCCGGACATCCGCCCGATGGTCCAGCTCGACGGCGGCCGTTTTGCGACGTCCGACCTCAATGACCTCTACCGCCGCGTCATCAACCGCAACAACCGCCTCAAGCGCCTCATCCAGCTCAATGCGCCGGATATCATTATCCGCAACGAAAAGCGCATGCTGCAGGAGGCCGTGGATGCCCTCATCGACAACGGCCGCCGCGGCCGCGCTGTCACCGGTGCGAACAACCGTGCGCTGAAGTCCCTGTCCGACATGCTCAAGGGCAAGCAGGGCCGCTTCCGCCAGAACCTGCTGGGCAAGCGCGTCGACTATTCCGGCCGTTCTGTTATCGTCGTCGGCCCGGAGCTGAAGCTCTATCAGTGCGGCGTGCCGAAGGAAATGGCCATTGAGCTGTTCCGCCCGTTTGTCATGAAGAAGCTCGTCGAGGACGGTGTTGCCAACAACATCAAGAGCGCCAAGAAGAAGATCGACAAGGGCGAGCCCGAGGTCTGGGATGCCCTCGAGGACATCATCAAGGACCGCCCCGTCATGCTCAACCGTGCGCCGACGCTGCACCGCCTCGGCATTCAGGCCTTTGAGCCGGTGCTGGTCGAGGGCCGCGCCCTGAAGCTGCACCCGCTGTGCTGCACCGCCTTCAACGCCGACTTCGACGGCGACCAGATGGCAATCCACGTCCCGCTGTCGGCAGAGGCCCAGGCAGAGGCCCGCGTGCTGATGCTCTCCGCAAACAACCTGCTGCGCCCGCAGGACGGCAAGCCCGTCACCGTGCCGACGCAGGATATGATCCTCGGTACCTACTACCTGACCTATGTCCGTCTGGGCAAGGAGGAGAAGGGTGCGGAGCAGGTCTTTGTGACCGATGCGGGCGACTTCGACCTTCCCGTGAACCAGCTCGTCGACGGCGACCTTGTGGAAGCCGCGGTCGAGAAGGCCGAGAATGAGAAGAAGCGCGCCCCGTCCTATCTGCCGCTGCATGCCTATTCCAGCGTCGATGAGGCCATCACGGCCTATGCCGACGGCTGCATCGGCCTGCATGCGCCCATCCGCGTGCGCTACGGCAAGGAGATCGACGGCGTGATGCAGTACCGCATCATCACGGCGACGGTCGGCCGCCTGATCTTCAACGAGCCGATCCCGCAGGACCTTGGCTTCGTGGACCGCAGCGATCCCGCGCATCTGTTCGACCTTGAGGTCAGCTTCCTTGTTGGCAAGAAGAAACTCGGCGTCATCATCGACAAGTGCATCCGCCGTCACGGCTTCACCATCGCCACCGAGATGCTCGATCGCGTCAAAGCCCTCGGCTACAAGTACTCCACGAAGGGCGCCATCACCGTCTCCATCGCCGATATGGCCATTCCGGAGAAGAAGTACGCACTCATCGAAGAGGCCGAAAAGCAGACGGTCAAGATCGACCGCCAGTACAAGCGCGGTTTCCTTACGAACGACGAGCGCTATCGCCTCGTTGTCCACCAGTGGGAGCAGACGATCAAGGACGTCACCGGCGCTCTGCAGGAGAACCTTGACCGCTTCAACCCGATCTATATGATGGCCGACTCCGGCGCCCGCGGCAGCATGAACCAGATCCGTCAGCTCGCCGGTATGCGCGGCCTGATGGCAGATACGAACGGCCGCACGATCGAGATTCCGATTAAGGCAAACTTCCGTGAAGGCCTTTCCGCTCTGGAATACTTCATCTCCTCCCGAGGCGCCCGTAAGGGCCTGACCGACACTGCGCTGCGTACCGCCGACTCCGGCTACCTGACGCGCCGTCTGGTCGACGTCTCGCAGGAGGTCATCATCCGCATCCCCGACTGCGGCACGACGCATGGCATCCACCTGTCCGAGGTCGTGGAAAAGGGCCAGGTCATCGAGTCCTTCGGCTCCCGCATCCATGGCCGCTTCCCGGTGCATGATATCGTCGATCCGGAGACGGGCGAGGTGCTCATCCCGAACAACCGCATGATGCATGAGGACGATGCCAAGATGCTCGAGGCACACGGCATTCACTCCGTCTATGCCCGTACCGTGCTCGGCTGCCGCGCCCGCAGCGGCGTCTGCGCCAAGTGCTACGGCATGAACCTTGCAACGTCCGAGCTTGTGAACCTCGGCGAGGCGGTCGGCATCATCGCCGCTCAGTCCATTGGCGAGCCGGGCACGCAGCTGACCATGCGTACCTTCCACACCGGCGGCGTTGCCGGCGACGATATTACGCAGGGCCTTCCGCGAGTCGAAGAGCTCTTCGAGGCCAGAAAGCCGAAGAAGATGGCGGCCATTGCCGAGATCGACGGCGTCGTCGAGATCGACGAGAGCCACCGCAGCGCGCTGCGCGACATCACGATCACCGCGGACGACGGCGAGGTCAAGCTCTATCAGGTCCCGTATTCCGTCGGCCTGAAGGTCGAGCAGGGGAAGCGAGTGCGCAAGGGCGAGCCCATCACCGACGGCGCGCTCAACCCGCATGACGTGCTGCGCATTTCCGGTGTCGAGGCCGTGCAGGAATACCTGACGCAGGGCGTTCTGGCCGTGTACCGCCAGCAGGGCGTCGATATCAACGACAAGCACATCGAGGTCATCATCCGCCAGATGATGCGCAAGGTGCGCGTCGAGGATCCCGGCGATACCACGCTCCTGAGCGGCACCGTTGTGGATGTCTACGAGTTCGAGGACGCCAATGCCGTCGTACAGGCGCGCATCGACGCCGGTGAGACGGACCTCCGTCTGGCCACGGATTCCCTCATCCTCATGGGCATCACGAAGGCTTCCCTTGCCACGGAGTCCTTCCTGTCCGCAGCCTCCTTCCAGGAGACGACGAAGGTCCTGACCGAAGCCGCCATCAAGGGCAAGGTAGACCATCTGGTCGGCCTGAAGGAGAACGTCATCATCGGCAAGCTCATCCCCGCCGGTTCCGGCCTCGATATCTACCGCGATTTCGAGCCGACCAACTGGCCGGAGTCCTCCGTGACGCAGAGCATGATCGATAACGAGCAGAAGTAAATAAAATTCCCGCGCCATTGCGGCTTCGGCCTCCGCCGGACCGCGTGGTGCAGCTGAAAAGCCAATCAGCCCGTGCAGTGGATCGCTGCACGGGCTTTTTGCACGTCCAAATGCCTCGCAGAGTTTGCGCCCGCAGGCGCAAAGAAAATGGAAATCATTTTCTCCGGCGGCGTGTACGTCGGAGAAAATACCGCTCAGTCCGCCAGTGTGCGAATTGTCCGCCCTTGGCGGGCGATTCGTGCGCGCAGCGGACTGCAAGCCTTTTGCCGGAAAAGCCCGAAGGGGTTTCCCGGCAGTTGAGCCTGTGCAGCGATTTGCTGTACGGGCCTTTTTGTGCGCCTTGGGGCTTGTTACCATAATATAGACAAACATATGTTCAAAAATTCGGTTTTCGCGGGTTTATGGGAAAAATTTCCGGAAAAATCTCGGGCAGAATCCGAAAAAGTGATTGCATTTTTGGGGCAGGAATAGTATACTACAAGCGAAGTGGAGCGAAATGGATGAAATGTGAGCAAAATGGAGCGGAGGTGAGGGAATGTTCGGCAAATACAAGCACACGCTTGACCCCAAGGGACGGCTGTTCGTTCCCGCCAAACTGCGCGAGGAGCTCGGCAGCGCGTTCTATGTTGCCCGTTCACTGGACCCCTGCCTGACGGTCTATACCGAGGAGGAGTGGCAGCGCATCGTCGAGCGCAGCAAGGCTGCGCCGTCGTCCAAGGCCCGCGGCCTGCGCACGTTCTTTGCCAACGTCGTCCGCTGTGAGCCGGACAAGCAGGGCCGCTTCCTGCTGCCGGACGATCTCCGCAAGTATGCCGGGATCCAGCAGGAGGTCTATTTCCTCGGGCAGGCCGGCCGCGCTGAGATCTGGGCGGCAGAGCGCTACGAGGAGGAAGAGGCCAATGTCTCCGCCGAGGAGCTGGCCGCACTGATGGAAGAGATCGGGATCTGATGGAATTTCAACATAAATCCGTATTGCTGCAGGAGTGTATTGACGCGCTAAACATCCGCCCGGACGGGATCTACCTCGACGGGACGCTCGGCGGCGCAGGGCATTCCAGTCAGATCGCCCGCCGCCTGACGGAGGGTGGGCGTCTCATCGGCGTGGACCGCGACCGCACGGCGCTGGCCGCCGCAAAGGAGCGCCTGGCCCCCTATGCCGACCGCGTGACGCTCGTGCATTCCAATTTTGCGGAGATCGACGCGATCCTCGATTCCCTTGGCATTCCGGCCGTGGACGGCATGCTGTTCGACCTCGGCGTTTCGTCGCCGCAGCTCGACGATGCTTCGCGCGGCTTTTCCTACATGGCGGACGCCCCGCTCGATATGCGCATGGATAAGGACGATGCGCTCACGGCGGGGGAGGTCGTCAACACCTGGCCGCAGGGCGAGCTGCGCCGCATTCTCTATGATTACGGCGAGGAGCGCTATGCACCGCAGATCGCGGCAGCCATCTGCCGGGCGCGTGAGAAGGTACCCGTCGAAACGACGCTGGAGCTGGTGGATATCATCCGCTCGGCCATGCCCGCGCAGGCGCTGCGCGAAAAGCAGCACCCCGCAAAGAGAAGCTTTCAGGCCATCCGCATCGCCGTGAACGATGAGCTCGGCGCCGTCAGCCGCATGATGCAGGCTGCGGTCGGCCGCCTCAATCCCGGCGGCAGACTGGCCGTCATCACCTTCCATTCGCTCGAGGACCGCATCGTCAAGAGCGAGATGCAGCAGGCGGCGCGCGGCTGCACCTGCCCGCCGGAATTCCCGGTGTGCGTCTGCGGCAAAAAGCCGCTCGTGAAGCTCGTTACGCGCAAGCCTATCGTCTCCGGCCCCGCAGAGCTGGAGGAAAATCCCCGCGCCCGTAGCGCAAAGCTCCGCGTTGCGGAAAAACTTTGACAGAAAGGATGAGCCACCATGGCAGACCCTTATCGCAGCAACGGCTCGGCGGCCTATGATGTCCGCCGCCGGAATACCGCACAGCCTCTGGAGCAGCCGGAGCGTCTGCCGGACGCGCCTGCGCGGCGCAAGCCGGCGCACCATGTCCGTGCACGTCTGGGTATCTCGCCCCTGACGGCGCTCGGCGCGGCCGCCGCCGTACTGATGCTTGCTCTGGTGGTGTTCAGCTATATCCGCCTCTATGAGGCGCGCAGCGATGTCGGCAAGCTGCAGACGCAGCTCAGCACGCTGGAGGAGCAGCAGGCCAGACTGCAGTCGCAGTATGACAATGCCCTCGATCTCGAGCAGATCGAAAAGCGCGCCAAGGAGCTTGGCATGCGCCAGCCGGGCAGCTCGCAGATCATCTATGTGCAGGTCGATGCGGACGATACGACGGAGGTCTATGCCGCGCCTGCGGAGAAGAATGTGTTCGTCCGCGTGATCGACGCATTCCGCAGCGCCTTTACGGACGCCATCAACTACTTCTCCTGAGCCTGCCGCAGAATTTCGGGAGGGACGGCCATTTCAGGCATGGTCCCGCCGCCCGATTCATATCGTATACAGAGCATGGGCGGTGAGTGAGAATTGCCGCCCATCTTTTTTCCACTGTTTTGCCCCGGGAGGGAATACTATGAAGCAGCAACCGCAGAGAAGACGCCGCCGCGCGCCGAAGCGCGAGGAGGTCTCGACGACCCATGTGCGCAAGGGCATCTTTTGCCTGATGATCCTGCTGGGTGTCGTCAGCTTTTGCGCTGTGGCGGGCATGCTCGTGAAGCTCATGCTCGTCGACCACGATTATTATGAGGCAAAGGCCATCCGCAACCAGACCCGCAGCACGAGCGTCACCGCCTCGCGCGGCACGATCTATGACCGCAACGGCAATGTGCTGGCGGCCTCGTCGAGCGTGGAGAATGTTTTCCTCGACCCGCTGGAGCTGTCGCAGAACAAGGTCGACGTCCCGGCGCTGGCAAAGAAGCTCGCGGCCGTGCTCGATCTGGATGCGGGCTGGATCGAGGAGCAGGCCGCCGATACGAGCCTGCGCTACAAGGTCATCAAGCGCCGCCAGGCGCAGGAGGTCTGCGACAAGGTCCGCGAGATCATTGCGGAGGATAAGATCATCGGCGTGCATCTCGAGCCGGATTCTCAGCGCTACTATCCCTATCACGATGTCGCGGCGCAGATCATCGGCTTTACGAACACCGAGAACGTCGGCTCCGAGGGGCTGGAGGCCTATTATAATGACGAGCTGCAGGGCACGGCCGGAGCCGTCATCACGACGAAGGGCAACTACGAGACGCAGATGCTCTATTCCTATGAGAAGTATTATCAGGCGTCCGACGGCGACAGCATCCACCTGACGCTCGACACGACGGTGCAGTATTATCTGCAGAAGCAGATGCAGGACGCCGTGGACCGCTATGACGTGCTCAACGGCGCGTTCGGCATCGTCATGAACTGCAAAACGGGCGAGATCGTCGCCATGTGCACGCTCGGCAGCTATGACCCGAACGATTATCAGGAAATTTATGACGAGGACCTGCGCACACAGATCGAGGAGCTTTACACCAAGGCGGAAAAGCAGCCCGAAAATTCCACGGCCCGCACGGAGGCCTTCAACGCCTATAACGCCGCCGTGCGCGACGCCCGCCTGAAGCAGTGGCGCAACCGCTGCGTCTCCGACGGCTATGAACCTGGCTCGACGTTCAAGATCCTCACGCTGGCGGCGGCGCTCGATTCCGGCGCAGTCACGACGGCCGATACGTTCTACTGCGGCGGCTCCGAGAAGATCGAGGGCCGCGAGCAGATCCTCAACTGCTGGAACCATGCCGGCCACGGCAGCGAGACCACGGCGCAGGCCCTGCAGAAATCCTGCAACATCGCCTTCGCCCACATCGGCCTGCGGACGGGCGGAGGCACGCTGTATGACTACTGCCGCGCCTTCGGCCTGATGGAGCAGACGGGCATCGACCTGCCAGGCGAGGCCTCCGGCGTGTTCCACACGCGCGAGCGCCTGGCCAACACCGCCTCCTACGGCACGAGCTACCTCATCGCAACGTCGTTCGGCCAGACCATCAAGCCGACGCCCATCCAGCTCGTCACGGCTATTTCCGCCGTGGTGAACGGCGGCTACCTGCTCGAGCCCTATGTCGTCTCGGAGATCGTCGACTCCGAGGGCAACGTCGTGCAGCAGAACGCCCGCACCGTCGTGCGGCAGGTCATCTCCGAGGAGACGTCCGCCACGATGCGGCAGATCATTGAGTCTGTCGTCACGGAGGGCACGGCAAAGAACGGCAGCGTCGTCGGCTACCGCATCGGCGGCAAGACCGGCACGGCCGAAAAGACCGACCAGACCGATTCGAACGGCCAGCAGACGAACGACAAGATCGTCTCGTTTGTCGGCATTGCGCCGATGGACGATCCGGAGTATGTGGTACTCATCGCACTTGATACGCCGAACCCCGCCACCGGCACCTATATCTCCGGCGGCGTTATGGCCGCGCCGACCGTCGCCCGCGTGATGGAGGATATCCTGCCCTATCTCGGCGTCGAGCCGGATTATTCCGAGGTGGATATGTCCCGCGTGACGGTCCGCATGCCGAATCTGGCCGGGAAGACCGAGTCCGAGGCGGCTGCCATTCTGGAGGAAGATCACCTGAACTACAAGATCATCGGCGACGGCGACAAGATCGTCAGCCAGATCCCGGCCCACGGCCGTGAGCTGCCCGGCAATTCGACCGTGCTGCTCTATACGGACGATTCCATGCCGACCGACGAGGTCGAGGTGCCGAACCTGACGGGTATGACCGTGGCGCAGGCCAGCACGACGCTGTCCCAGCTCGGGCTCTATCTGCAGGCCAAGGGCACGGATTCGAATGCATGGTACGTCGTGGTGACAAAGCAGGACATCGACGCCGGAACAAAGGTCCCGCGCGGCACGATGATCGCCGTCACATTCACGGATACGACCGCACTGGATTAAAGAAGGTTGAATGCAATGAAATTACACGAGCTTTTGCAGGGCATCGAGGTGCTCGAACAGAACGCCGACCCGGAGCTGGAGCTGACGGGCGTGAGCTATGATTCCCGCTCGACCGCGCCCGGCGAGCTGTTTGCCGCCATTTCGGGCTATGCCACGGACGGCCACCGCTTCATTCCCGCCGCCCTTGCGCGCGGCGCGGCCTGCGTGCTGTGCGAGCACGACATGCCGGAGCACACGCCGTGGGTGCGCGTGCGCGATGCGCGCGCGGCGCTGGCGCAGCTCGGCTGCAACTGGTTCGGCCATCCGGCGGAGCGCCTGTGCATGATCGGCGTGACGGGGACGAACGGCAAGACGACCGTGACCTGCCTTGTCAAGCATGTGCTCGAGCAGACGCTCGGCGCGAAGGTCGGCCTCATCGGCACGATCGAAAACCGCATCGGCGACACCGTCCTCCCCACGGAGCGCACGACGCCCGAGAGCTTTGCCCTGCAGGGCCTGCTGCGGCAGATGCTCGATGCGGGCTGCACGCATGTGGTGATGGAGGTCTCGTCCCATGCGCTGGCGCTGCACCGCGTGGACGGCATCCCGTTCACGGTCGGCGCGTTCACGAACCTGACGGAGGACCACCTCGATTTCCATAAGACCATGGAGGCCTACGGAGCCGCCAAGGCCCGCCTGTTCCGGCTTTGCCGGACGGGTGTGCTCAATGCGGACGATCCGGCCTACCGGACCATGCTGCAGGGCGCGGCCTGTGCGCTGCTGCTCGTCGGCACCGGGAAGGACGCCGCGCTGCGCGCAGAGCAGGTGCAGCTTGCGCCGGATCATGTGGCGATGGACGTGCGGGAAGGGGAGAAGGCGGCACATGTCCGCATCGGCATCCCCGGCCGCTTCACGGTCTCGAACGCGCTTCTGACGCTCGGCATTGCCCGCGCCCTCGGCATTGGGCTGGAGGACGCCTGCCGCGCGCTCGGCACGGCGGCGGGCGTAAAGGGCCGCATCGAGGTCGTGCCCACGCCGGGCCGCGATTACACCGTTCTCATCGACTATGCCCACACGCCGGACGGACTGGAGAACATTCTCCGTTCCGTGCGCGACTTCTGCCGCGGCCGCCTCATTGTGCTGTTCGGCTGCGGCGGCGACCGCGACCGGACAAAGCGCCCCATCATGGGCGAGATCGCCGCGCGGCTGGCCGACGTGCTCGTTGTGACGTCGGATAACCCCCGCACGGAGGAGCCGATGGCCATCATCCGTGAGATCCTTGCTGGGATCCCGCAGACGGAGAAGCCCGTCTATGTGGAGGAGAACCGCCGCAGGGCCATCCGCATGACCTTGCGTTTCGCGCAAAAAGATGATATGATAGTGCTCGCCGGAAAAGGACATGAGACCTATCAGGTCCTCGGTACGGAAAAAATTCACTTTGACGAGCGCGAGGAAGTCGCCGCTTGTCTGCAAGAGGAAGACCATGAGCAATAAGACCCTGACGCTCGGGCAGGCCGCCGCGTGGTGCGGCGGTCAGATCGCCCCCGAGCTGGAAGAACGGCCGTTTTTCGGCGCAAATTTTGATTCTCGCCTGATCCGGCCCGGCGAGCTGTTCGCAGCCCTGCCCGGCGCGCGCGACGGCCATGACTTTGCGGCCTCCGCGCTGGAGCGCGGCGCGGCTGCCGTGCTGGCCAGCCGCCCGGTGGACGGTCCTGCGATCTATGTCGAAGACACGTCCCGCGCCCTGCGTGACATCGCCCGCGGCTACCGTGAGAGCCTGCCGTGCCGCTGCGTCGGCATCACGGGAAGCGTCGGCAAGACGACGACGAAGGAAATGATCGCTGCCGTCCTGCGCACGGCACTGCGCACGCAGTGGACGGAAAAGAATTATAACAATGAGATCGGCCTGCCGGTCAGCGTCCTGCGGCTGAAGCCGGACTGCGAGGCGGCCGTGCTCGAGATGGGCATGAACCACTTCGGCGAGCTGTCCGTGCTCACGCGCATCGCGCAGCCGGACCTGGCCGTGATCACGAACATCGGCACGATGCACATCGAAAATCTCGGCTCGCGAGAGGGCATCCTCCGCGCCAAGCTTGAGATCCTCGAGGGCCTGCGTCCCGGCGGACGCGTGATCTTCAACGGGGACGACGCCCTGCTGCGGCCGCTGGCCGCGCGGTATCATGCCGTGTGCTTCGGCCTGTCTGAGGGCTGCGACGTGCGCGCCTCCCGCGTGTGCGAATCGGCGGAGGGAAGCAAATTTACGGTCCACGCCTTCGGAAAGAGCTTTGAGGCCGCACTGAGCGTGCCGGGCCTGCACAATGTGCTCGACGCACTGGCAGCTGCGGCCGTCGGCCTGCTGCTCGGGCTGAGCCCGGAGCAGATTGCAGAAGGCCTGCAGTCCTATGCGCCGCTGCGGCAGCGGGTCAGCCATGCGGCGGGCATGACGATCATTGATGACTGTTACAACGCCGGGCCCGAGTCCATGCGCGCCGCGCTGCGGGTGCTGGCAGGCACGCCGACGGAGGGGCGCCGCATCGCTGTACTCGGCGGCATGCTGGAGCTGGGCGATTTTGCGCCGGAGCTCCATGCCGGGGTCGGCCGCGAGGCCGCAAAGACGGCGGATCTGCTGCTGGCCTACGGCCCGTGCAGCGAATGCTATGTGCAGGGCGCGCACGAGGCGGGCCTTGCCGGGGCACGGGCCTTTGCCACGCACGATGCGCTCGTCGCTGCGCTGGAGGAGACCTGCCGCGCAGGAGACACGCTGCTGTTCAAGGGCAGCCACGGCATGCATATGGAGCAGGTGCTTGCACGCCTTTTAAAAACGAAAGAACATATGGGGGAATGAAAAATGGAACCTACGCTGATCTGGATCCTTGTTTCGGTGCTGGGCGGCTTCGTTCTGGCGCTGCTGCTCGGCCGGGGGCTTGTTCCGGCGCTGCGCGCGCTGAAGGCGGGCCAGTCCATCCGGGAAGTCGGCCCGAAGTGGCATCAGGGCAAGGCGGGCACGCCGACCATGGGCGGCATCGTCTTTATTCTGTCGTCGCTTTTGTGCATCGTCACCGGCTGGCATGCCATGCGCGAGACCGGCGACTATAAGCACCTGCTTGTGCTGGCGCTGGCACTGATGTTCGGCCTGATCGGCTTTGCCGATGACTTCATCAAGGTGAAGAAAAAGCGCAATCTCGGCCTGACGGGCCTGCAGAAGCTCGTTCTGCAGGTGCTGGCGGCCTGCCTGTTCCTTGCCGGCATGCATTTTACGAATGCCCTGACGTATGATCTCTATATCCCGTTTGTCCGGGAGCCGCTCGTCCACATCCCGCCGCTGGTCTATCTGGCGCTGTCCGTGTTCATCATCGTCGGCTGCGTCAACGCCGTCAACCTGACGGACGGCATCGACGGCCTTGCCACGGGCGTGACGCTTCCCGTGATGCTGTTCTTCACGCTCGTGTCCATGACGGCAAAGCAGTGGGGCCTTGCCACGTTCCCGGCGACGCTTGTCGGCGCGCTCGGCGGCTTCCTGTTCTATAATTTCTACCCCGCCAAGACGTTTATGGGAGATACCGGCTCGCTGTATCTCGGCGGCGCGGTGTGCGGCCTTGCCTATGCGCTCGATATGCCGCTCGTGCTGCTGTTTGTGGGCCTCATCTACATCATTGAGACGCTGTCCGATATCCTGCAGGTGAGCTACTTCAAGCTGACGCATGGCAAGCGCATCTTCAAGATGGCCCCGATCCATCATCATTTTGAAATGTGCGGCTGGTCGGAGAAAAAGATCTGGGTGGTCTTCGTCTCCGTCACCGTGATCATGTGCGTGATCGCCTGGTTCGGCGTGCGCATCTGGTTCTGATCTGATTTCTGCACGCTATCCTGCGGAGAGGAGGTGCGGCCATGTCCCACAGAGAAAAGCAACTGAAAAAGAGCGCGGTGCGCGTCGTGGAGAGCGATCTCGGCGTCATTGACCTGCCGTACCTGCTGCTGACGCTGCTGCTGGTGGCCATCGGCCTGCTGGTGCTGTTCTCCGCAAGCTATGCCCGCGCTTATTACGAGACGAAAAACGCGGCCTCAGTCTTCGTGAATCAGCTCATCTTTGCCGTGATGGGCATCGGTGTGATGTGGCTCATCAGCCGCGTGCCATATGAATGGTATCAGAAGCTGTCGCTCCTGATCCTGGCTGCGTCCATCGGCCTGCTGGTCCTCGTGCCGTTCATCGGCACGGAGAGCGGCGGCGCGACGCGCTGGCTCGACTTCGGCTTCGTGAGCTTCCAGCCGTCCGAGATTGCAAAATTAGGCGTCATCTGCTCGTTTGCGGCCATTATGGCGGCGCACACGCGGGATATGAAGACGATCCGCTACGGCGTGGCGCCCTATGTCGTGATCCTCGGCATCATCGCCGTGCTGCTCTACCTCGAACCGCACATGTCTGCGACGCTCATCATTCTGGCACTCGGCTTTATCCTCATGACGCTCGGCGGTACGGACTGGAAGTATTTGGTCGGCCTTGTTATTCTGGGCTGCCTGCTCGTTGCCGTTTATCTTCTGACGAAGGGCTACACCGGCGGACGCATCAGCGCATGGCTGCACCCGGAGAACGACCCGCTCGACAAGGGCCTGCAGGTGCTGCAGTCGCAGTATGCCATCGGCTCCGGCGGCCTTCTGGGCCTCGGCTTCGGCCGCGGCCGCCAGAAGTATCTCTACCTGCCGGAGGAGCACAACGACTATATCTTCGCCATTGCGTGCGAGGAGCTGGGCTTTGTAGGAGCCGTCGGCATCCTCATCCTGTTTGCCCTGCTCATCATCCGCGGCTACTGGATCGCCATGCATGCGCGCGACCGCTTCTCCATGCTGCTGGCCGCAGGCCTGACGACGCTTCTGGCCCTGCAGGTGTTCCTGAACGTCGCCGTTGTGACGAATCTTCTGCCCTCCACGGGCATTTCGCTGCCGTTCTTCTCCTATGGCGGAACCGCGCTCATCATGCAGCTCGCCGAAAACGGCATCGTGCTGAATGTGTCGCGCAGCATTACCCAAAGTCCCAGATAAGTCAAAGGAGGCAGGCCCATGAAGGCCGTATTCACCTGCGGCGGAACGGGCGGACACATCAATCCCGCCCTTGCCGTTGCGCGCGTGCTGCTCGAGCGCCGTCCGGACAGCGAGATCCTGTTTGTCGGCGCGGAGGACGGCATGGAGGCCACTCTGGTCCCGCGCGAGGGCTTCCGGCTCGAAACGCTGCAGATCTCCAGCTATATGCGCAGCCTGAAGCCGAGCGCCATCCGGCATAACGTCAGGGCTGCGCTCTCCATCCGCCGCGCACTGAAAAAGGCGGACCGCATCATCCGCGATTTCCAGCCGGACGTCATCCTCGGCACGGGCGGCTATGCCAGCTATCCGATGCTCCACGAGGGCGCGCGCCTCGGCATCCCCACGGCCGTGCACGAGTCAAACGCCGTGCCGGGCCTCGCCACAAAAATGGTGGCCGACAAGGTCGACCGCATCCTGGTGAGCTTCGCGGACAGCCGCTCGGCCTACCGCGACCCGTCCCGTGTTATCGCGGTCGGTATGCCCGTACGGGAGGAGTTCGTCTTCACCCGCCGCGCCGACGCCCGCCGCGCTCTCGGCCTCGACGAGAAGACGCCGATGATCGTCTCCGCCTGGGGCAGTCTCGGCGCGCGGGAAATGAATAAGAAGATCGCGCAGTTCATGAAGCTCGAATGCGAGCAGGACTGTTGGCGGCATATCCATGCGACCGGCTCGTTCGGCTGGCGCTGGATGCCGGACTATGTGAAGGAGCAGGGAGTCGAGCTGGAAAAGCACCCGCTCATCACGATGCAGGAATATATCTATAACATGCCGGAGCTTATGGCGGCGGCCGATGTGGTCATCAGCCGTGCCGGGGCCTCGACGCTCAACGAGATCGCCGCAGCGGGCACGCCGTGCATCATCGTCCCGTCGCCGAATGTGACGAACGATCATCAGGAGAAAAACGCCCGCATCCTCGAGCAGCACGGCGCGGCCGTCGTACTGCATGAGAACCACTGCGACGGCGAGCTGCTGTTCCGCACGACGCAGGAGCTGCTGGCCGATGCTCCGCGCCGCGCATCCATGCGCAAAGCGCTGCAGGAGCTGGCTGTCGTCGATTCCGCGTCCCGCATCTGTGATATCATTCTGAATCTGGCTAAAACACACAAATCCTGACCGCCGCATAGGATGGGGCATCTTCCCATCCGGAGGTCGGTCATGGACATATTCTGCATCCGCGGCGGAACGCCGCTGCACGGTCGCATTGCGCTGCACGGCGCAAAAAATGCTGCGCTGCCGCTGCTGGCTGCCACGCTGGCGACCGGCGCGCGCTGCGAGCTTCTCGATTGCCCGGATATTTCCGACGTCACGGCTGCCTGCGCCATTCTGCGCCACCTTGGCTGCGCGGTGGAGCAGCACGGCGGGATCGTTGCAGTCGATGCCGGCTCCGCATGCCGGTCAGACATTCCGGCAGAACTCATGCGGAAAATGCGCGCTGCCGTCCTGTTCCTCGGGCCGCTGCTCGCGCGCTTCGGCACGGCGGAGCTGAGCCTGCCCGGCGGCTGCGTGCTCGGCGCGCGGCCGATCGATCTGCACCTGCGCGGCCTGCGCCGGATGGGTGCGGAGATCACGCTTGACGGCGAGCATATTTCGGCCCGGACCGACGGCCTTCACGGCTGCACGGTCGCGCTGCCGCTTCCAAGCGTCGGCGCAACGGAGAATCTGATTCTTGCGGCGCTCGGCTGCCGGGGAACACTGACGCTGTGCAACGCCGCGCGTGAGCCGGAGATCGGCGACCTGATCGCCTTCCTGCGCGCCTGCGGCGCAGACATCCGCGGCGAGGGGAGCCTGCTGCGCATCCGCGGCGGCGTTCCGCTCACCGGCGCGTGCCACACGGTCCTGCCGGACCGTATGGAGGCGGCGACGTATCTGGCCGCGGCTGCCGCAACGCGCGGCGACGTGACGCTCACGAATGTCCGGCCGGAGCATCTGACGGCCGTTCTGGCTGCACTCGAACGCGCGGGCTGCACGCTCACGCAGCAAAACGGCATGCTCCGCCTGCGGTGCAGCCGCCTGCGGGCGGCGGGGCCGATCCGCACCGCGCCGTATGACGGCTTTCCAACGGATGCGCAGGCGCCCCTGATGGCCGCCATGGCCGTTGCGGAGGGCGTGACGGTATTTGAAGAAAATCTGTTTGAGGACCGCTTCCGCCATGTCCCGGCCCTGCGGGCGCTTGGTGCGCACATCCATGCCGCGCGGCGCTACGCCGTTGTGACGGGCGTGCGGGAGCTGCACGGTGCAAGCATGACGGCAACGGACCTGCGCGGCGGGGCTGCGATGGTCATCGGAGCACTCTGCGCCCGCGGCGAGAGCGAGCTTGCCGGGACTGCGCACCTGAAGCGCGGCTATGCGGAGCTCGTTCCGACGCTGCGTGCCTGCGGCGCGGACATTACAGAACGCTGACAAGACCCACGGAGGGGTGGACACCATGGAACACGAGAAAAACGAGCCGCGGCGCAGGCCGCCGGAGCGAAATTCCCGCGCAGCACAGGCTGCGCAGCAGCGCCGTGACCAGCGGCGCGAGCAGGCGCATCTGGAGGAGCTGCGCCAGAAGCAGCGCAAGCGCGCGCGGCACCGTACGCGCCGCCGGATCAATCCCGGCGTCTGGAAGCGCATCCTCATCATGGCGGCGGTCGTCGCTGCCGTCGTGCTGAGCATGGTGCTGTTCTTCCGCGTGCGCTCCGTGGAGGTGACGGGCTCGGCATATTATACTGCCGACGAGATCCGCGCCGCCTGCGGCGTGGCTCAGGGCGACAACCTGCTCACGCTCTCCCGTGCGCGCATCGCCGGGAATATCATGGCGGAGCTGCCCTATGTCAGCACGGTGCAGGTCACGCGCCGCCTGCCGGACACGCTGGAGCTGACCGTGACGGAATATGACGTCACCTATGCGGCGCAGGGCGCGGACGGTGCTTCCTATCTTATCACGGCGGACGGCAAGATCACGGAAAAGATCGACGAGACCGCTGCGCGCGGCCACATCGCTGTGACGGGCCTGCAGCTCGCCGACCCGGTCGTCGGCCAGCAGCTCACAGTCGCCGGGGACGATGACGTCGCCGCGCAGGGCCAGCACGACGCGCTGTGCGCGCTGCTGCAGGCGCTCGAGGAGGCCGGCCTTACGAAAAAGGCCGCATCCGTCGCCGTGCCGAGCTCCTATGAGCTCTCGTTCTGGTACGGCGATCAGTACGAGGTCAAGCTGGGAAATTCCGAGAATCTCCCCTATAAGCTGGCCTATCTTGAAAAGGTGCTCGAAAGCCTCGCGGATTACCAGACCGGCACGATCGATCTGTCGTTCAGCGAGGGAAGCGAGGCCAGATTCACCCCGAAGCAGTGAAAACGATACGGAAAATGTAAATTATTTTCTGAAATCCGAGAAAGTCTATTGACCTGCGGACCATTCCACGATAAAATAAAACGGTATAAATCTGCATATATTATGTACGGCGCGCCGCGCCCGAACAGTGGATACATAGGAGGAGATTGTCAATGTCTGAAACTTACACAGATAAGGTCGTAAATATCAAAGTGATCGGTGTCGGCGGCGCCGGCAACAACGTTGTCAACCGGATGATCACCAGCGGCATCGGCGGAGTCGAATTCGTCGTTGTGAACACGGATCGTCAGGATCTCAATAAGTCCAAGTGCGATAACAAGCTGCAGATCGGTGAGAAGCTGACGGGCGGCATGGGCGCAGGCTCCAAGCCCGACATCGGCAAGAAGTCCGCCGAGGAGAGCCGCGCGGCCATCTCCAAGTGCCTTGAGGGCGCAGACATGGTCTTCATCACCGCCGGTATGGGCGGTGGCACCGGCACGGGCGCAGCCCCGATCATTGCGGATCTCGCACATGAGGCCGGCATCCTGACCGTCGGTGTCGTGACGAAGCCCTTCAAGTTCGAGGGTGCAAACCGCATGAAGCAGGCAGAGGCCGGAATCGCCGCCCTGTCCGATAAGGTCGACTCCCTCATCATCATCCCGAACGACCGTCTGAAGTACGTTACGGATCAGAAGATCACGTTCGCCAACGCATTCGGCATCGCAGACGATGTGCTGAAGCAGGCCGTGACCTCCATCTCCGAGCTCGTCGGCTACTCCGACCGCGTCATCATCAACCTCGACTTTGCGGACGTTTCCTCCATCATGAAGAACGCTGGCCGCGCACACATGGGCGTCGGCATTGCCTCCGGCCGCGAGAAGGCTGAGCAGGCCGCCATGGCCGCCGTCGCCAGCCCCCTGCTGGAGACCTCCATCAACGGTGCAACGGGCGTCCTGATCAACGTGACGGGCGCTGCGGACCTCGGCCTCGACGACGTCGAGACTGCCGCGAACATCGTTATGGAAGCTGCGAACCCCGAGGCAAACATCATCTTCGGCGCGACGTTCTCCGAGGACTTCGAGGACGAGATGCGCGTGACGGTCATCGCAACCGGCTTTGACGAGAAGAAGCCGGAGTCGAAGGGGATCTATTCCTCCTCGAAGCCGGCCGCGGGCAGCAAGCAGCAGAGCATTCCCGCAGATGCCGCTTCGGACATCAACGATATCGACGAGATCTTCAAGATCTTCAACAAGTAAAAAACGCTCTGATCTCCCCCGGCGCAAAGCACCGGGGGAGATTTCTGCGTAATTTGCCGTAAATATCCGCAGAATGCGGTTTACTTTCACAATATAGTGTGTTAAAATAAAGATATCCAAATATCCGGAGGTGTTATCCCATGGACAGCAGGAACAAACGCTCAGATAAAAACAGCGAGCTGTACCGCGCGATCACCGCGCTGGATTCGCTCGATGACTGCTATGATTTTCTCGTCGACCTGTGCACACAGCCGGAGCTGAAGGCCATGGAGCAGCGCTATGAGGTCGCCCGCATGCTTGATCGCGGCATGATCTACAGCGACATCCTCGCCGAGACGAGCGCCAGCTCCGCAACCATCAGCCGCGTGAACCGCTGCCTGACGGGCGGTACGGGCGGCTATGAGCGCGCTTTTGCAAAAGTCGATGCGGAGGAAAAGAAATGAACCCCGAAGCAAGGGGACCCTATGAAACGCTCGCGGGCGCGTATGACGGGCTGACGACCGATGTGGACTATGCCGCCGTGCTGCAGTTTTTCGAGACCGTCCTGCAGCGCGCGGGGCATTCGCCAAAGACCGTGCTGGACCTTGCCTGCGGCACCGGCTCTATGTCCGTGCTGTTGGCGGAGCGCGGCTATCGCGTCATCGGTGCGGATATTTCCGAGGAAATGCTGACGGCCGCCGCACAGAAGGCTGCAGCCATGGCGGAAAACCCGCCGTTCTTCATTTGCCAGCCCATGCAGCGCCTGACCCTGCCGGAGCCTGTGGAGGCCATTGTGTGCCTCCTGGACAGCCTGAACTATCTGACGGAGCCGGAGGATTGCCGCAAGACGTTTCACCGCGTCTGGCGCGCGCTGCGGCCCGGCGGCATGTTCTTTTTCGACATCAACACGCCGCAAAAGCTGCGCGGGCTGGACGGACAGGTCTTCCTCGATGAGAATGACGAGTCCTACTGCGTCTGGCGCGCGGAATTTGACGAAGAAGAGAACTGCTGCTACTATGGCATCGATCTGTTCCGCCGCAGGGGTGCACTGTGGGCGCGCAGCTTTGAGCAGCACTGTGAATATGCCTATGACCCGGACACGCTGGAGCAGTGGCTCCGCGAGGCGGGCTTTGCGCGTGTAGAGTGCTTCGGCGACCGCACGCTGACGCCGCCCGGTCCGGACGAGCAGCGCATGTATTTTGCCGCATGGAAGGAGTAACTGCAATGCAGGATCATATTGTTCGCGCCATCACGAAGGATGGCTTTCTGAAGGCGACGGCCATCTGCTCCACGGGGATCGCGGAGCGCGCCCGCCAGATCCACCACACCACGCCCACGGCCACAGCCGCGCTCGGCCGCGTCCTGACGGCTGCCTCGATGATGGGCAACATGCAGAAGGTCGAAAACGGCACGCTGACGCTGCAGATCAAGGGCGGCGGCCCGCTTGGGACGCTGCTGGCCGTTTCGGATGCCGAGGGCAATGTCCGCGGCTATGTGCAGAATCCCGGCATCACGCTGCTGGAGAAGTATGCGGGCAAGCTGGATGTCGGCGCTGCCGTCGGCACGGACGGTATGCTCACGGTCATCCGCGACCTGCAGATGAAGGAACCCTATGTCGGCTCCGTTGCGCTCGTCTCTGGCGAGATCGGCGATGATGTGACGGCATACTTTGCCCAGAGCGAGCAGACGCCGACGGCCTGTGCGCTCGGTGTGCTCGTCGGCCGCGACCAGACGGTCAGTGTGGCGGGCGGCTATCTCATTCAGCTGCTGCCGGATGCGCCGGACGCCCTCATCGACCGGCTGGAGGCAGGCATCCGCGCCGCAGGCGCCGTGACGCCCATGCTCTCTGAGGGGCTGACGCCGGAGGCTATGCTGCGCCGCGTGCTGGACGGCTTCGAGCTGGAGTTCCTCGAGAATACGCCGGTGAGCTATCGCTGCTACTGCTCGCGCGAGCGCGTGACCTCGACGCTCATTGCCATCGGCCGCAAAGACCTCGAGGAGATCGTCGCGGAAGGAAAGCCCATCAATCTCGAGTGCCAGTTCTGTGATCAGGTCTATACCTTCACGCCGGAGGAGATCTCGGACCTCCTGAAAGAGATTTGAAGAAACTTGAAATAAATCGAAAAAAGTGCTTGACAAAATGGGGACCCGCGTGTATAATAAGACCCGTCGCTGATGAGTGATCGCCACTCGGAAGGACGCAGGGGAGCATAGCTCAGCTGGGAGAGCACATGCCTTACAAGCATGGGGTCACAGGTTCGAGCCCTGTTGTTCCCACCATTATCTGGCCCGGTGGTGCAGTCGGTTAGCACGCCAGCCTGTCACGCTGGAGGTCGACGGTTCGAGTCCGTTCCGGGTCGCCATTTTTAAAGCATCTGAGCCGAGTTTTACTCGGCTCAACATGCCTCTGTAGCTCAGTAGGTAGAGCAGCGGACTGAAAATCCGCGTGTCGTTGGTTCAACTCCGACCGGAGGCACCAGATGCGGGTGTAGCTCATCTGGTAGAGCGCCACCTTGCCAAGGTGGAGGTAGCGAGTTCGAGCCTCGTCACCCGCTCCATTTGTTAACTGAAGGAACGCACCCCGCGTTCCTTTTTTACGAGATAAGTTCATATGGTGCCGTGGCCAAGTGGTAAGGCAAGGGTCTGCAAAACCCTGACTCCCCAGTTCAAATCTGGGCGGCACCTCCAAAAAGAAAGACACGTTGATGCGTGTCTTTCTTTTTTGGTGTCAGTGTATCGAAAGCCCTGCAGAACGCAGTCGGAAGTGTATGGCATCCCATCGCCCCAAAGGCCCGAAGGGACTTTTTTTGACAAGCTGAAAAGAGCCGCCCTCGGTGGGCGGCTCTTTGGATAGATCGGGATCAGAACTCTGCGGGGTTCTTTGCGGCGGCCTCTGTCTCGGCGGCAGCGGCGGCCTTGGACTTGCGGACGGCATCGCGGATGAAGAAGACGGCCTCCAGAATGCTGAAGACAAAGGCGATGCCAAGGTCCTTCAGAACGCTGGTTCGGATCTCCGCCTCCGTCAGGAAATCGGGAACGGATGCCAGGGCATCGCGGAACGCGATATCGTAGGTTTCCTTGAACGCATCAAAGATCTCCTTTGCCAGACCGAAATATTCGGCGGCGACGATCATCAGCATGGTGAACACGACGGCGAGGATCGCGCCGTGTACGGTGTTCTTCCGGCCGGAAAACAGGCCATAGCCGAAGTAACCGGCGGCCATGCCGACCAGCGCGCTGATCCACGCAATATAGCCGAGCTGCAGCAAGCCGAAATGGACCAGGCCACCGGCGGCGGAGAAGAGCAGCGCGCCGAGCACGCCGAGGGCGATGTTTTCGCGGCGCTTCACCGGAAGCTCCGCAGGGTTGACATAGGGTTCTGTCATGGGAGGTACCTCTCTTTCTTTTCTGTAAGCCCATTCTACCATGCCGGGCAGGAGAAAGCAAGAAGTAGTTATTCCTCCGTCGGCACGATGGAGCAGCCGTCCGTGATGCCATAGGTGGCGAGCAGGCGCTTTGTGCCCTTGTCCGTTACCGGGCGAAGCAGGCGCAGGTACTTTACGCCCCCGGCGCGCAGCGGGCAGATCGCCTCGCCCAGAAGCTGCGCCGCCAGCCCGCAGCCGCGGTGCTCCGGCAGCAGGGCCAGATGCAGCAGCGCGCCCTCATCGCCGTCCAGGCGGCGCGTGGCGACCATCCCGGCGGGGGTATCGCGCAGCATGGCGATGCGCACGCGGTTGCCCGGCTCCGTCTGCGGGCAGCCGAGCGCGGCCAGCAGGGGAGCGTCCTCCGGAGCCACGTCGCGATACCACATATTGAAATCCAGATAGCGGCTGCCGCGCCACCAGTTCTGGCGGCCGAGCGTCGAGAGCTCCGGCGTCAGGTGCGTAGCGTCGTTCAGCGAGATCAGCTCATAGCTGCCGTTTTCCCAGTGCAGCTCCGTGACGGCCGTGTTCTCGCTGTGGCTGACGCCTTCGTCCTGCCCGGGGAAGAACAGCTCTATCAGCGCGCCGCGCAGGACCATGCCGTGAGAGAAAATGGCGATGGACTGCCCTTCGTGACGGCGGACGACGTCGTCCAGCCCGGCAAGGAAGCGGTGTGCATATTGCAGGAAGCACTCCGCGCCCTCCACATACCAATGGTAGGAATCGTGAGAGAAGGCGTGCAGCTGCGCGGGATAACGTCGCTCCAACTCGCCAAACGGCGTGTCCTCCCACGGGCCGAGGCCGACCTCGCGGAAGCGCGCGTCGCGGTGGAGCGGCAGGCCCTTTTGCCGGTAGATGGCCGTCGCCGTCAGGCAGGTGCGCTTCAGATCGCTGGCATAGACCGCGTCGACGGGGATGCCTGCAAAGCGCTGCGCCAGCGCCGCGATCTGGCGGCGGCCGTTCGGCGTCACGCAGGAATCATATTGGCCGTGGATGCGGCGGAAGACATTGCCCTCCGCCTCCGCGTGCCGGATCAGGTAGATTGTTGTCATAGTCCGTTCCTCTCTGTGCATGGGATTTTCCTTCAGTATAGCACAGCAATTCAAAAATGAAAAGTGACAGACGGTCAAAAAACTGCCGGCCAAAAGCTTCGGAGGGGAAGAAAAGCAGGAATGGAAACCGTCAGGGCCTCCCTTCTCGTTCCATCACTCCCCGCAGCGGGAAAAATTGCAAGATAATATTTCAAAATTTCATTTTTGCAATTTCGAAAGCAGCTTGGCAAAAAGCTGAAGTTTTTTTTGCGCAGGCGCGGGCATGCTAACCGTGCAGAAAAGCGTGAAGGGAGGAAGAACGATGCAGGTACGATCCTTTTTGCTGACGCTCGGCCTCGGCATGGCCGCAGGCGGCACGGTAGCGCTGATGCTGCCGCGGCAGTCCGGCGTGCGCCGGGAGGCGCAGAAGGCCGCCGATGCCGTGGAGCAGACCATCACGGATGCGGTGCAGAAACTGAAGCCCTGACGGCCCGATGCTGCGGAGGACCTCCGCAGCATTTTCTATCGCGGCGTGCAGCAGGACTTGCGGGAACGGAAAAACCATGCTATAATTATGGCAGAATCTCTGCAAAAAAGACCTGCGGCCAATTTTAGGCAGCAGGTCTGCAGCTTATCCCAAAGGTCCTTTCGGACTTTTTCGCCAAGCCGTTTGCAAAAGTGTAAAATAGAATTATTATTTTGCATTTTTTTGCCGCTGCGGGAGTGATGGAACGAGAAGGGAGACCCTGACGGTTTCCGTTCATTCTTTCCTTCCCCCCGATTTCCGGTCCTCAAGCATGATTGCGGCACAGAACGTCTGTGCCTAAATAAAATTTCAGAAAAGAAAAGGAGACGAAGATGAAGCATTCGCTGACCTCCGGCTCGATCTGGCGCGGCATGCTGTTTTTTGCCCTGCCTATCCTGCTCGGAAACATTTTCCAACAGCTCTACAACACAGCTGACGCCTTTATCGTCGGCCGCTTCCTGGATAAGAACGCCTATGCTGCCGTCAGCTCCTCCGGCAGTCTGATCTTCCTGCTCGTCGGCTTTTTCAACGGCATCGCCGTCGGCGCGGGCGTCGTCATCGCACGCTACTACGGCGCGAAGGACAACGAGAAACTCCAGACGGCCGTCCATACGACGCTGGCCTTCGGCCTGACGGCGGGCATCGTGCTGACGGTGCTCGGCATGACGCTCACGCCGCAGCTGCTGCGCCTCATGAAGACGGACGCGGACGTGCTGCCGAACTCCATCGACTATTTCCGGATGTATTTTGCGGGCTCCATAGCCATCGTCATGTATAACCTCTGCGTCGGCATCCTGCAGGCCGTGGGAGACAGCCGCCACCCGCTGTATTACCTGATCCTGTCGTCGCTTGTGAACATCGCGCTCGACCTGCTGTTTGTCGGTGTGTTCCATTGGGGGGTCTGGTCTGCCGCACTGGCCACGAGTATTTCGCAGTTCGTGAGCCTCGGCCTGTGCATCTTCCGCCTGTGCCACTATGACACGGTCTACCGTGTGTGCCTGCGCAAAATTCGCTTCCATCTGCCTATGCTCAAGCAGGTTATCCACTTTGGCCTGCCCTCCGGCGTGCAGAATTCCATCATCGCCTTTGCAAACGTCATCGTGCAGAGCAACATCAACGCCTTCGGCTCGAACGCCATGGCGGGCTGCGGCACCTATGCCAAGCTCGAGGGCTTTGCCTTCCTTCCCATCACCTGCTTCACGATGGCGCTGACGACCTTCGTCAGCCAGAACCTCGGTGCACATCAGTATGACCGCGTGAAGAAGGGCGTGCGCTTCGGCATCGTCTGCTCCACAACGCTGGCCGAGTGCATCGGCGTGGTGCTGTTCCTGCTGGCAGAGCCGCTCGTGGCCATTTTCCAGAACGACCCCGCCGTCATTGAGATCGGCGTGCGGCAGGCCCATGTGGAGGCGCTGTTCTTCTGCTTCCTGGCCTTTGCCCACTGCATCGCGGGCATTATGCGCGGCGCGGGCAAGCCGATGGTGCCGATGTTCATCATGCTTGCCATCTGGTGTGTGCTGCGCGTGGCCTATATCTCCATCGTCGTGCCGCTTGTGGCCAAAATCGACGTCATCTTCACGGCCTATCCGCTCACCTGGGGCGTGAGCTGTATCATTTTCCTCATCTACTTCCTTAAATCCGACTGGCTGCATAACTACGACCGGCTGGAGCAGAAAAAGGCGCTGCTGTAACACAATTTCAAACCGGCCGTCCGGGTTTTCCGGGCGCCCGGGAACCGGTCAGCCGGATGTAGCTTCGCGTT
>OHAU01000685.1_pt1 | contig 45906 bp, 41 predicted proteins | sample 1577181 | NCBI WGS metagenome assembly OHAU01 (sample SAMEA3541472, study PRJEB24748) | human gut metagenome | biome: human gut; feature: human-associated habitat; material: faeces | place: China | collected 2012 | reverse complement strand
CTGCAGATCTTGCTGGATGCAAAATAACGGTCTACTTTTATAAGATGTTTTCCGCATTCTTCCAGCTTGTATCCCAGCATGAACAGAAACTGCCCGTACCCGTTATCCTGCACACCTTTCCCAAGGTGCAGCCCTCCGGACATTCCCTTCAGATTCAGATCTTCCACACATACTGCATCATATCTTTCCGCAAGCTCCCTGCTGAGCTTATGCGTAAGTGCCTCAAAACATGGCGTAGTGTAATATAACAGTTTTTCTGCTATAATATCTACATCATTGTTTGAGGCACTTTTTTTGTCTCGTTTTTAAGCGGCACTGTTTTGGTAGTTCTTCTGACCAGGGCAGAAGCCGATCAATAACTCTCGGATCTTCCAGATGATGATTGTTCGGCATTTCCGAAAGCAGATATTTAAGGTATTCATAAACGTCCAGTTTATTAGCTCTGGCGCTTTCTACCAGAGTATATAACACTCCATTTGCAAATGCTCCACGCGGGGTATCTGCAAATAGCCATGCACGTCTTGCTGTGGCAAATGGCTTTATGTTTGCTTCACAGTAATTATTGCTCAGAGGAATACGGCCATCGTCAAGGAACGTCTCCAAATATTTCTTTTGATTCTGGCAATAACCTAATGCCTTGGTCAGCTTTTCATTCACGGTATGCATTGCGGAGGTTTCTTCTACCCACGACCAAAAGGCATCAAGGATAGACCGTGATGCGTCTTGACGCTTTTGTTTTCTCTCTTCATACGGGAGATATTTAATCTCGTTTTCAACTTTAAAGAGAAGATCAATGTATTCTCTTCCTTCGGCCCCCTGGGAACCAGGGATCTCTTTTCCTTTTTCATCCAGAGGGATGCTGTCTATCAGGTAGCGCCTGGCATGCGACCAGCATAGTGCCCTTTTTACATCTGGCACTTTCTCATAACCAGCATAGGCGTCTGTGATCAGCGAAATTCAGTTAAATCTTTATATTTGAAATACATCGCCGTCTTCCTTTCCAATTTTCTCACATCTCAGCCGATCACCGAATCCCTGATTCCTAGATCGTTGCCTGCTGCTCACCACGGAGAGGTATGTGATATTATTACGAGCAGCGTAGGGAGCTACCGCTCCCAGTATATCACAAGTCTGCAAATAAATCAGCCTTTAATCCACTTTTGTATAGGCCTTTCAACCAAATAAAATATGATCGTTCCTATAGCAAGAGATATTATAAATACTGTAGTAGGGATAAAATAATTCCAACCATTGAAATGTTCAATCAATAACCATTCTAACATAAATCCAACATTTTGATGTATTAAGTATACAGGATATGAGTTTTCTCCTAATTTTCTAAATACTTTAAAATCAAAGATTTTAGCTTTTTCAAAAATGGTTAATATAAATACCGGAGCCACAATTAGTATCTCAAGAGTGCATACCACACCTCTCGCCCATACTGTGTACATCAATGACGAAAGTATCACTATTATCCAGCCACCAGTATTCTTGTTTTGCCCTCCCCCGATTGAATTTTCATACATGGCACGAATCGAAATTCCTATACATATACACCCGACAAATGGTCCTCCAAGTATATATGCTTCCTTAAATATTCCACAAAAATCTACTAATATCTCCAACCCAATCCAAACTAAATAAGCCACAGGATTATTCTTTAGCTTAAGCAAATCAAGCACAATTAGAATTGTCGTTGCAGACAATAATACTCCCAAGTACCAATGCGCCCCATCAACAAATGGAATATTAAAAAAACGATTGAGCAATAATATATTGAATAGATAGTCTCCCCAACCAACTGTTCTCTCTGGCAAATACAGTACTCTCGAAAGAAGAAATGTAATTGTGACGCAAACTGCATAACACGGCCAAAGACGAACTAACTTCTTCAAGAAAGCATTTACCGCCTCACGAAATGTACAAATTGTTTGACTAGGACTCATTAAAAGAAATGCAGAAATTAGCAAGAAGATAGTTGTTCCAAATGTCCCGAAATTGTTCATCCATACAATTGATCTTTCAAAATAAATCTGTTGAAATCTATCAAAGATATGAAAAACAACAATGATCAATATTGCAACCCCTCTTAGTCCTTCAATCTGTGTATTCTTTTTTTTCTTCTTATTCTTTATAGCAATAGGTTCCATATTATCATTTTCCATATTTTTTTATTAAATAATCTTTTTTCTTCTCCCATGACAATGTTTTTGTATAGACACATTTATTTTGTGCTTTCGCATAGTACTCATCTATAGATTCTATTACTTTAGCAGGGACACCGACCGCAACACTATTATCTGGTATACTTTTTGTTACTACTGCACCTGCACCGATTACGCAATTATTTCCAATGCTTACATTTGGCATAATAATCGCATTCCAACCTATGTGAACATTATCCCCTATTTCAATTTTTCCAAATATATCTGCATTCTCCAATCCTAAATTGCGCAGCACCCAAACTCCACCATCATGCGTCACAAAGCGCACACCATTCGTTATACGAACATGATTTCCGATTGTGATCATGTATGGCTCACTTCCAAATTCTACATCTGGATATATTTCACAATCTACTCCCAGTTTTCCCCCTCCCTGGATAAATTTTTCTTTTCTGAAAGCCACATCCATATTGAATATTGAGTAGATGCGGTATCTGATTTTTCCTAATAAAGACATTACCTATGTACCATCCTTTTAATTAAATTTTTTCCACTCGCAAATTCACTTGTTCTATTCAATGAACCATCATATTTTTTAGAAGCATTGCAAATTGCCTAAACTCTTTATCCTTAAAGTTAAATATAAGTAAAATAATAAGTGTCAACAAGGCACATACAAGCCCCTTTATAACAAAGGAAAAAATATCGCTGTAAAAATAAATTCTATTTGTAATAAATAGAGTAATTGCCCCCGTTATACACATTTGGAAAAAACACTTACCTAATTTCAAGTAATACTCTTTCTCTGAAATTTTAAAATATGTTTTAAATAGAATATGAGTTGACCATGGTATATTAATAAATAGAATACTAACTATTGTCGAAATCACAACTCCGTAGACTCCCCACATTTTAACAAATGCTACATTCATTATCAAATTGGCTACACTTTCAACAATCGGTCTTGCACGATCTTCCCAATATATTCCAGTAGCATCTTTATATACCGCAACTATATCTCCGAGCTTTAAGAAATAAAAATACAAGCACATAAGTATAACCAACTCAAACGGAAACATATTATTTTCAGACACCCATATTTTCATAAAAGGCTGGTATAAACACAGCAAACATACCGTACACCACGTTGCCAAAGTTACATAACCAGACATAAAAATTTTGCATCGGCTATAATTTTCTTCCGCACTTTTTGTCACTACATCATTTCCAATACCAGCCACAACAGCACTGGTAACAATACCTAAAAATCCAATAATGGTATTCATAACATAGTAATAATTTTGATATTTCCCTAGCAAAGTCAATCCTAAAAATGCTGATATAATTATGCTATCAAACGAATTTCGGCATACCTGACATATCCGCGTTAAAATCAATCCTGTTACTCTTTTGAAGATATCCTTTTTCACTTCAATTGAAACATTTCCTACACATTGAATATTGGGAAACATTCTACTAATTTTTGCATTTCTCCACAAATTAATCACAATCGTAGAAATCGGAAGCCATACAATATAGCAATAATAATTGCTAGTAAACACTAATGCTAAAATTTGAATAACATACATCACAATATTTACTATTGTTGCTATATTGCTATCAACATCCACCCTTTGGTATGCCAGCAATAATGATTGTTTATATGCATATAGAAAGTAACTAGATACCGTATTAAATAAATATATTAAATACAGTATTTGGATGTTAATATTCTCCGGATATCCTCCAGATATTAAATGATTTAAAAATGGTACGAGGAACATACCCACACACAAAATTATTCCGCCAATAATATGGTATGTTTTTCTATACAGATTTAATAACGCCCCTATTTCAGCCAAATCATTAGTGGCTATTGGTTTATACATACTAAAGATAATTGCTGATCCGAATCCCAATTCAGCCAAACTTAAAACTTGCAGAATAGATGCGAACAAACTATTCAATCCAACATATTCCATTCCTAATTTAAAAATAATTATGGATCGAACAGCAAAAGGGAATAGCATAGCAACTATTTTATTTAGAAAGCCAAAAAAAATATTCCTTTTTGTATTTTTAAGTTTATTTGACATTTTTATTCCTTCATTCATAAGCAGCATAATAAAAGGCAATTGTTAATATGTATACATAGGCGGGAAATAAATATGTAACAATTCCATATTCAAAAATAAAAAAAACACTAAATATCGAAATTGTAAGTGCAATAGGTGGTACTCTCTTCACTTTGACAACACTCTTAAAAAAAGTATAAATATAGAACCAATAGTTGGCAATAAGTCCCATAATGCCCATTCCAGATGCAATTTCCAAATAATTATTGTGACAATATACAACGTTACCATAACCTGTAGAAGCTAGAATTCCTCTGAAATTATTTGCCCCCCATCCTAGAAATGGTCTTTCTAAAAACATTTTTGACGCCAAGGAAATAAAGAACGTTCGTTCTGTAGTGCTTAAATCAGCAGTTTTTCCAGAAAAAACAGCTTGAAACGCAATTTCTAAGCGTTCAGCGTAAACTGGGTTTTTGGCTAGAAAGAATGCAACCACCAATGCCATAAAAAAAAGTACAACTATATTTCTAAATTGTTTTTTTAAGCGATTCATATCACGAAGATAATAAAATATTACAATTCCAACAGCTGGAATTAAAAAACCTTTTCTGGATCCTGTCATAAATATAAACATCAACGATATTGCTATATATGATATGCATATCTTTGTTTTTGAAATCCAAATCAATGAAAAAATAATCCCTATTGCTAGCGTCTGTGCAACCTGATTAAAATTAACTCCGCAAGCACCTTCACAAACTTTATAAAATATTACATTGTTAAAGTAATTTGCAGGATGAGCAACCATATAAACTAACATTTTTAACATCATGTATCCACATGAGAATAAATAAGCTAGTATGCCATATGTAATATCTTTCTTACTTTTAAAAAAGCTGCTTATAAATAGAATCAAGCAAAATCTCATATATAATTGTGGGATTATTTGGTATACCAATTCCACATTATCTGCCCATATAATGGAAATGCCACATGTAAACACAAAAATGCAATTCCATATCAATGGTATCGCATTTTTGTGCAGAATTGCTTTTCCATTTATTTTATTATTCTTATTCAAAGCGCAAATAATAACATAAAGTAATTGTATTGTTCCTATAACTATACCTGGCATAAAGGATTTAGAATGGCACAAGCAAATACAAAGCATCAGCCATACAAGTATAAATTTAGACGAAAAGAAACATGTATTAACTTTCAAGTTGACCACCACCTTTCATCAATGAATTTTAATTGCTATCTTCGGATTCAAGTATAGGTTTTCTCCAATATTTCCAATATCATCAATCGATAAATTCATTTTCCATAAAATATACGGCAAACATAACTGATCCCTTTTTGCATTAGATTTTAAAAGTTCCTCCCACCATTTTGATAACACGTCTCTAGCGGTAGTACTATATAAATCCATCACAATAATGGTAGCTTCACACAAACCATAATTGGAAGGAAAACCTTCTTCTTTATATCGATCAACCAATTTTCTAATCATTTCAGCATTTCCTTTTCCTAACAAAATACAAGCAGCCGCCTCTTTATATGCGCAAATTCTTTGTACATGCCTATGCATTGCAATTCCTGTTTTACAATTGCATTTTCTAGTATATGGAGACAAATCCGACATAACTCTAATGTTTCCATCAATATAAATAGCATATCTATACTCATTCAAAAAGAATTCTTGTGGATGTAATTTAATATAACGATTTATCATTGTGAAATCTGCCGTTTCAAACTGGCTTTTATTAATTAATCTCTTTTCCCATCCTTTTGCTTCCAAATTAGGATCATCAGTAAACAAAACATAGGTAATTAATTCCGACTTAAATAATGGTTCCTCTACATGATCATATCCTCCTGTAATACAGGTATAAATCACAATTTTTTCCTTCGATGGAGTCAAAAATAATTTATAGTCTTCCTTATTACAATATTCCTTGCTATTAACCTGTACATATTTTTCATTAATTTCGTTTATTATTCTTTTAGTTTTAAATTGGTACTTAATCGCTTCATTAAATTTTTTTATCCATAATCTTGGCTCAGACAATAATTTCCCCAATTTGTAATATTTTGAATTAACAACTTTCTTATATTCTGTATTTAATGTTTCCAAAGCTTCCATTAACTCTGATTCTCTCGTCATTTTTATTTATCTCCACACCATCTTAAAATTCAACACGAATTAAACCGGCATCTTTAATCCGTCACTAAATCCTTTTAAACTACTCTTTAATTTTTCTATTTTGTCTTTTTCAAAAATTAAAACTATAAACATATCTCTCAGTTCTCTATAAATTGATGCAACAAGAGACTTCTCTTTATGCTTTCGAGCCAAATATATTCCGTTCCTTGTCATATAATATCTACGCAATGGGGAGTGATTATATATAACTGTCGAAAAAGGTCCTATTCTAACAGTTTTTCCATCGCCTACTTCCTGCAGTAAACCGTTGAAATTTATTTTATATATTTTAAATCCATGTTCCCTTAACTGTAGACACATATCAAAATCAACTTTGTCAATGAACATTTCTTCATCATATATGCAACCGCTATTATATGCTTCAACATTCATAAAAGATGCCGCTGTTATGCAATATTTTATTTCCGAATATGATTTTTCACTACTTCCCTCATTATAATAGATATAATTTCGATCTTTAATATTGCAAGTCAGCATTCCAGTATCAGGAAGTTCCTTATATTTTAAATACTTATCAACTAGCCCCTTTTCACATACAGAATCTTGATCCAATGCAAGTACCCAGTTTTTCTTTTTTAGTTTAGCATTTTTGAGAATAATATTTAACGCATATGCAATTCCATAATTTGAAGACAACTTAACTAATTCAAAATCATACTCATTAGAAAGTTGCATAATCTCATGAATGTTGTTTGAGTCATTATCAACAACAACGATTTCATCAACCTGCTCTTTAATTGCATCAATGTTTTCCCTGAGTCTATCAATATCTGGATTAAATGTTACAATTCCTCCAATAACATCTCTCATTCCATTTCTCTCCAATCTATATTAAAACATTCCAACCATGATTCATAACTGAATTGAAACTGCTCCTCTTTTGTATAATCAGAAATATCATCACGTATAAACGAATCAATCCGATTTATTTCTTCTGGAATAAGCAAAAATCTATCTGGCTCATAAAAACAATATTTTTTGATTTCCTTATTATTTGTAATAACTTTTTTATTAAAGAAAATTGCTTCTAAAGTACGTAATGTTAATCCCGTTTGTTTTTCTTGATAGTAATCAACTATACACTTTGTTCCTTTAATATATTTCATCACCTCTTCATAGCTCATAAATTCAGCATACTCGCCATTTTTTTCTGAAGTTTTATCCTTTATTATAAAAAACTTTGTCTTATATCCTTTTGATTTCAATTTATCTTGAAGAGTTTTTAGTTTTTTATATCGGCCTTTATCTGCACCAACAAAGAAGACATCCGACTCTTTCATCTCCAACTGATTCTCTATATTATTAAAATAAAACTGGTGATTTTTCATAAGATTATATTTTTTTTCATCTCCAGCATCAAATGTCCAATACTCAGCTAAATTCCGATATTGTGGTTTTCTAGAGTCAACTTCAATCAAATTCCAATACCAAAACAAAATTCTTGCTTGTGGATTTGTCTTATGGATAAATTTGATAATATTCTGTGAATATAATCTATCAAAAATAATAATTGTTGTATAATTTTTTAGCTCTTTTTTCCATTTTTCAAAAAAAAGAGAATACCCTGGCAAGTCAAAATGCATAAATACATGACAAATAAAGTCAGAAAGTGTCCCATTAGTATTATAAATTCTTTTAACATCAATTCGACTTCTTTTCATGTGAGTTGAATAAAACCGTTCCCAATCCACTGACTCATCCTTAAGTATTAGTAATTTTTCCATCTTTTTTAGAATCACCCCTCTACAAAATCAACCGTAGAATGCAATTTTTATTACCGAACAGTTGTAATCTTATATTCATATAGTCTATTACAAGAGCTTGTTTAGCACTGGTACTTTTAGCATTATAAATGTTCCTCCCCAAGAGAGTATAAATACTAAAAGCCATAACAGTGGAATTGCAAAGCCTATTCCCAGCAGAGGAAAATTAGTGGGTGTAATATTCATCATTTTATACAAAAGATTAATAAAAAATGGATGAATCAAATAAATTCCAAAACTACACCTACTGATTGATTTTGCTAATTTTCCTACATGCACACCGTCCATGTATTTTTTAAATAAACAGAATACTGACAGTGCCTGAATCATAGTAAATATTCTATCTCCCAAAATCAATGCGGAACCTTCTCCACATCTTATAACATTTGCATACTGTACTATGATCTTTATTATTGAGACAAATAACCATAATTCAAGCCATATTCCTCCCCTGTTAGTGATGGTATCTATTGCTTTTTTCTCTCTGCCATTATCCTCAGCATGGAGTCCACCAATAATGTAACCGAGCAAAACATATGTTACATACTGCGTAAACAGCATATAATTTTCTATCTTCGTACCAAAGGCAATATTAATTGTTGGGACAACAAAGTTTCCAAAAATTAATATCGCCGTAAATATGCAAATTTCTCTATTACTTGAATTATCGATAAATCTCTTCAAAGGAATAAGAATCAAGTAGATACCAATTAGAATATATAAATACCAAAGATGCGACCAACTTTTCTGTTGAAGAGTCATCAGCACTGAATTTGGTAGCATTCCTATTTCTAATGTTTTTCTTTCAAATACTTGTTCCAAAAGAGCAAAGGCACTGCCAAATAAAAGTAATACCGCTCCCATTCGAAGGCTCATTTTCTTTACCTTTGTAAATGACAGCTTATTTGAATGCAAAAGCAAATTACCGCTGATCATCAGAAAAACCGGTACTGCCCACTGAATCAGCGTATATACACATGTAAGTATGGTATAATTGCTCTTTCCAATCTCCTGCACTGAATAATTATTTGGCTGTGTCATCGTTATATGAATTCCAATGACTGCAATAGCACTAATTATTCTCAGCCAATCAATATATTCAATTCTTTTTCTTTCCATAGCTCCCACACCTATTTCTTTATCTTGACAAAAAAGCATAATGCTCTTCTTGTTAACGAATATCCAATATATTTTTTTAATTTTTTAACTTTCTTAACTTTTCTACTAATGTCATAATTCAATAAAATTTGCAGATTCTTAACTTTACTCAAGAGTTCCTTATTCTTTACTCCTGAAGATACCCCTAGAAGAACAGAATACTCATATGCATAATAAGAAGCAAGCAATTCAGTCTTTTCCTTGTCCTCCAGCTTTAGTGCCTGTCTATAACCTTTCTCACACATATAAAGCTTATCGGAGATTAACTTTTCAGCTTTTCCAGCAGTAATTGAACCATTCCGTTGTTGTCTATACGCATAGAATGGATTATCATAAAAATCAAACCGTTGCGCATAAAGAAGGAGATCTCCACACCAATCCATGTCCTCACTAAGATATCCGTCTTTAAATCTCATCGAATAGCTGTCAATAATAGATTTTTTAACCACTTTATTCCATGCTGCTGCTCGATAAATATTATTTTCAATCATATAACAGATTGATGCATTAACATCTTTATCTATAATCTTCGTCCTGTCCACGTCTGAGGTGATGATATAAGTATATTTATCTTCACTCTCATAGTATCTCTTTGCAGTGAATACAAGTACGTCAGCATCCGTTTCTGTAAGGTTAATGTGAATGTGCTCAAGAGCACTAGCATCATCCCAAAAATCATCACTATCAATAAAGATGACATACTTACCGGTGGCAATATCCAATCCTGCATTTCTTGCACTTGATAACCCACCATTTTCTTTATGAACTACTTTTACACGTGTGTCTGACGAGCTATACCTATCACAAATTTCTCCACAGGTATCTGGTGAACCATCATCAACCAGTATTAATTCGAAATTACAAAAAGACTGTCCAATAATGCTGTCAATACATATCTCTAAATACTTTTCAACCTTATATATTGGGACAATAATACTAAACTCTGGCATCTTCTCACTCTTTTACTCTTTCTTGCATTCGTTTATAGTTCTTCTCAGGAATTATGACACCATGCAGCACAGATGCCACTTCACAAAGTACAAATCGTGGTGCTTTACGAATCATCGTAGTTCTAAACTTAACCAAACCACTTCTCTTATCCTCCTGAAGTGGAATATCTCTCCACGGTGACATTTCTTTATACTTTAAAAAAGTTTTTAAATATGGATGTTGATTTCCTTTTATCCAAGGCCTTAGACCATCCAAAAAACATGTTGTAAAGTGTACTAATCCGGGGTTTGATATGGCTTCTGAAAATTCTTCTTTACTGTAAAAATCTTGGCTTTTCGATCTCCTGATTTTTAGCACCTGCTCATATGTAGCATAAAAATAAATCGAAAGCGTGTTATAACGCATAGGAAGTTTTACTTTCTTCTCTTGTTCCACAACACCATTCAAAACATCCTGATCTAAGTATGCTAGACTGCTACCGTATTTTGTAATGTAATCCGTGAATTTTCTTTCGTAATTCCCAACACGTACTTCATCGAGATTCAAAAACACAATACCACCATTCAAATAATAGTCGCCATCATTTTTCCCCACATTACGTCTGTAACGGTCATTAATACATTCCAGCATTCCACCAAATACTTTTCCCGTCATATCCGTATTCCACAATGGTTCAATAGTATCTACAATAATAGTATCACAGTCAATATTCAGAACTTTATGTACTGTTTCAGGCAATGCACTCGCCATATATAACCGGCCAAAAGTACTGATATTCCATCTTCTTGTGTCTATTTCTTGTCCGGTAAGTTCTTTCATGTCAGGCATCGGAACAAAAGAGATGTCACGCCGATACTCCTTAACAACTTCAATCAATTTATTTTTATTTATATCTGAAATATGATTATCCATAATATAAATATGGATAGCATCACACTCTCTATTATTTTCTAACAATGACAATATTGAAATACCTGTCAAAAAGGCATAGCTGTCACTACTTGAGTACAAAATATCCATCTTCCCACCGTATATCCTTTACATTCCTTCATCTTCTTTAATCCATCGAGCTGTTCGCTCAATCCCCTTCCTAAAAGGAATCAAGGGTTTAAATCCAGTATCTTTATAAAGTTTAGTAACATCAAATGTTGTTATCGGTAAAGAAATGACATTTGATGTTATTTTTCCAAAACCTAACTCAACTGGCTCACCATCGTGTAAATCATTAGCAACTTGTCCAACAATCTTTAAAAATTCCTTTAACGGTTTTGCATCACCGGAGCCAATCGTATAATTAGTTCCATCCACGCCTTTTTCTGCAATTAGAATAAGAGCTCTGGCGACATCCGAAACATGAACAAAATCATAATACTGATTTCCTGCCGATAAATCAGGCGACTCTCCATGAAGAACTTTACGAATTATTGTGTTAACAAGCCGAGCGGATTTTTCCTCTTCGCCATATGTATTAATCAAGGGCCAGAAAAAGCGAATTCCATAAGTTCCACATTTTGCCTTTCCAATCCAGTGAGCCGCTGTTTTTGTTGCCTTATACATATACCCAAGGTTCGAAATCACTTTATCTTCATTCATCTCAACCAGCGACTCTGCTTCATGCATACTTCCGCAACCAATAAAGCAGCCAATTCTCATAATATGCATAGCATCAATCAAATCAAGTGTTGACTGTAAGTTCTGCATCTGAATCGCTTCGTTTCGAGCATCCAGATCAGATACTCCCTGCCAGGCAATATGAAAGACAACGTCAATATCTCGATCAGCAATCATATCAGGCAGCATATGATAATCTGCAATGTTGCACTCCACTATCTTTACCGGCAAAGCATTGATCGTATTAAGATTTTTTGTTCCCCGTCGCACAACTGCAATGACTTCCACATTCTGTTTCACAAGTTCTCTTACGAGAAATTTTCCAATAAATCCTGTTGCTCCTGTTACAATTGCTTTTTTCATCACTCCGCTCCTCCGTTACTTTCTTAATTCAATATATTCAGCTAATGTTGGCCAATTTTTGTCTTTCTCGGTTGCAATAATATGTTCTACCCCATATTCTTTAAGCGGCCATGGGATATTTAATTCCGGATCATTCCAACGAATACCTCCACACGCTGACGGAACATACCTCCCCGAACACTGATAAGAGAAAATCGTATCATTAGTAAGCGAAATAAATCCGTGAGCAAATCCCTCCGGGATATATGTTACAAATTGATCTTCAGCCTTTAAAAGCTCAGTATGGTATTGACCAAAGGTCGGAGAATTCTCTCTTAAATCAAGAGCTACATCAAATAAAACACCAGATATGACGTGTATAAGTTTTGCTTGCAAATCCACTGTTTGATAATGAAGCCCTCTTAAAGCTCCCTTTTTAGAATATAAATCACTGCTTTCTGTAAATTCACATGTTATACCATTCTCTGCAAAAATATTTTTTTCATAATATTTTTTATACAAACCGCGCTCGTCTGGATACATATGTGGCTTTATGAGCATTAAACCCTCAATTTCGGTTTTCTTAAATTCAAAAGGCATTACTAATCCCCCTGTTCTAAAATCTTAGTTATCGTCTCTCGATAAAAATCTTGAACCGGAAGGAAATGTTCCGGTATATGATTAAACCATCCAAGATGAACTTTTATTTCTTGGTTGTCAAGCAGTCGAAGTTGAACTTTATCTACAGGCACACACTGATAAAGGAACGAAATAAAATGGGTTCGCCCCCTATCTCTTTTTGGCTCAATATTCTCCGTAATTAATACGGGTTTCATATCACAGAGAACATCTGTACCAAGTTCACTTTTAGCACAGACATGAAGTCTTTGTTCTAAGGTTTCTTTTAATCGGACACATCCTCCTGGCAAATGCCATCCAGCTCCGCATTGTTCATCGTCTCTCCATGAAAGCAAAACCTTTCACTCTTTAACAATAAGAATGTCAACGTTTACAATAGGAGTCAGTGATGCCACAGCTAAAAACAATTGATCCCCCAGTCCTTCAGCGGGATCAATTTTTTCTTCTTTTATTTCCAAAAGTAGTTCATTTATAACCGCTGTAAGACTCATGCAAATTTTACCTTTTAACTTTCCATAAATAATTTAATTTCGTTATCCATGCAGGCACGAATATCTCCACCTTCTACCCAACACTTGCTCCATTCCACGACCATCTCAATTGCCGTATCAAGATTCCAATGGGGCTTCCAGCCAAAGGTGGTCTTCAACTTGGAGCAATCCAGCTTCAAGAAATTCGCTTCGTGGGGACCACCGTCATACCGGTTGACCCATTTCATACCATCGCCCCACTTGCTCACAAACAAATCGACTAAGGCCCCCGTCTGGAAGCAATCCACATCATCGGGGCCTACATTATAATAGCCTGCATATTTAATGTCCTGATACTGCATTGCTGCAATCATCAGATACGCATACAGCGGCTCCAGAACGTGCTGATACGGACGAGTCGAGAACGGATTTCTTACTACAATATCTTCATGCTTGATTGCAGCACGGATACAGTCTGGAATAATGCGGTCATTTGCAAAATCTCCACCGCCAATTACGTTACCAGCCCGCGCCGTAGAAATAGCGACTTGATTATCTCCAAAGAAACTATTTTTATAGGAGTGTGTAACCAATTCAGAACAAGACTTGGAGTTAGAGTAGGGGTCATAACCGTCCAATTCTTCATTCTCCCGATAACTCCAAGCCCATTCCTTGTTCAGATAGACTTTGTCAGTCGTCACATTTAAGAAGGACTTCACGCAGCTACTGGTTCGGACACACTCCAAAATGTTTACCGTACCCATCACATTTGTTTCATATGTATAAGCAGGATCTTTATAGCTGTCACGAACGATGGGCTGTGCTGCCAAGTGCAGCACAATTTCCGGTTGTGCTTCGTCAAACGCTGCCTTCAGCGTTTTATAATCTCGAATATCACCGATAACAGAGTGAATATCCTGTTCGATATTCGCAATTTCAAACAAAGAAGGAGTGGTAGGCGGATTCAGAGAGTAGCCTGTCACAATTGCTCCCGCATTCGCTAAGATCTTGCACAGCCAGGAGCCTTTAAAACCGGTATGGCCTGTCACAAATACTTTCTTTCCTTTATAAAAGCTCAAATCAAAGTTCATGATAATTTCCCTCAATCTTTCCAAAGCTTCCACGGGGCATTTCCATCTTCCCAAAGTTTCTCAAGCTTTTGTTGTTCTCTTAGTGTATCCATACACTGCCAAAAACCTTTGTGGACATATCCCGCAAGCTGTCCGTCTTCAACCAACTTCGTGAGCGGTTCCTTCTCAAAGATCGTGCTGTCTCCTTCAATGTAGTCAAACAGCGCAGGTTCAAAAACCATATATCCGATATTAATCAGATCGCCATCAAAATCAGATTTCTCTCTAAATGCATTGATAATCCCATTGTTGCCAACATCAACAATACCTTTTGTCTGTCCGAAGTTATACATCGACATTGTTCCGATTTTACCGTGTGCTCTGTGAAAGGTAAGTAATTCGTCAATGTTAATGTCACCCACTGCATCACCATAGGTAACCATAAATGTATCATCACCAACAAAGTCTTTAACACGCTTAATACGTCCGCCAGTTTGTGTATTTAATCCGGTATCAACAACCGTTACCTTCCATGGCTCAGCATGTTTATTGTGAATAATCATTTCATTACCTTTTGTGAAATCAAAAGTAATGTCAGATGTATGAATAAAATAATCTGCAAACCACTCTTTAATTACATGTTGTTTATACCCAGCGCAAATAATAAATTCATTAATTCCATACGCTGAATATTCTTTCATGATGTGCCACAGAATCGGCTTTTCACCAATTTCAATCATTGGCTTCGGCTTCAAATGTGACTCTTCAGAAATTCTTGTACCAAATCCACCAGCTAAAATAACGACCTTCATCTATCTATACCTCTCTCGTATCTACTTAATCTCTCTGGAAAATATCTCTCGTATATACTTTCTCTTTCACATCATCCAGGCACTTATCATAACGGTTCGCAATAATCGCCTGACTCTGCTTCTTAAACTCGTCCAGATCATTCACTACCACAGAACCAAAGAACGTCTCGCCATTTTTCAATGTCGGTTCGTAGATAATAACAGTTGCACCCTTAGCCTTGATGCGTTTCATAACGCCCTGAATAGAACTCTGGCGGAAGTTATCGCTGTTGCTCTTCATGGTCAGGCGATAAACACCAACAACGACCTCTTTTTCCTTGTTTTCATCCCAGCTATCATTTGCTTCATATGCACCGGCAATCTCTAGTACGCGGTCAGCAATGAAGTCTTTTCTTGTTCTGTTACTTTCAACGATTGCTTCAATCAGGTTCTCCGGCACATCTGCATAGTTAGCCAGCAGCTGCTTGGTATCTTTCGGCAAGCAGTAACCGCCATAACCGAAGGACGGATTGTTATAATGAGTACCAATACGAGGATCAAGGCAAACACCGTTAATGATCTGCTGGGTATTCAGTCCCTTCATCTCGGCATAAGTATCCAGCTCGTTGAAGTAGCTGACACGCAGAGCCAGATATGTGTTAGCGAAAAGCTTAACAGCTTCTGCTTCGGTAAAGCCCATGAACAGCGTGTCAATATTCTCCTTGATTGCGCCTTCCTGCAGGAGTTCTGCAAAGGTGTGCGCAGCCTTCACCAGTCGAGCATTTTCCACATCGGTTCCGACAATGATACGGCTCGGATACAAATTGTCGTACAGAGCCTTGCTCTCACGCAGGAACTCTGGGCTGAAGATGATGTTGTCACAGTGGAACTTCTCACGAACCGATGCAGTGTAACCAACCGGAATGGTGCTCTTAATAACCATGATGGCTTCCGGGTTATACTCAATTACCAGTTTGATAACAGCCTCAACTGCGGATGTGTCAAAGAAATTCTTCTTACTATCGTAATTTGTGGGCGCAGCAATGACCACAAAATCTGTATCGGAGTATGCTTCCTTTGCATCTAGAGTTGCAGTCAAATCCAGCTCTTTTTCTGCCAGATACTTTTCGATATATTCATCTTGAATAGGAGACTTCCGGTTGTTGATCAGCTCAACCTTCTCCGGGATAATATCCACAGCCGTAACATGATGGTGCTGACTCAGCAGCATAGCAATGGAAAGACCAACATAGCCGGTACCGGCCACAGCAATTTTCAAATCTTTAAATTCTCTCATTGTCATATTCCTCTAATTATTTATAAAACTCAACGTACCACTCAGCAAACTTTCGCAGACCGGTTCTCAAATCAGTGCTCGGCTTATACCCGAAATCACGCTCTAATGCACTGGTATCTGCATAGGTCACAGGTACATCACCAGGCTGCATTGGAACAAGTTCCTTGTGTGCCTCGAAGTCGTAATCTTCCGGCAGAACTTTCGCCCTTACTAACTCCTCACTCAGAATCTGCACGAAGTCCAGCAGATTCTCCGGATTCTGATTGCCAATGTTGTAAACTGCATACGGAGGAATCGGCAGGCCATCCTCGCCGTTCTTCTTGTCCGGAGCTTTCTTCATCACGCGAACAACGCCTTCCACGATGTCATCCACGTAGGTGAAGTCACGTTTGCAGTTGCCGTAGTTGAAGATCTTGATGGTCTCGCCCTTCACCAGCTTGTTGGTGAAGCCGAAGTAAGCCATATCCGGGCGACCAGCAGGACCATACACCGTAAAGAACCGCAGACCGGTGGACGGGATGTTGTACAGCTTGGAATAAGCATGAGCCATCAGCTCATTGGATTTCTTGGTTGCCGCATACAGGGAAACCGGGTTATCTACCTTGTCATCCGTGCTGTACGGAACTTTCTTGTTGGAACCATAGACACTGGAAGAGGAAGCATACACCAGATGCTCCAAGCTCTCACAATGACGGCAGGCTTCCAGAATATTAAAAAAGCCGACCAGGTTGGATTCCACATAGGCATCCGGGTTGGTGATGGAGTAACGCACACCAGCCTGTGCTGCAAGGTTCACAACCACGGCAGGCTTATATTTCTCGAACAGCTCTGTGATCAATGCCTTGTCAGCGATGTTGCCTTTTACAAAAGTGAATGTAGGATACTTGGCCAGCTCATTCAGGCGGAACTCTTTCAGGGCAACGTCATAGTAGGCATTCATGTTATCAATGCCGATGACCGTTGCAGAAGGAGCCTCCTGATAGATTCTTTTCACAAGGTTAGAGCCAATGAAGCCGGCTGCACCTGTGACTAAAATCGTTTTATTATCTAAAGTAACTGTGCTCATATGTATTCCTCCGTCTTTTTCTTTTAATATCCAAATCTATGTACACATCCATATAGATGGTATTTCTTTTTCCTCTTGCTGCTCACACGCCTAAGTGATTTCCCTTACTGTCATACCCTTTCGGCGCAGCAATCATATTTCTACTTTTCTCAGGTTTATCGAGTACACCTGTCTTGCTTTCGCAATCATCGAAGTGTTGTTTTATACTGTCGAACCCCGTCCATGCTCATATGCCATTTTTGCGAAGTGCCGGTTTATACACTCAAAGGGTGTAGATGCGTACATCTTGTTGAAACTGTATATATCATCCACTTTCAACCATATCCACGCCGTCACTATGAACAAATCATGCAGATTTTTCACCCTCGACACCCCGTCTTTATGTACCTATCATCTCCACGACAGGTCTACTCAACAGGAAAGTTGCGAAGTAGAAATAGCCATTTTTCCCGATATTTTCATGACTCAACAAACCGAAGCAAAGTTGCCCTCATATTTACCGACGATAGTGTACTCAATAGAGCATTAGCAAAGTAGGTGATAAGCTCATGGATTTTTGATGAATTTATCATCTGCGCTTCCATTTTTCTCATTCAGCCCACATCCGCCTTATCCCTCCCAAATGTGTTCCTCATCCACCGGCAAACTGTGTAAATATCACCCATTTTCACCTCATATATCAGGGCGTTTTGCAACGAATCTTCGGTATGTTGAGTGTGAAAATCGGGTCTTTTTTGACTATGCTACGTTGCTTCTGTTTGTTGAGTAGACATTTGTAGGGGCCGCAATGACAACAGAATCAGCATCGGCGTATGCAATCTTAGCATCCAGCGTTGCAGGCAAATTCAGTTCCTTCTCTGCAAGATACTTTTCAATATAATCATCCTGAATCGGAGACTTCCGGTTGTGGATCATTTCGACCTTCTCCGGAATGATATCCACAGCGGTCACATGATGATGCTGGGAAAGCAATGTGGCAATCGACAAACCCACATAACCAGTGCCCGCAACGACGATTTTGTAATTCTTCATGTTATTTACTCCTCCGTCCCTCATCGGGCATATCCTCTAATTTTTGCACCTATGTACACATCCTGTATTTCAGGATGGTATTTCATTTTCATGATTTCCTGTGTCATATCTCACAGTTCTATTAAAATAACTTCGAATACACTCCCCAACTCAAAAGCCGGTACATTCTTCGCCGTGCCCGCACCTTCTTCAGGTACACACACGACAGGCGGTATTCAACCCGACGGTGTTTATCACTGATATACACCGTGTTTTGCTTTCGCTTTCTTTTTGTCAGCACGGCAAAGCCGATGCACTGACCTTATGACATCTGTTTTCTGACATGCCATAAGGTCAATCCACCTGCTCGCTTTTCATACTGATATTCTGTTCTGTTTCCTTTATTCTTCCCTTCATGCTCTGCGTCCAAACTGTGTCAGGCACTTTTTCCCGAGATTTCTCACAGCATTCAGATACCGGTTCGTCTGATGTCCGTTGGCACAGCAGCATAGTTCTGTTCTGGTGTCAGTTCGAATGATTTCTGCACCGCACTTTGCACAGATTTTGCTGATGCCGGTGGCATGGACTTCGATAACGATGATTCCGTTTTTCCAGGCTTTGTAGTCCAGGTACTGACGGATTCTGGTGCTTAAGTGGAGCGGGCTCCAGTTTCCTGAGCCTTTCATTACGTTTCTGGAATATTCCTGGTTATAACGTGGAAGCACGATCACGGAGACGTCCTGCTCTACGGCAAAACGGAGGATCTGGCTTGTGACCTGGTGTCCATAGTGTTCAGAAAGATGTTTCAGATGCATCCAGTATTTCTGATCAACTCTGCCTGTCTGTCTGCCTCCGGTTGCTTCCTGGGATTTCTGGATCTTTTCCAGACGCTTTCTGCAATGGTGGCTGTATTCCTTTCCTCCTTTCCAGAACTTCACTGCGATTTCCTGACCGGTTCCGTCCAGAACAACGCCTGCTGCAAAGGCATCACTGTTTGTAAACTGAATACAGAGTATCCTGCATCCTGCCTGCATCCTCTGACGTACTGTTGCTGTATTTTCATTGTTCTGACGTACTGGAACATGCAGCATGTCATATTTGTATTCAAAAACTACGGATGGTGACATGAGTCTGGCGTTTTCCGGAAAGTCTCTGCCTGACAGCCGGCAATGCATCCAGGTCCATGTGCCTCCTGTCCAGACACGCAGTGTAATCTCTTTAGCGGAAAAATCCTGATACATTCCTTTGTAATAAGTAACTGCTGCATTTAGTTTCTCTGCTCTGCCGATCTTCTCATCCTGGGCAAAATGGCTGATATAACTTTTGGCTGAAGCAATTCCCTCATTGGCTGCTGCTCTTCGAAAATACAGCGGAACCTTTTGCCAGGGGAGGGGATCTGATGGTATGCGTCCGCCTCGTCCCGGAATGCTCATGATCTCCAGCTCGCGTAAAGTCTGCTGGCTTCCCAGTTCCCAGAGTTCCGTATGATCCAGAAGCAGCTTGTAATAAAATTCAGCGATCCGGTTATAAAATTCCTGCGTGGTCCGCAGCCATTCCGGATGTCTGCACCAGAGATGCAGTCGCCAGGTTGTGATGCTGTAGCCGCTTTTTCCGGTGTTTTCTTTTTTGCCGGTTTCCGGTTCTTTCATTTTGGTTCTCCGTTTTTTGCAAAGAAAAATCATTATAATATAACTTATCTAAATTATTATTATTTCCTGTCGCTTATCATTTCCATAAGCGACAGGTGATTTTCTCTCAAATTGCATAGTTTTTGAATCTTAATCAATGATAGCATTGCACCCTGTCACTGTCAAGATGCGAAAAATGCACCACTTTCGACCAAAAATGTAGTTTTTTTCGGTTGATTTTTTTATGTACGACAAATTTTCCTTTTTTTCGCTTATTAGTGGTCACAAAAATGGTCAGACTTTTGCTATAATAGTGCGAAAAGGAGACTACGATTATGCCTAGAAAAGGGGAAAATATCAGAAAAAGGAAAGACGGAAGATGGGAGGCGCGCTATGAAAAATGCCGTGACCAGAATGGACGGATCCAGTACGGATATCTGTATGGTCGTACATATGAAGCTGTAAAACAGAAAAAACTGGACATCCTGTGTCAGAACAATCCCCGGAAATTTTGCGGAAAACGCTACGTATTTCGAAATCTCAGTGAAGAATGGATGCTTTCCATGCGTTATGCAGTGAAACTTAGCACCTATGCATGCTATGAGACACTGCTCGATACACATATCCTTCCGGAATTTGGAGATACACCTCTGAAATATATCTCTTCTGCTTCTGTATACGCTTTCTCCGAAAAGCTGAAACGTCAGGGGCTTTCGCCACGTACGATCAAAAATCTTCTGATCCTGTTCCACAGTATTTTACGCTATGGTGAGAAGCAAGGTTATCTGAATCTTTCACAACTGGATTTTCGATATCCTAAAATAAATACCAGTCCTTTCGAGCTTATTTCTTCTGAAAATCTTACAAAACTGATCACGACTCTCTCCGCTGAGGATTCTGAGTTTTCCATCGGCATCCTGTTATGCATTTACACAGGAATCCGTGTTGGAGAACTCAGCGGCATTCGCTGGGAAGATATTGATTTTGATGAAAAACTGCTACATATAAGACGAACGATCTCACGAATAAAAAATCTTGATTATTCTGGTGAATCTGATGACGAACCCAAAACCGTTTTAATGATAGGTCCTCCTAAATCAGTCTCATCCATCAGGGATATTCCAATCCCTGATTTTTTATTGAAAAAAATGGAACGGATTGCTGCTGAACCTGATTCATACCTGCTGACGAGTACGAATCGTAAATGCATGGAACCCAGAAATATCCAGCGAAAATTCCAGCGGGTTCTTCAGCAATGCGAAATCCCCAGCATCAACATCCATTCTCTCAGGCATGCATTTGCCACCCGATGTACAGAGATGGGATTTGACAGCAAGACACTTTCTGAAATTCTCGGGCATTCGTCCGTCAAGATCACCATGGATATTTATGTGCACAGCAGTATAAAACAAAAGCAGAAGTGCATGGAAAAGTTAAGCTATTAGCAGTCAGAATTATGGTCAAAGCAAGGCCGGAAGTCCGCTTTTATACGGGTTTCCGGCCTGTTTGTCGCTTATGGAAATGATAAGCGACTTTTTTACCCTCAAAAAAAACAACACGGCAGACATCCCTCCGGGGCTGTCTGCCGTGTTTTATATCTCTTTTATGTAATTAAGCTTTCTGTTCCTTAAGCCTCATATCCATTAGGGTTCTGGCTCTGCCATCTCCAGGAGTCTGCACACATCTCGCGGATTCCGTTCTCTGCCTTCCAGCCAAGCTCTTTCTCAGCTTTGGTTGCATCGGAGTAGCAGGTTGCGATGTCGCCTGGGCGGCGTGGTTTGATCACATATGGAATCTTGACGCCGGTAGCTGCCTCAAAGTTCTTAACGATATCAAGAACGCTGTAGCCTTTTCCGGTTCCAAGGTTGTAGATGCTTAATCCGGAATTGTCTTCCAGCTTCTTAAGGGCTTTTACATGGCCCTTGGCAAGATCTACTACGTGAATGTAGTCACGGACACCTGTTCCATCCGGTGTATCGTAATCGTTTCCGAATACGCCAAGCTCTTTCAGCTTGCCTACTGCTACCTGTGTGATATATGGCATCAGGTTGTTCGGGATACCATTTGGATTCTCACCGATGGTTCCGCTCTTATGAGCACCGATCGGGTTGAAGTAACGAAGAAGAACTACATTCCACTCCGGGTCTGCCTTCTGGATGTCTGTAAGGATCTGCTCCAGCATGGATTTGGTCCAGCCATATGGGTTGGTACACTGTCCCTTCGGGCACTCCTCGGTGATCGGGATCATTGCCGGATCTCCGTATACGGTTGCTGAGGAAGAGAAAATAATATTTTTAACATTATGCTTTCTCATCACGTCTACAAGGGTAAGGGTTCCTGCGATATTGTTCTCATAGTACTCCCACGGCTTGGCAACAGATTCACCAACTGCTTTCAGTCCTGCAAAATGAATACAGGAATCGATCTCTTCCTTGTCAAAAACTTCATTTAATGCATCGCGGTCCAGGATATCGGCTTTATAGAATTTCACCGGTTTGCCTGTGATCTTGGATACTCTGTCCAGAGCCTTCTCACTGGAATTGCATAAATTGTCAACTACTACAACATCATATCCTGCGCTCTGCAGCTCTACAACGGTATGACTTCCAATGTATCCTGCTCCGCCTGTTACTAAAATTGCCATAGTTTTTCTCCTCCTCTATTGGATCTAACTGTTCCTGTTTATTTTAGCACTGTTCCTTTGTTTCCACAATAGCCGAAAACCAGGTTTACTACTTAATCCCAGAGTCCCTGCGGATAAAGTCCCTGATCCTTCAGATTCTGGATTGCGGCTACCACTACCGGTTTGTCCTCTTTATAGGTCACTCCGTACCATTTGTCCTGGGTGGTAAGGACTTTGACTTCTGCCTTTTTTTCCTGAAGGAGCTCGTCAACTACAAACGGAAGAAAATATTCGCATTTCAGAGGATTTTCCGGGATGCTCTTTTCAAGGAATACCGGGAAGCGTTTTACCAGCTCTTTCATAAATCCACCGGTGAATCCCCACATGTTCATGGATACCGGAGTCTCTCCCGGGAGACTTGTCCATGTTTTTCCATCGTCCTCTGTGTAGGCTGCTCCGCCGTCACGTTTCTCAATGTGTGTTCGCTCATTGATATCTGCAAGATATCCATTTTCATCTGTCTCACAGACGCCTCTGGAAACGTAGCCGTTGTCTGTCAGGGTATTCTCAAGACGGTAGCCTACCATCATATACTGGGCAGGTACGGTGTCCTCCTGGGCCTGGATCAGGAAATCATACGCCATCTTAAAGGCATGGGTTCCATAATAATCATCTGCATTGATCACCACAAACGGTCCGTCGATCTCTCCGGCACAGCTTAATACCGCATGTCCGGTTCCCCATGGCTTCACACGGCCTTCCGGAACCTGGAAGCCTTCCGGGATGTTGTTGAGATCCTGATGCACATAAACGATCTCCACCTTGTCACTTAAGCGGTCGCCGATGGCATCGCGGAAATCCTGTTCATTCTCTTTTTTTATGATGAATATCACTTTCTTAAAGCCTGCACGTACGGCATCATAAATAGAAAAATCCATAATGATATGACCTTCCTGATCTACAGGATCGATCTGTTTCAGTCCGCCGTAGCGGCTTCCCATTCCTGCTGCCATTACTACCAGAACCGGCTCTTTCATAATCTTGTTCCTCCTGATTTTTAGAAATACAGGGATTTTTTCCCATACATAGTTTAAGCCGGTCAGATTCTCATCCGACCGGCCTTTGAACCTTTTTTTATTATACTACACTTCACCGTGAAATCCTACTGATTATTTTCAGTTTATTTTCGGTCAGAAGTATTCTCCGGGAAAACGATCTCCATCCTGGTTCCAACTCCTTGTTCACTTTCCACGTTGATCTGTGCATGATGAAGCGTTGCTCCATGCTTCACAATGGAAAGACCCAGACCTGTTCCGCCGGTCTGTCTGGAATGGCTTTTGTCTACCCGGTAAAAGCGCTCAAAGATCCTTCCCTGTTCACTTTTCGGGATTCCGATCCCGTCATCTGCCACACAGTAGAACGGATGCCCTTTCCGGTTGCCTACCATGATCCGCACATGACCATTCTGTTCTGTATAGCGAACTGCATTGTCTGCAATATTAAAAAGCATCTCATAGAGTACATGGCGGACGCCCTGGATCTTCTCTGTACTTCCGGCAAGCTCAAGGGAAATATTTTTCTTTCCGGCAGGATGTCTGAGATTATTTCTTACGTCTTCTGCAAGCTCATAAAGATCCACCTCTTCAAAAGGAACCTCACTGTTGCTTTCATCCAGTCTGGAAAGCTGGATGATATCCGCTACCAGATTGGAAAGTCTTATTGATTCATGGTAGATCCTTCCGGAAAATTCCTGTATATGATCTGCCGGAACCATGCCGTTCATCATAAGCTCCGCATAACCGGAAATGGACATCAGCGGGGTCTTCAGCTCATGGGAAACATTTGCAGAAAATTCCTTCCGGATTTCCTCTGCCTCCTTCAGTTCTTTTACCTGCTGCCGGATCTGTCGGTTCTGTTCATCCACCCGCACAAGAAGGGGACGCAGCTCCTCATAGCACACATTGTTCAGCGGATGCTCCAGATCCAGCTCGTTGACCGGACGGATCAGCTCTCTGGTCTGTCTCTGTGCAAAAACAAACTCCAGGATCAGTACCAGGAGCATCAGAAGTCCCAGCACTGCAAGACTTGAGGTCCATGTGGAATATATGGAATCTACGGTTTTTCCCACCCGGAGCACGTTTCCGTCATCCAGCTTCACCGCATAATAAAAGGTCTTTTTTGCAAAGGTTTCCGAATAACGGATACTTTCGCTTTTTCCGTTTTTTTCTGCCTGTATAAATTCCGGACGATCACTGTGATTTGCCAGTTTTTTCGGAGATGTCTCAGAATCGTAGAGAACAGTTCCGTCTTTACGGATGAGAGTCACACGACTTGATGATACTGTCTGGAGCTTTTTTGTGAGAAAGGAATCTCCATACTCATCCATGGCAAGGCAGATATACTGAGCTTCCTCACGGACTCCCCGCTGCATGTATGTGTTTAATTTATTGTAGGTGACCACACTTGCTGCCAGAAACGTGACAAGAACAGCAAAAATGATCATAATGCTTGTATGATGCAGAATTTTCTTTTTCATACATGATCTCCGATCCGGTATCCCACGCCACGTACTGTCTCGATCAGATTTCCGGCTTCCCCCAGTTTCTGTCGGAGAGTCCGTACATGAACATCTACAGTCCTTGTTTCTCCGTCAAAATCATAGCCCCACACATGGCACAGGATCTGGTTTCTGGACATGACCAGTCCTTTGTTCTCCATAAGATATTCCAGAAGTTCAAATTCCTTTCTGGTCAGCTCTTTCACCTCACCCTGATAGCTGACTTCGTGACGAGACACATTGACACGAAGGCCCTTGCAGTGCAGCTCCCTCTCTTCGCTCTGCCTTGCGCAGCGCCGAAGGACCGCTTTGACCCTGGCTACAAATTCCATCATCCCGAAGGGCTTGGTGATATAATCATCTGCGCCGCTCTCCAGACCTTTTACCTTGTCAAACTCCGCTTCTTTGGCTGTGACCATGATCACCGGGATATCCCGGGTCCTGGTATCACTTTTCAGTCGTTTCAAAATATTATACCCATCTTCACCCGGGAGCATGATGTCCAGCAGGATCAGCTCCGGCAGATTTTTTTTCATGGCTGTGTCAAGTTCCGCCCCGGTTTCAAAACCTTCTGCCTCAAAGCCTGTTGTCTCCAGGGTATAGACAAGAAGCTCTCTGATATTTCTCTCATCTTCCACACAGTAGATCATTCTATATCCTCTCTGTTCATTTTTTTGCCGTTGGCACTTCATAATCGTCTGGTCTTTTTTGTTCCATGCCTTCAGTATAACTGCTTTCTTTTTACTGCACAAGCCCTGGCCGTCTGCTGATACAGATAACCAGGGCATAGCATTATTTCGATATCTTTTTATTGGCTGCCTGCCGCTGCCATCTGGGCTGCCGCCGGCTCATCCTTTATTTCCGGAAGCTGATACTGACTCCGGATCACCTCCAGCTCACGGTAGAAGGTTTCGTCCGGCCCATGTTTGATCTGCTTCAGATGCTGATGTGTATCAAAAGCATCTTCATGAACCTGTGTCACACAGACACCGATATTGGAACAGTGATCTGCCACACGCTCCAGGCTGGTAGTCACATCAGACAGGATAAATCCCATTTCAATGGTACATTCCCCGGCGCGAAGTCTCTGGATATGCCGGTACTTCAGTTCCTTGCTGAGTTCATCGATCACTTCCTCCAGTGGCTCGATCTCTCTCGCAAGCTGCACGTCCTGATTTTCGTAAACCTTGTAAGCAATATCTACAATGTCTTCCACCGCATGTTCCATGACACGTAACTCTTCCAGTGCCTTATCCGAAAACTTCAGGCCTTTTTCATAAAGCTCCTGTGCGGATTCCATGATGTTCACACCGTGATCGGAAATCCTCTCGAAATCACCGATACAGTGGAGCATGATGGAAACACTGTGACTGTCATGAACGGAAAGATCCTTCTGGTTCAGTTTTACAAGATAGGTTCCAAGCTCATCCTCATAACGGTCTACCTTTTTCTCTGCTTCTTCCACCAGAGCCTTTCCTTCTGTGCTGAAATTCTTCAGAAGGTTCAGGGCGGTAAACAGAGTTCTGTGAGAATCCTCTGCCATTTTTTTCGCTGCATTCCTGCTCTGCTCAACTGCAAATGCAGGTTTCTCCAGAAAACGGCTTTCCAGGATCATGAAATCCGGATCTGCTGCCACCTTCTCCTTCTCTTCCTTCCTGTCGCGGATAGTAAGACAGGCAAGCTTCTCCAGAGCCTTTCCAAACGGAAGAAGGACAAGAGTTGCCGTAATATTGAAGGCACTGTGCAGAATCGCGATCCCGGCCGGAGTCGCTGCCTGCGTCATAAATGAAAAATGTACTGCTGCATTTATCGCATAAAATACTGCCATGAACAGCATGGTTCCGATCAGATTGAAATACAGATGGACCATAGCCGCACGTTTTGCGTTTTTGCTGGCTCCGATGGCTGAAAGGATCGCAGTGATACAGGTACCGATATTCTGTCCCATGATAATAGGAAGTGCTGCACTGAACGGTACCATTCCGGTAAGACACAGTGCCTGGAGGATACCAACCGATGCGGAGGACGACTGGATGATCGCTGTCAGCACTGCTCCAGCCACAACTCCCAGGATCGGGTTGGAAAATTTCACCAGCATTCCGGTAAACTCCGGTACCTCTGCAAGAGGTTCCACAGCTCCGCTCATGGCATTCATTCCATACATCAGGATCGCAAAGCCTACTAAGATCGCTCCCACGTCCTTTTTCTTCTGGCTTTTTGTAAACATGATCAGAACCACGCCGATCAGTGCCAGAATCGGTGAAAATGACGTCGGCTTAAAAAGCTGGATAATAAAGTTATCACTCTGAATACCTGTAAGACTCAAGATCCATGAGGTTACTGTAGTACCGATATTGGCACCCATTATGATCCCCACAACCTGGGACAGCTTCATGATTCCCGAGTTTACAAAACCAACGACCATAACGGTAGTTGCTGAGGATGACTGGATCACTGCAGTCACACCCATTCCAAGAAGAACGGCTCTGATGGGATTGGAGGTAAGTGTCTCCAGGATCCTCTCAAGCTTTCCGCCTGCAACCTTCGCAAGCCCGTCTCCCATTAAGTTCATTCCATAAAGGAAAATAGCAAGGCCGCCAAGCAATGCCAGTACGCTGAAAAAGTCCATAATACTCTCCTTCACTTTCTCTTTTTGATATGTTTGATTTCCTTTTTTCTCATTTCAACGATTTTCATAATAGCGGCCTATTGTAAAATTTTCCCCACCAGAATGTAAAATCTGTGTAAAAAAATAAAACAGAGGATCCTGCTACGGGAAACAGATTTCCCGTCAGAATCTCTCTGTCCTATATATCGTTCAGAATCCGCGGATTTCCTCATCCTCAGATCCGGTCTTGTCGATGGATTTTATTACAAGGTAATAGCTGTAATCATCATTGACCTTTACTTCCACCCGGTCTCCTACACGATGACCGCGCAGTGCCTTGCCGATAGGCGATTCGATACTGATACGGTTTTCCATGGAATTTCCACGGATGGAAGTAACCAGCTTGTACTTCTCCACCTCATTATCTTCTTCAAAAAGAACTTCCACGATATCGTCCATTCCCACTTCGTCTGATCTGGAAGCATCGGATACAATGGAAGCGGTCTTCAGCATCCTCTCCAGATAACGGATGCGGCTCTCATTCTGATTCTTATGCTTCTTGGCTGCATAATACTCAAAGTTCTCACTTAAGTCTCCCTGGGCACGTGCCTCCTTGACCGCCTCAATGGCTTCCTTACGTACTACCAGTTTACGGTGTTCGATCTCCTGCTCTATTTTTTCAACATCCTTGCGGGTAAGCTGTTCTCTCATTTCTCTGGCATCTCCTTTTCTTTATAACATTCAGACTGATTCTGAATCTGTTCTCCACTTCCCATGAAGCTTCTGTCACAGATACAGAATTCTGGAAGGTTACCGGAAATACCATAGCAGATACGCTCTGCTTTGTCAAACAGCACATACCTGTTCTTCGGCTTCCTTCTTCTGGTTTACTCGCTGTTCAATATAATCTGCCATACGTTCTTTGGGGATATCCAGTAACATGGACAATTCAGAATAGAGATGATCCTCTGCAAGCTTCAGATACCGTTCGTCTGTAGCGGTTGTTTTTTTGCCATGAGATAATCTGGCCTGTTTTCTGACGTAGATCGTCTTGATGATTCGAAGAAGATCTCTGCATTCACAGGTACGGATGCATTTCTTGTAGCTATCCTCCCGGAATTTCTCATTCTCAATACTCAGTGTCTCAATAGATGGGATCTCATCGATAAGCCTCTCCGCTTCTTCCCTCGTAATGATTCCGCGAAGCACCTGCTTTCCACCTTTCACCGGTGTAAATATCTTCCCATCTGTCTCTCCTCCGGGTCTCAGTACATAATAAAGCTTCTCGCCGGAGGAACCATCCACCCTCATTGTGGTAACTCCTGTTACCTGGCAGATGCCGGTACGACCATACACAACATATTCGCCTGTTTCAAACATTTTGCCACTTCCTTTCATTTTTTACTTTTCTTTTGTTATCCTGGCGCTTATTGTGCTCTAATGAAAGCTCCCTGCCAGGTTATATATCCAGACAAGGAGCTTCTCACTGAGGATTCTATCCTTATTTTACTACTTTTCCCATTTATTTGCAAAAGAATTCAAAAAGCTTTTTTATTTTTGTGAAATATGCCCACAATGAGGGCATATATTTTTTGTTATAATTCTTCTTTTTTCTTTCTTCCCAGACGGATGTCTTCCATATGAGATTTCAGTTCCGGTGTCATACTGTCAAAGAGATAGGTTTTGCTGTTGTCCCTGCGCTCCTGCCATTCTTCTCTCATCTGCTGTTTTGCGGAAGCGATCTCATCTTTGAATCCGCGCGCTGAGATCCTGGCGGCTCCCTGTCCCATAATGATGATCTGCTCCAGTCCGTCTGATGTGGCAACTGTCACATTATGCTTCCGTCCGATTTTATGGACAGTACGTTCAATATACTGGTCTGCTGTTTCCGCTTCTTTTGTGTAGACAACATGAATGTTATGATACTGGAAGGTTTCCTCCGGATGGCCCTCCACACGGTAGGCATCAAATACCAGGATCAGGATGCATCCCTTGATCCCCTGATAATCGCTTAATATGTCCATTAACCTGGACTGTGCTGCATGAAAGTCTGCCTGTGCCAGATCTCTTAAATCCTCCCAGGCAAATATGATATTGCAGCCGTCCACCAGCAGATAGTCCTCTCTGTGGATGGCCGGACTGCTATTTCTCCAGGCGCCGTGACCGGTTTTTGCCGTATGGCCGGAATCTGCTGCACCTTTGTCTCCCTTTCCGGAAAAGCTGCTTCCGCTTTCCGGATTTCCGAAGCTTCGGCTGTTACTGCTGTATTTCTTTGAGCTCACCGGACCAAAGGTTTTCTCAAAGATTGCCTTCAGTTCTTTTTCCTCTTCGTAGCTTCCATACATGGAGGTATATTTTCCACGGCCGGCATTGGCTGTTCTGCGATCCGGACTGTTTTTGGCTGTTCCCTGAACTGAACGCACTCCTGCAAAGCTGTTGTCAGAATCCTCATAGACATCATTACTGTCCGGAAGCTGAGCTCCTTCCAAATGCATATATTCTTCTACCTCATACCAGGGAACCACGAAGCCTGCTCCATGGGCACAGAATACAGAGCCTGTAGGATTCTCAAGATCTCTCTCGGAATCATATCCGATCTCCTCTGCGATCTGCTCCTGATCCTGACAGGGTTCATAGCCCTTCAGAGTACAGGTCAGATGACCTCTGCCTCTTGTGTAGGAAACTACCTGGCTCTGATAATCCCTCATTTTTGCCACCGGCGCACTTCCTGTGATCACCGACAGCTCTCCCTGGGTTTCCGGCCCCTGAAAGGTTCCCTGCATCCTCTGGATATCCGTCATGGCACGTCCTACATTTTCTGCCGGAACCTCAAGTCGGAAGCTGTAATAGGGTTCCAGAAGAACTGTCTCCGCTTTCTTGAGGCCCTGGCGCACAGCACGGTAGGTCGCCTGCCGGAAATCTCCACCTTCCGTATGCTTCTGATGTGCCCGCCCGATGAGAAGTGTGATCTGCATATCGGTGATGGGTGATCCGGTAAGGACTCCCAGATGCTCTTTTTCCTCCAGATGTGTCAGGATCAGCCGCTGCCAGTTCCGATCCAGCTGATCTTCATTTGCCGCAGTAAAAAACTGCAGTCCGCTTCCTCTCTCTCCCGGTTCCAGAAGAAGATGCACCTCCGCATAATGACGAAGCGGTTCAAAATGTCCCACGCCTTCCACCGGTGCGGCAATGGTTTCTTTGTATACGATATTACCGGTCCCAAATTCTACTGCCACATGAAAACGCTCCCAGATCAGATGCTTCAGGATCTCGATCTGTACCTCGCCCATCAGCATGGCGTGGATCTCTCCCAGCTGCTCATCCCACATGATATGAAGCTGCGGTTCTTCCTCCTCCAGCTCCTTCAGGCTTTTCAGCATCCTGTGGGCGTCACAGCCCTCCGGAAGGATGATCTGATAATTCAGTACCGGTTCCAGCACCGGCATGGCAGAATCCGCCTCAATGCCAAGTCCCTCTCCAGGATATGTTTCGGTAAGACCTGTAACTGCACAGACGGTTCCTGCCTCTGCCTCTTTGAGCATTTCAAATTTTGCACCGGAATAGATACGGATCTGATCTGCCTTTTCCTCCCAGATTTCCTCTGCCGGAATACCATTTCTTCCTGCATTGGTCAGCGTCTCCTTAACCTTCAGGCTGCCGCCGGTGATCTTCATATAAGTGAGACGGTTTCCCTGCTCATCTCTGGCGATCTTAAAGATCCTGGCTCCGAATTCTGCGGGATAGGACGGTACTGCCATGTAGGTCTCCATTCCATGGATAAAAGCATCTACGCCTTCCATCTTCAGGGCAGATCCAAAAAAGCATGGAAAAAGCTTTCGCTCCAGGATCAGCTCTGCCACGTCCTTTTTTGCGATCGTTCCTGTTTCCAGGAAGCTTTCCAGAAGGTTCTCCTCACACATGGCGATATTTTCCAGAAAATCATCAGTTCCATTTATTTTATCAGAAGCGCCCTGCGTTCCGGATATATTCTCTTTTTCTGCTTCACTGGCGTTGTCTTTCAGCTGCATTCCTTCAGCTGACGGAGATTTCCCGGAGTTATCCACAGGATTCTCCTTTTTCCCTGCTGCTTCTGCACTGGAGCATTCCAGTTCTCCGCTAAAATCCACACAGCATCCGCTTAATTTCTTCTTCAGCTCCTCAAGAAGTCTTTCCCTGTCCGTTCCTTCCTGGTCCATTTTATTTACAAAAAGAAATGTTGGGATCTTATACTGTGTCAGCAGTCTCCACAATGTCTGTGTATGCCCTTGCACACCATCTGCTCCGTTGATCACCAGGATCGCATAATCCAGCACCTGCAGGGTACGCTCCATCTCAGCAGAAAAATCCACATGCCCCGGCGTATCCAGAAGTGTCACTTCCATATCCCCCATGGAAAAAACTGCCTGCTTTGAAAAAATGGTGATTCCTCTCTCCCTCTCAAGCTCATAGGTATCCAAATACGCATCCTTGTGATCGACTCTTCCGATTTTCCGGATCCTTCCGCATTTAAAAAGCAGGCCTTCCGATAATGTCGTCTTTCCTGCATCCACGTGGGCAAGCACGCCCAGGCTTATATGTCTGTGTTTTATATTCTGAGGTTTTTCTCCCATTGAAAATACCCCTTTCTGTTGTAATGATATCCAATATCATAACATAGAAAGGGGTATAAGTCGAATTTTGTTTCGGTCTGTGATTCAGGAATCCAGGTAGGCTTTCAGCTTCTCCAAATCCTTTTTCATATCTGCTCTTCCTGTCTGGTAGATCCGCTCCAGATTGCTCTCATCACGCTCGATCATCGCCGCCTGGATGGGACTGCTCGGACGGATGATGTGGATACGCCCCTCTTTTTCCAGAGAAGCCAGTTCCTCCAGTGTTTCATTATAATGGATATGCCGTTCCTCCAGATCCTTCAGAAAAGCCGGATATTTATGTAATACTGCTTTCAGAAAAAGCTGCATCTTCGGGTTTGCTTTTTTTCGGTACTTCACATCTCTGGTAAGCACCACTACGTTTTTTTCGTATCCCCGGGAAAGCATCCATTTAACCGGGATCGGATCAGACACACCACCGTCCAGAAGTCTCTTTCCACCAAGCATCACCGGTCGGGAGGCTACCGGGATCGATGCGGATGCACGCATCCATTCAATATCCTCCACATCTCCGTTGGGACATTCATGATACACCGGTTTTCCTGTATCCAGGTCCGTACACACCACTGTAAATTTCATGGGATTTTCCGCGTAGGTCTGACGGTCAAAAATATCCAGTTTCCAGGGCAGTTCATAATATCCGAATTCCCGGCTGTATACATCTCCTGTGGTGATCCAGTTCCGGATGCTTGCAAGTCTTTTGTCCTTGCAGTACTTTTTATTATAGCGAAGAACTCTTCCGATCTGCCTGGACTTATAATTGCATCCAAAAACAGCTCCAGCCGATACGCCCACTGCACTGTCCGCGTAAATCTCATTTTCCATCAGAACATCTATCACACCGGCTGTATACAAGCCTCGCATACCGCCGCCCTCCATAACGATACTGAATTTTTTCAATTGTGTTTCTTCCATTTATTTGTCCTCTGTATTCTGTCTGGCAGACTCTGCTGCCCTTATGCTGTCATCTTTTATGTCCCATTTATTGTACTTCTTGAATTATATCTGTCTTTTCTGACATATATCTATATCCATTATCAGAATATCTTAGTTGTCCACCTGCTCATATCCCAGACTTCATTTACCACATCCTGGTAAAATTCCGGCTCATGGCAGATGAGAAGGATACTTCCGCGGTATTCCCTGAGAGCTTTTTTCAGCTCATCTTTTGCATCTACATCCAGATGATTGGTAGGCTCGTCCAGAAGAAGAATGTTGGTGTCACGGTTCACCAGCTTGCAAAGACGCACTTTTGCCTGCTCACCACCGCTTAAAACCCGTACCTGGCTCTCAATATGCTTGGTCGTCAGGCCGCATTTTGCCAGTGCGGAACGCACTTCATACTGGGAAAATGACGGAAATTCCTGCCAGAGTTCTTCGATACAGGTAGTTCGATTCTCACCTTTAACTTCCTGCTCAAAATATCCGATCTCAAGGTTCTCGCCCTGCTCCACACTTCCGGAAAGAGGCTTGATCAGTCCGAGAAGACTCCGAAGAAGTGTTGTTTTTCCTATTCCGTTGGTTCCCACCAGTGCGATCTTCTGTCCTCGCTCCATAGTAAAATTCAGCGGCTTGGAAAGCGGCTCATCATAACCGATCACAAGATCATGGGTTTCAAAAAGCATCTTTCCCGGTGTTCGGCCATAACGGAATTTGAACTCCGGCTTCGGCTTCTCTGCTGCCAGCTCGATCACATCCATCTTGTCCAGCTTTTTCTGACGGGACATAGCCATGTTTCTTGTGGAAACACGTGCCTTATTCCTTGCCACGAAATCCTTCAGCTCACTGATCTCCTGCTGCTGTTTGCGGTAAGCAGCCTCCAGCTGTGCCTTCTTGACCGCATAGACCTCCTGGAAATGATCGTAATCTCCTACGTAACGGTTCAGTTCCTGATTTTCCATGTGATAGATAATGTTAACTACAGAATTCAGGAACGGAATATCGTGTGAAATAAGGATAAAGGCATTCTCATAATCCAGAAGATATCTTTTCAGCCATGCAATATGCTCCTCATCCAGATAGTTGGTAGGCTCATCCAGAAGCAGGATATCTGGCTTCTCAAGAAGAAGCTTCGCAAGAAGTACCTTGGTTCGCTGTCCGCCGCTTAGATCCGTAACATCACGGTCAAGCCCCAGATCCAGAAGGCCCAGAGCTCTGGCAACCTCCTCCACTTTGGCATCGATCGCATAAAAATCGTGAAGTGTCAGTTCATCCTGGATCGTTCCAAGTTCTTCCATCAGCCCATCCATCTCGTCAGGATCTGCGGTTCCCAGCCTGTCGCAGATCTCGTTCATCCGTTCTTCTTTTTTGAGAAGAGGATCAAAAGCGGATTTCAGCACCTGCCCGATGGTCATCCCCTTTTCCAGAACCGCATGCTGATCCAGATAGCCTGCGTGGACATTTTTTGCCCACTCTACCTTTCCCTCATCCGGCATCAGTTTTCCGGTCACGATGCTCATAAATGTGGACTTTCCTTCGCCGTTGGCGCCTACAAGTCCGATATGTTCTCCCTTAAGAAGCCGGAAAGATACATCTTCGAAAATTGCTCTGTCTCCAAACCCGTGGGTCAGGTGTTCTACATTTAAAATACTCATTTGTTATATTCCTTTATCATTGTGGTTTTTGTGTTTTCCCGGAAGGGATTTTTAATAACGCTATAGTATTATACTTGATATTTTTCTCTGCTGTAAAGTCAAATCTCTGTATACACTGCGATCGGCTGACTGGCAGTTGCTGGTACACCGTTTTTATTTCATAATGATCTTCTTCAGTTTTTCCAGGTCGTCCGTATCAGGATGAGACAAAGCGCAGTCAAAATTTTTGATCAACAGATCAAGATTCGCAGGGTGTTCCGGATTTTCTTTCATTTTTATATATCGTTCACGCACAGACTGGGGCATCTTTCCCTGACACATATACTCTCCGATAACAACATTACCCGGAGCAACAGACTGTCTGACCTGACCGAGAACCTTTTCAAAATATGCCGCACTTGCACCAAAACCAGCTGTTCCAAACAGAAAAATCTTCTTCCCTTTTAATTTGGATAACAATTCCAGGGTCTTCTTATCTGCATTCCCTTTGTCCGTCCAAAATCCGATATACAGCAGATCGGATCCGGGTACCTGTGATCCGGTCTCCCCAAAGTAATCACACTTATCTTTTGGCAGCACTTCATAGATCGCCTCAGCCAACTTTTTTGTATTACCGGTTAAGCTGCTGAATACTATTGAATAATTTTCCATCTTCCTACCTCATTATCTTCTGTAAAAATCCTGATCTCATTTATTATGCCATCGGATCTCACCGTTTAATATGATCGGATAACGGATCAGCTTGTCTGAATCAAGGTTTTCCGCATACATATCTACTGCGGTTATCTGGTGATTATCATATGTGGTATAATAATAGATTCCCTTTGTCGTGTTGCAGCATGAAGTATAGATTGTGATCTCATATGCGCCCTCTGATACCTCACAGCATCCCCGCTGCTGATCAACAGAGCCTAAAATATGGAAAAACTGGCTGACACTTTCGTTTTCCCCATCTCCGGATATTGCGTTTAATTTTGTAAATGCAACCTTTACAAATCTTGACTGGCTTGAAAGATCTCCCGGAATTCCCATTCCGCCCATTCCTCTGCTATATGGATCCAGCTCCAGCACTCCTGCAAATGTACTTTCCGGCTGCTTTCTGGATACACCCGCATAATTGTTAAGTGCAAACATCTGACCGGGGAATGGAGGATTATTTGTAAGTACGCCAACAGGATCGTCATAGATGTGCATTCCGTCTTTCATGGATTCTACAACGATGCATTCCTCCTTGTCTGCAATCATCCAGTGAAGCTGTGCCGTTGGAAGCTGTTCACTGAAGGGTGTTCCCATAAGCTTCATATTGGAAAGCATCCTCCTTGCTTCAGCCACCGAAGCACATTGGGTAAGTATCCATGGAATAAATTCATATTGCGCCACCTGGACAAGATCCTTATCTGCCTCTGTCGCTTCATCTGCATATGCCGCATTCCCCACAAAGTTAAGTCCTGCCATACCCAGTCCCTTTTCATTAGCCGCATCATAATAAAGCGGATAATCTCCTGCTACAAACGCCATTCCTATGAGAGCATAATGTGTTTTTGCTTTTCCTGCATATCGGAAATCGAACTCATAATTTCTTGGGGTTATGGTCACCTCTTCCCCATAGGAAAACTCATAGTCAAGAGTTCTTCCCATATAAAAATCCTTTGTCTGATACGTTGCTGCTGTACACATAGATTTACACCTCTTCCTTACAATAATCCTGCAAACAATCTCATGAAAAGCTGTCCCAGACGAAGATATGCACTGCGTCCTGTACGGTATTGTTCTGTTACTTCCCGACATTCCTTCATTGTTTCTTCCAGGTCATTTCTTATGGATAACACAGCCGGACTGTCTGCCATAAAGCATCCGTTTTCAAAATGATGATAAAGACTTCTGTAATCCAGATTTATGGTTCCGCAGGTTGCCATACAGTCATCTGCCACGCTCATCTTGGCGTGACAGAAGCCAGGTGTCCACTCGTAGATCCGCACTCCATTTTTAACCAGTCCATGATAAAAGGAACGTGTAACACTGTAAATCATTTTTTTATCCGGGATTCCCGGTGTAATGATCCTTACATCAACTCCCCTCTTTGCAGCAAGACACAAAGCATGTGTCATTTCATCTGTAATGATCAGATATGGCGTTATAAACCAGCAGTATTTTTCTGCTTTGTTGACCATGCTGATATAAACTTCCTCTCCTACCTGTTCATCATCCATTGGACTATCTGCATAAGGCTGTACAAATCCGTTCTGAGCTGCCTTATATTCTGATCTTATAAAATATTTGCTGAAATCCTCATTATTATTCCTGTCATTGGCTGCATTCCACATTTCAAGGAATGTTGCTGTCAGCGACTGAACTGCATCGCCTTCAAGACGGATCCCGGTATCCTTCCATTGTCCGTAGGGATTGGTGTAATTAAAATATTCATTTGCCAGATTATAGCCGCCTGTGAAAGCTACTTTTCCATCGATCACTGTTATTTTTCGATGATCACGGTTGTTCAGAAATACATTCAGTCCCGGCATAAACGGATTAAATACCCGGCAGTGGATTCCGATCTGCTCCATCTTTTTTACAAAATCCGTATTAATAAATCCAATAGAGCCCATATCATCATAAAATACTCGCACTTCCACGCCTGCCTGTACACGCTCCTCCAGCACTTTCTGGATCTTTTTCCAGGCCTCTGCATCTTCTATCGCATGGTATTCCATAAAAATAAATTTTTCAGCCTTTGACAGTGCCAATAATTGTGCTTCTAATCCCTTTACCGCCTCATCATAATAAACAATATCCGTGTTCTGGTATACGGGATAACCTGCGTTTTTCCAAATATACTCACTGATATTTCCTGCTTTGGGGATTTTGTTTTTGATATTTTCCAGTTTTTCCCGATTGTCCGGCAGAAGCGGCAGAAGCTTTCTGTCGATATCCGCATATCGTTCTCGCATTTTATGGGTTCCGCCATTTAATCCGATGAGCAGATATAATGCTACACCCATGATCGGAAACACAAGTATCAGAATGATCCATGGCATTTTCATGGAAGAGGTCTGATCAGATGCATATAGTGCCAGAACCAGAATTCCTGCAAAGACTCTGGTCAGCAGATTAACGATCTCCGCATACTCATTCAGCCTTGTGATCATGATAATGATAAAAGCTGCTTCCAATAAAATACAAAGCACCGAAAAGCATAATCGAATGACACCGTTTTTCGTTTTTGCTCTGCCCTCCAATGTATCCTGCTTCATAAAACCGCCCCTTTCTGCATTGAATGGGAATTTCCTGTTGTGCGTAAGCCTAACTGAATATTCCTGTTGCGTAATAAAATCAGCAATTATCTTCTATACTGCAAACAGCGCAGCTCTGACCTGCTGATTCTTTGTCCACTGTAATAAAAAATGAAATATGAAGAAAGCCCTGGAAGCTGCAACTTCGAGGGCTTTTGCTTTTTTTGTTATAAACACTTTAATTCTTTTTTGCCTGCGAGCATTATATCATATGCGATTTTTCTTCGCAATATACTCTGTATATTTTTCAGTTCATAAATACCACATGGCTTTTTCATACTATAATCAGCAGTATGCAGATACATCTTTGCAATTTCTAACGACTCAGAAGGAAATTTCCACCGTTGCAATCCACGATTGGGAGTTTGTTGTCTTTCTTGTTGTTTTTTTCTTTCTTTTATACTTTCCAGCCAACGGCCAATTCTCTGGACTCCACAAATCTGCGATAGATGCCGCCTTGCTGCATGAGCTGTTCGTGAGTACCGCTTTGGACAATTTTGCCACCGTCAATGACGAGGATGTTGTCAGCGTGGCGAACGGTTTTCAGTCGATGGGCAATCATGATGATGGTTTTCTCTTTGGTCAGTGCTTCAATGGCATTAGTCAGCTCCTGCTCGCTTTCCGGGTCAACATTGGCGGTTGCCTCGTCCAAAATGACAATGGGTGCATCCTTCATAATGGCTCTGGCAATGGAAATGCGCTGTTTTTCACCGCCGGAAAGATTTGCGCCGCCCTCACCGATAATAGTTTCATACCCATCGGGTAGTGCCATGATGAAATCGTGACAGCAGGCTTTTTTCGCTGCTTCGATAACCTTTTCCATCGGTGCATCCGGCTGACCGAAACGGATATTGTTGGCGATGGTGTCCTGGAACAGATAGACGCTCTGGAACACAAAGCTGAAATTGCGCATCAAACTGTCCATGCTGTATTCCTTTACATCCACACCTCCTAAGCTAACGCAGCCCTTGTCCACATCCCAGAACCGGGCGATGAGATGGCAGAGCGTTGTTTTGCCACCACCGGAAGGACCCACGATGGCTGTGGAGGTTTTCTGCGGAATATGCACAGAAATGCCGTCAATAGTCTTTCGCTTGTCGTAAGAGAACTCCACATTCGCCACATCAATATCATAACTATCCGGGGTAATATCTTTTCCGTCAATATCCATAGTAGGCATATCCAGCACAGAGTTTGCCTTGCTTACATTCAAGTCAACATTTCGCAGGAGTGCCGAGTAACTGCCAGCACTGTCCAGTGCGCCGAACAGAATAAAGGCGGCAATGACCATGACCACGGCGTTCAGCAGTTCCATTGTGCCGTTCAGATAAAACGCAACGGATACGCCCGCAATGACCACGCCGATGAGCTTGGCTGTCAGACTTTGCAAGAACATGATGGGGACAAAGGTAATCTCCGATTTTATGTTTGCTGCTGTGTTTTCGTCGATGGCCTGATTCAGAGCCTTGCTCTTTTCTCCGGTCAGATTGTAAGACTTGACTTCCGCAATGCCCTGAATGTACTCCAGCACCTTTTCCACCAGCTTGCGGTCAGAAGCATCCTTTACCGGTGCGACCATCTTTGCTTTCTTCTGCAAGTAGCTGTTGACGGCAAAGAACAGGAGCACACCAATTACGGAGATGCCGCCAATCCGCAGGTCAAAGTACAAAATCATCAGCGCAACCACCACCGTGGTCAGAATGCCCTGGGTCACCATCATGACAACACGGGTGGCAACATCTGCCAGAGCCTCCATGCTGTTGGTGGCGACGGAGGTGATATAGCCAAGGCTGTTTTGGTTGAAGTAGCCCATAGGGAGATACTTCAAATGCTCGGCAATTTCAATGCGTTTGTCGGCACAGGTGCCGTATCCAGCCTCGCATTGGAGCATGGTGGAGCAGTAATTCGCAAAAGCATTGCCTGCGATACTAAGCAACATAATACCGAAAGACAGCAAGATATGCTGTACCGTCAGATTTCCGCTCAAAACGCCCTGTAAGGTCACGGCGATAGCCGGAATTTTCAAAGCCTCAAACAGAGCCTTCAGCACACCGAGGAAAATGGACTTTGTAAATTTGCGTTTGTTGATCTCACCGCAAAAATTGAAAAAACGTCTAAATATCTGGATCATTGTGCTGCACCTCCTTCCTCCGTATCCCGCACAGCAATATGAGAACGCCACATCTGTGCGTACAGGCTGTCCTTTTCCAGCAGCTCCTGGTGGGTACCACTGGAGCGGATATTGCCATCCTCCACCACAAATATCCGGTCGCTGTTGGTGATAGTGGAAAGCCTATGGGCAATGACCAGCAGGGTCTTTCCTTTTGTCAGCTTGGCTACGGAGGACTGAATGAGGGCTTCATTTTCCGGATCGGTAAAAGCTGTTGCCTCGTCCAGAATGACGATAGGAGCGTTTTTCAACATGGCACGGGCAATGGTGATACGCTGACGCTCGCCACCGGAGAGATGCCCACCGGCACCGCCCACAATAGTCTGGTAGCCGTGATCCAACCTCATAATAAAGTCATGGCAACCGCTGTTCTGGGCCGCCTCAATGACTTCTTCGTCCGTTGCGCTCTGGTTGCCCATACGAATATTTTCCATGACGGTGGTGTCGAACAGGTAATTGTCCTGAGAGACATAGGCAATGTACCGATTGTAGTCCTGCTGGGTCATTTGGCGAATATCCACGCCGCCGAAAGAAATACTGCCGCCGTCCACATCCCACAGTCCCGCAATGAGTTTTGCAATGGTGGATTTCCCGCTGCCGGAAGGACCAACGAGAGCGTTGACCGTGCCTTCCCGAATGGTCATGTTGATGCCATGAAGCACCTCTTTCTCGTGGTAGCCGAAGGTCACGTCATGCAGCGCAATATCGTTATTTTTCGGCTGAGATGCAGAAACCTGCGGACGGGTCTGCTCCTCCTGCTCTAAAATACCGGTCACTTCTCCGATGATGGTACTCAGCTTTGCCAGATCGTCGCCGTAGGACATAACGGTAATCAGGGATGTGATCAAACCAACGGAGAACAAAATGACCTGAATAAAGGTATTGGCATCCAGCGTACCGGCACGGAACAGCAGACCGCCGATGGGAAGAACCGCCACCATGGTCGCCGGGAAAACGGACATGGCAAGGCAGAAATAGATATTGCATCGCCGCATCCATTCCACATAACAGCTTGCGCCCTCTTTGGCGGCGACCACGAATTTTTCATAGGAGCTTTGTGCCTTGCCAAACGCTTTGATGACCTCAATGCCGTTGATATACTCTACCGCAGTATCATTGAGTATCTTGGTTTTATCCACGGTGTTCTGATAGCTTTCCGCATAGCCACGGGTCATTCCTGCATAGCACCCGAATCCGATGGGCACTGTTGCCAGCACAGCCAGAGCCATGCGCCAATCCAGTACAAAAAGATACACCAGCAGGGCAATAGGCACCAACAGGTTTGATGTAAATTCGGGAATGATATGCGCCATAGTGGTCTCGATGCTGTCGATGCGCTCCACCAGTACATTTTTCACCGAACCGGAGGGCATATCCAGCACCGTGCCCAGCGGCACACGAGTCAGCTTCTCACATACCCGTTTGCGGATGTTGCCCAACACCGCAAAGGTCGCCTTGTGAGAAAGCGTGGTGGAAATGCTGTGAAAGCCGCATCGCCCCACCCAAAGAAGCGCCATCACAAGGCAGTGTTGTAAGTAAATATTCGTGTCCCGGCATCCACCCAGTAAATCGCCAATCATATTTGCCATGACGAAATAGGGCAAAATGCCACAGATCACGCCACACACAGCACTGAGTACGCTGAGTACATAACGGGAGCGATATTCTCCCGCAAAGTCCCAGATCCACGTTGCTGTGGAGCGTTTCATTTTTGTGTTCATGTTCTACCTCCTGTCATTTCTGTATTCAGCAGGGGGCGTATCAAAGATTTCCTTGAAAGCCGCTGCAAATTTACTTGGATTATCGTAGCCGACAGCAGATGCAATCTCAATAATCCGCTTTTTACGGTCTGTTACCAGCATGGACGCTGCCACATTCATCTTGTAGTTGCGGATATAGGTATAGATGGGGCTGCCATACACGCCCTTGAAGCCGTTTTTCAGGGCCGATGTGCTGAGATCAAATTGCTTTGCCAGTTCTTCGGTGGTGTAATTTCGGGTCAAATCGTCGGTCAGCAGCTTATGTACCGCCCTGATCTTCTCAGCCTGGCTGGAATAGAAGTACGGGCGTTCATCCTTGTACTCAGACAGTTCCAAAGCCCGCAGGAACACCAGCAGCTCCATGACCTTAATTTTGAAACAGTCCATGCGTATCTTTGCCGGAACATTGTAAAGCTCCGAGAAGATATGCTCAATGGAAGGGTGTTTGCGCAGGATATAGATACTGTCCTTACCGCAGAACTTATCTGCCAGTTCCGATAAGTCAAAGGACACACCAGGCATTGCCTCCCGCACGGATTGTTCCGCATGATCGAGGAAGAAGCCAACCGTGATACCATGATAGTGAGACACAGGAAAATACATATCGCCGCTGTGATGCACCCGGCGATCCATTCGCAAATCGCCCTGTTCCATGTAATACCGCATATCTTTGTCCGTCCGATGCTCGATTCGTCCTTCCCGACAATGGTCGATGCAGAAGATGCGGGACGAACTGTTAAAACGGCTGTAACAATGGGTCATGTGAAAATCGTTATATATCAGGTACACACCGTCAAATACCCGATAAATGGTCATAAGTCCATCGCCGCTGGGATCTCTCATCCGCAGAACCTTGCAATCCTCAGTCTCCACCATTTCTTCCAGATTGTCACCCATGTCCGTACTGTGAAACATTGCCCAGGGACTATATTCATTTTCCAAATTAACACCTCCTCAAAGGCAAGTTATAGGTGGCTAACTCGTATTGATTAAGGAAAGCCGGTTTTCACGGCTTCCGTAGTAATTATATTCATTTTACAGTTTACTTTCTAATCCGATCCGCTTTTTTCGCTCCATTTGGTAAAAAATATTTGCAGCAAAGCTGAAATTCTTATCCCAGCACCACATCCAACACCATCATCACGCTGAATCCCAACGCAAAGAATACTGTACCGATGTTGGAATGCTTTCCAGCAGACATTTCAGGAATCAGTTCTTCCACTACCACATAGAGCATAGCTCCTGCGGCAAAACTCAGCAAATACGGCAAAGCGGGGACAACAAACTGTGCTGCAAGAATTGTTAACACCGCCCCCAGTGGCTCTACAATGCCGGATAGGACACCGCTTAGAAAGGCTTGCCCTTTCTTCATTCCCTCTGCCCGCAGAGGCATAGAGATAATGGCACCCTCCGGGAAGTTTTGAATGGCGATACCGAGAGATAATGCCAACGCACCCGCTGCTGTGATTTCATCGTTTCCGGTCAAAAAGCCTGCATAGACCACGCCTACTGCCATTCCCTCGGGAATGTTATGAAGCGTTACTGCCAGCAGCAGCATAGTTGTCCTGCCAAATCCACTTTTTACACCTTCCGGCTGGTCAGCATTGCGGTGCAGGTGTGGGATGAGCCTATCCAAAATCAGCAGGAACAGGATGCCAAGCCAGAAACCGGCTGCGGCAGGAATCACCGCACCTTTGCCCATATCCGCCGCCTGCTCCATAGATGGAATCAGCAAACTCCAGATAGAGGCCGCCACCATAACCCCGGCGGCAAAGCCGGTCAATGCCCGCTGCACTTGCGTTCCAAGTGATCTTTTCAAAAAGAATACGCATCCGGCTCCCATTACAGTTCCTAAAAACGGGAGCAGGATTCCATAAAAAGCCGTCATATATCAATCCCTCCTGATAAACAGCAATGAGCACCCATCCACATATTCGGGGGACTCTTTCAGATATTCATCCCTGTCTCCACATATGCTATAATCGCACTTACATTTGCTTATATGCCTTGTGATCTTTCTTTATAAAGTGGTCATAGATTTTCGCTGTGCGATCCCAAAATGTTACCTTCATAACATCACTCCTGCGCACTGATTAGCCTCCTCTAACTCGCTGTCTTTTAAAAAGCCGCCAGACGGCAGCTTTTCGATTTAATCAAATAATTCTCTGCAAGCACCATGCACCAGCATTCCCAACACCTGCGGATACAGTTCGCCGATTTCCCCCTGATGGGAGACAGTTAAGGTCAGTCCACGGATGGTGGCGGCAGCCAGATCCATTCCGCCTTTCGGCACAAGTCCACTTGCCTCCAGAATTTGACGAATATGAACTTCGTCATCGTGATAGTGGGCAGCCTTGATGTCAGATGGTATCCGCCGCAGCAAATACTCCGCATTGTTTTCGATGAAGGTCATAGCTTTGGTATCGGAAAGGTATTTGCAGGCGGCAAGAATGATCTTCGTTGCTCGCTCCGTTGGTGGAAGTTCTGCATTGTCCTGCAAGGCTTTCTCCGCTACGGCATACGTTTCCGCATGAATATTTTCCAGCACAGCAAAGAACAGTAGTTCTTTGGATGGGAAGAACTTATAGAACGAACCCTTTGCAATACCCACCGCCTCCGTGAGCTGTTCCACCGATGTTTTCCGCACCCCGATGGTCACGGCACAACGCAACGCTTCGTCTAACAAATCCTTGCGGATCATTTCATTTTTCTGTTCTGTAAACGCCAAGTGATAACCTCCAAATCGTTTTGACCACTTTTGTTCTTTCGGTCATGATTATACTCTTTGCATTCGTCCCTGTCAATGAGTTTCAAAGAAAAGTTACAAACGAAGATGGTAAAAAGTTACTGTTCACTGGCAATATTCCGCGAGGTGCTTTTGTGAGCGAAGGTCACAGAAAACCCGAGACATACTGCGCGAATTTATGCGATCAGCATAAATTCTGTGCATCGCGAAGCGTGTTACTGAGAACGGAGTGAACAGTAACGGTAAAAACAAGCTTAATTATTAGTCCATCTTCAGGGATTACTTCCCATCCGTTGGGCAATATTCGATATCCCATCGCATTCATCCCGCTTTGTCCTCCCTGCCATTGTTTTTATAAGTTCAGATTCTTCACCCAATTTTTTGAGGAATCTTCTGATAAGTTTCCATTCAGCAGCTTGCCCTGAAGCAGTGTTGCCCCCGGACAGCTCGGTCCCAGTTTCTCATTTGTCTTTCCCATACCGCTGCCTCCGGAGGTTGCAAAAGGAATAATCGTCTTACCGGAAAAATCATAGCTTTCCAGAAACGTATTGATAATCGTCGGAGCAACATACCACCAGATAGGGAATTAAAATGTAGCCAGTTCCCCTCATGCGTTGATTTTACTGGGTTTAACTGTATACA
>OHAU01000682.1_pt1 | contig 45966 bp, 44 predicted proteins | sample 1577181 | NCBI WGS metagenome assembly OHAU01 (sample SAMEA3541472, study PRJEB24748) | human gut metagenome | biome: human gut; feature: human-associated habitat; material: faeces | place: China | collected 2012 | reverse complement strand
AAACACCAGTGTTTTCAAGGCTTTCTGACCTTGCTCCTATTATAACTTAATCGTCAATACGTCTGACGATGCCGGTTGCTTTCATATATTGCTCCTCCACTTTATGCGTTCGAAATCACATTGCTATTGTCTGCAAACAATGGGGAATTATGCGAATGGAAGACAAGGAAGGAAAAGGAAGGGCGCGTGTCGGAATTTGTCGGGCGGAATATGGTGCATTTTTCAGAAATTGAAATTATTTTATGTGCCGGGATATGGTATAATTGGGGTATCGTGATCGATGCAAAATCTGAGCACAGCGAGGGAGGGCATAATATTCTATTACAAAGCTAATTAATATTTCCATTTCGGACAAGATCGCCACGAAAATTAAATTGTCAGATACTGGCTGATTCAGGACTTCGGCGTATGCTCTTTCTCGGATTTTGTTTATATATAGTAAATTTCGGAAAAGTATCTCATCAAGCATTCCAATGCATCCGCCCTTACAATGGGCGCCGAATGTCCGCTCTGTATCACACAGGTTCCCTTGCGCAAATTCCATCTATACCGCCCCCACCAGGCCGCAGCTCCGCGCTGCGGCCTTTCACACATCTCCACACATATTTTCTGCTTTCCCCTTGCGCATTTCCGCCGTTTGCGTTATAATTAAATAGGAAAATAGTCATTTCTCATACCATTTTCTCCAGAGTATGACGAATTACAAAGATTTTTGAGATTCCCTTGCCACCGGCGGGGCGGATAGGAACGAAGCTGCATGTATAAACAGGTTGGAAAACGGGCGATCGACGTGACGCTGTCCCTGCTAGGGTTGATCCTCGCCTCGTGGCTGTATTTGCTCATTATGATCGCCATCGAGATCGATGATCCCGGCCCGGTGTTCTTCTCTCAAAAGCGGGTGGGTATCCACAAAAAATATTTTCAGCTCTATAAATTTCGCAGCATGAAGATGTCCACGCCCCACGACATGCCGACGCATCTGCTGGAAAATCCGGAACAATACATCACACGCGTTGGAAAATTCCTGCGCAAGACATCCCTTGACGAGATTCCGCAGCTCTGGAATATTCTCCGGGGCGACATGAGCGTTATCGGCCCCCGGCCCGCCCTCTGGAATCAGGAGGATTTACTGGCAGAGCGTGACAAATACGGTGCCAACGATGTGAAGCCAGGCCTTTCCGGCTGGGCGCAAATCTGTGGCCGGGACGAACTGGAGATCGCGGACAAGGCCCGTCTGGACGGCGAATATGTGCAGCGCATGAGCTTTGCCTTTGACTGCCGCTGCTTTTTCGGGACGGCCATTTCCGCCCTGCGCGGCGACGGCGTGGTCGAGGGCGGCACGGGAGAGCTGCATAAGGTGGAGAAATGAGTAAAAATGGAAAGTAACCGACATCCTAAACTACTTTTAGTTGCTAATGTTGCGAAAGAACATGTTTTGAAATTTCATATTCCGACCATTTCTATGCTCAAAGATCGCGGGTGGCAAGTTGATGTCGCGTGCAAAATGGATGCGCCTATTCCCTGCTGTGACCATGCATTTAATCTACCGATTGAGCGCAATCCGTTCCATTTCAAAACAGTAAAAGCCATTGCAGAATTACAGCGTATTATTCGAGAAAACAATTATGACATTGTTTACTGCCACACCGTGACTGGGAGCCTTGTTGCACGTTTAGCGGCAAGACCATTTCGGAAGAATGGTGTTAAGGTTATCTATCTTGCGCACGGATTCCACTTTTATCACGGTGCACCTTTGAAAAAGTGGATCATTGGATATCCGATGGAGCGAATTCTTTCGGAATTTACAGATGTACTTATCACAATCAACAAGGAAGATTATGCTTTTGCAGTCAAGCATTTCAACAAGCCCAAAATTCAAAGAATTGACGGAATAGGTGTTGATCTAAGTAAATACCAAATTGACTTTGCTCCAGAGAAAAGAGAACTTTATCGAAAAAAATTTGGCTTTGTCGAAGATGATTATGTTGGAATTTACGTTGCCGAATTGACAAAATTGAAGAATCAAAGCTCTTTGATTCAAGCAACGAAGCTTATTCAAAAATCGATTCCCGAATTTAAGCTTCTTTTAGTAGGGCCAGACCATTTGAACGGAATATTAGCCGAAGAAGCGAATGGCTTACCAACCGGAAGTATTGTCTTTACCGGGTGGCGGAGTGATGTTTGCCAATTGCTGCGTTCGTCAGATATTGCACTTGCCTCAAGCACTTCAGAGGGGTTGGGGTTGAATATTATTGAGGCAATGGCTTGCGGCCTTCCAGTTGTTGCTTACGATAATCGCGGACATCGTGAAATTATTTCCGACCAGATAAATGGCAGATTGATCCCGCTTAATGATTGCTCGGAGTTTGCTAAAGCAGTAATCGAACTAAGAATATCTCCAGAAAAGGTTAAAAGCTTTACGCAGAATGCGAGCGAAAGCATATTGCGGTTTAATACAGATAATGTTTTGCGTGAACTATATGAGATTTTGAAATTTCCTGAGTATAGCACAATGGATTGTTAAAAGAGGAAATCGATGAGGCAATTAATTCTACTCTATTGGGGCTGCGTCTTTCTGATGTACTTGTCCCAAGTCTATTATCCGACGCCTGCGCAGTTAGAGGGGCCTCAGACTGGGCGTCGGCATTTCATGCTGCGCAAAGCGGACATCTTCATGATCGCGGTGATCGTGTGGATGACATGCTTTTCGTTCTTGAGGACGAGCTATAACGACACGGGAAACTATATTTATTTCTGGCGTAATGCGAAAAATGTTAAAGACTTCATTGCGAATGGAGGGCTTCTTGATTTAACAGGCAATCCTCTTTCACTGTTTTGGGAATCATTTGCGCACAGCTATATAAGTAATTATCATATATACTTTCTTCTGCCTGCATTTCTGAGCAGTTTTGCGGTTGCAAAACTCTTGAAACGATACTCCGTTAACCCAGCATTTAGCTTGCTGATTTTCTTCTCTGTTGGTACATACGTCATGTACATGGCAGCAATGAAACAGTGCTTCGCAATGTTCTTTTTGCTGCTGAGTATTCCCTATGCAGAAGAGAAAAAATATGTCCGCTTTTATGTTTTGGTTGCCATCGCAATTCTTTTTCATACGCACGCCTTTATGTTTGCAATACTGCCGGTACTGTTTAGTAAGCCTTGGGGAAAAACCACTTGGGTCGGCCTGGCGGCAGTTGCATTTGCAATGGTCACCTACGATAGAACGCTCGGCGCTTTCATGAACTATGCACAATCTATTGGCGCGCTGGTCGACGAAGGTGAGTTGTTTGATGGACACCAAATTAGTTTCTTGCGAATTGCTGTTTATTGGGTGCCTTCACTTTTGGCTCTGGCATTTCGCAGACAGCTATTTAAGAATTCAACGCGAGGTGAAAATCTCTTTATAAATATGTCCATTGTATCTTCCATGATTCTAACATTAGGTATGGTGCAAGCTGCCAACTTGTTTGCTCGCATGGCTGCCTACTTTGAAGTTGCCACTGCACTTGCAATCCCGTGGATGATAAAGAAACTTTTTACAAAACGGTCTGCGCAATTCGTGACAGTTTGTGCAGTAGTGCTCTATTTTGGCTATTTTTTGTATGAGTTTTCTGTGTCCAAAAACTTCGGCAGCGACTATTCTGCGATTACACTTTGGCAGTTTATCAGCGAATTAATTTATCCCCAATAGCACTTATGGAGGCCATTATGCAAAACTGTGAGCCGCTTGTGTCTATAGTTATCCCCGTTTATAAAACACAAGCATTTCTTGGACAATGTATCGAAAGTATTCTATCCCAAACGTACCATAACTTAGAGATTATTTTAGTGGATGATGGCAGCCCTGATCAATGCCCGCAATTATGCGATTGTTACGCCGCTCAAGATAATCGGATTAAGGTAATTCATAAAGAAAACGGGGGTCTTACCTCGGCGAGAAAAGCAGGCATCTCTGTTGCATCTGGCGCTTATGTTATGTCTGTGGATAGCGATGACTGGATAGAACCAGAAACGATTGCAGTCTGCATATCGACAGCACTCCAAACCGGAGCTGACTGTGTTATCTTTGACTACACACGTGAGTACTCAAATAAGAGCATACAAAACCATTTGTTTCAAAACAGCTTTTCATATGATAAGGCAGAATCCGAAGACAATATCCATCGTCGTATCATTGGCCCGTTAAATGAGGAACTCTGCTTGCCGCAACAAGTAGATGCGCTTTCAACTGTGTGGGGTAAATTATATAGTCGCTCAACAATATTCTACGGAAAGCTTATCAGTGAAAAGGTTGTTGGAACAGCCGAAGATACCATTTTTAACGTATACGCTTTGGCCGACTGCAAGGTCAGTTATATAAACAGATGCTTTTACCACTACCGAAAAACAAACTCCCAAGCAGCTACAGCACAGTATAAGTCGGATATTGCTGAAAAAGAGATGTTATGTATAGCATCATGCAGGAGTATATAGACGGCTCCGGACGGGCGAATGAGTATCATACGCCGTTTCTGAACCGAGTTGCCTGCGGCATGATCGGTCTTGGACTGAATGAAATCGGCAGCACGGAAAGCATATGGAAAAAGTCGCAGCGCCTTCGTGCAATATTGGATAAGCCGTTATACAGGGAGGCATTCAGACAGTTGGATACCTCATATTGCGGTGCAAAGTGGAAGCTGTTTTTCCTGCTCTGCAAAAAGCGCTGGACATTTTTACTGGCAGTACTGCTGCAAATCATGAATTATCTGCGGTCGCGGATGGCTGCATAAGGAAGTGTACTATGGCAAAGGTTTCGATTATCATGGGCATCTATAACTGCGCGGCGACGCTGCCGGAGGCCATCGACTCTATTCTTGCGCAGACCTTTCCGGATTGGCAGCTCGTGTTGTGTGACGACGGCTCAAAGGATAACACCTACGCTGTGGCAAAGGCATATCAGGAAAGAATACCCGATAAGATCATTCTCCTTCAGAATGAGCAAAATATGGGGCTGAATCACACGCTGAACCGCTGTTTACAAGCCGCTACCGGTGAGTATGTGGCACGAATGGACGGAGACGATGTTTCCCTTCCGAGCAGGCTTGAAAAGGAAGTTGCATTTCTGGACGCACATCCTGAATATGCCATTGTCAGCAGCCCCATGATTTTCTTCGACGAAAGCGGCGATTGGGGGCGAAGTTATGCCATTAAGGAGCCTACGAAACGCGACTTTATCAAGCATAGCCCGGTTCATTGCCATGCGCCCTGCATGATTCGCAGAGAAGCATATCTGGCGGTTGGGGGCTACACCGAGGATAAGCGGATGCTCCGCTTTGAGGACGTTAATCTCTGGTACAAGCTCTATGCCAAGGGGTATATCGGCTACAATTTGGACGAGCCACTTTATAAGATGCGGGATGACCACGCGGCAGCAAACCGTAGAAGTTTGAAATCCCGCATGAACGGCGTGTATGTCACCTATATTGGCTTTAATCTGTTTCAGTTTCCATGGTACATGTATGGATATGTCGCTGTTGATTTCCTAAAGCATTTTATTAAGGGAATCATGCCGGAATGGTTGTACCTAAAGCTTCACCGGATATCCGTCAAGAAGGTAGTAAGTTGATGATAAAGATTCTGTTTCTTATCCATGACCTCGGCCAAGGCGGTGCCGAAAAGGTGCTGGTCAACTTGGTCAATAACATGGATCGTTCAAAATTTGATATCTCTGTGACGGTGCTGTTTGGCGGCGGTGTGAATGAGCAGTTCCTTGCGTCAGATATTCACTTCCGTGCGGTATTCCCGAAAGAGGTGCCGGGCAACAGCAAACTAATGAAGCTGCTGACACCGGCGCAGCTGCACCGCATGTGTGTGAAGGAGCATTACGATATCGAAGTCTCCTATCTGGAAGGCCCCTCTGCGCGTGTCATCAGTGGTTGTGAGGACGCGAATACCAAACTCGTATCGTGGATTCATGTGGAGCAGCATACGATGGAACGCCTGTCAGGCTCATTCCGTAGTGAGCGCGAAGCGCGCGAGTGCTACGACCGCTTTGACCAGACCGTGTGCGTCTCGCAGTATGTCCATGATGATTTCTGCCGCATCCTGAATTTCCAGAAGCCATGTCATGTGCTGTACAACACGGTGGAATCCGAGAAAATACTGGCTCATGCAGATGATACCGCGCCAGAGTTGGTGGATGATGGAAAAATAAGACTGATGGCGGTCGGAACGCTGAAAGAATCCAAGGGCTATATGCGTCTGCTGTCCATCATCAAGCGCCTGCGGGATGAGGAGTATCCCGTCCATCTCTACATTCTTGGTATCGGTCCGCTTCAGCAGGAGATGGAACGATATATTCAAGCAAGTGACCTGCAAGAAGCTGTCACCTTGCTCGGCTACCAGACCAACCCCTATAAGTATGTTGCAAAATGCGACCTTTTCGTCTGCGCCAGCTTTGCGGAGGGGTTCTCTACCGCAGCCACTGAGGCGCTGATCGTTGGAACCCCGGTCTGTACCGTCGAGGTCTCCGGCATGAAGGAGATGTTGGGCGAACACGATGAATGGGGCATCGTGACTGAAAACAGCGAGGAAGCGTTGTATCAGGGAATCAAGGATTTGCTCGACCATCCGGACAAGCTTACCCATTATAAAGAAAAGGCTATCGAGCGAGGCAAGACCTTCAGCACGGAAAATACTGTCCGTGCTGTGGAGGAAATGCTGCTGAAACTGATTCACAAAGGTAAATAATATGAATGTATTGGTCATAAATGGATATTGCCTGTCTGTAAACAGCTCTGCAAATCTATGCCACCTTGCGTATCTGCAAGGACTTGTTGATGCTGGCGCACATGTATCGTCATTAAGTATAGATCCGGCAGACTACCCGGCGGACTTGTCAATGGAAATTCCGGATGAGATCGATCGTCACTATATACGGGCCATTTCCCTATATGAACGTCTTTCGCACTTCAAAAAAGGTATGTCCAGCGCAGATGAGCAGAATACGGAAGGAACGGTTGCTACGCCTAGTAGACAGCCAGATGGCCTGCTTCAGAGCATAAAAAGCCGAATCCGCGTATTATATGGTCCTTATGGTATGGATAAGGTATTTTATCAAAAATGCAAGAGATTTTCCTGCGACGTTAGCTTCGACCTTGTGATTTCGATTTCGCATCCCCCGGTTAGCCACTTGGCTGCATACAGGCTTCTCAAAACAAGTAGGATCAAAGCCAAACACTGGATCCAGATCTGGGAGGATCCTTGGTATTCTGATGTGTATGGCTTCAATAGTCAGGAGTGTGTACGTCGGGAAGAAAAGCGGTTGCTGTCGTTAGCGGAAAAAGTCTGCTATGTCAGTCCGCTGACGCTGCGGAATCAGCAGAAGCTATTTCCTGAGTCGGCGGAAAAGATGTTTTGGATGCCACTACCTGCATACTACAAGAACGCTACGCCTGTACATAAATCCTTTGGGCGAAATATCTATGGCTACTTTGGCGACTATGCACCAGCGGCAAGAGACTTAGAACCATTCTATACAGCGGCAGACAAGGCAGGAGTCGAGGTCAATATCTGTGGAAACCCGAGTAACCTTTTCCGTTCGACAGATAAGATCCATATTCATCCGCGCCTTCCTTTAGCAGAACTGAAACCAATCGAGGACCGCACCAATGTTCTTGTGTTTCTCTGCAATCGGCAGGGCGGTCAAATACCAGGCAAGATATATCAGTATTCTGCAACGGACAAAACGATCCTATTTATCCTTGATGGCACAGAGGATGAGCAGGATGCACTGAAAGATTACTTTGGCAAGTTTAATCGATATGTTTTCTGTCGGAACACTGTGGAAGATATCACTCGCGCAATTCGGCAGATAGAATCTGGTGACATTGGCTCTGTTCGGAATGTGCCGCTGGATGATTTTGAACCAGCTAAGATTGTTACGAGTATTCTGGAGGCCGGGAGGTGAACCCTGTGGATACTGCAAAGATCAGCGTTATTGTGCCCGTCTATAAGGTGGAGCCATATCTGGATAAGTGCTTGTCAGCTATCGTGAACCAGACATATACGAATCTGGAAATCATCCTGGTGGACGACGGATCACCTGATAACTGCCCGGCCATGTGTGATGCATGGGCAGAAAAGGATAGCCGTATTCGGGTGATACACAAGACCAACGGCGGCTTGTCCGATGCCCGAAATGCAGGGATGGCGGTTGCAACTGGGGAACTGATGGCTTTCGTCGATAGCGATGATTGGATCGCACCTGATATGTACGAGCACCTTTATCGGCGCTTGGCGGAAGATAACAGCGACATCGCGGCCTGTGGTGTGCAGATGGTATGGGAGGACAAAACGCCGTCTCGCACGCTGACGCGGGAGGGCAGTTGTGTTCTGAACCAAGAAGAAGCCATGCAAGCAATTATTGAAGAGTCATGGCTCAAGCAGCCGGTTTGGTACAAGCTTTATAAGACAGCACTGGTCAGAGACATTCTGTTCCCCAAAGGAAAATACCACGAGGACGTTTTCTGGAGCTATCAGGCGGTTGGCAGAGCCCAAAGGGTGTCAGTTTCAGATCACATAGGCTATTACTACCTTCAGCGCGGCGGCAGCATTATGGGCGAAGGATATTCACTAAAACGGCTGGATGCTGTCGAAGCGAAGGTACAGCGCTGCGCATACATACAGGAGCGCTTTCCTGCATTGTCTCCACTGGCTGTTAAGGATCTTTGGTTTACCTGCATCTATCAGGGACAGTTAGCCTTGCGGGCGCTGAACAAAGCTGAGGCTGAAAAGATACTAACCTACTTTGAGAACTTAGTAGAAACGCATCCATTTCAGATGGAAGGATGCAGCCTGAAAGAGGGACTTTGGCTCAATATGGCAAAGAGTAGTTTGGCGGTTGCATGTCGTATCCGCAATGCGCTGAAGATTGGACTGTAGAGGGGAGAACTGGCATGAGGATAATAGACATTATCAAGAAAATTGTACGCGGGGGGGGACATCCCCTGAGAAAGCGACAATGGATTATTGCTTTGCTCACGGGTTTACCACAGGAAAGAATTTTAAATACTATGGCGGTTATCCCATAGATGCAAATTGGCCATGGCTGATTTCTGTTGGAGACGATGTTATGCTGTCCAGCAATGTACGGATACTTGCACATGATGCGAGTACAGGAAAAGCCGGGGCTCATACTAAGATAGGCATTGTTAGAATCGGAAATAACGTTTTTATCGGAGCCGATAGCATTGTTCTCTGCAATACCCGGATCGGCGATAATGTAATTATTGGAGCAGGTTCCGTCGTGACACATGATGTGCCCTCCAACAGCATTTATGCAGGGAATCCAGCAAGGTTTGTCTGTTCATTTGATGAATTTCAAGAGAAGCATTTGAAGAATCTTGAGACGAAGCCTTATTTCAGTGAGCATCGTTGGGACGAGTGGGCAAATGCTTCAGAGAAAGAGTGGCAGGAAATGCGTGACCGCTTAGAGTCTACGTTTGGATATGTATAAAGCAAATACCCGGTATGCTTTTCAGGGAGCATTAGCTGGAGGCTTTTAATAATCGGACTTTAAAGAAACAAAATGGAGCAAAGCATGGAATCATTGATTAGTATTGTGCTGCCAATCTATAACGGCGAAAAATATATGCGCAAAAGTATAGATAGTGTCTTGGCGCAGACTTACGCGAATTGGGAACTATTGATTATTGATGATGGTTCGACCGATAATACTGCGATTATTGCGCAGGAGTATGCGGCGAAGGATCACCGCATTTGTTATTATAAAAACTCTGAAAATATGCGGCTTCCGAAGACATTAAACCGGGGATTTTCCTTGGCAAAAGGCGACTTCCTTACCTGGACATCCGATGACAATTACTATTATCCAACGGCGCTTGAGACAATGCACAACGCTTTGGTACAGCAGGAAGAGGAATTCGCATTTGCTTCGTGCGACGTGATCAATGGCGATGGTGACATCGTAGAATGCATTATGGTTAGTAATGCTGCAAAGAAGTCCATTGTGGGAACCAATCCTGTCGGCGCATGCTTTTTGTATTCCAGAAAAGTATACGAAACTGTGGGAGAATACGATCCAGAAATGACCCTTGTAGAAGACTTCGACTATTGGCAGCGTATTTGTGCAAAGTATGAACCGGCCTGTATACCGCAAAAACTCTATGCATACCGCTGGCATGACGGTGCGTTGACGAGCACTATGCGGAAAGATACGTTTAATAGGACACTGGAAAAGTGCCTCCTAAAGAATCGCAGCGGTTTTGGGAAAATCGATTGTGTTTCAAGTTACTATTACTATTTGGGGTTGCATCGCTGTAGAGCTAATTTGGCAGGCAGCAGCGATCCGTATAAAGGAAAATATCTGTTTTACCGAGCGCTATATACACTCATTGTAAGAGTGCCAAATAAGCTGCGAAGAATATGCCCGCAGAACACATGATCAGGACGGTATGGAATGAAAAGGGTAAGTTTCTATTATCATGGCGGAAGTGCTAACCATGGGTGCGAAGCAATCGTTCGTGCTTCCGCGAAAATATTGAATATGCCAGCAACCCTCTGGAGCACAATGCCTGATTCGGATCTTGCTTATGGGTTGAATGATCTCGCCGACATCCGCGAGGACAAGAAGCAAGATTTGACTGGCATGAAATTGCTCCGCTTCAAAGTACATCACAAACTCACAGGAAGCGATTATTTATATACAAGGTTTGCCCATGAATCGTTCTTTTCGGCTATACAGAGCGGCGATATTTACCTGTCAATTGGCGGAGACAACTACTGCTATGCTGGCAAAGACATTTTGGGACATTATAATCAAATCATCCATGAGAAAGGTGGTAAAACAGTATTCTGGGGATGCTCTTTTGAGCCATCCGAGATGGATACCACCACTGCAAAAGACATTGCGCGATACGATCTTATAACTGCGAGAGAGAGTATCAGCTATGAAACACTGAAAGCTGTGAATCCAAACACGATTCTCGTGGCTGACCCTGCATTCGTGCTGGACAGCGTGGAGTTGCCTTTGCCGGAAGGCTGGAAGGACGATAACACCATCGGTATTAATGCGAGCCCACTTATCATGCAATGTGCGAAAGATGGCAGTGTCGCATACGAAGCATATTGCCGTCTTATTGAGCACATTCTGAATGCCACAGATGCGGCGGTTGCGTTGATCCCTCATGTTGCCATCGAAAATAACGATGACCGTATTCCGCTTTGCAGTTTATATGAAAAGTTTGCTTCTACTGGCCGCGTAGTGCTCGTAGAAGATCATAACTGCTGTGAATTAAAGGGCTATATCTCCCGTTGCAGAATGTTTATCGGTGCCCGTACTCACGCAACGATTGCGGCCTATTCCACCTGCGTGCCAACATTGGTACTCGGTTACTCTGTGAAATCAAAAGGGATCGCGCGGGATATTTTCGGTACGGAGGAGCACTACGTTTTGCCGGTGCAGGAGCTGCGGGATCCGGACGAATTGGCAAACGGATTTGATTGGCTGTCCGCAAACGAAACGACAGTACGTGATCATTTGATAAAGACTATGCCGGAATATAAAGCACGAGCATTACTGGCAAGGGACGCAGTTGAGGAGCTGATGTGCAGATGATGAAGGTGCTTCTTGGAATCGTGCTGGCGTTTTGCATTGTCAACTACGGAATTGATTTCCTGTTTTACTTGAAAAATCGTTACTGCCGATTTCATATTGGCAGATGGGATGAGCAGGAATGGCCCGCAGTAATCGAAAGAACCGCGCGCCGCTGGGTAAAACACACACCGACAGTAAAAATCACAGATAACTCCCGTTATATGCTTCTTGATTTCATTCAGGGCAAGTACAGAAGTGGATCAATCCAGTCATGGCAAAAAGCTGCCCTGATTCTCGGTTTACTGGAAAGCAACGACGAAAGCTCCCGCATTGCTGCCAAACAAGCGGTAAATGATTTGCTGGACGATGCCGGTATGTGGAAAAAGAAGCCGGTTGCTGTGGACTGCGGGATGCTGTCTTTTGCTGTTTTGAAAGCGGCGAAAGATCCGCAGGCAGTCCGACCTGCAATGGATTATTCAATTGAATTGATCAGGAAGAATGTCAATGACTATGGTATGATCTCATATACCGGGGGGCGAGATAACCCCGAAATGTATGTGGATACTTTGGGATTGACATGTCCGTTTCTGGCATTATATGGACAGGTTTATCACGATAGTCAATTTGAAAAACTCGCGGTAGACCAATTGAGAATGTATCACACGTATGGTCTGTTGGCTAGCACAGCCCTTCCCAATCATGCATTCAATATCAAGAGCAAGTTGCCGCTTGGCGTTTATGGTTGGGGGCGCGGTACGGCGTGGTATTTGATTGGATTAGTGGATACATATCACCAGCTACAGACACCCGAATATCAGGCAGAAGTTTTGCAGTGGATTTCGGAATCCGCACAAGCCTATGTTGAGTATCAGCGTACCGACGGTGGGTTTGGCTCTATTTTACAGCGTGAAGGGACTTATGATAGTTCTGCGACGGCGGCTATGGCATGGTTTTATGCCGAATGCGCGACACTATTGAAAAATAGCGTATACAGAGACAATTCACATCGCTGCCTTTCGATATTGCTGAAAAGGACACGACTCACAGGCGCAATTGATGACTGCCAAGGTGATACCAAGGGGATTGGAATATTTGCGCAGACTTACGATATCATGCCGTTTGCGCAGGGGATGGCGCTTCGGGCAATATGCGAGGCAAGTAAGAATTAGTTTGAAGAGGAAGCATGAGAAAGAAATCACGCACTGAGTATTCTGTTTTGAATATTATCACGGGACTGGGAGGCTATGCACTGAATACAGTGCTTGGCCTTGTTTGCCGTATGGTATTTACGCGTACACTTTCTGCGGAATATTTAGGCGTAAGCGGGCTGTTTACAAATATTCTCAGCATGCTGAGCCTTGCCGAACTTGGAATTGGCAGCGCTATCGTGTATGCACTGTACAAGCCTTTGGCGGTCGATGACAAAGAAAAAGTCGCGTCCCTAGTGGAGTTCTACGGACAGTGCTACCGTGTAATTGGCGTTGCTGTTGCTGTAATTGGCGTGGCATTAATGCCTTTCCTGCATTTGCTTATTGATGAGCCAAATATTCAGGAAAACATCTATCTCCTTTACGGCTTATATTTGTTTAATGCCGCCAGCACATATTTTTTCAGCTATCGCGCTTCCCTACTAATGGCAGCCCAGCAGAACTATATTGTTACGGGCGTTAATTACATTATTACGGTCGCTCAGAGCGTGTTGCAAATTATCTGGCTTTTTGCAACACACCATTATATCGGGTATCTGATTATCCAGTGCATTGGCGCGTTTGTATACAACATCGTTGTTTCGTATATCGCCAGGAAAGAGTATCCGTATATTGCAGAGAAAAATATCAAACCGCTTGATAAAGATGAGAAGGGGGTACTTGCCCGTAACATACGCGCCCTTGTCATTTGGAAGCTGTGCGGGCTGCTTGTAAATAGTACGGACAATATTATCATCGCATTTTTTAATGGGCTTGCAACGGTTGGCCTTGCGTCTAATTATACGTTGCTGTCGGGAACCTTGAATTCGCTTCTGAACCAGCTTTTTAACGGAATTACCGCCAGTGTTGGCAATCTGAATGCAGTCGAGTCAAAAGAGAAAAAGATTGCAATGTTCAATATCATTAACCTTGCAAATTTCTGGCTCTTTGGCTGGGCATCCATCGGAATATTTGTTGTATCAACAGATATCGTGAGGCTACTGTTTGGAAGTTCCTATGTGCTTCCAATTTCGATCCCGTTTGTGATCGCGCTGAACTTTTACATGGTCGGCATGCAAAGCGCCGTTTGGACGTACAAAAATACAATGGGCCTGTTTCGACAGGGCCGCTATCTCTTGATCGTAACAGCGGCGATCAACTTGGTCTGTTCAATATGGCTTGGGAAGATGTGGGGCCTGTTTGGAATCCTATTCGCTACAGCCATATCCAGAGCGCTAACAAATACATGGTACGATCCATATGCAGTATTTAAATATGGCCTTGAAGAGAAGGTGTCCATCTATTTCAAGAAGTATGGACAATACGCCTTGATCCTGCTCCTAGCTGGAGCTATTTGCTACGGCATTTGTGCACTGATTCACATTTCAGCCTTGGTGGATGTAATACTGAAATTCGTGATCTGCTGTGTGGTTCCCAACTTAGTGTTCTTCCTATGCTTCCATAAAAAAGAAGAATTTCAGTATTTCAAGAATCTTACCTGTCGTGTTGTCCATAAGGTGTTCGCAAAATAACTTATAGACTAACGTAAAGGATTATTTTCAGAATCTGATAGGATGCTTGCCAACTGCAATCATATGCGCCAGATAATACATGATTTCGTCAAAGCTGTGGAAAGTAATTGTATGCCGGTCAACTATATGATTAAGAGAGGCGCAAATTAAGATATGACACAGAGCAGGAATTCGGCAGTAGCTATTGCCAAATATCTCGCGGCACTACTTGTGATTGGAATCCATACGAATCCCTTCATAGATATAAACGATACAATAAACTTCTTTGCAGTTAAAATTGTTGGTCAAATGGCTGTCCCATTTTTTGCAGTATGTACAGGATATTATCTTGGTAATAAACTGTCATTTGGAGCTATGCTTGAAAAGACGAATAGCAATTTGCAATTGTTCATCCGCCAATGGAAGAAAGTCTTCGTACTGTATTTTATTTGGACGTGTCTTTATCTGGTGTTTTCTATTCCTTTTTGGATTCAGACAGGTTGGCTTTCCCCTATGGCGTTTGTAGATTACGCATTCGCTACGGTGACGGACGGTTCACATTATCACCTGTGGTATTTGCTTTATCTGCTCTACTCATTGCCGTTGGCTTATATACTTCTTAGATTGGTTCCCGCCAAACGCCAGTGGCTGCTGATATTGATTTGCTGGGCGATTGCGATTTTTACTTATACATACAAATCCTTTTTGCCGACAGGTATCATGCCGTCACTTGGGTTGCTGAACCATTTTTCCAGACTCCCCATTCTGCCTCCGCTGATTTTGCTTGGAGTTCAGGTCGGCAGAGAAAGAGAGAGAGAGACGCGCCGGGCGGCGCTATGCAGTTAGCCTTGTAATTTCATTTGGCCTTTTGAACGTTGAGGCATTTACATTGCGGAATTTGGGTATTGAGAAGGTATCCTATATTATCTGCACCCTTCCGACAATATACTTCTTGTTCCATTTGATTCTGGAGTTTGCGCAATTTCAAGATGAAAGAAAGGCAAAATGCGCGATTCTGCTGGGAAACCTCAGCACAATTGTTTACTGTATCCATCCAATGTTTATCGAAACGATAGGTAAGAAGATAGCGCACAATATTTGGACCTATTTTGTTGTTGCGCTTATATCTACAGCAACGGGATATGTCGGTTATCTGCTGAAAAAAAGATTAGAAAGCAGATTGCATAATTGAACTCTAATGAAGTATATGAAAACGACTTCTTCTGTATAGAACGGTAAACATTTATATCTAACGAGGCTGCGCTTTCTTAGTTGTATTGAAAACTAACCGTGAGATTGCCTTTCAGTGAATGAACATAAGTGACAGATGGGCACTCATGATTAAGAATCGCCGCTTTAACCAACAAAAGTGTATATTTCTGACGATAAGATGAACGAAAGTAAGGTGCACAATTGAAAAAAATCATGCTGGTTTTCGGCACTCGGCCGGAAGCAATAAAAATGTGTCCGCTGGTCAACGAGCTGAAGACACGACGGGATGTAGAGACAATCGTTTGTGTTACAGGCCAGCATCGTCAGATGCTGGATCAGGTGCTGGAGGCATTCCATGTCGTTCCGGATTATGACCTGTCCATTATGAAGGACAAGCAAACGCTGTTTGATATTACGACTAATATTCTCAACCACATTAAATCCGTCTTGGAAGAGGTTCGCCCAGATATTGTACTGGTACACGGTGACACATCTACCACATTTGTGACGGCATTGGCCTGCTTTTACTTACAAATTCCCGTTGGACATGTGGAAGCGGGTCTGCGGACATATAATATCTATTCCCCTTATCCGGAGGAGTTCAACCGGCAGGCGGTCGGTATCATCAGCCAGTACAACTTTGCTCCTACCGAACTCTCAAAGCAGAATCTTCTGCGCGAGGGAAAGAATGCGGACAGCATTTATGTGACCGGCAATACGGCAATCGACGCGCTGAAAACCACAGTGCGTGAAAACTATTCCCATCCCGAACTGACATGGGCATTGAGCAGCCGGTTGATTTTGATTACAGCGCATCGCCGTGAAAACCTTGGTGAGCCCATGCGGCATATGTTCCGGGCAATAAGACGAGTCATGGATGAGCACCCCGATGTGAAAGCAATTTACCCCATTCACATGAACCCCGTGGTTCGCCAAACGGCAGATGAGATTCTTGGCGGGGATGAGCGCATTCATATTATTGAGCCGCTGGACGTGCTGGATTTTCACAATTTTATGGCTCGTAGTTACATGATCCTGACAGACTCCGGAGGTATTCAGGAGGAAGCCCCGTCACTGGGTAAACCGGTTCTTGTCATGCGGGATACCACGGAGCGTCCGGAAGGAATCAAGGCTGGAACACTGAAGCTCGTCAGCACAGATGAAGAAAATATCTATCGCAACTTCAAGCTTCTCTTGGAATCCCCAGAAGAATACGCCCAAATGAGCACCGCTGCGAATCCCTATGGCGATGGCTTTGCCAGCAAAAGAATTGCAGATATTCTGACCAGATGAGCACCATTATGATGCGGCATATTTACGCTCTGCCCCTGCACATGGTCATTTTTCTGATGCTGGTCTTGCTTATCGTTTGGGCGATGCTCTCCCAGCACAAAAATCAGAAAAAACGAACTATCATCAATGCGGCACTATGCTTTATCGCTGCGTTCATCATCCTCTACGCCACCATTCTGAATCGCACACCCGGCAACTACGAACTCATCCTCACGCCCTTCGCCGCGCTTTCCGCTGCCCGCCAGCAGCCGGAGCTCTACCGCGCGATGCTGATGAATGTGTTTCTCTTCTTCCCGTTAGGACTGACGCTCTCGAATGCCCTGCCGCAGAAGTGGCATCGTTGGCTTAGAATCATCCTCACGACGCTCGTCGGCTGCATTCTCAGCGCGGGGATCGAGTACACACAGTACCGCTACGCTCTCGGCATGGCAGAGGTGGACGACGTGATCTGCAACACGCTGGGCGCGTTCATCGGCTCCACCTCGCTGCTCATCGCTCACGCCATCGAAAAACACAAAGAAAGGGCTTGGCACACGAACATGACCCTGACCACCACCGAAACACAATTCCTGCATATCGCCAAGGCTGCCATCTCCGGTGGAGATTTGCCCGCCGAAAAGGTGGACTGGCCTGCCATCTTTACGCTGGCCAATCAGCAAAAGCTGCTGCCGATCGTCTTCGAGGCCGTGCGCAAATCACCTGCCGCCGTGGAAAACGCGGCGCTGTTCGCCGCCGTCAAGCAGCAGGTCATCGCGCAGGTGCTGCACCAGACCATGCGGGCATCGGAGTTTTCCGGCCTCTACCAGAAGCTCCGCGCGGCGGGACTGCACCCGGTCGTGGTCAAAGGCCAGCTTTGCAGCCGCCTGTATCCGCTCAAGGATCACCGTATCAGCGCGGATGATGACCTCTACATTCCGGACGCGGAGTTCATGGCCTGCCACGAGCAGCTTCTGGCGAACGGCCTGCGCACCGGCACTCCTGCGGACGAACTGGCATCGGCGGACGAGGTGCCCTACACGAAAGACGGCAGCCCGCTCTACATCGAGCTGCACCGACATTTATTTGATTCTGCCGAGGATGCGCATGACGAGCTGAACCATTTCTTCACCGACATCAATCCCGTCGAAACCGACGGCTTTCTCGCCATGCCGCCCCACGAGCATCTGCTGTACCTGCTTCTGCACGCCTACAAGCACTTTGTCCGCAGCGGCATCGGGCTGCGGCAGTTCTGCGACATTGGCCTGTGGGCGCGGGCGTATCACGCGGAAATCGACTGGCAGCGCCTGCACGAGCAGTGCGAGAGCGTCCACGCGGCGACCTTCGCCGCGGCGGCGTTCCGCATTGCCAGAGACTATCTCGGCATTGACTTTGACCTGCCCATGCCTTGGGATGCTTCCATCGACGCAGAGCCGCTGCTGCACGACAGCCTCTGCGGCGGCGTGTACGGCTCCAACGACCTGACGCGCCTCCATTCCTCCACCGTCACGCTGAACGCCGTGAAAGCCAGCCGGACGGGGGAGAAGAGCAGCGTTCTGAGCACGGTATTCCCCAAGCGGGAGTATCTGGAACGCCGCTACCCCTATCTCAAAAAACGTCCATATCTGCTGCCGGTCGCGTGGGTGCAGCGCATCGCGCATTACGCCAGTGAGAAGCAGGCTGGCACGGACAACAGCGCTTCCGGTTCCATCAAGCTGGGAAAAGAGCGGATCGAGCTGATGAAGCGGTATGGAATTATGGACTGATAAAAAGACATTGCGGGGCGCTGCAGCGCTCCGCAAACAATTCTATCCTTGCAGTTTTGAAAGGAATTTGGACAGGAAACCGCTGTCACACAGCTTGTATTTTTGCACACCTAATGATAAAATAGTTCTAAACAACCCGGGTCGTGTTTTGCTGCAGCCGGCAAGGAGGGAGTCCTGTGAAAAAGAGCAGCACAGATACCTGCTGCCTGACTTTACCGTTAAAACTGGAAAAGTGGCAGGAGGACCGTCTTGCCAAGCGCTTTGAGATCGCGCGGCAGCTCTATAACACGCTGGTCCATGCAGAGCTGAAACGGCTTGTACAGATAAAGCGGACTGCCGAATATCTGGAGAACGAGCAGAAAATACGGGCATTGGACAGGAATAACCCTGCGGATCGGGCCAAACTGCAGGAGTTATACAAAGAGCAGCGGAAAAGTTTGAAAACGGCCGGGTTTACGGATTATTCCTTCACTACAGATATGGGAAAATATTACAAGCACTTCCGTGATAACATCGGCTCCAGTGTCGCCGTTCATGGGATCGCGCCGCAGGTCTGGGCGGCCTTTGATAAGGTTCTGTTCAAAAAGGGCGGCAAGAAGGTACATTACAAAAGACCCGGTGAGGTAAATTCTGTGCAGGGCTACTCCAGAACGGGAAAAAGCGGCGGCAGGGAGATCATGTTCCGCGGGGCCTACATCGAGTGGAAGGGCCTGAAGCTGCCTCTGAAGCTATCGCCGGACAATGCCTACGAGACCGATATGCTGCAGCGCAGAGTAAAGCTTGTCCGATTGGTCCGCCGGCCCGGAAAGCGCAGAGACCGCTGGTATGCCCAGCTCGTTCTGGAGGGGAAGCCTGCGATCAAGGCTGATCCCGTTACCGGAAAAGCGGTTCACCCTATCGGCAGCGGCCCCATCGGGCTGGACATCGGGCCGCAAACACTGGCCTATTCTGCCGCCGGGGTGGCCGGACTCGTCGAGCTGGCAGATCGGGTACAGAACATCGAGCAGGAAAAGCGCCGCCTGCAGCGAAAAATGGACCGGAGCAGAAGGGCAACCAACCCGGATAACTATGCCGAGGACGGCACGATCCGGCGCGGTGTCAAGTTAACACATAATAAGTCCAAGCGATATCGGAGGAACCAACAGGAACTGAAATATCTGCAGCACCGTCAGGCTGAAATACGAAAGCTCCAACACATCCAATTTGCAAACCATCTGCTGTCCTTGGGTGATCATTTCTATGTGGAAAAAATGGAATGGTCTTCCCTGACGCACCGGGCAAAGGAGACCGTGATATCTGAAAAGACCGGAAAGCCCCGAAGCAAAAGGCGGTTTGGAAAGTCCATTGCCAACAAGGCACCCGCCATGCTGATCGAAATATTGCGGCAAAAATGCAAGTCTCTCGGGCTGTCGGACGTTGTAGAGATCAACCCGGCAGATATCAAAGCAATCCAATATAATCATTTGACTGGTAAATATGTTAAAAAGTCGCTTTCCCGACGTTGGAACGACATGCAGGACGGTGAGCATCTCCAACGTGATCTCTATTCCGCCTTCCTGCTGCAGCATTATGACTCCTGTTCAAAAACTCTTGATCACGATTCCATCGTGCGGGACTATCCCGCCTTTGTGCAGTACCATCATCGGGAAATCGAGCGCCTGCACGCTCTCCCCAAAACACCCTCCAGTATGGGCATCCGCAGAAGCATTGCCTGACGCGAAGGCCAGGAAGACATAAAATGCCGGTGCCGTTCGCACCGGAGAAAACCGGTCGATTGTCCGTCCGGGGCTACCGTTAATGGCAGCGGAGGCTGCTTTGGTAGCAGAAGAGCTCGGGAAAATAGTCAGCGCGCAGCAGATCTTCGTGCTGCGAAAAGCTATCTACCGACTTACAGCGCATTCCACAAATCCGCACGCGGTGCTTTATGCACATTTGCCGTTGTGATCCGCACGGAGTGCGCTGAGGCAAAGATGATGCCCTGCGCGTAATCGACCGATGTCGCAGTTGTGATCCGCACGGAGTGCGCTGAGGCAAAGTATCACTACGACGGGCTGCGCGGAATCTGGACCGGTTGTGATCCGCACGGAGTGCGCTGAGGCAAAGGTGGTGGATCGTGATCATCCTGTTTGCCCTGATGTTGTGATCCGCACGGAGTGCGTTGAGGCAAAGAATGCCGTCAAGCAAAAGTCCGGCCTTACCATCGTTGTGATCCGCACGGAGTGCGCTGAGACAAAGTGTAACCCCACGCCACGTCGCCGATTGGGTCTCGGTTGCGATCCGCACGCGGTGCGCTGAGACAAAGAACGCCGGGATCCATAATATTTTGACCTATAACGATTGCGATCCGCACAAATTGCGCTGAGACGAAGAAGCAAGCCGTTAAATACATCAGTATTGAGATGCTGATCTCCGATGCCAGGGAGGCCTATTATGAGGCCCAAAACAGTACAATCTTTCCACCCTCACGAAAGGACCCAGACGACCACGACCGGATACATTTACATTCTCCCGAATCCCTCCTTCCCGCAATATGGGAAGCTCGGCTATGCCACGGATGTAAAGCAGCGGCCCGCGGAGCTGAACCGCAGCACGGCGGTCCCCTTTGCGTTCCGGGTGTACGCCACCTACGAGGTGGATTCCGCCCTCTCGGACAAGAAGCTCCACTCCATTCTGGGCAAGCTGAACCCCCGATCTGCGTTCTGCCGAAGAAGTGGACGGCAAGCGCCGCATCCGGGAATTCTATGCCATGCCGCCGGAGGACGCTTACGCGATCCTCAAGGCGATCGCGGAGATCAACGGCTTCCACCACCGTCTGAAAAAACGGAGGGTGACGACAACAGCGCAGCAGGACGAGGCGCTGGCCCGGCAGATCGAGGAGCAGCACCGGGAACGGGTCTCCCCGTTCGCATTTTCCAAATGCGGCATTTCCGAGGGAGCGGAGCTGGAATTCTGCTGCCGCGGGAATGAACAACCGGCGAGCGCTGCACCGTCGCCGACGACAAGCATGTGCGCTTTCAGGACGAAATATGGTCCCTGGCCGCACTGGCGAAGCATCTGCTGGGGACCCGGAATTCGGTCGCCGGGCCTCAGTATTTCAAATACAACGGCGCGTGGCTGAACGCCATCCGCAGGCGGCTGGAGAACCGGGAGTAAAGCCGCATCAGACATTCTGTCATCCCTGCAAACGTCAAATTATTCTACACAAGAGGTCCCCCATGCTGCCCGTAAACGAATCCGACTGGAAGCTGTTCCGCAAAAGGCTGCCGGAGTGGCAGGAGCGCTGCATGGAGCAGCTGGCCGAATCCTACGCGGCCCTGCTGGCCGGGCCCGGCAAGGCATCCGACAAGTTCTGGGAGCTGGAGAAGAGGCTTCGCAAGGACAAGAAGCGCGTCGGTGTCGTGGCCGATGTCAGCCGCTCCGAAATGTACTATAACCTGCTCTATCTGCTGGATGACAAGACCATCACGCTCGAGGACCTCGCAGGCTTCAGCCCCGACCTGCGGGAGCGGCTGGCCATGATTGCACGAGATCACTTTGTGTGAAGGCTCCCTCATATAACATAAAGACGGAGGGCTGCGGCTTTATGCTGTGGCCCTCCGACCATACCACGCAAACCATGCAAAGCGGCTGCGCTCCGAAACCGGGGCGCAGCCGTTCCTTTTCCCTATTTTGTAACGTTTTCAATGTAGCGCATGAGGATCGCCGCGACCTGTGCGCGGGTGGCGCTTCCCTGCGGCTTGAGCCAATCGCGGCCGTCGTATTCGCGGCTGCCGCCGATGATGCCCTCCGCCACAACCCAGCGCATGGCATCGCTGGCATAATCCGACACGGCGTTCGCATCCGGGAAGCCGGACAGATCAGCACGCTCCGCGGACGCAGCGCCAACCTTCTGCGCATAGCGGAACAGGATCGCCGCTGCCTGCTCTCGGGTTACGCGGCCATTCGGATCAAACTTACCGCCGCCGATGCCGTTGACCACGCCGTTCTCCGCTGCCCATGCGACAGCCTGCGTGTACCACTCGCCGCCCGGAACATCCGTAAAGGGGTTGGCTGCAGCCTGCGGCTGTCCGGCATAGCGCCAGAGGACCGTCACAAGCATCGCGCGGGTCATGCTGCTCTCCGGCTCAAAGCTGTATTCGCCTGTGCCGTTCATAAGACCATTGTCGTAAGTATACCGCACGGCCGAGGCATACCAGCTGTCCGGGCTGGCATCCGTATAGGGGGCTGTTGTCCAAACCGCTGTGGGGTAGCTTAAAGTTTGATCAAAAACTGTCGGTCCCCATCCGGAGGTTCCTTCCCGGTAATAAAACACCATGCCGGGAATCGCAGCAAAGTCACTTATTGCATTGCTGTCAGCGAAGCTGAGCCAGCCGATTTCAGGCAAGTCTCCCATAAAATAGACGTGCTTGAGTGAAATACAGCCAGAAAAGGCGCGCTCACCGATTGTTTTAACGCTCTCCGGAATCACGACCTCCCGCAGTGCGGCACAGTCTCTAAAAGCGGAAGAATCTATTGTTAATAAGTTCTTAGATAGTCTGACTTTGCTAAGATTCTTGCAGCCGTCAGAATAGTAAACTTCTAATACGCTGTCCGGCATCCAGATTTCCGTCACACCGTCATGTTCATGAAATCCGTTTACAATCCGCGTTCCATCCTGCAGGACATACTTCCCGCGGAAGCCCCCCGGGCACTCTTTAAACTCCAGGTTTCCGGATAAATTCTTTGTCGTGTATAACCCGCCATAGGAATCCGTAGAATAAAAACGATTATTCGGCTCCACCTGAAACCCGCGGAAATTAGGGCTGCCCAAGCTGATGCACCTTTCAATGTTCACCGTAGATTTTGGAATGGTAAGCCCGGTCAGATTGGGGCAATCCGCAAATGCTCTCTCATCGATTCTGTAAAGAGAGTCAGGCAGTGCAACATCGTGGACTAAGGAGCCTTCAAACGCTCCCTCACCGATTTCTCTCGTCATAGCACGGACTTCATAGCTTCCGGTTCTGCCCGCAGGGTACCGAATAAGCTTGGTATCCCGATATAGGGCCCCCGCCTCATCGATCTTATAAAAAGTGTTATATTTACTCAGATCAAATTTTGTAAGACTTATACATCCTGCAAAAGCACTTCCGGAAATATAATTTACATTACCCGTGATTTTGATATCTTTCAGGCTTGAGCAGTTTTTGAATGCATTCTCATAAATAGCTGAGGCCGAAAACAGATTTACACTTTCGAGCCGGGTACAGTTTTCAAATGCTCCGCTTGGGATTTCAAACATACCAGCTTTCAGGGTCACCTTTCGAATATAATCGCTGTAATCGGAAAAGCGGACCTTCATGTCGTAACCTTGGACCATATCTCCATCGCCTTCAAAGGTCAAAGCGCCGGTTTCCTTGTTGATCACGGCTACACATGTATCCGTACACGAAAGACGGATCTCCTTGTCAGTTTCTGTCACCTCCGCAGCGGCGGCAGTGGGGAATGCCGGAACGAGAAGCGCACAGGCCATTACGACACACAGCAGGAGCGCAAGCAGTCTCTTTTTCATGATCGTTCCCTCCGAAATTCAGTCAGACAGCGCCGTGTCCTCACTCCGCCATCTGCCGTTTTTAGTATATAACGCGCAGCACAAAAAGTAAATAACAAATTACAGTTTATCAGGCATATTATCCAAGAATGTTATACCACGGCCATCATTTTCCCGCTATCCTCTCTATTTTCTGCACCATCAAAATCGCAAAGCTGGGACCGGCTTGTCAAAAAAAGTCCCTCCGGGGCTTTTTCGCCAAGCTGCTTTCAGAATTGCAAAATCAAATTTTGCAGCATGATTTTGCAGTTCTGCCGCTGCAGCGGGTGATTGAACGCGAAAGGAAACCCTGACGGTTTCTTCCCTCCGAAACCTTTGGCTGAGCAGGTTTTTGACAGTCTGAACCGGGACCGACTCTTTTGAGCCGGCCCCGGTCGCATTTTTCCCGTCAGATTCAGTTCATTTCCTGGAACAGGTAGCAGTAGGAATAGTTCCAGCGGGTCAGATAGAACGAGCCGTTAGAGTAGCGCAGGTAGGCATTGCCGAAGCCGAGACGGTTATACCAGTACGAGACGCTCGTGCCGGACGTGCTGATGCGCAGAGAGGAATTGCCGAACTTATAGAGGTAATACGTCGTCGTGCCGCTCTGGAAGCTGAAACAGCCGTTGGAGTAATCCCAGAGCATGCTCTCGGTCACGTCGGAGGTGATCCGGCCGTTTTCGATGGTGACGGCCTGCGCACCGATCGTCGTGCCGTCGTGCGTCATGGCATAGTAGCCGCCGCTGGCATAGACCGTGAGAACGTAGCGGCCGCCGGACGTGAGCCTGCTCACGGAGTCATAGGTCGCGGTCTTCACCGGCTCGGTGTAGCTGTCGCCGCAGGCGGAGCAGGTGTAGACGTAATTGCCGTTTTCCTCCGTGCGGACATAGCTGTGGCCCGTTGCCGGGATCGCCTCGGTGTAGCTTTCGCCGCAGGCGCAGGCATAAGTGCGGACGCCGGGCGTCGTGCACGTTGCCGCCGTGGTGACGGTGGCCGTGTAGGAATGGGCGTGGACCGTGACGGCATAGCGCACGCCGCCGATGACGGTGCGGGTCGCGCCCTCGGCCACGCCGGTGATCGTCACGTCATAGCCCGCAGGGACCGCGCGATAGAGCTGCCACCGCTCGTTCGCGTTCGCATTGCCGGGATAGGCGCCCGCAAACGTTGTGCTGTAGCGGTCGAGATAGGTATCGCTGAAGCGGATGGAGAAGGCGCTGCCGAGATCCGTGATCGTGAGGACCTGCGGCGCAGTGGTCAGCGTCACGCTTGCAGAGCGGGTGCTCTCCGTGAGATTCAGGTAACGGCCGTCCGCGCTCTGCACGGTGTAGCCGCCGGAGACCGCCGTGACGGTCCACAGGGCGTTCGACAGGTCGCCCGCCGTGCTGTAGGCCGCGCAGGTCAGGCCGCTCACAGTGCCCGCACCATCCCAGGAGCTGTAGTACGTTGAGGCCGTCGCCGTCAGCATCCGGTCACCGCTCACGAGGAGGAACGTCCCCTCGGCAAGCTCCGTCACCTGCTGATAGCCGCCGGAGAGCGCCTCGATCGTCGTCGCAGCGACGGCGGGATCGGCGGACTCCGTCACAGCGGCGTCCTCGGTGTGGAACGTGTAGGTCTCGCCCGGCTGGAGCTTGACCTCGACCGTTGGCAGGATGGCCTCGGTGTAGGTATCGCCGCAGCGCGTGCAGGTGTAGATGCGGTCATTGCCGTTCTCGGTGCACTCGTAGGAGTGGCCCAGCGCGCTGACGACATGGCCCGTGCGGCGGTCGCCGCAGTTCCTGCAGGTATAGGTCGTATAGCCGTCTTCGGTACAGGTCGGAGCCGTCACGACGGCTTCGTAGTCATGTCCGAGCGCGGCCACCTCGTCTGCCGTGTAGGTATCGCCGCAGGTCGCGCAGGTGTAGGTCGTGTAGCCCTTCTCCGTACAGGTCGGAGCCGTCACGACGGCTTCGTAGTCATGTCCGAGCGCGGCCACCTCGTCTGCCGTGTAGGTATCGCCGCAGGTCGCGCAGGTGTAGGTCGTGTAGCCCTTCTCCGTGCAGGTCGGAGCCGTCACAACGGCCTTGTAATCATGGCCGCGCGCAGCAACCTCGTCCGCCGTGTAATGGTCTCCGCAGCGCTTGCAGGTATAGGTCGTGTAGCCCTTCTCCGTGCAGGTCGGGGACGTCACAACGGCCTTGTAATCATGGCCGAGCGCAGGCGTCGTTTCGGTATAGGTGTCGCCGCAGACGGTGCAGGTATGGACGGTCTTGCCACCCTCGGTGCAGGTCGCCTCGCTGCCGGAGACGGTGTAGGTATGGCCCGTGGCCGGGAGGGTCTCGGTGTAGCTGTTGCCGCAGCGCGTGCAGGTGTGCGTCACGGAGCCGTTTTCCGTGCAGGTCGCAGGAACGGTGGTCTCCGCATAATCATGGCCGAGCGCAGCCACTTCGTTCGCCGTGTAATGGTCGCCGCAGGCGGTGCAGGTGTAGGTCGTATAGCCCTTCTCCGTGCACGTCGGGGCCGTTACGGCGGCCGTGTAGCTGTGGCCGGTGGCCGGAGTCGTTTCGATATAGGTATCGCCGCAGGTCTCGCAGCGGTAGGTCGTCACGCCGTCCTCGGTGCAGGTCGGAGCGGTCCGGCTGACCTCCTGATAGCTGTGGATATGGTCGGCCTCGACCTCGATGACATAGCGGGTGCCGCCGATGACGTAGTACGTCGTACCGGCAGCCACGCCGGTGAAGCGGACCTCCGTCATGGGAGCCGTGCCGGTCTGGACTGTGCCGGAAGCGGCGGCGCGGGTAAACGTCGCGCCGTCATAGCTGCCCCAGGCGATCTCGGACAGCTGCCACCAGTAGTTGCGCGCCGTCGTGAGGGCGACCTGGATGTAGCGGAAGCTCTCGACGGAGGACGGGACGGCGTAGGTCTTCGTCACAGCCGTGCTGCGGCTGCTCGTGAACGTGCCGATCGTCGTCCATGTTCGGCCGTCGGACGAAAGCTGGACATTGGCGTTCGTGCAGTAGTCGCCGTGCGCCGGAGCGCTGATCTGCACAGCGTCAAAGCGAACCTCCGCGCCGAGGTCGACGCGGGCATACATGCCGGACGTCTGGCAGCTGGTGGACCAGTAGTAGGTGGAGGTGTCGCCGTCGATAAGTTTGGAGGCGACGCAGTTGTAGCCGCCATCCGTATAGCCGGAGACGGAGGCCGAGGCGCTGGCGGAGTAGGACACCTTCGTGCCCGTGCCCTGCACCACGGTCAGCTCGCCGCGTGCGATGGCGGCATCGCCCGTGTGGGTAAAGCTCTGCTCACCGTCGAGCATGTAGGCCTCGGTCGTCTTGCCGGTCTTGACGGAAACGTATTCGCGCGGCAGCAGCTCGGAATGCTGTTCGCCGCAGCGCGTGCAGGTGTAGATCGTGTCGCCCGCGTCGTCCGCCGCGGCATAGTTGTGGCCGAGGGCAGGGACGGTCTCGGTGTAGCTGTCGCCGCAGTCGGCGCAGGTATAGGTCACGCTGCCCGCCTCCGTGCAGGTCGCAGCCGTCGAGGCAGTCTGACGGTAGTCGTGGCTCTGCGCGGGAGGATCGGTGTTGATGGAGCCGTCGGCGTTGAAGCCGCCGGGCACAACGGACGTGTCCATGCCGCTTGTGTAGGCGCCGTCCATGGCGAGGCCCATGGCGCGCAGCGGCAGGCGGATCTTCCTGGCTTCCTGCGTCTGCGTCTCTGCGCCGGGATAGTCGCTCCACATGCAGAACATGCCGCCGATCACGGAGGAAGCACTCAGGCTCGTGCCGCACACCTTATAATTGCTCCAGTTGGCGGCATAGGTATAACCATTGTCGAAGCTGTCGTTCTTGCCGAGGACATAGTAGAAGTCGCCCGTCGTGTTGATGATACGGAAGCCATCCGAGGCAAGGTTGGCCGCCGTGCGGGGTGTGTAGCCGCTCCAGCCGCCGGACCAGTAGCACACGACGATGTCGCGGTCGAACGTGTAGGTCGTCGAGCCGACCGAGGCGCTCATCTTGTTGGCAAACTCGATGCCGTCATTGAAGGCGATGGGCGTCATGCCCGCCTGCTTGACCATGGCGGCAAGCTCGTTGACATATTTGATGAAGTAGCCATACTTGCCGCTGCTCTGCAGGCTGCCGAAGCCCATGGAGCCGCTCGTGTAGCGGTCGTTGGCGTATTCATCCGCGCCGAAGTTGAAATAGCGGCAGCCCTTGCCCGCAAAGTAATCGACATACTTCTGCAGGAAGGCCTGCGAGAACCGGACGGCCGTGTCGTTCGTCACGTCGATGGTGCGGCTCGAGCCGTTGTAGCTGCAGTTCGTCCCCGTCAGAGAGGACGCGGCATACAGCACCGAGTCCATGTGGCCGGGGCTGTTCAGCAGCGGAATGATCTCGATGCCGGCTTTCTTGGCCGTGGCAAAGAACTCGTCCATCTCGCTTTCCGTCCACTCGCCCGAAGATGCCGTCGTGTAGGCGTTGTTGCCCGAGCGGATGGCAGAGGCGACCGCGTTGCTGGAATACGTTTTGCCGCCCACGGTGAGCGACATGTCGTCCAGCAGGAAGCGCATACCGTCATTGCCCACCGCGAGCATGACGTGCGTATAGCCGTCCGCCTTGGCCTCATAGAGGAAGGCCTTGACCCAATCTGCCGAAAAATATTTTCGGCCGCTGTCCAGCATGGCGATCTTCAGATAATCGCTGCCGGAAGCGAACGCCACCGTCGGCAGCATGCACAGCAGCATGCAGACCGTCAGCAGCAGCGCTAACAGTTTCTTTCCCGCTTTCAATGGTTTCTCCTCCTGTATCATGTCTCTGTTCGGCGATGCCGAATCCTGATTTGATCATACACGAGACATTCCCATTTGTCAACAGGCAGTTCTTTTAGCATAATTTCAAGCTAACTAACTTCAATCTGACGTATGATAGACTACATTCCTGATTATCTCATTTCTGGCTGCGTGATTTTATTCACGCCGGCACATCTCGTTACGATACGGAATGTGACGTAAAATTCCGGCGATTTGTTTCGTCCAATGAAGTTGGCGGCGGGTTTTCTGACGAATTTTTTCCACCCGCTCTGCAGAGGAATTTTTGAAAATTTTGTTGACATTTTTGCGCGATCCGTCATAATGGAAGCAGAAGCATACCGTTCTCACCGCCGTGCTCCCCTGCTGTGGTGCACCAGTGCTCTCCTTCCGTTGAATGCCCCTGTACAGGGCGCTCGATGAGCGCCATTGGCAGACGCAATTGGCGCGTGGCGTTTTGATGATGGTCTGTACCTATCGGCAGTGCCTTCCCGAAATTGCCGCGTCGGCCTACGGCCTCCTCGCAATGACAAACCTGAGGGCCGTGCGCCATAAAATCAATACCGCAAATATTGCCGACCTGCATGGCGCTCAGGGAAAGCCGCAGCGGGCCTGCTTTCGGCGTTTTCCATTTCATGTCAAAGGGAGGCCACTCCGCATGAGCAGCGATATCATCCCCGCCGCGTTATCCGGATTTATCATCAAAGCAGGCTTTTCTAAAAAAGGGCGGCTATATACCCGCGAGCATCACGATATCATGCAGTGCATTCTGTTTGACCGGCCGTCAAGTCTCATATACCCGACTTATTTCATTATGCCACTCTACATACCCTGCAGCACGCGATATCTTACCTATGGTCGGCGTATCTCCGAGATCACCAACGGCCGAAACTCCAAACAGATAGACGTCGACCGTTTGATCAGCGCTCTGCAGAAAGAGGTGCTTCCTTTCTTTGAACGGATCGCTACGCCGCAGCTTCTCATGGAGTATCTGCTGACCGCTCGGGACGTACAGCGCTATTTCTTCTGTCCGCCAGTGAGGATCGCCATGCTGAAAGCATACACCGCACTGTATCTTCACGATCGCAGTCTTTTTTCCCGCATGGCGGCAGAAACCGGGCAGTTGATTCCGGCAGACCGTTGCTCTTCCGAGGCAGTTGCGCGCCGGATGCACGCGGAGCTGGAAGTACTGAAGGCGCAGGCCAGATTGTCGGATGCCGAACTTGCCGCTTTCTTTGCGCCGATCATAGAAACCACCCGGCGCGTTGTACGCACCGGGCACTGAGCCACGCCGCAGCCCGGCAGTACATCTCTATGATAGAAGGAGTCCATCATGTCCCGTCAGATATCGTTCTTCCACGCAGAGCCGGATGCCGTCCGATTCCTTCAGGAAATCGACCGACGGGGCGGCACATTCTGGATCGGAAATACCGCCGTTCCGCCGCTTTCCATGATAGAAGCTGTGCAGGACAAAATGTCCACGCACTTGTGCAAGTTCCGTATCGTCCCGGCCGGGCTTGCAGCCGCATGCAGCGCTTCCATGCCGGAGGCAGCAATAATTGAATTCTGCAATTGCTGCAGGGGGAATGCCATGTCGCGGACATATGAGGTCGGCCGCCTGTACCTTGTTCCCGCCTGCAGCGGCGCATATGTTCCGGAGAGCGCGACACTATACGAGGCGCTCCGCAGATATCTCAAGGCGGCCTATCACTATGAGCCAAAAGCGGGAGCCTACTTTTCTCCCGCCTTTTGGGAAAAACTCCGTACCAATTATTATCATGCTGCCCGCGCAGGAAGGCCCGTCTTTCTCGGGTGCGTCGGAGACCCGTTAGAAGTCAAATGGGGCAATAGGCCATGAAGAAAAAGAAAAGAAGATCGATTTCCCTTTCCGCCCGTGCTGCAATCGCACTTATCTTGCTGAGCCTGTCCACCCTGTCGGGTTGGCGTGATGTTGCGATCTATTTTGGAGCAAAATCCGGAAACACGGAAACTGTAACAGCAGAATGTATTGCAGTGCAAAGCAGCCGGACGGACGAACTGCGGCAGCATACGCCCTATCGCATGCTTTATGTCCTTACACTGCAGGATGAAACAAAGGTCGCAGTCTCTTCGGACGAAGCTAAGTCGCCGTTTTCGTCACTGGAAGACAGCCGACAGCATTTTGTCATCGGAAAGCCGATCACATGCACCTACGTCCGAAGACCGGCGTTTTCCAACGGAGAATTTGCCCTTCTTTCCGTAACCTGCGGAGAGGAAGAACTCTATCCGGAATCGGCCGGTATTGCGCCCTTCAAGGACCGTACCGGGATATGTTTGATGTTCGATTTTATTCTTTGGGGAGCCGCATTGCCGCTCCTTATCGTCCCGCCGCTTCGCGCCGCCATACGGAAGCGAAAAAGCAGGCTCAAAAAGGAACAGCGAAAGCAGGCACGAAGAGAGAAGCTGCGTTCCGGGAATGGACAATAGGCCCTTTGCAGCGGCAGGCGCAGGTTTTTTGCAGTACAAATTCGGTGGCTTAGGCCATCAGATTTGTCATTGCAAGGCCCCAAAAGGGACGCGGTGATCTCGCAACATCCGGTTGAATCGTGGGAAACTATCGACGAAATCGTAACTGCCTGCACGAGATTGCACCCCAAGGGCACTTCCTCGCGCTTCGCGCTCAGGGCGCCACGTCGCTTCGCTCCTCGCAATGACACATCAGGGTGGTGCTGTGGTGCACCAGTGCCCTCTTCGTTTGAATGCCCCTGTACAGGGCGCTCGATGAGCGCCGCTGCAGACGCAATTGGCGCATACCATTCAGCGGAAACCTGTTCATATCGGCAGTGCCGGGCCCGGCCGTCCGCTCCCCTACAGCAGATAACCAAATCGGGAGCCGTTCCATCTCGGACGGCTCCCGATTTTATGACTTGTTTTTCATCGAAAAATGCGATAGAATGGAGAAAACGGAAAAAGGGGGATGCAGAACATGCAACACGACCCGCGCTGCGGTGCGATCCTCTGCGCGGTGGAAGAGGAGCTTGCGCCCTTCCTGCCCCATCTGGCGGAGGAGCAGCGCCTTTCACGCGCCATGCTCACGCTGCACATCGGCCGGATCGGCGGCCTGCGGATGGTGCTCACCGCGACCGGCATGTGCAAGGTCAACGCGGCGCTGGCCGTGCAGACCGTGCTCGACACCATCTCGCCGGATTTCGTCCTCAACGCCGGGACGGCGGGCGGCATGTCCCCCGCGCTCGGCCTGTTCGAAACGGCCGTAACGACGGAATGCGCCTATCACGACGTGGCAGAGGCGATCCTGACGGAGTCGCACCCCCATCTGCCGTCCGTGTGGTTTGCCTCCGATCCCGACCTGCTCGCAGCCTGCAGGCGTGCCGCGGAAAGGGCCCCCGGCCGCGTCCACTTCGGCAGGACGGTGACGGGCGAGGCCTTCATCACGGATGAGGGCCGCGCAGAGATCAATGCGCGCTTTGCCCCGCTGACGGTCGACATGGAGACAGCCGCCATGGCGCATGTGTGTTATGTAAACCGTGTTCCCTTTGCGGCCATCCGCTCCGTGACGGACACGGCGGACCACAGCGGCATCGGGACGTTTGAGGAAAACTGCGCCCGCGCCTCAGCCGTTTCGGCCACGCTGGTGCTGGACGTCCTGCGGGAGCTGACCCGTTAATTCTCTTTAGGCTCCGGCTTCTCGTAATGCGGTGCATGCTCCTCCTTCTGCACCTGCAGCAGGAGCTCCTCGCGGGCAAGGATGCGGTTGAGCTTATCGTGCAGTGCTTCGATCATAATCTCCGTCTTCAGATTGACCTTATAGTCATTCTCCGCACGCGCGCGGTCCTTTTCCTCCTGCCGGTTCTGGCTCATCATGATAAGCGGAGCCTGAATGGCAGCCACGCAGGACAGCACCAGATTCAGCAGAATGAACGGATAGGGGTCGAATGCCTTTGCAGCCAGCAGGACATTGAGGATCATCCACGCCAGCAGTACGCCCGTGAACGAAAAAATGAATGCCCAGCTTCCGGCAAATTTTGCGATGCTGTCCGCCGCGCGCTGGCCGAGCGAGGTCAGCTTGCCGGACTCCTTCTCCGGGTTCACAGAAATGCGGCTCGAGGCCAGCAGGTTCAGGATCTCCTCGTCCGTCATATCGTGGCGGACATCCGCAAGGATCTCGCTGATGAGTTTTTTGTTTTCTTTCATAAGAACTCCTTTCCAGAGCGCGGCGCTGCCAAACGGTGCGCTGCGGCTATCGTTATTCTGAAAAAAATATTTCGAATGTGAGGGTTTTGACCATGGCAGAACAGAGTATTCAGCTCACGAAGCTCGCCTCGTGCGCGGGCTGCGGCGCAAAGGTCGGTGCGGGCGTACTGGCGCAGCTTCTGGGCGGCCTGAAGGTCCACAGCGATCCCCGGCTGCTTGTCGGCTTTGACAAGAGCGACGACGCCTCCGTCTATCAGGTCACGGACGAGCTGGCGCTCGTGCAGACCGTGGACTTCTTCCCGCCGATCGCGGACGATCCGTATCTCTTCGGGCAGATCGCCGCGACGAACGCACTTTCGGATGTCTACGCCATGGGCGGCGAGCCGAAGCTGGCGCTGAACCTGCTGTGCATCCCGGAATCCATGCCGAAGGAAGCCGTGCACCAGCTGCTGCGCGGCGGCTATGACAAGGCCTATGAGGCGGGCGTCATCATCACGGGCGGCCACAGCATCCTCGATCCGGAACCGAAATACGGCCTTGCCGTCACGGGCTTCGTGCATCCAAAAAAGCTGCTGACCAACTCCGCCGCCCGCCCCGGCGACGTGCTGCTGCTGACGAAGCCCATCGGCATCGGCGTGCTCACGACGGCCGCAAAGGCCGAGCTGGCCTCGCCGGAGGCCATGGCGCTGGCGCACCGCCTGATGACGACGCTGAACAAGGCCGCGCGCGACTGCATGGTGCGCTATGCCGTGCACGCCTGCACGGATGTGACGGGCTTCGGTCTGCTGGGCCATGCCTTTGAGATGGCGCAGGGCAGCGACACACATCTGACGCTCTTCCCCGGCGAGATCGACCTGATCCCCGAAGCGCTAGAGCTTGCGCGCGACGGCATCCTGCCCGCCGGAATGTACCGCAACCGGCACTATGCCGAGGCGGCCGTCGATCCCGGCAGCACGGAGCTTGCCGTGCAGGACATGCTCTATGATCCGCAGACATCCGGCGGCCTGCTCATCGCCGCTGCGCCGGAGGACGCTGAGGCCCTGCTGCGCGAGCTGCGCGGGGCCGTGCCGAGCGCGCAGCGCATCGGCGTGGTCGAGGCCTACAACGGCGGCCCGAGGATCAGCCTGCGCTGATCGCCCGCAGGGCCGCAACGGCGGCGTCGACGTCCTGCTCGGTATTCGCAAAGCCGAGCGAGAAGCGGATGGTCCCCTGCGGGAACGTCCCGAGGGAACGGTGCGCCGCAGGGGCGCAGTGCAGGCCGCAGCGCGTCAGGATGCCGAACTCCTGCTCCAGCCGGAACGCCGCCTCGGCGTTGTCCCGGCCCGGCAGGTCCACGGAGATGACGCCCACGCGGCGGCCGGGCTCCCGCGTGCCGCACAGGCGGACGCCGGAAAGCGGCGCGATGCCGTCCAGAAAGCGCTCGCACAGCGCCAGCTCATGGCGGCGCAGGCGCTCGACGCCCTGCTGCTCCACAAAGGCCAGCGCGGCGCGCAGACCGTAGATGCCCGGCAGATTCGGCGTGCCGGATTCCAGCCGGTCCGGCAGATACGGCGGCAGCAGCTCACTGTCCGAGGCGCTGCCGGTCCCGCCCGCCACAAGCGGCGTGAGATTGGCGGCAAGCTCGTCCGTCAGCAGCAGCGCGCCGATGCCGCTCGGGCCGAGCAGACCCTTGTGCCCCGGCACGGCCAGCGCCGAAAGGCGGAGCGCCGCAAAGTCGATGGGATAGTGTCCTGCCGTCTGCGCGCCGTCCAGCAGGAAAAAGCATCCGTGCCGCGCGCAGGCCGCCCCGACGGAGGCCGCATCCTGCACACTGCCGCAGACGTTGGACGCATGCGCCAGCACAACAAGGCGCGTGTTGGGCCGGAACAGGCCCTCGAGCGCGCCATGCTGCAGAAAGCCCTCGCTGTCGCAGGGGATGCGGTCGAATTCCACGCCCCCGAGCTGCTGCAGCGGCCGCATGACAGCGTTGTGCTCCATCCCGCTGACGATGCAGTGATCGCCGGGCCGCAGCAGGCCCTTGATGACCAGATTCAGGCCGAACGTCGCGCCCGGTGTCAGAACGACATGCGTCGCAGGCTCCGGGAACCGGAACAGCCGCGCAAGCGACTCGCGCAGGGCCAGCGTCTCCAGCCCGGCCTCCTGCGCGCGGCCGTAGACGGAGCGATTGATCGTCGCGCCCACACAGTCGAGGTAGCGCTTCATGCTGTCGCTGACCCCGGCGGGCTTCGGGAACGACGTCGCGGCGTTGTCAAGATAGATGCTCTGCAAGACAGGATCCCTCTTTTCTTCGGAAGCTCTGAAGCAGGCCTCTGCGGCGGATGCCGGAGCTTTTTCGTCATCCGCTCCTGCTGATTGAAGCAGAGCTTCCATTTTTCTGTTCAAACTCAGTATACCATATCGGGCGCGGTTTGTCACGCGCGTTTGGGAGGCAGGATCATGCTCGAGATCAACCTGAAGCAGCTGGAATCCTTTGTGGCCACCGTGGAGCATTCCGGCTTCACGGCGGCAGCCGCTGCGCTGTATCTGACGCAATCGACCGTCAGCGCCCATGTCAGCGCGCTGGAGCAGACGCTTGGTGTGCCGCTGCTCGTGCGCGGCGCGCGCAGGCCCGTCACGCTGACCCCGGAGGGGCAGAACGTCTATGCACAGGCGCGTGAGATCCTGAACCGCTGCGAGCGCCTGCAGGCCCTCGGTCCGGCTGAGCAGCCGCCGCTGCGGCTCGGAGCCTCCACCGCGCCGGGGCAGGGCCTGCTTCCGGAGCTGCTGACAGGCTTCCTGCAGCGCTGTCCTGACAGCCGCTATGTCCTGCTGCGCGGGGACAGTGCGCGCATCCACAGCCTGATGCTCGATTCGCGCGTCCACCTCGGCTTTGTCGGCGCAGCCATGGACCCGCGTCGCTTCGTCTATCACCCAATCGCGAACGACCGACTCGTGCTCATCGCCCCGAACCGCGAGCCCTATCCCACGCTCCGGCGGCAGGGGGTCTCCGGCCTGACGCTTCTGACACAGCAGCCGCTCATCCGGCGCGAACCGGCCTCCGGCACGCGGCAGTCGCTGGAGGACTACCTGCGCCGCAGCGGCATCCCTGCCGACCGCCTGCACCCCGTGGCAGAGATCGACACGCCGGAGGACGTGAAGGCCGCCGTGCAGCGCGGGCTGGGCGTTGCGGTCATTTCGGCGCTCGCCGTGCAGGAGGAGCTGGCTGCAGGGAAGCTGCTGTCGTTCGATCTGGACCGCAGCGGCGTGTTCCGCCGCATCTATCTGGCTTGGCCGGCCGACTGCCCCCTCACGGCCGCCGAGCGCCGCTTTGCGGACTATGTGCTCTCCCACGCCGAAGGGGAATGATGCAGCTGCAGGCATCGCAGCAGCGATTCGGCGGCTCAAGGCTCCCGGGTTTGTCATTGCGAGGAGCGAAGCGACGTGGCAATCTCGGGAAGGCAGCTGCGATTTCGCCGATGGCTTTCCCACATTCCGACCTGGTACTGCGAGATTGCACCCCAAGGGCACTTCCTCGCGCTTCGCGCTCAGGGCGCCACGGCCCCTTCGGGGCCTCGCAATGACACATCGGGGGCAATTACCATTTTAACGCCAGCCTGTCCGCTCCCCTGCATTTTTTTATCACACTATCATCGTTTTTATCGATGATATCCTCGTTTCACTCAAAATAACGATTGGATTTTTCCGGTTTTTCCCCGTATAATAGTGTTATTCTTCTAAAAAAATAACGAGAGGGGTACCACAATGAAGAAAAAGATCAGTTGGTGGGTCATTGTGACCGGCGCGATCGTCGGTCTGTCCGCTGTCCTGCTGACGCATTTCGGAAACCCGGCCAACATGGGCTTCTGCATCGCGTGTTTCCTGCGCGATATCGCAGGCTCGCTTGGCCTCCACAGCGCCGGAAAGGTGCAGTATATCCGCCCGGAGATCATCGGTCTCGTGCTCGGCGCGTTCGTCATGTCCGTCTGCACGAAGGAGTTCCGCGCAAAGTCCGGCTCCGCGCCCGCGCTGCGCTTTGTCCTCGGCGCGTTCGTCATGATCGGCGCGCTGGCCTTCCTCGGCTGCCCGCTGCGCATGGTGCTCCGGCTGGCAGGCGGCGATGCCAACGCTCTGGTCGGTCTGGCCGGCTTCGGCGCCGGTATCTTTGCCGGTACGCTGTTCCTGAAGAAGGGCTTCTCACTCAAGCGCTCCTATGACTCCGTCCCGCTCGAGGGCGTCGTCCTCCCCGTCAGCATGACGGTCATCCTGCTGCTGTTCCTGACGGTCCCCGTCATCTTCAAGCTCAGCGAGGCAGGCCCCGGCTCGAAGCACGCGCCCGTCTGGCTGGCTCTGGCCCTGTCCATGGTCATCGGCGCGCTGGCGCAGCGCTCCCGTCTGTGCATGGCAGGCGGCATCCGTGACGCCGTCATGTTCGGCGACTTCAAGCTGCTGTCCGGCTTTGTGGCCATCTTCCTCGTTGCGCTCATCGGCAATCTGGTAACAAAGCAGTTCCATTGGGGCTTCCAGCTCCAGCCCATCGCCCACAGCAGCCATGTGTGGAACTTCCTCGGCATGACGCTCGTCGGCTGGGGCTCCGTGCTGCTCGGCGGCTGCCCGCTGCGTCAGCTCATTCTGGCCGGCAGCGGCAACGGCGACTCCACCGTCACCGTGTTCGGCATGCTCGCCGGTGCGGCGGCTGCCCACAACTTTGGTCTGGCCGGTACGGCCGACTCCACGAACGCCGCCGGTGAGTTCGTCCGCGGCGGCCTGTCAAACACCGGCAAGATCGCCGTTGTCTCCGGCATTGTGGTCTGTCTGGCCGTTTCCGTGCTCAACCTTCCGAAATTCGTGAAAAAACAGGAGGCGAAATAACATGGTCGATGCAAGAGGTCTGCTCTGCCCCATGCCCGTCGTGATGGTCCAGAAGGCGGTGAAGGACGGCCATCCCGCCGAGATCGAGGTCCTGCTGGACGACGCCTGCGCCGTGGAGAACGTCACGCGCTATGCCAACCGTCAGGGCTACACCGTCACCTCCGCGCCGGAGGGTCCCGACACCCGTCTGACGCTGAAGAAATGACCGCGTACATCGCGACATTCCACACACATCTGTCCGCCCTGCTGACCTGCCGGGCGCTGACCGCGGCGGGCGTGGCTGCGCAGATGATGCCTGTTCCCCGGCGGCTGAGCGCCGCCTGCGGCACCTGCGTGCGCTATACGGCCGATTCCCCCATGCTCTCGTGCATGGACACGGATTATGAGGCCGTGTATGAGACGGCGGACAACGCCGTCCCGCGCCTGCTGTGTGAAAACCGATAACGATAAAAACACTCCCGGAGCCGAACAGCTCCGGGAGTATTTTAATGTAGGGGAGCGGACAGCCGTGCCCGGCGCGGTACTGCCGGACCGTACAGGCTATCGTTAAAATGGTAAACGCCCCCGAATTGTCATTACGAGGAGGCCAACGGCCGACGTGGCAATCTCGGGAAGGCACTTGCAGTTCGTACAGGGCGTCGATAAAATGCACGGACCAATTGCGTCTGTAGCGGCGCTCACTGCGCAGCCGTTGGCGGCTTTGCCGCCTTACGGATGCGGCGTGCCCCTTGCGGGTAGTGAGCGCCATGGAGGCTGGCAAGTTATAGGGCAGCGTCGTCGACCGTAGCGGCCATCGGATTTGTCATTGCGAGGCCCCGAAGGGGCCGTGGCAATGACAAGCCCGAGGCATTGCACAGCGCGGCAGAAAGCCTTATTCCAGATTCAGATGGCGGCGCAGGATGTGCTCCGTGACGAAGAAATACACAATGCCGAGGACGGCCAGCAGGGCAAGCATCACGCCGATAAACAGGTTGAACATGCCTGGCGCGCTCATGCCGGCAGAGAGCTGAACAAGGAAGCGGCAGAACGGCTCAAAGTTGCTCAGCACGATGATGGACGTGACCGCGACCGTCTCGAGCACCACATTGATGGCGTAGTAGAACAGCACGGCGAACAGGATGCGCTTGCGGCGGAACAGGTGGCCGATGGAGCAGGACAGATAGATCTGCAGCACGGACACCGCGACCTGCACCACGACCAGCAGGACGAGCAGGGCGATGCCCCAGCCGTTGATTATCCCGCCGAAGCCCTGCTCCAGCGAGGTGCGGATGGAAGGCAGCAAGCCACGGATACCGCCGAACAGGATGCCGACGGAAACGAAGCTGACCAAGCCCGTCACGACCAGCGTCAGGAGGGCCGTGAGGAGCTTCGACAGCACAAGCTGCCACGGCCGCACCGGCAGCGTGAACATCAGGTAGCCTTCATCACGCAGCAGGCCGGAATAGAAGCGGATGACGGAGATGACGAGCGCAAACACGCAGGCGGCAATGACCGCGAGCACGAACAGCACTGTCGTCAGATTCACAAAAATGGCAGAGATCTTGACCGGCAGCTCCGCCATGAGGGCAACGCGCTCGAGCAGGCCGAAGACCAGAATGGCGGGCCAGATGAACAGGAAAATCTTCAGATTTGCGCGGAGATCGTATTTTAACAGCTTGCTCAGCACGGCCATTCACCTCCCATCGGGATCGTGCGGAAGACTTCGCGGAAGACCTCGTCGACGGACTTGCCCTCGGCGCCGCGGATGTTATCGGTCGAATCATGGCGGACGACGCGGCCCTCCTTCAGGAAGATCACCTCGTCAAGCACCGGCTCGATGTCCGCGATCAGGTGCGTCGAGATCAGGACGGTGCTCTCGGGCGAATAATTCGTCAGGATCGTCTGCAGGATGAAGTCGCGCGCGGCAGGGTCAACGCCCGCGATCGGCTCGTCGAGCAGGTAGAGCTTTGCGGCGCGGCTCATGACGAGCAGCAGCTGGAGCTTCTCCTTCGTGCCCTTCGACATCGTCTTCACGCGCATATCCAGCTCGATGCCCAGCGCGCGGCACATGGCCTCGGCGCGCTCGCGGCGGAAATCGGGATAGAAATCCGCAAAGAAGTTGACCATATCCTTCGTTTTCATCCAACCGGCATAATACATTCGGTCGGGCAGGTAGCTCACGAGCGCCTTCGTCTCCGGGCCGATCGGCTTGCCGTCGATCGCGACGGAGCCCTCCGTCTGGCGCAGCAGGCCCGTCAGGATCTTGATGAGCGTCGTTTTGCCGGAGCCATTCGGCCCGAGCAGGCCGATGATCTTGCCCGGCGCAAGCTGCAGGTCGACGTGGTCGAGCGCGGGCTTTGCCCCGTAGCTCTTCGTCAGGCCGCTGCAGCAGACCAGCATGTCATTCATTTTCATTCCCTCCAAACAATGTTGCAATTTCCTCCTGCGTGTAGCCGAGCTGCCGCATCCGCGCGCAGAACGCATCGATCTCGGCCTGCGCCAGCGAGCGGCGCGTCTCGCGGATGCACGCCTCATCCTGTGTGACATAGCGCCCGGTGTTCCGCTGGGCGCTGACGAGCCCGCTCTCCTCCAGCGCCGCAAGCGCGCGCTGCATGGTGTTCGGATTGACACCGGCCTCTGCGGCCAGCTCCCGCACCGACGGCAGCTTCACGCCTGCCGGATACTGTCCGGAGACGATGCGGAACTTCAGCACATCCACGAGCTGCAGCCAGATCTGCCGCTCCGGATTCAGCTTCCATGCCATTGGCTCACCTCCAATGTGTTATTGTACTAATATACTAATACACTAGTACAGATTTGTCAAGAGGGTTTTTCAAAAATATTCCTGCCTTCCTTTCTGTCCGTCCCTCACGGACACCGCACCGCAGCAGGCAGAATTTTGATTTGGGTCTGGGCAAGCGGGCGTTTCTGTGATATGATGGAGGCAGAACCTCAAAAATACAACAAAATATGGGCCATCTCCGCGCGGAAGCACGGCAATGGCCCAAAACGGAGGATGCAGCCTATGAGAAGTGCAAGCAGATGGATCTACGTCGCAGTCGGGTGCGTGGTACTTCTGTTCTCGGGCCTGGTGTACGCGTGGAGCGTACTGTCCGGGCCGATCGCCGCAGAGTTCCCCCGCTGGACCACCGCACAGCTTTCCCTGACCTTTACGATCGTGATGAGCTTTTTCTGCCTTGGCGGCCTGACCTGCGGCGCGCTTTCCGCGCGCATTTCCCCGCGAATTTTCCTCTGGATATCCGCCCTGCTGTTTCTGGCGGGCTTCCTGCTGACGGCGAGTATGCGGTCGCTGCCCATGCTGTATGTCGGCTTCGGCGTGGTCTGCGGGCTGGCCTCCGGCTTCTCGTATAACGCCGTGCTCGGGACAGTCGGCGCGTGGTTCCCCGACAAGCAGGGCCTCGTCTCCGGTATCCTGCTCATGGGCTTCGGTCTGAGCAGCTTCCTCATCGGCAAGCTCTATCAGCGCTTCACGCCGACGGCCATCGGCAGCTGGCGGCGCAGCTTTGTCGTGCTTGGTATTATCACGGCCGTGCTCGTGGCGGCCTGCGGCTTCCTGCTCCGGCGGCCCGGCACGGACTTCACGCCGCCGCCCGCCGCGAAAAAGAAGCACTATGCAAACCCCGTGGCAGAAGAGCTCGGCACGGCGGCCATGCTGCGGCGGCCCGCGTTCTGGCTGTACTATCTCTGGGCGGTACTCCTGAGCGCGGCAGGGCTGGCCCTCGTGTCGCAGTCCACCTCCATCGCGCGGGAGATCGGCAGAACGGTCTCGCCGGGCGGTATCACCACGGCCGTCGGCATGATCTCGCTGGCGAACGCCGCCGGGCGCGTCGTGCTGGGCGGGCTGTTCGACCGACTGGGGCGCAGCCGGACCATGCAGCTCGTGGGCGGCATTTTCCTGCTCACCGGCCTTGTGCTCATCGGTGCGCTGAAGCTCGGCAGCTTCCCGCTGCTCATCGCCGGCTTCCTGCTGGGCGGCATGGCCTACGGCGGCGTCACGCCCGCCAACGCAGCCTTTGTCAGCTCGTATTACGGTATGCGGCACTACGCCGTGAATCTTTCCGTCGTGGTGACGAACCTGCTGTTCGCCTCGTTCGGCAGCACGATTGCGGGCGCGCTGTATGACGCGACCGGCTCTTACCTCAGCACGGACGCCATGATCCTCGTTCTCGCTGTCCTGAGCGCCGCCGTGTCGTTCGGCATCGACCTGTGTGACCGGAGGATGCTGAAACGGCGATAACGGTACGCCATTGCAGGGGCATACCCGGCCCTGTCATTCAAAAAATCACCGGCTGCTTTTCCGGCAGCCGGTGATCATTTTCAGCCTTATAAATTCTCATCTTCGACAAATTGATAGAACGCCATCTCCTGCGCGGTATCCTCCGGGCGGACCATGCCGACCGGGGCGGCATAAATGACGAATTCCTCCTCGCCGTCCAGCCCGAACAGTTCGCAGCACAGCTCGTGGCGGAAGGCGCGCAGGCCGCAGGTGCCGAGGCCCTGCGACGCGCAGGCGAGATAGAGATTTTCGCCCACATGCCCGGCATCGACGAGCAGCGGCGCATAGGCATAGGGGCCGTAGCGCCACTCCGCGCGGTAGGGCACGACGGACCAGTAGAAGATCACGCTGGCCTTTGCCGCCCAGCTCTGGCCGCAGAGCGTGTCGGAAACGACGTCCTCGAGCTGCTCGACGGGGTGCAGAAACTCGAGCGCATGCTCCATCGGCAGATAGTGATATGCACCGGGGCGCAGGCCCTCGACATAACGGACGACGAGGTACGTCTCAAAGGCATGGCGCGCACCGCCGCTCGGAACGGTGCGCAGCGTGGCATAGGCCCGGCCGCGCATGGCGCGCACGCCCTGCGTGGCCCAGAGCAGGAACGAAAGCTGCAGCAGGCTGAGCTCCCCCTCCGTATAAATTCTGGCGCTGCGCCGCCGCGTCAGCAGGTCATACAGGCCGCCGCCCTCCGGCAACGCGGAAAAATCGCGCGGCAGCACCGTCCGCTCGCCGCCCATCGGGGCCTTGCACAGCGGAGGCTGCGGCAGCTTTTTCTCCTGATCGGAGACAAATTCCGTGGTATCGTCGTCGCGATAGCCCATGAGGAAGCGTCTTCCCTGTTCGGTGCGTTCGTCCATCGTCAGTCTCTCCTCCGGTTCCCGCCCGTCACGATGAGCAGCAGGCGCAGGAACTGCATAATGGTCACGCTCAGCGCGGCCACATAGGTCAGGGCCGCAGCTGTGAGCACACGCTTTGCCGCGGTCTGCTCCTCCGGCAGCAGCAGGGCGCTTTCCTCGATGGCGCGCAGGGCGCGGTGGCTGGCATTGAACTCCGTCGGCAGGGTAACGAGCTGGAACACGACGCAAAGGCCGTAGCAGGCCACGCCCGCCAGAGCCACATAGTAAAAGATCTGGCCAAGGCCGCTGAGCGCAAGGCCGAGCACAATGAGCGGCATGGAGAGCCGCGAGCCGATGTTCGTCACGGGGACGATGGCCGCGCGGATATAGATCGGCGCGTAGTGCCGCGCATACTGCACGGCATGGCCAGCCTCATGCGCCGCCACGCCGACTGCGGCGGGCGTTGCGACATTGTACACGGCGTCCGACAGGCGAATGACGTGGTCCTTCGGGTCAAAATGATCCGTCAGCTCGCCTGACACATGCTCCACGCGCACATCGGTCACGCCGTGCGCGCGCAGCACCGCCATGGCGGCCTCCGCGCCGGTCATGCCGCGCGCATTGCGTACCTGACTGTAGCGGCGGAACGTGCTCTTGACATGGGCGCTGGCCCAGAGCGACAGGATCACCGCCGGGAGCACCAGAACGATATAGTACCAGTCTACATAGAAAAACGGCATTGCGCCTCACCTCGCATGGAAATTATACTGATATTCAATTAAAACCTTTCATTCATAAAATGGAAGGTTTTAATATGAAGATCATTATGAGACGAGATTTCGTGATTTTTCCAAAATCGCGAAATTGGTTACGCCAAAGGCGGAACCTTTCTGATGAAAGATTTTAATCAGAAAACAGTATTACAGCGGCTGCGGCTCCATGGCGTCGTGGAGCTGATCCGTGATCGCGCCGCGGAAAATGCGGTCCGCATGGGTATGGACGGTGTTGAGCGCTCCGGCGGAGTGCTTCAGCTCGATCTTGCCGTTCATGAAGACGTCGTTGTCCAGAATAAAGCGGACCTCCTTGTCCTCGACATTGCCGCGCTTGACCATACCGGGGCCGCAGTGCAGCTTCAAGCGGCAGCCGCCCGCCAGCGCCATCTCCACATCCTGCGTGACGCGCTGGACGCTCTGCTCCTGCACGTCGTCCTCCGCCATCAGGCCAAGATAGGCGGGCTGAATAAGGTCGCGGAACGGCACGCCCTCCAGACCGAGGGCGCGGCGGGAAAAGCCGTTGATGTAGCGCAGGCCGATGCGCTCAAAATACGCCGGGTGATAGATGGCGACGAACTGTGCCAGCACCTCGTCGAGCTTCCGGGCAAAATCCTCCCACGTCGTATAGACCGGTGTGGCCAGCGCAAGGAAGGTGTTTGTCAGGTTGACCTTCCAGTCGCCTGCGGCCGTCAGGAACTGATAGTTCACGACCGTCGGCTGCTCCTCGAGCTTCATGGCGCCCGGCTGGCCGATCACCTTGGGCGGGAGCTTTTCCAGATTGCGCGCATAGCGCGGGAACTCGGCGCGGATGGCCTCCTGAAATTCGGCAGGCTCCTTCGCGCTGATGGAAAGGATCGTCGGAAAACGGAGCTGACAGATCACCTCGATCAGCTGGCGCTTGCCATAGAGAACACGCTCCGATGCAGAAAACATAGTCAGGACTCCTTTTTGTATGGGGCAGCACCGCACGGCCTGTCTTCGGCCTTCGGCGGACCTTTTCCGCCGATCCATCACTTCGAAAAGTGGGACATACACAAAGTATGCCCGCACTTTTCAAAGCTCGACTCGACGAAAAATCTCTCGCCGAATGCACTCGACAAACCCTGCGGTACTGCCCTTATTTTATCTCATTTTGTGCATTCTTCAAGCTTTCAAAACCGATGAATATATCCGCCGAAGGCCGAAGATGCATTTGTGCGGTGTTGTCACTATTATAGCACGGTGATTCAATGGTTTGCAAGGTCATTCACAAAAGTGTTATACTAGAATCTGATAAAAGGCTTTAAAAGCTTTTTATAGCGCCGAGGGCGCGTCAGATTCTGCATGAGACGGCGCAGCGTGCGTCAGCACGATGCGAGTGTGCGTAGCACACGGGATTCCTGATGAAATGTTTTAATCAGGAATCAGTATTACATGTCCGCCTCGAGCAGACGGTCCAGGATCGCGCCGTGGGTATAGAACGACGTTTCATACGTCAGGTAGCGCATAGAGTTCCGATCCCACAGGAATTGCAGCTGGGCTGGGAATTCGTCGTCCTGCTCCCAGAAGCGAAGCAGCACCGGGAAGAACGGCAGCACCGGCAGCACGGCGGAAAAATCGCCGGGGCCGTCCGTTGGTGTGCCGCCGAGCCGTGCCACGGCCTGCCGCAGCCGGTCGACATGGCCGGAAAAATGCTGGGCGGCGGGCGGCGTGACGGAGGCCTTCAGCTGCCCCTGCAGCGTTCCGGCCTGCACGGCGTTGAAGCTGTCGTGCGAGCACCACTGCCCGGCCAGAACGGGGAAGCCGTTCGGATTGCTCAGCAGGTCGTAGGCCGTCATGGCCGCGCCGAAGGGCGCAGGCATCCAGACGCCGCCGTGCTGCCGCTCGGCCGCGCCGTCCGTACGGGAAAGGCGCAGCGGCTCATGCAGAAGCTCCAGATAGAGATAGGTCTCATCGCACCGCAGGGCGAATCGCGCCGCGATGGCATCGAGATCCTGCGCGGCGAAGCTGTGCCCCGCCGCCTGCGCCTGCAGATCATAGTTGGAAGGTCTCATATCGGTTCAATCCTTTCAGCTTGTCAAAAAGTCCCGCCGCGGCTGGCGATCAAACGCGAAAGGGCACCCTGACGGTTTCCTTGTATTATAGAGTAGTAGTTTTTATAGCCCCTATCCAA
>OHAU01000675.1_pt1 | contig 46310 bp, 35 predicted proteins | sample 1577181 | NCBI WGS metagenome assembly OHAU01 (sample SAMEA3541472, study PRJEB24748) | human gut metagenome | biome: human gut; feature: human-associated habitat; material: faeces | place: China | collected 2012 | reverse complement strand
GTGGGAGCCACAGTGTGACCCCCACAGATTTAAAGGTGCTGTTTCCAAGACCCCCAAATATTTAGAGCGAAGGTCTGACCCCTACAAAAATTAAAGACCCTTTTATAATCGCTCGGTCTATTTAGTCTACATATTTCTCTAAGAAATGAGCAATATTGCTTTGAACAAGTTTCTTCTCTTTATGATAAGATTCACCATGTGCGGCATCATTCACAATAAGTAATTTCTTTTCTGCCTGACAGGCATTATAGAGTTCTAATGCCATGTAAGTAGGCACAAAGTGATCCTGGTTACCATGTATAAATAATGTAGGTGTTTTAGACTTCTTGACTTGATTGACTGCACTGGCCTGTTTGAAGTTATACCCTACTGTCTTTTTTGATAATAATGTAGCACTAGGAAGTAATAAGAATGGTGGACATCCTTTATTCTTTAAGTAGTATTTGAATTCATCATAAGCACTTGTATAGCTGCAATCAGCGACAATAGCTTTCACATTATCAGATAATTCTTCACCACTTACCATGAGGACTGTTGCCCCACCCATGGATATACCATGTAAGACAATGCTCATAGGTTCATTATGGAAGTACTCTTCCATTTTTTTAATCCATTCTAATATATCTAGACGATCCAACCATCCAAAACCAATATAATGTCCTTCTGACTGTCCATGTGCTCTATTATCTGGAAGAAGGATATTATAACCAAGTTCATGATAGAAACGAATATAATATGCAAACTCACGATAATGGTAAGAATGGAATCCATGAACACAGATCACTAATTTATTAGAATCAGGATAAGGAAGGAACTGCCCTTCTAGCTTTAATCCATCATAAGAAGTGATTTCCATATCTATAAATGTCTGATGATCTAGCCATTGTTTATCATCTTCACTCATTGGATGTTTTAATCCTACTTTTTCTTCTTTGCATCTTGTACATACTTTTTCTATCGCAATGCGCCCTGCTGCAAGATAAGTGGCAGATGCCGCAGCGGCTGCGCCTATTGTACCAATAATTACGTTCTTTTTTTTCACGACAAAAAGCCTCCTTTTATTCATTATATAAGATATTCTATAAAGAATTCATATACAAAAGATTAAGTTTGAATAAATAATTGACAGATAGGTCAAAGTGTAAGTAGAAAAGGGTATGTTTGAAAGCGATAAATATATGTTTTTAAGAAAGTTTTTGTGTTAGAATAATACCGATATGAGGTGATTTTAATGACACAGGTTATAGAACCAGAACAGATGGATTTATTAGTAAGTGCAGTAAGAGATGGGAAGATTGTTGCATTTCCTACGGAAACTGTTTATGGCGTTGCCTGCTTATTCAATGATTTGAAGGGTCTTGATAGAATTATGGAAATCAAGAAACGTAACCCGAATAAAGCAGTGACTCTTATGTTGTCAAAAAAAGATGATGTAAAGAAGTATGGCTTAGTAGACGAGGGTACCCAGAGAGTGATTGATAAGTTTATGCCAGGTAGAATGACAATCGTATTAAAAAGACTGGACAGTGTGGATTCGAGACATGTTAGTGGAAAAGATACAATAGGTATTAGAATCCCAGACAGTTCTTTCGTTTTGTCACTCATTGATCAGACAGGGCCTTTATCAGTAACAAGTGCTAATTTATCTGGCCAAGGGAATACGACAAACGAAAAAGAAGTACTTGCACAGCTTGATGGACAGATTGATATGGTTGTCAGAGGACAGACTGCTTCGGCAACTGCATCTACAGTCGTGGATTTAAGTCAAGGTGATGTGAGAATACTAAGAGAAGGTTTAATTACCAAAGAAGAAATCGAGGAGGTATATTATGAAAATTGCAGTCGCTTGTGATCATGGTGGATTACGTTTAAAGAATGTTCTTATTGATGAAATGAAGAAACAGGGTTATGAAGTTGTAGACTATGGTACTTATACTGAAGACTCTTGTGATTATCCTGATTATGCATCTAAGGCAGCTAAAGCTGTTGCATCAGGAGAATGTGAGAAAGGTGTCGTTGTTTGTGGAACAGGCATTGGTGTATCAATTACATGTAATAAGGTAGATGGTATCCGCTGCGCATTATGTCATGATGTATTTAGTGCAAAAGCGACAAGAGCTCATAATGATACTAACATGATTGCAATGGGACAGAGAGTTATTGGAGAAGGACTCGCTGTTGAGATTCTTAATGCATGGCTTCATACTGATTTTGAAGGTGGAAGACATGTTAAGAGAATTGAAAAAATGATGGCTTTAGAAAAGGAGTAAGTATTATGAGAGATACAGAAGTATTTGCGAGTGTTGAGCGAGAATTGAATAGACAAAGAAACAATATTGAATTGATCGCTTCCGAAAACTTTGTATCTAAAGAAATTATGGAGCTTGCGGGCTCAGTTCTAACAAATAAATATGCTGAAGGATATCCAGCTAAGAGATATTATGGTGGATGTCAGTTTGTGGATGAAGTAGAAACATTGGCACAGGAAAGACTTAAGAAGTTATTTGGCTGTGAGTATGCAAATGTTCAGCCTCATTCTGGTGCACAAGCGAATACAGCTGTTTATTTTGCTTTATTACAGCCAGGTGATAAAGTACTAGGTATGTCTTTAAATGATGGTGGGCATTTAACTCATGGACATCCATTAAACTACTCTGGTAAGACTTATGAATTCCATGCTTATGGTGTTGATAAGGAAACAGAAAGAATTGATTATGATGAATATAAGAGATTATGTGAAGAAATCAAACCTAAGTTAGTTGTTGCAGGGGCAAGTGCTTATGCAAGAACTATTGATTTCAAATTCATGGCTGAAGTAGCACATAGTGTTGGAGCTATCTTTATGGTAGATATGGCACATATCGCTGGTTTAGTTGCTGCAGGAGATCATCCATCTCCATTCCCTTATGCAGATATCGTGACTACTACAACTCATAAGACTTTAAGAGGTCCTAGAGGTGGTGTCATCATGTGTAAGGAAAAGTATGCAAAGGATATTGATAGAGCTGTTTTCCCTGGTATGCAGGGTGGACCTCTTATGCATATTATTGCAGCAAAAGCAGCTTGCTTCTATGAAGCATTACAGCCTGAATTCAAGGAATATAGTCATCAAATCATTAAGAATGCAAAAGCTTTAGAAGAATCTTTAAAGGAAGAAGGATTCCGTCTTGTAACTGGTGGTACTGATAATCATCTATTACTTATTGATGTAAAGAGCAGCTGTGGTATTACAGGTAAGAAAGCTCAGAGATTACTTGATGAAATCAATATTACAGCTAATAAGAATGCGATTCCTTTCGATACAGAAAAACCTTTCAAGGCTTCTGGAATCCGTGTTGGTACACCAGCAATGACCACAAAAGGATTCAAGGAAGATGACTTCAGAGAAGTTGGAAAGATTATTGCTTATCGTTTAAAGAATGAAGAAACTGATGAAGTAAAGAATGAATGTCTTGCAAGAGTAAAGAAGTTAACTGATAAAGTGACTATGTATGACGATATTAAATACTAGGAGGCCATAAAATGGTTAAAGTACTCAATCATGCATTAATTAAACACAAACTCTCAATTATGAGAGAAGAAAAGACATCAAACTATATTTTTAAGCAGAATCTTGATGAAATCGCAATGTTGATGGCTTATGAAGTCACAAAAGATTATCCTTTAAAAGAAAAGGAAATTGAAACACCTATTTGTAAGACAACAGGTTATGAACTAGACAAGGATATTATTCTTGTACCTATCTTACGTGCTGGTGTGGGTCTTGTAGATGGCTTCAGAAGAATCATACCAACTGCGAAAGTAGGTCATATTGGTATGTATAGAGATGAAGAAACATTGATTCCTCATGAATATTATGCTAAATTTCCTAAGGGATTAGAGAACGCAAAGGTTATTGTTCTTGATCCTATGCTTGCTACTGGTGGTTCAGCTGATATGGCTATCCAGAATATCAAAGATCGTGGTGCTAAGGATATTGAACTTGTCTGCCTTGTAGGTGCACCTGAAGGTGTGAAATACATTGAAGAACATCATCCAGATGTTAAGCTTACTTTAGCTGCATTAGATGAAAAACTAAATGACAAGGGATATATTGTACCAGGTTTAGGAGATGCGGGAGACCGCTTGTTTGGTACTAATTAATGGGATTTGATGAATATGAAGTAAGAAGAACTTCTGTTAAAGTATTTCTTGCAGGATTGATTCTTGCGGTACTACTTTCCATCATTCTTCATTCAATCAGCTACTGCTTAGGGTTTGTATTAGGTTATTTGATTGATTTATTAATTTTACAGATCAATATGAAGATGACTGATACAATACTTTCTATTCAGACTGCAGGTAAGACAATTGCGGTTATGTTATTTATGGCTAAGTTGTTTATTTTTGCAGTAGGTTTTGCGATAGCTGGATTCTTTCCAGAAATAGTAAATATGTATACTGTATTTCTGGGCTATCTAGTAGTAAAGATTTCTATTTATATACATGCATATGGAGAAAGGAGGCGTATGAGATAATGAAAATCACTATTCAGCCAGAACTGATATCATCATTGATTGTGACTGTGATACTTTCTATTTTCTTTGTTTATGCAGGTAAAAAAATAAGAGAAGCAGATCCAACTAAGAGACCAAAAGGTGTGGTTCTTCTTGTTGAAACCGCCATTAAGATGGTTTATGACTACATGGGAACAATCATGCCTAAGAAATATGCGAAGAACTACTATCCTTATTTCTCTATGTTATTTGCATGGCTGTTGGTATCTAACTTATTTGGATTAACAGGTTTTGATGCGCCAACTACTAACTACTCAATCACGTTATCCTTAACATTAATTACATGGGTATTAATTCAGATTAATGCGATTAAGTATCAGGGTGTTGGCAGTTATATTAAGGGAACTTTGATTCCCCCAACAAACCTATTTGGTTTGGTTTCACCATTGATTTCTATATCAATGCGTATTTTCTGTAACTTATTGAGTGGTACATTTATTATGGCCTTAGTATATCAGGCAACATCATTCTTAAGTTACAAGTTGATTCCATTCAACTTTTTAGGACCAGTGGTAGCACCATTATTACATTGTTATTTCGATGTATTCTCTGGATGTGTACAAGCACTGGTATTCGTTACACTATCTTCAATTCTGATTTCTAATGAAAATCCAGATGAAGAATAAATGAAAAAATGTCAATAGGAGGAAATTGATTATGACAAGAGGTTTAATTGCAATCGCTGCTGGTATTGCAGTACTTGCAGGTTTAGGTACAGGTATTGGTGAAGGTTTAGTTGCCGCTCATGCAGTATCTGCAATTGGAAGAAATCCTGAGGCTGAAAGCAAGATCCGTACTACTATGATCTTAGGTATCGCCTTAACAGAAACAGTAGCCCTCTATGGTTTACTTATTTCTTTCATCTTATTATTCGTATTCAAATAAAAAATAGTTTAAGGAGGAAAAAACTATGCCAGATATAGCCGCAAAGTTATTTCCAAACCCTACCACTATGATTGTTCAGTTATGTTCCACTGCAATCATGCTTCTTCTGTTTAAGAAATATTTATGGAATTATGTATTAGAATTCTTCCAGAAGAGAGCTGATTTTATAGAAGGTAATATCAATGATGCGAAGGCTAAGAATGAAAAAGCATCTGAATATCTTCTAGAAAGTGAAAAGCAGGCTAAAGAAGCTGCAAAACAGTATAAAGAAATCATAGATCAGGCTAAGGAAGATGCCGTAAAGGCTAAGAGTAAAATCATGGATGAAGCTAACAAGCAGGCTCAAGAAAAGATTGAACAGGCTCGCCATGAAATTGAATCTGAAAAGCTTGCAGCACAGGATGAAATGAAGAAAGAAATTGTGGATGTTGCTGTTGAAGTGGCTACTAAAGTCATGGATCAGAATATGAATACTGAAGCCAATAAAGCTTTAGTAGATGATTTCGTAAAACAGGTTGTTAACTAATGGATGCAAATGTTGCGGAACGTTATGCTGAAAGCTTATATCAGTTAGCGTTAGAAGATCATGCGCTAGAAGATTATCTAGCAGACATGAAACTAGTTGATACAGTTTTAGAAAGTAATCCAGAATTTGAAAAATTCTTCTCTCATGTGCTTGTAGATGATGAAGCAAAGTGTGCATTACTTGATAAAGGTTTTGGCACTTCAGTAAATCATTATGTATTGAATTTTCTTAAACTGCTTGTAAAGAAAAGAAGAACAAGATACATTGCGCCTATTACAAAAAGCTTTATTAAGATGAGTAATAAGCATCTTGGTATCGAGGAAGGCGTTATCTTCACACCTTTCGCATTAAGCGATGAACAGGTAAAAGCAATTGAAGAAGCGATTTCTCAGAAAGAAAACAAAACAATTACTTTAAGAACTGTTGAAGACAAGACACTTATTGGTGGTGTTAAGGTTCAGATTGAGAACCGTGTCTATGATGGCTCATTAAAGAACAAAGTCAGCAAGCTCAAGACTGAGCTGTTGAGAAAGTAGGTGACGCAAGTGGCATTAAGACCCGATGAAATCAGTGCTTTAATCAAAGAGCAGATTAAGCATTATGATGATGTCATGGAACAGAAAGACGTCGGAACAGTTATGACTGTTGGTGACGGTGTCAGTGTTGTTCATGGTTTAGACAATGCAATGCTAGGTGAATTGATCCTTTTCCCAGGTGATGTTTATGGTATGGTCATGAACCTAGATGAAGATAGTGTTGGTGTTACTTTATTAGGTAATGCGGACGAAATTAAAGAAGGCGACGAAGTAAGACGTACAGGTAAGATTATTGAAGTACCTGTAGGTGATGCAATGCTTGGTCGTGTCGTTAACCCTTTAGGACAGCCAATTGATGGTCAGGGTGAAATTATCACTACAAAGACTAGACCAATCGAAAGAGTGGCTCCTGGTGTTATGACAAGAAAATCAGTAGATCAGCCAGTACAGACTGGTATCACTACTATTGATGCAATTATTCCAGTTGGTAGAGGTCAGCGTGAGTTAATCATCGGTGACAGACAGACTGGTAAAACAGCTATTGCTGTTGATACAATCATCAACCAGAAAGGTCAGGATATGTACTGTATCTATGTTGCAATTGGTCAGAAGAACTCTACAGTTGCACAGGTTGTTGAAAAATTAAAGAAGGCAGGCGCAATGGATTATACTGTTGTTGTTTCTGCATCAGCTTCTGAACTTGCTCCAGTTCAGTATATTGCTCCTTATGCAGGTTGTGCTATTGCTGAAGAATGGCTTGACCAGGGTAAGGATGTATTAATCGTTTATGATGATTTAAGTAAGCATGCCGTAGCTTATCGTACAGTGTCTCTATTATTAAAGAGACCACCAGGACGTGAAGCTTATCCAGGTGATGTATTCTACTTACATTCAAGACTATTAGAAAGATCTTGTCGTTTAAATGAAGAAAATGGCGGAGGTTCTATCACTGCCCTTCCAATCATTGAAACACAGGCAGGTGATATCTCAGCATATATCCCTACTAACGTTATTTCTATTACTGATGGTCAGATCTTCTTACAGCAGGAATTATTCAATGCTGGTTTCAGACCTGCCATTGATACAGGTTTATCTGTATCACGTGTAGGTTCTACAGCACAGATCAAGGCTATGAAGCAGGTTTCTAGAAACTTGAAGTATGAATTAGCACAGTATGAAGAAATGCAGTCATTCGCACAGTTTGGTTCTGACTTAGATGCAGCAACTAAGAATGCGATTGAACATGGTGAACGTGTACGTGAAGTATTAAAACAGGCACAGTATGCACCAAGAGATGTTATTGATCAGATCATTACTCTATTTGCACTTGAAAATGGATTCGTTAAGAATGTTAAAGTGGAAAAGGTACAGGAATACATGGATGGTTTAGTAGAGAAGTTTGCTGTTGCACATAGTGATCTTCTTGATGAAATCAGAGAAAAGAAAGTATTATCTGATGAATTAACTGCTAAGTTGAAGGAAGCTGTTAAGGCTTATACAACTCAGTTCGAAAACTTACAGAAAGCTGAGGCTTAATTATGGCTGGGCAGATGCAAGCCATCAAGCGTCGTATCAAATCAATTGAATCTACTAAGAAAATCACAAGAGCTATGGAACTTGTTGCTAGCTCTAAGCTTTCTAAGACTAGAAATCAGTTGAATGACATGAAGCCTTATTATACACAGGTAAAAGATACTTGTGCACAGATCTTATCTTCTGCAGGAAATGATATTGATTCTCCTTATTTAGTATTAAATGATAAGGGTGAAGATGTTTATATCGTTATCACTTCTACTTTAGGTTTATGTGGTGGATATAACTCTAATATCTTTAAGCAGGTTGAAGCATCAGTCAATGATGCCAAGAAGATTATTGCGATTGGTAATAAAGGCTTAAATCAGTTTAAGAAACATTTTAAAGGTGAAGTAGATGGTACTTATGTAGACCTTAATACGACCCTTGATTTTAGAAGTGTTGTGAGATTAGTTGCGTCACTTCTAGAAGGCTATAAGAAAAAAGAAATTAAGTCTATTCATATTGTATATACAGAATATGTGAATGACTTAACTTTCGTACCTAGAGATGTGACTCTTCTTCCACTTAAGGCTGAAGATCTTGTCTCTGATAAGAAATTCCATAAAGATACATTGTTTGAACCAAGTCCTGAATCAGTTCTTGGAAGCTTAATTCCGATGTATTTACAGGCCGTTATCTATGGTTACTTGATTGAATCAGTGACTGCAGAAAATGCGTCTAGAAGAACATCTATGAAGAACGCAACAGACAATGCTAATGAATTAACAGATGAGTTGTTATTAAAATACAACCAGGCACGTCAGAGCGCGATTACAAGTGAAGTAAGTGAAATCGTTGCTGGTGCCAATGCACAATAAGAAGGAGGTGCCATATGTCTTTGAATGTTGGTAAGATTATCAAGGCTCAGGGTCCAGTTGTCGATGTACAGTTTGCTGCTGATAAAGATCTTCCAGATCTAAATACAGCCATCAAAATTGATAACCATGGTGAAGAGTTAACTGTAGAAGTTGCTCAGCATATTGGTGATGATATTGTAAGATGTATCGCAATGGGTCCTACTGATGGTCTAACAAGAGGTATGGATGCTGTGGATACTAATGCACCTATTAGTGTTCCAGTAGGTAATAAAACACTTGGTAGAATGTTCAACGTATTAGGACATTCTATTGATGGTAAAGATGAATTGACTGAAGAAAAACATATGCCAATTCATAGATCAGCACCTACATTTGCTGATCAGAGAACAGAAACTGAAATTCTTGAAACAGGTATTAAAGTCGTTGACTTGATCTGTCCATTCATCAAGGGTGGTAAGATCGGATTGTTCGGTGGTGCCGGTGTAGGTAAGACAGTTCTTATCCAGGAATTCATCAACAACATCGCAACTGAACATAACGGTTTATCAGTATTCGCCGGTGTTGGTGAACGTTCTCGTGAAGGTAATGATTTATACTATGAAATGAAAGAAAGTGGTGTATTAGATAAGACAACACTAGTGTTTGGTCAGATGAATGAACCACCTGGATCAAGACTTAGAGTTGCATTATCAGCACTTACTATGGCGGAATATTTCCGTGATGAACAGGGACAGGATGTCTTACTATTCATCGATAATATCTTCCGTTTCACTCAGGCTGGTTCAGAAGTATCTGCCCTACTTGGACGTGTTCCATCTCAGGCAGGTTATCAGCCAACTCTTGCAACTGAAATGGGTCAGTTACAGGAACGTATTACTTCAACTAAACAGGGTTCTATTACATCTGTACAGGCTGTATATGTACCTGCCGATGATATGACTGACCCTGCTCCAGCAACTACATTCACACACCTTGATGCAAGAGTTGTACTTGATCGTAGTATTGCAGCATTAGGTATTTACCCTGCAGTAGATCCACTAAACTCTTCTTCTAGAGGTCTTGATCCAAACGTTGTTGGTAAAGAACATTATGAAGTGGCTCATGGAGTAACTCAGATGTTACAGAAATATCAGGAATTACAGGATATCATCGCAATTCTTGGTATGGATGAATTGAGTGAAGAAGATAAACTAATCGTTGCACGTGCAAGAAGAATTAGAAACTTCTTATCACAGCCATTTACTGTTGCTGAACAGTTCACTGGTTTAGATGGTAAGTATGTACATGTAGAAGATACAGTAAAAGGATTTAAAGAAATTCTAGAAGGCAAATATGACGATTTACCAGAGCAGGCTTTCCATAATGTAGGTACTATTGAAGAAGCAGTAAAGAAAGCTGAATCTTTAAGTGAGTAAATTTCATTTACATATCGTCACTCCTAAAGGTACCTACAGGGATGTAGACGTAGATATTCTGAACATTAGAACAACTGATGGTCAGATGGGTATACTTGCTCACCATATGCCATTGGCGAGTGGTGTGGAAATCGCCGAAATGAATTATAGGATTGATAAAGACAAATATGAATTTGCTGTTGGTGGTGGATTTGTTTATGTAGATGGTGATAACACTGTTACACTTATTGTGAATGATATTGAATCACCAGAAGAAATCGACCTACGTAGAGCTGAAGAAGCAAAGGCAAGAGCTGAAGAGAGATTAAAATCTAAGAATCCAGAAGTCGATTTACAGCGTGCTGAAATTGCATTAAAGAAGGCTATTACACGTATTCATGTCAAAAACAATTACTAGGATCCAGGGTTATTCCCTGGATTTTCTTTTGGAGAAGTTATGAAGAGTGATTTTGTGAGAGTGAAAGATTATATACCTGATATATATGTGGAACTACATTATGCAACAGAACGTAATTTTACACATACTAAAGTCTATGATTTTGATGAAGCGTATTTAAGAAAAGGAACTACACTTAAACTAAAGAAGGTTCAGGAAGAATTAAAAGAACTAGGTTATAGTCTTAAAATTTGGGATGCCTATAGACCATTTACTGCACAACAATACTTCTGGGAACTGATTCATGATGATGAGTTTGTTGCTGATCCGACAAATGGTCCAAAGATACATAATTTTGGAAATGTTTTAGATGTGACTCTTGTAAAGAGTGATGGAAGTGAAATTGAGATGCCTACAGAGTTTGATGATTTTACGAGTCAAGCAAGTAGAGATTATTCATGGTTAACAGGTGATCCTCTTAAACATGTTCTATTACTAGAAGAAACAATGGAAAAGTATGGTTTTATAGGATACGATGGTGAATGGTGGCATTATACAGATGAAGATTCTTATGACTATGTAGAATTTAAGCCAAATGAAAGACACAGCTAATAATGACGCTGTGCCTTTTTAATTAGAGTATAAATGATAAGAGTAAGTAATATCCCAATACAAGCCCCTATAAAATCTATCATGACATCTCTAAAGCTTGCACTACGTCCTCCTACAAAGAACTGATGAAGTTCATCTGAACAGGCATAGAGGAAACTCACTAGTAGAGATATAAAGCATTTAAAGCGTAAGGGACAAGTTTCATAAGTAAACATCAACAACATTGTAAGAATACTTAAAATGAAATATACAAACATATGTGCACATTTACGAATAATGAATTCTAAGAAGCTAAAAGCTTCTGTAGATAATGTATTCACTATATTATGTCCTGTAACAGTCTTAGAAATATGTCCTATAAGATAGATCACTGATTGAGAAGAAGAGGAACTTTTAGGACCTGTTTGATTAGAAAAACAGAATATAACCCCCATCCAGATCACGATTAATAGAGTAAGTAGTATACGTAATTTTTTCTTTTTAGTCATAATGTTTCTCCCCTTTCTTGAGTTTTTAATATACATCAAATAGAAGTAAAAGACAAATGTTCTCCTATAATTAAAAGAGTAGACTGTATTAAATAGGATTTGAACAAATAGTATTAAGCACCAAATTATACTATAATTGTTATGCTAAAGTACAAAAAACACATATTACATTACTTTTACATCGGATATGTGAAATAATTGAAATTATCATCATATAACATATTTCTGATGCATGATGTAATGATCATATCATAAGGAGGATTAATAACAGTGGGATATACAATCAAAGATTTTATAGAATCGAATCAATTTGAAGGATTGAAAATAATAAATCATGCTGGATTAGATAGAGAAATAACAGGTGCACAAATTATTTCAATGATTGATATTGAAAATTTGGCGGGGGGGGTCAGTTATTACTAACCTCTTTAAGAGCTTATGATAATTTTGATAAGAATACAGTGATCTACCATCTAGAAAAATTAAATAAGAAGAAAATTTGTGGATTTGTAGTAAAAAGAAGAGAGGAAACATTAAAGCAGAAAAAATTATTTGAACTTTTTATGTACTTCTGTGAAGAACATAATATACCTGTTTTAGAACTTCCACAGAATATTAGTTATTGGTCCGTGGTGAAATATTTATTATATCAGTCATGTGATATAGTTATTGCGAAGTATATGTATTCTAAAATGGTACATGATCAGATTAATAATTTTTTATTTAATCAACAACAGGATAAACATACAAAAGAAAGATTCTTTAAAAGTTTAGAGACCATTGTAGGAAATCCAATCTCTTTATATGATGAGAATTTCCGTTGTATCCACCCTTTTACAGGACAAAAAGATTTTACTATCATAGATGATAGTGAAAAGTATGTACCCCCTATTATTACTAAGCATGAGTATATACGTCAAAAGAGAGAGTATGTAGAATATATTCAAAAGATTAATATTCTTGAGTATTATCATTATTATCTAGTGATTACAGAAGAGAATGAACCATTGAGTGAATTAGACTTTATCACATTGGATAATACAATTACAGTTTTATTTTATCTTTTAACCCAAGATGTCACAAAGAGGAAACTGGAAATCAAATACTATCGAGATTTAAGTTATAGACTAATGAACGGTTCAATGTCTAATGCAGAAGAAGATGATGTTGCAAACTTACTTAATCTAAGTGTTAAAGATGAATATAGGGTTGTTACCTTCTATTTAAAACCTGAGGATAGAAAAGAGAACTTCAGTATTACTCAGAAGAATGAGAGTAAGTATGTGGCAGAGGCATTGTATAGCTATTTTTCTAAAGAAAATGTTTATTATAGTGGGAATCTTGTCTTATACCTTTATAACGAAAAAGATTGGGAAGTAAAAAAAGACTTTAGAAATACACTAAAAAAGATTCACAAGGATATACAAGACTCTTTAACTAAAAGAAATAAGAAGTTTGAACTTCTTATTGGGGTTGGAAAAAGTGTGAAGGGATATCATGGATTAAAAGATTCTTTCAAAGATTCTAAAGTAGCGTTAGAGTATATTGATTTAATTAGAGAAGTTATGGGTGATAGAAGTAAAGCTATTGTGGATTGTGCTAAATTAGGTTTCTTCCAGATATTTATAAATATTAATGATAAGGAAGAATTGAGACAATATATACCTGATTCAGTCAATAAGCTAAATGAACAGGATAAAAAGAAAAATAGTGAGTTGATCAGTACTTTGGAATGTTATTTGAATAATAAACAGAGTATTAGAAAAACTTCAGAGTTGATGAATATTCATACTAGAACTGTTTCCTATCGTCTATCTAAGATTGTAGATCTCACAGATATAGATTTTGATAATATTCCGGAAATACTTGCAGTAAGAAATGGAATTATAATACTTAAAATATTAGAACTGTTGTAATTAATGATGAGTCACGTATGTGGCTCATTATTAATTTTGTAATATTATTTGGTACACTTTGAACAAAAAACTGTTAAAAACTTTTCTCTTTTTGCACATTATATTAACAGTTTTATAAGTCTATAATGAAAAAAAGATGTAAAAAAAGTGTGTATATATAGAAAATATCAACAATATGGGGCCTTTTAGAACAATTGCGACATGTTTTCTGAATAGTAACTCAGAATATTATAGGAAGGGAAAAGGTCTTGTATGAATAAAATAAAAACACTACTCAATAAATGGATACTACTCATACTATGTATTGCGCTTGTTTGTACGCAGGTAAATGCAGCAGGTATAGTCAACTTTAATCAAACTGATAATATACCTCAAGAGACAGTTTATGATAATAATACAAATACAACTGAAACAACTGAGAATATAGAAACATATTACCAAAACGATAAGATTTGCATTTATAACTACAATCAGCTAAAACAGATTGGTTCTGATGCTTATGTTTATACAGGTGATAAGGATGGATCAATTGGTTCTGGAGAAGTAGTAAAGAATGAAGGAACTGAATTGAGATATACATCAGATGCTCAATATGTATTAATGAGTGATATTGAGATGAGTACTGATTACATCTGGACACTTCCAAATAACTTTACTGGTAGCATTACAGGTACAACTAGAGAAAGTACATCACTTTATAATAAAGAAACAGATACAATTACTATTTATAACCCCTATCAGTTAATGGTTCTTGCACAGGATAATTCAGAAACAGAACCAGTAATGTCATTGGATTATGATGCACCTCAGTTTGGTATGGGACAGATGGTATATCCTAATGGAGAGAACCAGCCCTACTTAACTTACAGCAAAACACATAAGTATGTATTATCTCAAAGTTTTGATTCTAGTAAGCCAGAATTAGCTGAGAATCAATTAAGAGAAAATGTAAGTACAGAAAATGCGGAAGGCCGTGACTTTAAGGGTCAGGTTGTTAAGACTATTGGGGATAAGACTTATATCCTGATTGGCAATGAAACACAGCTTAGAAAGATAGGAACTGATACACAGGTATATGGCGCAGTTTATCAGGCTTATTTAGATGTTGTAACATGGAAAGTTGATAAGGATAGAAACGGCAAACCGATTATGCTTTATGGTGGAGATGCCGATTTAAAGAAAAATCAAAATGGTGAAGCTAATTATACTTTTGGAGAAATAAAAAATACAGATAATAGTTTAAGCAGTGAATCTAATATATATGCAAGAGGAAGATGTGGTGTTGATCAGGCAACAGGTGAAATTGATCCTGATCTCAAAATTGATGATGCTACAAATCAGAAGTATAGCGCTAATGCAAATTATATTATCTTCCGTGATATAGATTTAAGTAGTTCAAATTGGAAACCTCTTAACTTTCAAGGCACAATGGTTGGTGCTAAGAGCACTGAAAATAAGATTTGGGATGCAGGTGCAAAGATAGAGAAACCAGTTATTTCTAATGTGAAGGTTCTTCAGGAAGGTAAACTAGATGTTGGAGTACAGATGGGTGTTGGGTTCTTCTCTACACTATCTGATGAAGCGAGCGCTGATGATGTTGGACTTAGTAAAGGAACTGTACTTGTATCTAATTTAGATTTTAAAAATATTGATGTTAATAATCAAAGTACAGAAACAAAATATGATCAAACTTTAGTCAATGGATTAGTTTCTGGTTTAGGTTCACTTCTAGGAGGAGTTGTAGATCTTCTCACTTGGCTATTGACTTTTGGTAGTGTGGATGCAGGATTACGAAAAACACTAACTGATGTGTTAAATGCTCGTAAAAAAGATCCAACTGCCCTTGCAACAGGTTCTTTAGCTGGACGTGTTGTTGGAAATGTTGAAATTTCTGGATGTGAAATGAAGGGTAATGTATCAGTTAAAAGCCCAAATAACTATACTGGAGGATTCGTAGGATACACTACAGGAAAAACAGAATACGAAGGGTTATCTAATGCATTAGGAGGAATAACAAAACTCCTTGCTGGTTTATTGAACTTAATTCCAGGATTAGGTTTGGGTGATTTAATCACGATTCTTCTTGGAAATGCTATTCCAGTAAGTAAATTGATTCCTACTGGTTATATTAATGCGAAAATCAAGAATTGTTCTATTAATGGTTTAAGTATTTCTACTTCAAGTGAAAAAGATTATGCAGGTGGGTTTATTGGACAACAAAAAGGCACAATTATAGAAAACTGTTCTATTACTAATAGTAACTATACAATTAGTGGAAAAAGATATACGGGTGGTTTTGTAGGTTTAGCACGTGATGATGTCATTGAAGGTACTCTTTCTGGTGCGTTGGATATTCAGACAAAGCTTCCAAAAATGAATCCAGAAAGTTTACTCTTAAACTGTTCAATAAACAATAACGGACTCACAGTCTTAAGTGAAACTTATGCAGGAGGTTTTGCAGGTGCTCTCGCAAATACGTCTGCAGTCAACTGTACTGTTAATTCTACAAACAAATTTGAAGTAAAAGCGATTAGTCATTATGCCGGAGGCTTTGCAGGTATTGCATCTCTGGGATGGGCTACAGATTTAGGAAAATCTGATACAAAGGATAATTTGCTTGGTGATGTTGTAGGTCTATTAGAACAATTGTTAAGTAGTAATAAGGATGTTTCTTCCCTACTCTCTTTAGTTGGTGTCAATCCATCATATATTTTAGGTGCTACTGTTAGTGGTCCACTTAAGTTAAGTGGTGCTGATTATGTGGGTGGTATCACTGGTAGAGGTAATGGTGCTTACATTGCATCATCGAGTGCAGATTATTTAAATAAAGTCTCTTATTGGAGAAATAAAGTATATGATACAGCAACTGTTCAAGTGAAAGATGTAGAACTATCCGGTGTTCAAAGTATTACAGGTAAAAACTTTGTAGGTGGCATTGCAGGTTCTTTAGGAACCGCTAAAGTAGCCGGATTATTAAATGATACTCTTGGACTGGCTTCATATCTTGGATTTACTGTAGATAAAGTAACAGTTACAGGACCTACTACTGGTTTATCTATTACAGGTGAACAGCGTATTGGTGGTGGCTTTGGTGATGCAATTGGTGGTTCAGTTAATACAGTCACAATAAAGAATTTAAAGTCTGTAATAGGCAATAACCGTGTAGGGGGAATGATTGGTTTAGCAGGTCCAGGAGATCTTGCAGATACAGGAGGTTTAACAGTTAACCTTCTTGGATTAAATCACGTTTTACAGGTAAAGAACCTATTAAAGGTAGCTTCTGGTGTACGTGTAACAATCAATGATTCTCATGTTATTGGAGTAGAAATTGGTTTAACAGTCAAAGCAACAGGTACTAATAGTGATGGTGGTGTTGTTGATTATGTCGCAGGTGGATTTGTAGGAAAAAGTCATAGTTGTGAAATCAATCATTCAGATGTAAAGAACCTTAAAGAAGTATCCGCAAATGATACAGATGGTTATGCAGGTGGATTTATTGGAACATCACAAACAGGTGGACTAGCTGATGTTGCATCTGAAGAAGATCTTAAAGGCTGGATCAGTAAAGATACAAGTGTTTTAGATATCAATGGTTTATTAACTGCTGTTAAGTATCTCATCCCTTCTTACACAGTATGTACAGTTACTTATGTAAATGGTGGTGGTGTTTCTGCAGATACGGCTGGGGGCTTCGTAGGAAACTTCCAGAGTGGTACTCTTAATAACCAAGATGCAGGACAAGGAAACTACTATTCTGTATATAACTTAGATCATGTCAATGGACAGTCTTATGCAGGTGGCTTTGGAGGTAATGTTTACTCTGGTGCCCTTGCTGATGCTGGTAAAGGTATTAGTATCCTTGGTGGTCTTAAGGGACTAAATGTTAATGTGGGTGAATTACTCAATCTTATTAACGCCTATATCCCATATGTGCAATATGCTGGTGTGAAGTCAGATCAAGGATTTACAGTCATCGCAAACAAATTAAAATCAGATGATACTCATGCAGGAAGCGCAGGAGGATTCATTGGTTATGGTAGTGGTGTTCAAGTAAGTTATTGTGATGTGACACATTTAAAGCATACAGAGGTAACACCTCCAAAAGATTTAGAATCTACAGAAGCACCTACATACTTTAATGATGAAAGCCACTATGCAGTCACTGGTGCAAGATATGCTGGTGGATATATTGGTTATATGGATATTGGTTCTGCAGCTTCTGTAGGTAAAGGACTAAGTGTTCTAGGTACATCTATAGGAATTAATAATGTATTAGATGCATTAAATGTAGTGGTATCTACTATTGAACATTCTCATGTTACTGGAAATGTTGGTGGATTTGCGGTTAAAGCATCTTATAAGAATACAGCTTCTGATGCATCAGAGAATGATGTACTTGGAGATGCAGGTGGATTTGCAGGAAAGATTTCTGGTGGACATATTCAGGATTCTAATGCGAATAACTTCTCTTATATTATTGGTCAGTTAACAGCTGGTGGTTATGTGGGAGACTTACAGCCAGGTAATATTGCGAATGTACTAGGCGATACAAGTATTTTAGATGGATTAGTAAAAGCAGAGGATATACTTGCTTCTGTTGCAGAAGATTTTGTACCTACTATTAGAAATAGTTCTACTACATGTGTTCCTTGTGGTGGTGCAGTACGTGCACAGGCATCTTCTACAACACAGGTACAAAGAGGTATGGCTGGTGGTTATGTAGGACATAACGAAGGTGGTCATATCTGGGGTAATAATTCAAAGAAATGGAAAGGTAAAGACTATACTGGACCAACAAGTATTTGTAAAGCAGTAAGAATACGTTCTGTTTATGGTGAAGAGATTGCTGGTGGATTTACTGGTTTAATGGAATCTGCAGATACTGCAAGTACTGGTAACTTATCTCTATTATGGGGATTAGTAAAGGTAGATAACATACTAGGTGCTTTAAGTGTTGTTTATCCTACAGAAGAGAATACTGCTGTATATGGACCACTTGCTTTAATGGATTATGAAACATGGAATAAATGGGTTGAATTTGTTGGTAAGTATGGTGGTTACGGAAGTGATCTTGTAGAACATGGTAAGGTAAATAACGAAGCAGAGTTAGATGTGATTATTCATAAATATGCTTATGGATATAATGTTGTAGCAGGCAGAGGGAATTATCGAGATGAGATTAAACTAGCCAATGGTGGTGCTGCAGGAGGCTATGTTGGCTCTATGCAGACAGGTACTATCACAAATGGTCAGGCATATCAGACAAAACGTGTCACTGGTATGAGAACTGCAGGTGGTTTTGCAGGAGAAATGATCAATGGTGGTGCTGCAGATCTTGGTGGTGTCAATATTCTTGGTCTTGATCTTCAGTTAGGACGAATGATTGACGTACTGAATGTATTTGTCCCAGTAATTAAGCAATCTTCAGTAGAAGGCTATCAGAGTGGATTGATGGTTGAATCTACAGGAACTAATGACAAGGATAACTGCGGTTATGCTGGTGGTTATGTAGGTAAACTCATTGGTGGACAGATATGGGGAGAGAATACCGCACATTGTCAGGTAAAGAAACTTAGACGAATAGATGGTAGAAGCTACGTAGGTGGTTTTGTAGGAAGTTCTAGACCTGGTTCTGTAGCAACACTTAACCCTACTGCCGGTGAAGGATTATTAAGCAAACTTCTTAATAAACTACTTAGTACCCCTTCAGATCTCATTAAAGTACTTAATGCGACAGTCGCAACAATCAATTATGCAGACGTTGAATCCTGGGATGATTGGGGATTTATCGTAAATGGTGCTTATACAACAGGAAACAAGAATACCTCTTATGCGAAAACTGCAGGTGGTTTTGCAGGAATGTTGGAAGGAACAGTTCTTGGTAAAAAGGATACTTCTGAAGCTGGTATTAATGTAAAGAATATCCGTTCTGTTATTGCAGGTGAATATGCTGGTGGATGTTTTGGTGTAGCAGATGTGGCAGGAGTTGCAAATATCAGTGCAGGAGATGAAACATCGCTATTAGATAAGTTATTAAAATTAGGAAGAACAGATGTATTAGACGCTTTTAGAAGTTATGTATATTACGGAAATGTAAGTGGAAGTGAGGATGCAGGACTAAGTGTCAATGCGAATGTTGCAGTAAAATCTGGACAGAACAATCAAGTCACATACAGTGGAACAGCCGGTGGTTTTGGTGGTTCCCTTCTAAATGGTTCTGTAAAGAATAGTACAGTTACACAATTAAGCAATGTAAGAGGCTTAAATAGTGTAGGTGGATTCATTGGTTACTCTGGTAAGAGTGGTGTTGTGAAAGCTGATAAGATTGATGTCCTAGGAGATAATACAGGACAGCTTCTTGGTGGTGCCTTAGGTGTCATGGATATATTTGGTTCTCATATTGATAATTGTAGTGTAAGTGGTACAAGTGATGGCTATACAGTACAGAGTCAGAATGGAGACGAACAGATTGCTGGTGGATTTATTGGTTATGCAAACCTTGCAAGGATGTCTAAGTGTACAGCAGGAAGTGTTGATGAACTAAATAAGGGATTGAAACAGGTTGCATCTGGTGGAACAGCAGGAGGATTTGCAGGAAGAACAAGCTTTGCATATCTTGCAGATCTAAAACTAGATTCTGGACCAGTCAATGTCATATTTAAGCTTGTGAATGAACTTATAAAAGCACTCTATCTAGATAAAGTGCAGGATTCAGATTTTCTAAAGATTAATCTAGGAATTATAAAAGTAGAAGCGTTATATAAAGGAAAACTTCTTCATGTCAATCTTCTAGGTTTAGATATATCTGTAGGTCTTTCTAAGAAATCAACAGATAACAGCCAACAGACAGATCTTGCGATTATTACTATTGGTGATTCATCTATAAAACTCCCATGTAATGAGAATGGTTTATTAAATGATAATGATGCAAAATCTAATATCAGTGTCAGTCTTATTAAAGCAAACCGTACAAAGATTACTGATAGTAAAGTGTATGGTGTGAGCTATGGATATGATGTTTATGCAGGTGGTGCAACTAACAACAATGATGGTACCTCTAATGATGGACGCAGTGGTGGTTTTGTAGGATTTAATGACGAAGGTTTATTAAAGAATAACAATATGTACTACTGTGACGTAGTCAGAGGAACTAGTAATCTTGTAGGACCTTTTAGTGGTAAGAGTGAATTAGATTCAGTTTACTCTTCTAATACAGTAGATAAGGTTGAAGGTGAAGGTAATAACTACCGTATTTATAGAAAATTAGATAAATCTCTTAAAGAAATCAAAAACAATAACCAGATATTGAATAGTGATTATGAAAAGAAAGATGGATGGGATATTTATACAATCCAACATATGATTAAAGTGAAATCTTTTGATAATTTGAAGAATGCGGTCCTATCAAATGGTAGTGAGAAAGCCGATTTAAAGGCATATGAATCACCTGCCAAAGCAGTATTAATGGCTGATACAAAGACAACTCTTAATACTGGTGAAAGTGATACACCAGAACCATCTGAGTCACAGGATCCATGTGATGAGTTGGTTAAACTCACTATAAATAAAGTCTGGAAGGATTTCAATAACTTTGATAATAAACGACCATACAGTATTACGGTAACAATTTCTCGTACTTGGAAGGACGATAACAGAGTAGAACATAAAGAAGTTGTTCCAAAATATGAGAATTACACAATAACAGGTTCTATCAACAAATCAACATGGCAAGAAGTGATTAAAGATCTTCCTGCTTATTTCAAAGAAAGTGATGGAGCTGTTCGTTATTATAAATATTCCGTAACAGAAACGGAAATTGATGGTTATTCGACAACAATAAATACATCAAACGATGGATTTACGTTTATGATAACCAACAAGCATTTCCCATGTCTTCCAGGTACTGGAGGATTTGGAAACTACTTATATTACACGATAGCAATTCTGCTTTTCCTTGTTTATTTCGTTATGAGATACAGAAAGAATAAGGAAAACAAAGCAGAAAAACTATAAAGAGAAATGAAAAAAGGAGAAAAAGTTATGAAAAGTATTAAACGCATTATCGCATTGTTACTAACTGCGGTTATGACAATGACTATGTCCGTAACAGCATTTGCAGCAGATGGAAATAATCTTACTGTGAGTGTACAGGGAAATCAGGACTTAAATGGACAGACAATTAGTCTGTACAAATTATTTGATCTTAGCACATCACAGTCTGGAGAAACAAAAAACTATGCTTATACAGTAAATACAGCTACTGGTTATAAGGATGCAATTAAGTCAGCTCTTGGAACTTCATTTATAGGAACAACAGATGTTCAGTACGCAGAAGCTGTAAAAAAACTTGGAGCAGACAATTCAGAAGGAGTTCAGAAGTTTGCAAATGACTTTACTGAATATGCATTAAAGAATGGTACAACAGTACAAGCAACAACATCTGAAAAAATCACAGGTAAAAACACAACATCTCATAAATTTAATGGATTAGCTAAAGGTTATTACTTAGTATATGTAACAGGTGGAAAGAAGATTCAGTCTTCATTAGTTACAGTAGATGGAACAACTGAAGTAAAGTTAAAAACAGAAGCTCCAAATATTGAAAAGAAAGCTGATAAAGAAACTGTAAGTATTGGTCAGGTTGTTACATATACAGTTACTGGTTCAGTACCAGATACAACTGGATATGATCAGTATGTATATACTATCCACGATGAATTATCAAACGGTCTTGATTTCGTAAATGATGCAAACGGAACAGCTGTCAACGGTAATGCAGTAAAAGTAACAGTTGCATTCAAAAATGCTACTGATGCAAGCGCAGCACCTACAACAGCTAAATTAGATGTAGAAAACAACAGAAAAATGTCTCTTGACTTATCTGAATGGGTAAGAGCTAACCAGACAAACAAAGGTAAAGAATTCACTGTAACTTATTATGCTAAAGTGAATAAAGATGCCGTTGTAACAGAAAAGAACAGTGCCACATTAGAATATGGTAACAATCCAGGTGATACAACAACTACTACACCAAGTGAAGCAAAAACACCTACATACCATCTTGATATCAATAAGATTAAAAAAGGATCTGATGAGAAGCTAGCAGGTGCAAAATTCAGATTATATTCAAGAGAAGTTGATGCAAATGCAAATGATGAGTCAAAAGCGATTAAAGTATCTCCTGTAGTTGCAGGCGTTGCTGGTAACTATGTAGTAGACCCAACATCTGATAACACAGTATTTGAATCAGTTGCTTCAATTGAAGGTCAAGGTTACAACCTTCATGTTAATGGTCTTGCTGCAGGAACTTACTATTTAGTAGAAACAGAAGCTCCATCAGGATACAACAAGTTAATTGCTCCAATCAAAGTCGTAATCACTAAAGACGGTGATGATTGGACAATTTCTAAAGGTGATACTAAAGAAGATGATAAAATCATCGATGTAGAAAACAGTACTGGTTCTCTCCTTCCATCAACAGGTGGTATGGGTACTATCGCATTTACTGTTGTTGCAGCCCTTCTTGTATTAGGTGTTGCAGTAAGCTTTATCCGTGATAGAAAAAGAGAAAACTAAGAAATAGTTTTTAATGGAATGAGCGGTTATCTTTCTTAAAAGATAACCGCAATTCCAATTATTTATATATTAATAGGGAGAATGAAATGAAGTGTATGAAGATTAAGATTACTAAAAATGATATTATTCGTTTATTTGTACTTTTGATTGCATTCTCCGTATTGTTATATCCTAGCTTTAGTAGTTATCTGAATGAAAAGAATGGTTCTAAGGCTATCTCTTATTATGATAAAGAGAGTGTAGAACTCTCTAAAGCAGATAAGATAAGAATGTTGGAAGAAGCACGTGCTTATAATAGAGAGATGTTAGGAAATATAGATCTTATAGATCCATTTTCACAGGAAGATACAAAGTTAGATGCACGTTATGAGAGTTTATTAAATGTAGATGGTTCTGGAATGATGGGATATATACGTATTCCTAAGATTCATATAGAACTACCTATTTATCATGGTACAAGTGAAACAGTCTTACAGGCAGGTGTAGGACATTTCTGGGGTACTTCTTTGCCTGTTGGTGGAGAAAGTACACATACTGTATTAACGGGTCATAGAGGGTTACCTACTAAGACTCTATTTACGAATATGGATAAGCTAAAAGAAGGAGATATATTCTATATCAAGGTCTTAGATGAAACATTGGCTTATGAGATAGATCAAATACAAACAGTATTACCAGAAGATACAAAAGGCTTGTCTATAGAACCTGGTAAAGATTATGCTACATTAGTGACATGTACACCTTATGCGATTAATACACATAGATTATTAGTAAGAGGACATCGTATACCATATCAAGAAGCTACAAAGAAAGTGCCTGATACAAATATTAAACCAGAATTATCATTTACGTCTAAGGTATTAATTACGGCAGTAATTGTGATTTTGATAGGTTTAATTATCGCAATTATTTACTGTATAAGGGATAAGAAAAGGAGGAACTAACATGAAGGTAAGAAATATTATTGTGTTTATGATTGTTTTTCTCATGAGTACGTTCATGAATGTTTCAACTATTCATGCAGAGAGTGGTTCTAGAAAAGGAAGTATACATATTGTATATAAGGGTAGAAATGAATTGAATCAGGAAGTGAATCTTTCAGATGCTAAGTTTTCAATCTATCAGGTTCAATATATGAGTACTGATACATTGACATGGAAGGATAACTTTAAAGATTCACATATATCATTAGAAGATACCAGTGCAGAGGCAAGAGAAAAACAAGCCAAACAATTATATAAATATGCACAACAGAAAGATATATCTTGTTCACTACAAGAAACTAATACATTAGGTCGTACAACATTTAGTAATTTAACGCAAGGTATTTATTTGATTGCACAAGAGGGATATGTGGAAAGTGGTAAAAGTCAGTTTGAGTCTGCCCCTTTTCTAGTAAGTATTCCCTCTCTTGTAGATGGAAGTGTAGAATATAGTGTAAAGATTGAACCTAAAGCTGAATGGGTAAAACCTGAACAGACTACACCTTCTAAACTCAATAAATCACATATAAAAACAGGTGATGATACAAATATATCTGTATGGGTTATAGCTGCGATAGAAAGTTTATGTATTATGATATTACTGTATAAGAATAAGGCTGATTCTCTATGAATCAGTTTTTTATTTACAAACTCATTTTTATTGTAAATATCATGATTATTTGAGCATTAAAACATAGAATAATGTTTGCTAATCTTTAATTTAGATGTTATATTATTAAATGCATGGAAGCGCATTTATTTTGTACTTATTGATTTTGTTATTTTTACATCAGAATAAATTATGTGAAATTATTGATGCAAATTGATGATTCATAATGCACATGTTAAAATGATTTAATGCGAAGGAGGACACATTGATGAAAAAAATGTTTAAGAGGTTATGTGTCACATTTTTATCTTTCTTGATGGTTGTAAGTAGTACTACTCTTCCAGCATTTGGTGAAGATATTAACTATAATGAAAAGAATGATATAGCAAACAGCTTTAGATATTCAAATGGGCAAGTGAAGGAAAGAGGTCGTGTAAATTATGCTGCACGTGCTTCTGTGAATTCAGGATGGCCTGATGATCCAAAAGCAATTTGTAAGGGAATTGATGTAAGCTATCATAATGGCACTATTGACTGGAAGAAAGTCAAACAGTCAGAAGTAGAATATGCGATTATCAGATGTGGTTATGGTATAGATGATAAGAGTCAGGATGATAAGAAATGGGAAGAAAATGTAAAGGGATGTACAGACAACAATATTCCTTATGGTGTTTACCTATATTCTTATGCTGATACTGTAGAGAAAGCATCTAGTGAAGCAGATCATGCGATTCGCTTATTAGAAGGTAAGAAGTTCAAGTATCCTGTTTATTATGATTTAGAAGAAGATGCAATACGTAAGAAATTAAGTAAAACTGAAATTGCGAATATTGCGAAGACATTCTGTAATAAGTTATCTGCAAAGGGATATACTGTTGGTATTTATGCGAACAAAGATTGGTTTACTAATTATTTAACTGATAGTTGTTTTAATAACTGGACTAAGTGGGTTGCACAATATAATACAGTTTGTAATTATCAGGGTAAATACGATATGTGGCAGTGCTCATGTACTGGAAAAATATCTGGTATCTCAACTAATGTAGATTTAAATTACTCTTATAGTCCATTTGAAAATTCATATGGTGGTAATACAAACAATGGTGGAACTAATACTAAGTATTCTGATGGATTAAATGAAATTCAAGGAGAATTATACTACTTTAAGAATAATCGTATTGATACATCATATAGTGGACTCGCTACTTATAAGGGAGATACATATCTTGTTACAAAAGGCAAAGTAGATAAGTCTCAATCAGGACTAGTACAATGCGGTTCTAATTGGTACATGTTAACTAACGGTAAGCTTAATAAGGACTTTACTGATTTATATTACTACAATAATAACTGGTACTATATTGTGAATGGAGTATTAGATTGGACATTTAATGGTGTCGTATCCTACAACAATAATCTTTATTATGTAGAAGGTAGTACTATTTCATGGACATATAATAATGTTGCTGAATATAAAGGTATAAAGTATTATTTCTATAAGAGCCAGGTAGATTATGGATTCAATGATTTATTCTATACTGGAGATACTTGGTATTACATTAAAGATGGTAAAGTAGATACAAGTTATAATGACCTCTATTACTACAATAACATTTGGTATTATATTGAAAATGGAACAATTACTTGGACATATACAAATCTAGTTAAATACAATGGTGCTATGTATTACGTAGACCGTAGTATGGTGAGATGGGATTATAAGGGTCTTGTAGAAAAAGATGGTACACTTTATTATGTTTCAAATAGTATGGTTGATTATCAATACAAGGGTCTTTATGAATATAATAGTAAATATTACTATGTAGAAAATGGTCAGGTTAATAAGAACTACAATGGTACTTGTAAGTATAATAGTAAGAATTATTATGTTACAAATGGTGTTGTAGATCCACAATATACAGGTGTTGTAGAAAGCGGAAAAGATCTTCTCTATGTTAAAAAAGGTGTTATAGATGAAAGCTATACACAATTAACTTATTATAAGAATACTTGGTATTATTTTGAAAAAGGTTCAGTTAACTGGGATTATAGTAACCCAATCTACTACAATGATACCTGGTATTATGTAGATCATGGGTATATCAATTGGAAGTTTACAGACTTAGTTCTTTATAATGGTACTTGGTATTATGTAGTTAATGGTATTATTGATTTTAATTATACTGGTTTAGTTTATCATGCTGGTGGATGGTTCTATGTTTCTAAAGGAAAGGTAGACTGGAACTATTCAGGTCTCATCTACTACAACAATCAATGGTATTATATTGATCATGGTTATATTAACTGGAATTACAGTAATCCAATCTACTACAATAATGCCTGGTTCTATATTGATCATGGATATATTAATTGGAATTTTACAGACTTAGTTCTTTATAATGGTACTTGGTATTATGTAGTCAATGGTATTATTGATTTTAAGTATACAGGTTTAGTTTATCATGCTGGTGAGTGGTACTATGTTTCTAAAGGAAAGGTAGACTGGAATCATTCAGGGCTTATTTACTACAATAAAGAATGGTTCTATATTGATCATGGACATATTAACTGGGATTACTGCAATCTCACTTACTATAATAAAACATGGTATTATGTGAATCATGGTAAAATCTATTGGGATTATTCAAACTTAGTTCTTTATAATGGTACATGGTATTATGTGAAGAATGGTCAGATTGATTGGAACTTTACAGATTTAGTTCTTTATGAAGGTACATGGTACTATGTAAAGAAAGCGACTATTGATTATTCTTATAAAGGTCTTGTTTATCATTGTGGTGGATATTACTACGTAGAGAATGGTAAAATCAACTGGGAATATAATGGTTATGCCCAGGTGAATAATAAAGGACCTCAATATAAAGTGGTTAATGGACAGCGTGTTTAAGAAGAGTGTTTATCGCTCTTCTTTTTTCTATGATACAATTATGATGCAATCATGTTCTATGATGAAGCTGGGTGATATATATGAATAAGATATTAGTAGTAGAAGATGAAGAACCAATATTGAATCTAGTCAGAATAAGTTTAAAAGAAGCAGGCTATGACTGTATAGGGACAACGACAGGTAAAGAGGCTATTGATTTAGTGGATCATGATCATTTTGATCTCGCCATATTAGATATCATGTTACCTGAAATGAATGGCTATGAGATACTAGAATACCTCAAACCATTAGGTATACCTGTTATCTTCTTAACAGCTAAATCTGCCGTTAAAGATCGTGTTAAAGGACTTCATTTAGGGGCTGAAGATTATATTATTAAAACTTTTGAAATCATAGAATTAATCGCAAGGGTAGAAACAGTACTCAGACGTTATAATAAGATATCACGCTATTTATCTGTATACGATATTGTAGTAGATACATCATCTAGAGTCGTAAAAAAGAATAATGAGATTATCAATCTCACTATGAAGGAATATGATTTGTTAGTACTATTTATCAGAAATAAGAATATCGCATTATTTAGAGATTCAATCTATGAGAATATATGGCATGAAAGTTATTTAGGTGATAGTCGTACTGTTGATTTACATGTACAGAGAATGAGAAAAAAATTAGGGTTAGAAGATAAGATTGTACCATTATATAAGATAGGCTATAGATTAGAGGTAGAAGAATGAAGTTCTTCTGGAAACTCTATTTTTCTCTTATGATCTTATTATGTTCATGTTTTAGTATTGGGAGTTATATTCTTATTCAGGGAAGTTTTGATAATTCCTTGAAAAGAGAAATGAATACAGCTTACCAGGAAAATAGTATTATTCTTTCTACATTGAAGAATTATACGAATTGGTATGAAGAAGATATTGAAGATATATCACGTATACAGGAACTACTTGCGACAGTGACAGTACAATCTTTTGATCGTAATATTATGTTTTGTTTAAGAGATACAAAGGGAGATGTAGTCTTTCAAAATGATCATTTTAATCATTCATCAACACTAATAAAGAACTTAAAGAATAACCAGAAGAAGTCTATTTTAAAGAAGTCTTCTTCTAAGTATTATGTCTATACGATTGAACCTGTGAGTATTGGAAGTAATCAATTCTATATAGAGAATAAGTATGATGTGACATCATTATTTCAAATGCGTAATAGTCAGATACAGACGTATTTGAAGAGTACAGCTGTATTGTTATGCTTAGGTATAGTACTTGTATATGTTATTTCTTCATGGCTTATGAAGCCTATTAAACGCTTGTCAGAGGGTTTAAAGGAAGTGACACAGGATAATGTCTATAGCCAGTTAGAAGTGACTGGTGATGATGAAATAGCGGATGTGATGATTGATTTCAATGGTATGTCTATTCATCTCTCACAGACATTAGATGAACTGAATGAAACAATAGAGAAACAGAAAATATTCATAGGAGATTTCTCCCATGAATTAAAAACACCATTAACTTCTATTATAGGTTATGGTGATTTGATACGTTCTAAGAAGTTATCAGAAGAAGAGTTAATACTCTATTCTAACGCTATTGTAGAAGAAGGAAAAAGACTAGAAAATATATCTATGAAACTGATGAATCTGACGGTATTAAAACAGAATGCATGTACTATGTCTCCTATTCCTGCTACTCTTTTCTTTGATCGAATACAACAAGGTATACAACTCCTATTAGATCAACATCATATTACTCTTACTATGGATATAACCCCTTCTACTATTTATATAGATTCAGACTTAATGAAAACAGTATTCTATAACCTCATTGATAATTCAAGAAAAGCGATTGTAAGTAATGGACATATAGAAATAAAAGGATTCATAGAAGATAAGAACTATCATATCACTCTTACTGATAATGGATGTGGTATTCCTAAAGAAGAAATAGATAAACTCACACAGGCATTCTATATAGTAGATAAATCAAGAAGCAGAAAGAATGGTGGTGCAGGTTTAGGTCTATCTATAGTAGATACAATTATTAAAGCACATCATGCAACTATGTATATTAATAGTGTAGTGAATCAAGGTACAACGATAGAGATTATATTAGGAGGCAGTTATGAAGCATCTTAAAATATTTTTGATATTTTTATGCATAGTCTTGATTGTTTCTACTCCTGTTGTCTTATTTAGGCATAATGATTCACAACTAATAGATCATGAGAAAACAGAAATAATCAAAACTAAGAAGGTTAAAAGTACTTTAACAATACAAGAGAAGATCAAGATGATCTATGATGCCACTTCTGATGGTTCTCATATAGTCACAATATTTAAGGAGTGGAATAAAGATACAGAACAGTATGATACTTTAAAGATGAATGTAGGAATAGAATTAAGAAAACTTCAAAAACTTAACATTATTCCTACATTCACACAATACGAATTAACACCCCAAAACATAGAAACATTCATTAATGGTACAAACACGACGAAGTCTATGAGTCTTGTACGATTAAATATTACTTCTCAGGATATTCAAATGGACTGCTGGGTAGATTATGATACAGGTATTATCTTGCAAGGTTCTATTAATATAAAGATTGATATAAGTCTTAAACAAGCATTTATCCAGAATTACTTAAAAGTATCTCAAACAACAGAGAAGTACTATACTCTTTCCTATGAGAAAAATTGTACATTTGTACGTATATCCAATTATAGAAATGATGCAATTATGATAACAAATTGAAGCATAAATGATGAATGAGATTGATATCCTCCTATTAGGAGGATATTTTTATGAGAAGAATCATATATTTAGTAACTATGTTACTTATTGTATCTTGTGTTGATAAGAGTACACATATTGAATCATATCAAACAAAAAAGAAAATACATCCAGGACAATTACTCACATTAGTGAATGATAGAAATGTATTACCTAGTACATGGAAAGTGAATCTAGTTCAACTGCCTAATGGGAAGCATATAGACCAAAGAGTTTATCCCTATTTAATGAGAATGTTGGATGATGCAAAGAAAGATGGATATAGGATAGTGATTGCATCTGCGTATCGTTCTAATGAAAAACAGATATCTTTATATAATACAAAGTGTGAGCTTTATCAGTTACAGGGATATGATAGAAAGATATCTGAAAAGAAAGCATCTCAATGGGTATCTAAACCAGGTACAAGTGAACATCAATTAGGTTTATCTGTGGATCTTGTCTCTTATGAGTATCAACTACTTGATAAGAAACAAGAGGAGACAAAGGAACAGAAGTGGTTGATGAATCATTGTGCTGAGTATGGATTTATATTACGTTATCCTGTGACTAAGAAAAATTATACACATGTGAACTATGAACCATGGCATTATCGTTATGTAGGTAAAGAACATGCAGTAGAGATGATGAGTAAAGGGATATGTTTAGAGGAGTATCTAAACGTTAAATACAATAAAAATACTATCTAATACAAATATTTGATTAAAGGTATCTTTAAGAGTAAAATAATGATTAGGATGAGAAATCCTACTATTTTGGGAGAAAGGAGGCGACATTTCATGAAGAAACTAAGTAAGTTATTATTAGGCTTAATTTTATCTTTTATGGTTATTCAGGTACCTCTTGCTTTGAGTAATGCTGTATATGCAGTAGATGATACAACTACAGAAGATGTTGTTACACCAAAGTCAGGACTTGTCTATGAAGATAACCAGTTTGTCTATTATTCAAATGGAGAAGTAGATAAAGACTTTAAAGGGTTAGCTGAATACGAAGGTGAAAAGTATTATGTACAGAATGGGACTGTTGATACAACATTGACTGATGTAGTCTACATTGATGGCACTTGGTATTACATTGATCAAGGTCGCTTAAATGAAGAAACAAGAGATGTTATTTTCCACTGTGGTGGATGGTACTTTGTAGAAAATGGTACAATTGACTGGACTTATACAGGAGTTGTAGAACACTGTGGTGGCTACTTCTATGTAGATCATGGGCAGATTAACTGGAATTATACAGGTGGTTGTGAAACAGATGGTGTTTTATACTACATGCATAAAGGATCTCTTGATACAAGTAAGAGTGAGTTAACATACATCAATGGCACATGGTACTTGCTTGAAAAAGGTGTAGTTAATTATGATTATACTGGTTTAGCTATACATGATGGTAGATGGTACTATGTTGAAAATGGTGTTCTTAACTGGAACTATACAGGATTAACTAAGTATTATAGTACTTGGTATTATGTAGTAAATGGTTATTTGGATTGGAATTTTAATGATTTAATCCTAAAGGATGGTACATGGTATTGTATTAGAAATGGTGTATTAGATTATAACTATACTGGTTTAGCTTTCCATTGTGGTGGATGGTATTATGTAGATCATGGTAAACTTGATTGGAACTATACAGGATTAACTAAGTATTATGATGATTGGTATATGGTTACTAATGGTCAAGTAGATTGGAGTTTTAATGATCTTACAGAATACTATGGTACTTGGTACTATGTTGAAAATGGCAAGTTAAATTGGAATTTTAATGATTTAGTTTATTATTATGGTACATGGTATTGTGTCAGAAATGGTGTATTAGACTGGAATTATACTGGTTTAGCTTCTCACTGTGGTGGATGGTATTATGTAGATCATGGTAAGATTAATTGGGGCTATACAGGATTAACTAAGTATTATAATGATTGGTATATGGTTACTAATGGTCAAGTAGATTGGAGTTTTAGTAATCTTACAGAATACTATGGCACTTGGTATTATGTTGAAAATGGTAAATTAAATTGGAATTATACCGATTTAGTTTATTATTATGGTACATGGTATTGTGTCAGAAGTGGTGTGTTAGACTGGAACTATACTGGTTTAGCTTATCATGCAGGTGGATGGTATTACATTAATCATGGTGTATTAGATTGGGGCTATACTGGCTTTGCACAGGTTAATGGTCAAGGTGCATACTATGAAGTAGTCAATGGTGTTATGATTAACGGTCCATTAGAAAAGATGCGTAATCTTGTACGCAATGAATCAAGTCCTACAGAGTATATTATTCTTGTAGATAGAGCTGCGCATCGTGTAGGTATCTTTAGAGGTGGCAAGGGTAACTGGCAAGATGTTCAGTATTATCAGTGTTGTGTTGGTAAACCATCAACACCAACAGTAAGTGGTACTTTCTATGTAGGCTCTAAAGGTAAATACTTCGATACAGGTTCAAGAGGTAGATGCTGGTATTATACACAGATTACTGGTAACTACTTATTCCATTCAGTTATCTATGATAGACAGAATACACCAAAAAGAATTATTGATAATTCAATGGATAAGGCAGTATCTCATGGATGTGTTAGATTAGATATTGATCATGCTAAATGGATCTATGACAACATTCCTAGAAATACTAAAGTAATTATTTATTAATTCACTTTGAGGTTCCTCCTAGTTGGAGGAACTTTTTTTATGAAATTTATTGGTTTAAGTAAACAATGTTGACAAGAATACTAAACAAGAATATATTTTAGTAGACTTATTCATTAATTACGGAGGTATCGCATGAAAAGGTTGATTGGTATTTTTATCTTTCTGCTTATTTGTGTTAGTTCACCTGTTTATGCAGATAATAAAGATCTTGTACAATATATTGGAGATTCATATACGGAAGGTTATTCTAAGGATGGCATGATTACAGGAGATGATTTATGGTATGCTCATGCAAGTCAAAAGGCAGGCGTTGATTATACACAGACATCTCAGGGTGGTGCAGGATTTGTTGCGGAGTCTCATGGTAAAACATTTGGTGATTTATTAGAGAAAGGTACAGGAAAAAATGCGAAATATGTAGTTATAGCAGGTGGTTATAATGATATGTATTATTCCTATGACACAATAAAAAACAAGGTTTATGATACAGTAAAAAAAGCGCAAAAACTTTATCCTCAAGCACAAGTATTAGTCGCTATGACTGGTGATTCTGTAGAGAATCGTAGTCGTTTTACTCATGTTATAAAGGCTTATACGGATGGTACAAAGCAGGCAGGAGGCACATATATCACTAATAGTGAATATGCTTTAAATGGAAATAAGGATTACTTTTCTTCAGATGGTTATCATCCTAATAAATATGGACATTACTCAATTGGTGAAACCATTGGTGGCTATTTAATGAAATGTGAGGATGTAAAAGTTAATACTTATGCATCTATTATTACTATCGGAGCTGGTACATATGCGACTCAGTATGGTCATTTTATTGATGTCACAGGTGTTTATCATAATTACTATATGGTTGATGGTATTGCGGATCAATCTATTACAGGTGCTATTGAATATGAAGGGGAATATTATAAGGTAGATTCAGGTAAGATAGATATATCTTATAATGGCCCTTGGACTTGTGGTAAAACAACCTACTATCTTGTGAACGGTCATACAAATAAAAATATGACAGGTATAGTGAAGTATGGAAATGATTGGTACTTTGTGAATAATGGTATTGTCTTAACAGGTGATACACTTATTTATTACAATGGACAATGGCAGTGTATTCATAATGGTAAGATTGATGACACTTATACTGGATTAGTAGACTTTGGTGGAAAGACTTACTATGTGGTGAATGGTACTGTTAACACATCTAGTAATGGTCTTACTTATATTAATGGAGAATGGTATTATTTAGTTAATGGTGTTCTAGACACGAACTATAATAGTCTTATTTTCTATAATGGAACATGGTATTATGTGGATCATGGTAAGATCAACTGGAAGTATACAAATTTAGTGAAGTATTATAGTACTTGGTATTATGTAGAGAATGGCCAGATAAACTGGAATAAAAATACATTATGTCAGGTTAATGGAAGTGGTACTTGGTACTATGTTTCAAATGGCGTGATCAACTGGAATTATCAAGGATTAGCTTACTATGATAATAATTGGTATTATATTGAGAATGGTCAATTGAACTGGTCTTATAATGGATTGGTTTATTATAATGGTACTTGGTACTATGTAAAGAATGGTCTGATTGATTGGAATTACTCTAATCTCGTTTTATTTAATGGTACATGGTATTATGTGGATCATGGACAAATAAACTGGCATAAGACCACCTTGTCGCAGGTTAATGGATCAGGTACTTGGTACTATGTAGAAAATGGTCAATTAAATTGGTCATATAATGGGTTATTTTATTTCAATAAAACTTGGTATTATGTGAAGAATGGTAGTATAGACTGGAACTATTCTAATCTTGTTTATTATAATGGTACTTGGTATTATGTGAATCATGGTCAGATTGACTGGCATGAGACTACTTTATCACAGGTTAATGGATCAGGTACTTGGTACTATGTAGAAAATGGTCAATTGAATTGGTCATATAATGGGACTTACAATTACAATGGAATAAATTACACAATACGTAATGGTATTGTTTGTTAGGGACAGTGTATGTCCCTTTTTTTATGCATAAAAAAAGGATGTGATTAATCACATCCATTCTAACATTCTTCTGAAACGATGAACTTAGGTCTTCCTTTGATTTCATCATAAATCTGTGCAATATAGTAACCAATAATACCAAGACAGATCATGATAATACTACTAGAGAATAACTGAAGTAGAATAACTGTAGTAAAACCTCCTAAAGCAGTACCATTCACATACTGTACAATTGAGTTAATACCAAGTATTACAGAGATAAGTAACATGATAAAACCACAAATAGTGACAATCTGCATAGGTGCAGAAGAGAAAGAAGTAATATTAAGTATTGCATACTTAATGAGTGATTTAGTAGACCATTTAGATTCCCCTGCTTCTCTTTCAGCTACTCTAAATGGAATCTGTGTTGTCTTAAATCCTACCCATGAAGATAAAGCTCTAAAGAAAGAATTCTTTTCCTTCATGTTAAGCAGTACCAACATAACTTTTCTATCAAGAAGCTTGAAGTCAGATGCATTCATCATATCGATATTAGTCAGCTTAGAGATGATCTTATAGAAAGTATTAGCCATAAATCTATGGATACCTGATTCTTCTCCTCTATCTTCTTTGACAGCTTCTACAACTTCATATCCTTCCTGCCATAATTTATACATTTCTACAATCTTGATTGGTGGATGCTGTAAATCACAGTCCATGACAACACAACAATCACCCTTTGCATATGTTAAACCTGCAGTAATTGCAGATTCTTTACCAAAGTTTCTAGAAAAATGAACACCTCTTACATGTTCATGTTTCTTTGATGCTGCTTGGATTCTATTCCAAGTATCATCTTTAGAACCATCATCCACAAACAAGATTTCATATGGAATCTTATGTTCTGTCATGATATCTACTACAACATTTGCAGTATTATCAATTAATAGTCCTTCATTATAAGATGGTATTATAATACTTAATAAACCTTCCATTTTAGTTCTCCTTACTATGTTTTTTTCTATAAACTACACTTATGATTATAAACAATATTGCCCCCGCTGTTAAGCCAATACCAAGTTTTTGGCGCTTTGTATGATATCTCATAGTGATCTTGTTTGTGCCAGAATGAAGCTTGATTGCATATAAGCAGTTTCCAAATGATTTCACTTCTGCTTTTTTATTATTGACTAATACATCCCAACAATCATCTACAGGAACAGATAAATATAAATAACTGTCTTCATCTTCTGCATTAACTGTTGTATCAATAGAACCATTCTTCATTGAGATATTGACTTCTTTTTCACGTGCTGTTTGAGCACACTGATCTAATACACTTAAATCTAATGCGTAGAAATAGGCATTATCATAATTTAAATTAGAATCTGCAGATTCAACTCTTAGATTTGTCTTTGAACTATCTGTTTCAATGTGGAATACAGTAGGTGATAACCAACATGCATATTTAGTAATCACATCTTTACCATTATAAATATAAGATTCTGATTCTGAAGTCCAAGGGACAAAACCATAATAAACCATATTCTTATAGTTGGAAGTATTGAGATTGATTTCTGTATTAGAATCATCCTTCTTTGTGACTGAATACTTAACAGGTTTATAAATATCTTTTGAAGTATTGAATAACTGTTTAAATAATAAGTTTTGATAATCAAATGGGTTCAAATAGCCTTCTTCATTCTTAATTGCATCAAAGTTATTACATGTAAATGCGAGAGGCATATAATATGGATTTGTATATGTATACTTACCATTTAACTTAGTATTATTCTTCTTTACTAGACCAGTGTAGTTTTCTGAAGTTAATACATATTTCACACCAAGTAATGAATCAATACCTAACATAGATGTATTTGTGACAGTTAAACAATCTGCATAGGTAGGATAACCACACTTATTTAAGAACTCTAACTGTGTACCATCTGGAGAAGAAGTATATCCACTTGTTGATTTATATCCGTAGGATAGTGACTCGTTGTAGTTTGCAGTTAAATTACCATCATACATACCAAACATGCTTTTTGTTTTCACATCATAATCATGATTAAGATTGCGTTCATATGATGCTCTGTTAGAAGTTTGAGTTATTCTATAACTTGAGGCATCATTACTTTCAATTTGATTGATGATTTTTTCTTGATTTTTCCTATATGATTTATAATTTAAGATATCCATAGAAAGAGAATTTGCAAGTAAATTAGAATTTATTCCTAAATCAACAGAACTTGCAAAAAGCAATAGAACAAGTAGCACATGTTTTAGCTTTTGATTAGTAATTAACTGACTTGTGATTAATAAGATAGTTAATACTATGAGCATAGAAATTGTAAAATAAGCGTTTGTTTTCTCTTGAGGTGTATATTGTTGAGTGAAATAAATATTTAATAAAGAGAATAGAATTGCAGCAACTCCTATTGAATATAAGTTTTTTTTATCTGTTAAATAAATACAGTTATATGCTGCTAAGAATAAAATAAAGAATTCAACAAGGAATGAATATCTATAGTTATAGCTGGTTACAGACTTAAAAAGAGAGAATACTAAATAAAGAGGATGCCAATAAAGACATAGAAGTATTCCAAATAAGAATACACCAAGTATTACCTTTACTTTTGCTTTGATTCTATTGTTGAAGAATACTGATAGTGAAAGTACTATTGCAAGTCCTCCGCAGAATAAAGCAGGATATCCTAACATACTTTCTGCTCCATAGCTATACTTAGGAATAACACTTAACATATTACCTACAAAAGAGAAGTCTAAAATATCTCTTAATGAGAGACTTCCTCTAGGACCATTCGTTAAAGCGCCAATAGTTGGTAAGAATAAGACAGCACTTACCATAACACCTAGAATCATGGCAAACACATATCTAATGCCAGTTTTAATGAACTGAATGAATGTCATTTTCTTTTCTACTGCATATAAACAACATTCTAATAAGAACCAGATACCAGTAAAGACACAGCTGATTCCAGCCATATACCAGTTAAAGATAATAGCTAAGCCTACCGCAATAGATAGATTCCAGTTCTTCTTTCCCTGCACAATATAGTAAACCTGTAATAACATGAAAGGTAACATATACATGCCATCTAACCACATGATATTACTTGCCTGGAAGAAGCTATATTGACATAAACCATAACCGCAGGAAAGCAGAATAAAGAGAATACTATTGTCTTTATAAGATGTTTCAAATCTATTTGTGATAAAGTACGCAAAGGCGATAGATGCCAATGTAAGCTTTAATGCGACAACGATATTAAAGAATGTATAGAGATTCGCATTAGAGAAAAACAATAATAATAGGTTAAATGGTGAAGATAAATAATAGCTAAATACAGCTATATTTGATCCACCCAATGTTTTCCCAAAGCTATAAGTAATTGAGTTCTTTCCTGCAATAACATCTTTTAGATAAGAGAAGAAATCAATATACTGAATATTTGCATCCATTACAGCTAATGTTTTAGTGCCAAAAGGCGCAAATCCATTTAATGCATAAATACATAAAATAATAAGTAAAGTGATAATTCCGGATAGAAATATAATTTTACTTTTTTCTTTTTTATTCATAAGAACCCCCTTGAATTCAAACACAATAATTATAACATATCCTACTATATAATTCGATGTGATAGTTATGATATTACATGAAAGGTATATGTATCAAATTATTTTCTGAAATTCTCTGTTTTTTTTGATGTATACACTTAAATAGAATATAATGATTACGTATGTGACTAAAAAACAAATAAGGAGATTTTTATGAAAAAAGATAAAGATATTTTTGATAGAATTATGGAGTGGAAGATCCTAAGTATCTTTAACCCATTTTATAAGAAATATAAAGAAGTATTATTGTATTTATTTTTTGGTGGTTTAACTACATTCATTAGTATTGGTTCTTATGCATTCTTTGATATCAGTATGCATATGGATCCAATGATTGCGAATATCTTCTCTTGGATACTTGCAGTATTATTTGCCTATGTGACAAATCGTATCTGGGTATTTGATAGTAATGCGGAAGGTATGAAGGGGATTATTCAGGAAATGGTTTCTTTCTTTGGAGGACGTGTTGCGACTCTATTAATGGAAGAAGTTATCTTATATGTTGGTATTAATTTATTGAGTATGAATAGTATTGGCGTTAAGGTGGCCGCACAGATTCTTGTACTTATTGGGAACTACTTAATTAGTAAGTTATTTGTATTTAAGGGGAAATAATATGAAGACTAAAAGGATAGAATATATTGATCTTGCAAATGTGATATCTACATTTGCAGTGGTTATTCTACATACGAATGGTTGTTTTTGGGATTTTAGTAGAGAAAGATATTGGCTTACTGCCAACGTGATTGAAAGTTTATTTATTTTTGCAGTTCCAGTATTTTTTATGATTTCTAGCATATCGTTGATGGATTACCAGAAAAAATATAATACAAAGATTTATTTGAAGAAACGATTTTCTAAGACAGTAATTCCATTTTTGTTTTGGACGTTTATGGGACTTTTATTTGATATATTTTTCTTACATACAGTCAAAGTATCTGATTTGACTTTAAAGGTTCTCGTTGATGGATTTATCAATAACCGTTTTGTACAAATTTATTGGTTTTTTATGCCTTTATTTGGGATTTATTTATCTATTCCTTTATTTGCATCAATTGAAGAAGGTAAAAGAATAGAATTATTTAAATATTTATTTGTAGTAGGTTTTATTTTCAATGCTACAATCCCATTTCTTTTTTCAGCTTTTCATCTCGATATTACTTGGCCTTTGAATATTAATGTAGTCATTGGTTATGCAATATTCGTGGTGATGGGATATCTCATTCATAAGATGGATTTTACACCTAATCAAAGATTTATTATTTATTTTCTTGGTTTAGCAGGTTTATTAATGCATTTTGGTGGTACTTATTATGAATCATACGCTTTAGGTGATGTAAGTCAGATTTATAAAAATTTAACTTATGCTCCCATTGTAATGTATTCAGGTGCATTCCTCTTATTTATTAAACAAATTAGTGAAAAGGTGATGAAAACAAATATTTCTAAATATGTTCATTTTATAAAGAAATATACATTCCCTATATATTTATTACATTATTTTGTCATGGAATTAATAAGCAAGAATCTTAATTTGGCGAACTATACAAAATCAATTATCTATCGTCTAGGTTTGCCATTTGTTGTTATTCCTATCACAATTATTATTGCAGCACTCATTCGTAAACTAAGATTAGGAAAGAAAGTATTGCCGTAAATTACATATTTACACAGAAATTACACATAGATAGCGCTTGTAATAAGGTATAATAACAGCAATGAAGTGAATTATAGACTATTTTGTGGTATAGTAATTTATGTATGAACTTAAAAATAAGGATGTGAAAAAAAGATGTATAAAAGGAAATTAAGAGGATGGGCGAAGCATTTAGATTTCTTAATTGCGGACCTTATCTGTCTACAGTTAGCTATATTTCTAGCTTACTACATGCGTCATGGAATACTTGATATATATACAAGATCATTGTATGTCAATATTGCGATAGTCATGACACTATTAGATATGTTAATTATTATATTCTTTAATATTTTAAAGAATATTTTGAAGCGTAATAATATTACAGAAATGATTAAAGTAATAGAGAAATCATTATTATTAATGGTTGTTTCTACTGCTTATATTTTCTATGCTCAAAAAGATGATGTATCACGTTTAACTTTAGGTTTTACATGTGTATTTGATGCAATGTTTACTTATATTGTACATTGTGTTATGAAACCAATTGTAAGACGTAGAAGAAAGAATAATAAAAAGTCTCTTATCGTGATTACAGAGTCTGAATTTATTGATTCTATTACAGAGAATAAGAAAACATTTGGTTTGGATGAATACCAGAGTGTTGGTTTTGCGGTTCTAGATAAGAATATGGAAGGTCAGAAATCAAATGGCTGGTCTATTGTGGCGTCTCAGGATACAGTTATAGATTATGTATTAAGACAATGGATGGATGAAGCGTTAGTAATTCTTCCTAGGGAAGATGTTTTCTCTACTTCTTTAGTGAAAGATTTAGCTGAAATGGGACTCGCTGTTCATGTAGAAATTAGTGAATATAACTCATTAAAGGGATATCGTAAACAGTTTGAAAGAATGGGTGAAAACCAGGTATTAACTGTCAGCATGAACTCTATTAATGAATATGACTGGATTGCCAAGAGAATCCTAGATATTCTTGGTGGTTTAGTAGGATGTTTCATTACTCTTATTTTGACTATCTTCTTAGGCCCAGCTATCTTTATTGCCTCTCCAGGACCAATCTTCTTTAAACAGAAGAGAGTTGGTAGAAATGGTAAAGTGTTCAATATGTATAAGTTTAGAAGTATGTATATGGACGCTGAAGAGCGTAAGAAAGAGCTTATGGCTCAAAATAGAGTTAAAGATGGTATGATGTTCAAACTTGAATATGACCCTCGTATTATTGGTTGTAAAAAGAAAGCCGATGGTACTATTAAGAAGGGTGTTGGTAATTTCATTAGAGACTGGTCTTTAGATGAATTCCCACAGTTCTTCAATGTATTAAAGGGTGATATGAGTTTAGTAGGTACTAGACCCCCTACTCTTGATGAATGGAACAAGTATGAATTACGTCATAGAGCACGTCTTGCATTTAAGCCAGGTATTACAGGTTTATGGCAGGTAAATGGTAGAAGTAATATCACTGACTTTGAAGAAATCGCAAGATTAGATAAAGAATATATCAAGAACTGGAGATTCAGTCATGATATTCAGATTCTATTGAAGACAGTACAGGTTGTTTTCAAAAAAGAAGGATCAATGTAAAGGAGTTAAGAATATGCCATCAGTAAAGATTATTATTGCGACACATAAGAAGTATCGTATGCCTGATGATGAGATGTATATTCCTGTACAGGTTGGTGCAGAAGGTAAGGATGATCTTGGATATACACGTGATAATACAGGTGATAATATTTCTAATTTAAATTCACAGTATTGTGAATTGACAGGATTATATTGGGCTTGGAAGAACCTAGATGCTGATTATGTAGGTTTAGCACATTATCGTAGACATTTTAGAGGTAAGAAGAAGACAAAAGATCCATTTGATTGTGTTCTTACTTCTAAAGAAGCAGAAGAATTATTAAAGAATAATGATATCTTAGTGACTAAGAGACGTAATTATTATATTGAAACAATCTATGATCATTATGTTCATACACTTTATCCAGAACCACTAGATGAAACAAGAAAGATTATTGAAGAGAAGTGTCCAGAATATTTATCAGCTTTTGATAAGCATATGAAAGAAAAGACAATGCATGCTTTTAATATGTTTGTGATGAAGAAAGAATATTTTGATGCTTATTGTGAATGGTTATTTGATATTCTATTTGAACTCACTAAAAGATTTGAAGGTACTGAATATAATAGCTTCCATGCACGTTATCCAGGTAGAATTAGTGAAGTACTATTAGATGTCTGGATGAATGAGAACGGTTATGCCTACAAAGAAGTTCCATTTGTATATATGGAAAAGATCGATATGTTTAAAAAGGGAATGGGATTCTTAAAAGCTAAGTTCTTACATAAGAAGTATGGGGAGAGTTTTTAATGAGTTTATTTAAGAAAATAGTAACACTTGTACTCGCAATGAGTTTGATGACAGGCTGTTCTTTGACTAATAATGCGGATTCACAGAAGGTATTTAATTTTGCGAATTCTGGTTATGTGACATCTTTAGATGCATCAAAGGCTATTGATGAAACATCTACAAATGTGATTCAGGCATTTGGTGATGGTTTATATGCTTATGATGTAAAGAGTAAGCTTAAGCCAGCTATTGCGAAGAGTAAAGAAGTAAGTGAGGATGGCAAAACATATACTTTTGAAATCAGAAAGAACGTGAAGTGGTCTAATGGAGATCCAGTGACTGCAGAAGACTTTGTTTATGCATGGAAGAGAGCCTTATCTATGCGTTCTGAAGCATCTAAGCTATTAACATCTTATGGTGCAGCCATTGCAGGTGCTGATGATATTTATAAAGGTTTAAAACCTGCAGATACTTTAGGTGTTTATGTAAAAAATAAGAAATTGGTTGTACATTTACAGTATAAAACTACACGTTTTATGGATTTAGTGACTCAGCCAGTCTTCTTCCCATTAAATCAGAAGTTTGTGGAAGAACAGGGAGACAAGTATGCAACTTCTCCTAAGACATTATTATCATGTGGGACATATAAAGTATCTTCTATTTCTAAAGATAAGATTACTTTAAAGAAGAATAAGACATGTTACTTTGCGAGTAAATCAAATATAGATCAAGTGAATATGCTTTTTGGAATCAGTAATGATGAAAAAATCAAATTATTTGATGAAGGTAAGATTGATTTTGCATCAGTGACTGGTGAGAAAGCGAAGAAATATGATGGTAAAGATTCAAGCACTGCAGATAGTGATAGTGTTATGTGGGATTTAGTGCCTAATTTCAAGGATCAGTATTTATCAGACTTAAGAGTACGTGAAGCAATGTCTTTACTACTAAGAAGAAATAAATATGATAAAAATGTATTGAATGACAGAACTGAGAAAGCCGAAGGCTTACTTCCTATGGGTATCTGTTTCAACTCACAGAAACAGTTTATGAGAGATGCTACTAAATATAAGTTGAAACACAATAAAAAAGAAGCAAAGAAATCTTTATCTAAGCTTCTTAAAGAATATAAGTTAAAGAATTTTACTTTTACTTTGACTTATACAAAAGAATATCCACAATCAAAGATTATTGCGAGTGAAATTAAAAAAGACCTTGAATCAACTAAACAATTTAAGGTGTACTTAAAAGAAGTGAATACAGTGGATTATGAACAGGCAGAATTATCTTTATTACGTATTAAAGGTACATGTAATGATGCTTATGATTATTTAGCCCCTCTTGCAGTTAATAATCAAGGTATTAATCATTATTCTAGTAATGAATTTAATAACTTCTTTACAGCTGCAGTCAATGCACAGAGTCAGGATGAACGTTATTATGCATTCTTAAATGCGGAAAGAGTCGCAATGCGTGACTATGCATTCATTCCTGTGATTCATCAGGGACAAAGATATCTTATTAATATGAGTGTCACTGATCTAATTAGTAATTTCTGTGGTGCACCATATAGTTTTAGATATATGAGCATGCGTTAATGAGGGGGAGCGTAATTTGAAAGAAAAAGGTTTATTGCATAAAATACAAACTTCTAATTTTGGTATGTTGATGTTTGGTCTTTATTATTTTACATTATGGTTAGATTTATCTACTGTAAGTCATAGTTTTCCAAAAGCAGTTGTGTTAATTAAACTGTTAAGATATTTGTGTTATCTATATTTTATATTCATTATATTCAGCAGATTAATAAAACAAGACATTGGTGAATATATCAATAAAATCAAATCATTTGATTCAAAACAATGGATATTATTTGGTTTGTCTTTAGTCGCGGTAATAAGTATAGTTATTAATTTTGTTTTAACAAAAAACAAAACGTTGATATTCTTATTGCTTGCATTATGTTATGCTGCATGTTTTGACTTTGATTCTATGGTTGATTCAGTTACTAATATGCAGTTTCTAGTAATGGTTTTATTTATTACACTATGCTCATTTGGTATATTGTACGACTACGTTAATATGAGAGTTGATGGGACAGCACGTCATTCCTTAGGATTTGGGTATCCGACTTATTTAGCACAATTAGTTTTGTTTTATATACTTCATGCATCATATAGATGTAGATTTAAAGTTGATTTTAAGGAAATAGGTGTATATCAGTTATTAGTGTTATTTACTTATTTTGTGACAAATTCTAGAACTGAATTCCTAGTATCAGAATTAATAGTATTGTGTTTAGTACTAAATAAGTTTAACATTACTAAAAAGATAGAGAAGTTAGTTAATGTTGTCAAAAAGTTGTTTTCATCATTATTCATTTTTTATCCAATTGGAAGTTTTGCGATTGTAAATATGTTTGGTTATGCATTTAATCATGCTAACATCAATAGTTTTCTATTTAAGGCTTTTTCAAAGTTGAATGATGTGTTATCTAACAGACTTTATCAGACATTTTATAACTTTAAAAGGTCAGGATATAGTTTGTTTGGAAGTAACATAGATTTGGTTGGTTATTCATTAGATAATGCAAAAGAATATAGTATTATTCGAAGCAATTTCATTGATAATGAATATATGAGACTCTTGTTTGAAAATGGATGGATTTTCTTTATTTCATTCTTTATTATTTTAGCAGCAGTAATCTGGTATCTTTATAAGAATAAGAAAGACGGATTGTTGTTCATTGCATTTATTACTACAACGTTCAGTTTATTGAATCCTAGAATTACTTCAATTACATTTTCAATATTCTGTTTCACAATTATACCAGTATTAAATGATTTACTATTTAACCAAGGAGGACACTTAAATGAGTAAATATGATTATCTAGTAGTAGGATCAGGTCTTTATGGCGCAATCTTTGCGCATGAAGCCAATAAGAGAGGAAAGAAGGTTCTTGTCATTGATAAGAGACCTAATATTGCCGGAAACGTCTATACAGAAGAAGTAGAAGGCATCAATGTACATAAGTATGGTGCACATATCTTCCATACAAATAATAAGGAAGTATGGCAGTATATTACTCAGTTTGCAGAGTTCAATAGATTTACTAACTCACCTGTTGCGAACTATAAGGGAGAACTATATTCTCTTCCATTCAATATGTATACATTCAACAAGATGTGGGGAGTAGTGACTCCAGAAGAAGCAGCTGCCAAGATTGAAGAACAGAGACAGGAAATCAAGGGAGAACCAAAGAACCTTGAAGAACAGGCTATCTCATTAGTTGGTAGAGATATCTATGAAAAGCTCATTAAAGGCTATACAGAAAAACAATGGGGAAGACCATGTAATGAACTTCCATCATTCATCATCAAGAGATTACCAGTAAGACTTACTTTTGATAATA
>OHAU01000674.1_pt1 | contig 46364 bp, 43 predicted proteins | sample 1577181 | NCBI WGS metagenome assembly OHAU01 (sample SAMEA3541472, study PRJEB24748) | human gut metagenome | biome: human gut; feature: human-associated habitat; material: faeces | place: China | collected 2012 | reverse complement strand
CGAACGGCACGTACGGTGGTGTGAGAGGGAGGAGAAAGTCCTCCCTACTCGATTACCATTTTTGCAGACCTTGATATAAGAGCTGGTATGTGCTATACTTTAAAAAAGAACATATGTTCTTAGAAAGGGGGCTTTATGGAAAAAAAGGTATTTTTTCATGTTGATGTGAATTCAGCCTATCTCAGTTGGGAAGCTGTAAGAAGGTTGAAAATTGACCCAAAATCTCAGGATATAAGACAAATACCATCTGTTATAGGAGGGGACCCCAATAGGAGGAGCGGAATAGTTCTTGCAAAGAGTTCACCTGCCAAGGATTTTGGTATAAAGACTGGTGAAAACTTATGCACTGCTTTTAGGAAGTGTCCCCATCTAAAGGTCTATCCTGCTGACTTTGACCTTTATATAGAGTGTTCTAAAAATATGATAGGCCTACTTAAGGAATTTTCCCCAGATGTTTATCAGTACTCCATAGATGAAGCTTTCGTGGACATGACTGGTATGGAGAGGCTTTTTGGAGAGCCATGTTTTGCTGCTGATTTGATAAGACATAGGATGAAAGAAGATTTGGGATTTACAGTTAATGTAGGTGTATCAGATAGTATGGTATTGGCCAAGATGGCGGGGGATTTTTCCAAGCCTGACAAGACTCATATTATGTATAGGAATGAAATTCAAGAAAAAATGTGGCCTCTTCCTATAAATAATCTATTCTTTGTAGGCAGAAAAACTAGCAACAAGTTGAAGAGATTAGGTGTGTATACTATAGGCGATTTGGCCACTCTTGAAGAAAAATTTGTATATAGACATCTTAAAAAACAAGGCTTGATTATCCATAGACATGCTAATGGATTGGATGGATATGATTTTTTTCATATAAAGCAAAAAGACAAGTCTATAGGTAACTCAACAACGACATCCTATGATATATGCGATTATGAAAATGCCAGACACCTAATACTATCGCTTACTGAGACTGTTTGTGCTAGACTCAGACACAAAAAGCTAAAGGCGGGCCTTGTATCCATAGAACTTGTAGATATGAATTTTAATAGGAAGTCAAGTCAGAAGAAACTAGTTTATAAGACTGATTGTGTCAGCAAGATTTATGAATGTGCCTGTCAGATATTTTTGGATATTTGGGACAATGTTCCTATTAGACACATAGGAGTAAGTCTTGCCAAGGTGTCTAAGGATGACCATATGCAGTTATCCTTGTTTGAGGAAAAGAAGTCTAAAGAAAGCCTCCTATATTCTGCTATAGATGATATCAGGGAAAAGTATGGAGAGGATTCAATAAAAAGGGCAGGATTTTTGTGTGGGAATATATCCCATATGGAGGGTGGTACCTCCAAAAACAAAAAGAATGGCATAGTATACCTATAATTTATAGTTAGCCATATTTTTGATTAAAATAAAGCCACTCTATGTTTATATTCTGTCATTAATGGTATAATAATTATATAAATAAGAATAGATGTATATAGTATTATATTGACGATATGTGTATACTACTACTGAATATAGGAATCTTAGAAAATAAAGAACCAATTTAAGAATTAGGTATTAAATCTAAGCTGTTAAATAGTAAAATTAAGGAGGACAAAATGAGCGAAAGACAGGTACAAGACATAGTTATAATAGGTGGTGGCCCAGGTGGTATGACAGCTGGTGTATATGGAGGTAGAGCAGAATTGAAGACTCTTATCCTGGAAAAGAACTTCCACGGTGGTCAGATGGTTTCAACTGCTGAAATAGAGAATTATCCAGCCCTACCAGACACAAACGGTGTTGAACTATCCAACTTGATGTTAGAGCATGCAAAGAAGTTTGGTGCAAAGATAGATTATAAGGGTGTAGAAAAGATAGATATTGAAGAAGACGGAATAAAGAAGCTTACTCTAACAGGAGGAGACGAGATATATACTAAGGCAGTAATCCTATCTATGGGTTCTACTCCAAGAAAGTTAGGTCTTGATAAGGAAGACAAGTTTACAGGAAGAGGTCTTGGTTATTGTGCTATCTGTGATGGTGGATTTTATAGAAACAAGGTAGTAGCGGTAAATGGTGGTGGAGATACTGCTGTTGAAGATGCCCTATATCTATCTAGAATAGCTTCAAAGGTATACCTAATCCATAGAAGAGATGAGCTAAGAGCCAACAAGACTCTTCAGACAAGGATAAAGGAGTCTAATGTTGAGATTGTTTGGAACTCTACTATCAAGGAAATACTAGGAGATGACAAGTTAACAGGAGTTATAACTGTTGATAAGACTGATGGTTCAGAGAGACAGATAGATTTAGATGGTCTGTTTGTAGCTATAGGCGGAATACCTCAGTCAAGTCTAGTTGAGGGAATGGTAGAATTAGATAAGGGATATATTGTAGCCAATGAAAACTGCGAGACTAGTCAGCCAGGTATATATGCTGTCGGTGATATAAGAGTCAAGTCTCTAAGACAGGTTATAACTGCAGCTGCAGATGGTGCCATAGCGGTACATGCTGCAGAAAAATATATATTAGAACATTAATTCTTAACATATTTAAGAAAATTTGTTGTTTAGACTATCTATAGTAGGGTATATAAACAATAAACCAAAATTAATTAAAATTTCAAGCCCACGAATCAAACTGCAAATTGGTTCGTGGGCTTTTTACATTATTTTGAGTTGTTTGTATAAGCAATTTTTTAGCTAGAATGATTATAGATATAATGTAAGTGGTTTAGAACAATCTAAAAAACAAGTGCTGAATATTTATGATTTAAATGTAAAAATAAAAGTTACATTTAAATGTTTGAATATATTATCAAAGGGTATCTATATAGTAATATAAAAATTCGGAAAATTAAAACTAAAATTTGGTTATATTTGAATAAAGAAATTCAATTAAGATAAGGAGAAAAATTATGTCAAAAAAATTATTGTTCGTAGTAGGATCATTACGTAAGGAGTCTTTTAATAGACAGTTAGCAAATAAGGTAAAAGAAATATTGGGAGACAAGGCAAAAGTGTCTTTCCTAGAATATAGTGATGTTCCATTTTTTAATCAGGATATAGAGTATCCAGCTCCATCTAGTGTATCTAGGATTAGAGATGAAATAAAGGCTGCTGATGGAATATGGTTCTTTACACCTGAGTACAATGGAAGTTATTCATCAGTTCTAAAGAATATTATAGACTGGGCCTCTAGATCACTTGACCAGACTAACCCGGCAGGCGCTTCAGCTATAGGAGACAAGAAGGTAGCTGTATCTGGCATAGGTGGATCGGGATATGTACAGGGAGTTCTAGAAAAGACAAAAGAACTCTTAAAGTTCATTCGTACAGATGTTTTAGACAACTCAGTTGGACTTGCTGCCAATCCGAAAGCATGGGCAACAAATGTTATAACTTTTTCTGATGATCAGATAAAGCAATTGGACAAGCAGGTTGAAGACTTCCTAGCCTTCTTAGTATAATAAAATAAAAAACTACAATACCTGGCCAATTTAGGCTAGGTATTTTTTCTTTGATTGTATAGTAATTGAATATGCCAAAGGAGGTATGGGATGCCAGTGGCATTATGACTTATCAAAGAGAAAGACAGTCAAACTATTATTTAAAATACTGAAAAAAACAAAAATTTTGAGAGGTTATTATCTGGTTTATATTTACTATATAACTAGTATATAGCCTCTTTTTATTTTTTTATTGAGGATATTAAAATTACTTATTTGCAAGTGAAAAATATTATTATGTAATTTATTTGATAATATTGTTGGTGTTTTTTTCTTGTGATATAATATTTTTGTGATTGGGTAAATTGTAAAAAGAGGAGTTGAAAATATGGAAGCAGTTTATGTAAAAGAAGAACAGTTAAGGTCTTATTGTGAAAGAGCCTTTAAAAAGTATGGTTTTAATGAACAAGACTCAAAGACTATTACTGATGTTTTGGTAGCAGCTGATATGTATGGTATAGAAACTCATGGTTCTCAGAGACTTGAAATGTATCGTCAGCATATACAGAAGGGATATATAGAGGTTGGTGCACAGCCATCTGTAGCATTTGAAACAGGTATATCTGCAGTTGTTGATGGAAATAGGGCTATGGGTCAAGTTGTATCAAAGTATGCGATGGACATAGCTATAGAAAAGGCAAAGAAATCTGGAATAGGAATGGTTACTGTAAGAAATTCTAACCATTATGGAATAGCAGGTTATTACAGTAATATGGCTTCTGAACAAGGAATGATAGGTATATCAATGACAAACTCATTCCCTGTTGTAGTTCCTACTTTTGGTAGAAAGCCTATGATGGGTACAAATCCTATAGCTGTATCAATACCAGCAAGGCCAAATACATTCTACTTTGATGTTGCAACATCAGTAGCGGCTTTAGGTAAGGTTGAAGTTAGAAATAAAAAGGGCGTAGATCTTCCAGTAGGTTGGGGAGTAAATGAAGAAGGTAAGGATGAGGTAAATCCTCAGCACTTATTTGATAATGTTATGAACAGAGAAGGTGGTATGCATCCAGTTGGTGGATCAAGCCAGTTATTTGGTAGTCATAAGGGATATGGATTCTCTTTATTGGTTGAGTTCTTAACTGGTGTCCTATCAAACGGTGTTACATCAAATCATACTGAAGAAGATGGTATAATGGGAGTTTGCCACTATTTCATGGCAATTGATCCAAAAGTATTCGGTGATCCAGAAGCTATCACTGAAAAGTGGTCTACTTACCTACAGGAATTGAGAGATTCTGAAAAGGCTTATGGCCAAGACAGAATATACACTCATGGTGAAAAAGAAGCTGAAAAGGAAGAAGCATATAAAAAGTCAGGTGTCCCAATATTACCAAAGACTATAGAAGAAATGAAGAACCTTGCAAATCAGTTGGGCATGGATTTTGGAATTGATGCATAGCCAGATCATTAATAGCAAAATTAATTAGAGCCTAACCTGATTAAACTATCTTGATTAGTTGAATACAATTAGATAATGATATACGGGAGACCTTGCATTTTATAACATAAATGTGAGTCTCCCTTTTTATGGTATAGCATTATAAGTTTTAGTGATTCAACTATTAAAAGAGCATACTTTTATAGCAAAAGACTTATAATAATGTTATAATTATTATAATAATCTTATATAGGAATATAGTAAAAGACCTATAATAATGTTAAAATTATTATAATAATTTTATATGGGAAATATTTACCATATAGATTGATTAGTCAATATAAAATGAATGGCAGTAGGTTGGCCTATTGTAATAGAACAGTAGCCTAATGGAAGGGAACCAAGCTCTAAGTCAAAACAATTGAGAATATAAAACATTGAAAAATCGATATTTTTATGAAAATTTTATTTGTAATTGAGAATTAAATATGCTATAATTATATATAAACATTATAAAGTATTAAATTTATTAATAACAGAGGAGGTAGTGGATATGGTATTTAATAACAGATTACACATAGTGTATTTGGGATTAATTTTAGCTAATCTGGCATCTAAGGCTGGCAAGAAAAAAAATAAAAATAGGTTGTCGCTTCCATCTTTTAAGCATGCAATAGAAGTAAAGAGCTCAATACCTGGTAGGGTTAGGTTTTATGTTCCAAGCCTAGAAAGTAATATAGAGGCAGCAAATGACCTTGTTGAACAGATGGGTAAGATACCAGTAATAAAATCTTGTAAGGTCAATCTTGTAACAGCGACTGTCTTGGTAGAGTACGACCACGAAAACTTAGATCCTAATACTTTAGAAGGTGCGATAATAAAATTATTGGGTATAGATAAGACTATACTTGAAAAGAGAGTATCACGCATGAGGGCTGAAGGTTCAAAGTTACTTGATACAGCGAATAATGCTATCTATGACTTTACAAATGGAATTTTGGACCTTAAGACACTTGTAGCCACTATATTTGTTATCTACGGTATAAAGGATTATAGGAAGAATCGTGGTAATTGTGCACCAGGAGCTGCAAATCTATTCTGGTGGGGATCACAGGTACTACTATAAAGGAGATATTTATGTTTAATATAAAAACAGCTATGTTTAATTTATTTTTTAAGTTTGACCTAGTCTCAGACCTACCAGGTAGGATGAGGTTGAAGGTTGCCCATTACAAGAAATTACCAAAGGAGACTCAACAATATCAGCAGTACGGAATTCAGGTCATAAAGAGGCTGGATGGTATTGATAAGGTGACTTTTAACTTTGTAACGGGAACTGTTCTGATAGAGTATGACAAGTACAAGTTGACGTCTTCAGAAATACTTGCTTATTTGGACCTTATAAAGAAACTTGTAAATGATAATATGGGACTAATAAAGAACTTGGACGGAAAGAGTGAGAAGGAAATAGTGGATATACTATTCTCAGTCTTAGATGCCTATAGGTCAAAACATGATTTTAAATAATTTGGCGTCAAAAATAATATGTTCTATTTGAAAGGAGGGAAGATACTTGATGAATATGGGAAACAGATCTTTCAAGTTAAAATGTGAAAACCTAGCAGCTATAAGTGGAAGAATAAGACTAAGATATAGGGGAATATGTCATATAACTAGCCATTACAATCAATTGATGGAAGATATATATGATGTATACTATGTGAAATATGTAAAGATAAATTCTATTACAGAGACGATTTTAGTAGAATATGACAGCAGTAAAAATGTAGAAATTGATGAAGTAATAGATGTAATAAATAACATAGTAGCTAAGTACTCTCTTGAGGTATATAAGGGCTATATTGAGTCTAAGATGATAGAGGGTGCAGGAAAGTATGAAAATGTAAATGAGTCATCTAGAAAGCTATTGGTTAGGCTCTTGATAAATGGAGGGGTAATACTTGGAACCAGACTCCTGCCATCTGCAAGATTACCACTATATCCTATGTCTAGGCTAGCTAACTTTACGACAGTGCCAGCATTGACATCACTAGCTCTGACGTCTCCACTCCTAAAGACATCATGGGATGGATTAGTTGAGACAAAGAGACCTAATGCTGACTTTTTGACAGTAACTTCAATTGTTGCAAGTATAATGTTGGGCAATTCAATATCAGCCCTTACAATAATAGCCCTGTCTGATATAGCGGAGTTTATGACTTCATATACTGTTGAGAGGACTAGAAACTCAATCAAGAAGCTACTGAGTGTTGAAGAAGATACTGCATGGAAACTAAATGAGGATGGAAAGATAGAACAGTGTGGAGTTGACAAGCTAAGAAAAGACGACAAGGTAGTCATCCATGCTGGTGAAAAGATATGTGTCGATGGTGAGATAGTATCAGGCGAGGCCATAGTTGACTTGAGTTCAGTGTCAGGTGAGTATATGCCTGTCATCAAAAAAGAAGGAGAGAAGGTCTTTGCAGGTGGACTGATCAAAAACGGTACTATAACTGTTAGGGCTGAAAAGGTAGGCGATGATACTGTAATATCTAGGATTATAGACCTAGTTGAAAACAGTGCCAACCAGCAAGCACCGATACAGAAGTATGCAGACAAGTTTTCAAACTATTTGGTGCCATTAAACCTACTTCTTAGTATAGTTGTCTACGGTGCTACTAGGTCTACAACAAAGGCTCTTAATATGCTTGTTATAGACTACTCATGCGGCATAAAGCTTTCTACGGCTACAGCTTTTTCTGCAGCAATTAATAACTCTGTAAAAAATGGGGTATTGATAAAGGGAGGAGCTTTCATAGAGCAGCTGAGCATGACAGATACTATTGTACTTGATAAGACTGGTACAATAACTGAAGGTAAGCCTAGGATAAAGGGCGTACATATAGAAAATGAAAACTACAGCGAAAAAGACCTAGTAAGGTTGGCGTGTGCAGCAGAGGAATCTTCTTCACATCCACTATCCTACTGTGTACTAGAATACGGTAAGCTACTAGGTGTAGATATACCTATTCACACTGCTATAGAAACAGCTGTCGGCAGGGGTACATATACAAGCGTAGATGACAAGATAGTCAGGGTAGGTAACCTTAAATTTATGAATGAAAACGGCATAGAACCAAGCTACGAATCTATAGAATTTGCAAATGGAGCAACTCCTATATTCGTATCTTATGGGGATGAATTTATAGGTGTTATCTCAGCCTATGACAAGCCTAGAAACCATATCAAGAGGTCCATAAATATGATGAGGTCTAATGGTATAAACGAGGTTGTAATCCTTACTGGAGACATGAAAAAACAGGCTCAGGAAGTAGCCAACAAGGTCAATGCAGATAGCTTTAGGTATGAACTATTGCCTGAAGATAAGGCCAATGAGATCTTAAAGATGAAGTCTGAGGGTACAGGTGTGATAATGGTTGGAGACGGTATTAATGATGCACCAGCTCTATCCTATGCAAATGTCGGTATATCTCTTGGGTCAAAGTCTACAGATGTAGCTATGGAAACATCAGACATAGTGATCAACTCAGATGACCCTCTAATGATACCAAAGGTTATAGACCTATCAAATAAGACAATGGAAGTTGTAAAACAGAATTTCGCCTTGGTTGTAGGTATAAATACAGTCGGCTTGGTCCTAGGTGCAGTCAGCAATATATCAGTATTTTGGTCAGCTGTAATGCACAATATGAGTACAATCTTTGTGGTTGGTAACTCAGTTAGGATGCTCTTCTATAATATGCAATCTAATTACTTAGAATAGTGGAGGTAGCCAATGAAAAAAATAAAGAAATCAGAGTATAGAGAAGTAGATGTAGTTTTTTCCATACCTGGTAGATTGAGGTTAAGGGTTGACGGTTCTTCTAATGACCCTATCAAGATCTTAAACAATATAAAAAATGAGTCAAATATTACAAGGGGGTCTTACAATAGTATAACTAATACATTTGTATTGGAGTATGACCACGAGCGTACAGACCTAAACAAGTTGATATTAAACTTTTGTGGAGAATATTCAAGGGATATGTCTATAACAAGAGTAAAGGTCAATTACAAGATAGGCAAGAGGGCAGGACTTGGATATAGCTCTGCTGTATCTATGGCATTTATCATCCTAGACCTAGGAATCAATCTTATGGGAATAGGTACTGGATCTAGGTATAAGAGCTTCGTAAGATGGTCAGCCTTAGTTACTACAATGGGAGCTATATTTGAGCACGGTTACAAGGAACTTAATGAAAATGGTGCCTTTGACCCTGAAGTAATGTCTATTATGTACTTGTTTAACTCTATCAACAAGGGTACAGCTACAAATACCACTACAGGACTTTATTCACCTGCAATTGCTTGGTTGTTGACGTTTGGACGTCATATATTAACTAAGAGACGTAGGTCTGTAATGATGAACGCAGTCTCTAGAAATGGCAAGATGACTATATGCGAAGAGGAAAACAAGTCTATGTTCTATAATCAGTTTATAGAGTCTTGCTTTGATATGTACCAAAATGTAAATATGAAAAAGAGTCTATCAAGGATATAATAAAATATATAAGAGAAATAGACAGCAAAAGACATAAAAAGATAATAATTGGGCATGAGCCTAGTGATTTATATAACTAATAATTAGGAGGTAATACTATGTTTGAATGGAGAAGAAATACAGAATTAGTAAAGGGAATAGCTATAGGTGTTGGAGTGTGTGCAGCGGGATACGTAGTTTATAAGAAGAACGAGGATGCTGTAAATGCATTTTTGAATGACCACGGATTCAATATAGACACTAAGACATCAAATGACTACTACTCAATGTCATTAGAAAAGTTGATGGAAGCTAGAGAAACTATTGATGATATAATAGCTGAAAAAGACTTAACAGGTGTTGTAGTAGTATCAACTGACGACGAAGAAAATTAGTAACAAGTAATTAGGATGAATGACTTGACAATAAAAATTAAATATGTTAATTTAGTATTGTAAAAGTTAATAAAAGTCTTCAGGGCAGGGTGAGATTCCCTACCGGCGGTATAGCCCGCGAGCCATTATGGCATGATTTGGTGAGATTCCAAAGCCGACAGTAAAGTCTGGATGAAAGAAGATAGTGAATTTATGTAATATCTAAGCTCTGGAATGTTTTCATTTCAGAGCTTTAATTTTTCTAATAATAGTTTAGGATTATCAATGAGCCCTGAATCGTATATACGGTTTGGGGTTATTTTATTTTGAGAAGGTGATATTTTGCAGGAAATAGACAGGTTAGAAAAAGACCAGCACTACATGAAAATAGCCTTGGATTTAGCTAAGAGAGGGATTGCTAGAGTGAGTCCCAATCCTTTGGTAGGAGCTGTGATTGTCAAGGATGACCAGATTATAGGCAAAGGTTATCATGAAAAGTATGGAGGACTACACGCTGAGAGAAATGCCATCAAGGACTACAAAAATAGGGCGATTAATGACCCAAACCTTACAATAGAGGGGGCAACAATGTACGTTACCCTAGAGCCTTGTTGTCATTATGGTAAGACACCGCCTTGTACAGAAGCCATCATAGAAAACAAGATAAAAAGAGTTGTTGTAGCATCTCTTGATCCAAACCCACTAGTTGCCGGCAAGGGAGTCAAAATACTAGAAGAGGTTGGTATAGAGGTTGATATCGGAGTGTTAAAGGATGAAGCTGACAGGCAAAACAGGATATTTAGGCATTATATAATAAATAAAAGACCGCTAGTAACTATGAAGTATGCTATGACAATGGATGGCAAGCTAGCAACCCATACAGGAAAGTCAAAGTGGATTACAGGCCATGATGCCAGAAGGAGGGTTCACCTAGACAGGTTGAGAAATATGGCTATTATGGTGGGTGTGGGTACAGTCTTGGCTGATGACCCAAGTCTTAACTGTAGGCTTGAAGACTTTGATGGGTTTGACAAGATAAAAAAAGACTACTCTATAGAGGGTTTAAGAAATCCTATAAGGGTAGTTGTGGATTCTAGCCTAAGAACTCCATTTAATTCAAAAATAGTAACTAGTGCCAAGGATATAAAAACGATTATATTTACAATTTCTGAAGATATGGAAAAGATAAGAGCCTATGAAGACAGGGATTGTATTGTCATAAAAACCAAGAAAAAACTCTACAGGTCCATAGGGAAAAAGCAAGTACAGATAGGACAAGAAATACAGATGGACCAAGATGGTCATAAATACCAGGAGTACCAAGTATATCAAGAAAGACAGGGCGAGAGGTTTGTAGTAGACCTAGAGGACCTTGTGGAAATACTGGGACAAATGGGGATAGATTCCATACTTTTAGAGGGTGGGAGTCAGCTTAATTTTTCTGCCCTAGAGTCAGGTATAGTAGACAGGGTCCAGGCCTATATAGGACCAAAGATATTCGGTGGAGAAAAGGCCAAGAGTCCAATCGGAGGTATAGGAGTAGACTTGCCAGAAGATGCCTATATGCTTGAAAATATTGAATTTGATAGTGTAGGCAAGGATATATTGCTAGAGGGGGATTTAGTGAAATGTTCACAGGGATAGTTGAAGAAATAGGCAGCATCAAAAAGATTAGCAAGGGACAAAAGTCTGCTGTACTTACAATAGCTGCAAAAAAGATAATGGAAGATGTAAGACTAGGGGATTCAATAGCTGTCAATGGAGTATGCCTGACAGTGACTGAGTTCACTAGGAGTGAATTTTCGGTAGATGTCATGCATGAAACCCTTGATAGGTCATCATTATCATCACTTAAGATTGGCTCCAAGGTCAATATGGAAAGGGCCATGCCAGCAGATGGAAGGTTTGGAGGTCATATAGTATCTGGCCATATAGATGGAACAGGAAGGATTGTAGATATAAAAAAAGATGACAATGCCATCTGGTATAAGATTGAAGCAGGACAAAATATACTAAAGTATATAATAGAAAAAGGGTCTATAACTATAGATGGAATCAGCCTTACAGTTGCAAGGATAAGCGACAGGGACTTTTCGGTATCTATTATACCCCATACTCTGGCAAATACAATACTGGCCTACAAGGGTCTAGGGGATATCGTAAATCTAGAAAACGACTGCATAGGAAAGTATGTCGAGAAACTCTTGGGCCTAAAGAAGTTTGAAGACGAGATGGGTCAAACAGAAGGCAAGCAATCTAGAATAACAGAAGACTTTTTGTTGAAACATGGATTTTAGGGACAAAATAAGGAAGGTTTTTAGGGACAAAATAAAGTATGTTTTTTAAAACCAAAATAAAGTATGTATTTTTAGGTCCTAAAGAATGCAATTTAGAAAAAATGCACTTTTTAAGGAATAATCAAAATAAATTAATCAGTAAAGCTATAATATTTGGAGGTTTGATATGTTTAAATTTAACACAATTGAGGAAGTAGTAGAAGATTTAAGAGCAGGTAAGTTGATCCTTGTAACTGATGATGAAGATAGGGAAAATGAGGGAGACCTAATATGTGCAGCTGAATTTGCAACTACTGAAAACGTAGCATTTATGGCACGTGAAGGTATGGGTCTAATATGTATGCCTATGAGCGCTGAATACTGTAAAAAGCTAGGACTTTCTCAGATGGTTACGGACAATACAGACAATCACGAAACAGCATTTACAGTGTCTATAGACCATGTTGACACAACTACTGGTATATCAGCAGTTGAAAGAGGTCTTACAGCTAGAAAGTGTGTAGAGGAAGGAGCAAGACCAGAAGATTTTAGAAGACCAGGTCATATGTTCCCCCTAAAGGCAAAGGATGCTGGTGTCTTGGTAAGAAATGGCCATACAGAGGCTACAGTAGACCTTATGAAGATAGCTGGTCTTAAAGAGGTAGGCCTATGCTGTGAAGTGATGAAGACTGACGGTACTATGATGAGAACTCCAGACCTTATAGAGATGGCTGAAAAATACGACCTAAAGTTTACAACTATAAAGCATATACAGGAATATAGAAAAAGACATGACAAGCTAGTTGAGTGCTCTAGCATAGTGAAGATGCCTACTAAGTATGGTGAATTTACAGCCCATGCCTATGTAAATACCCTAAATGGAGAGCACCATGTTGCCCTAGTCAAGGGTGATATAGGGGATGGAAAGAATGTACTGTGTAGGGTTCATTCAGAATGCTTGACTGGTGATGTATTTGGTTCTGAACGTTGTGACTGTGGAGACCAGTTTGCAGCGGCTATGAGACAGATTCAAGAAGAAGGAAGGGGAATCCTCCTATACATGAGACAGGAAGGAAGAGGTATAGGCCTAGTAAACAAACTAAAGGCATATGCCCTACAGGATACAGGCTTGGATACATTAGAAGCAAACTTAGCACTTGGATTTGAAGGAGATATGAGAGAGTACTACACAGGAGCTCAGATCCTAAAGGACTTGGGTGCCAAGACTCTTAGACTACTTACAAACAATCCAGACAAGATATACCAGCTGAGCGATTATGGTATGGAGATAGTAGAGAGGGTGCCTATTCAGATAGCTTGTACAGAGCATGATGAAAGATACCTACATACAAAGAAGGACAAGATGGGTCACCTACTAGACTTTGAAAAATAGACACGTATTTAGATTAGATAATATAAAGAGCAATACTATATATAAAAAGATGAGGAGATAAAAAGATGAGAGTATTAGAAGGTTCATTAGTAGCAAAGCAGGCAAGAATAGGTATAGTAGCAGGAAGATTTAACGAATTTATAACATCAAAGCTAATAGCTGGTGCAGTTGATGCCCTAAAGAGACATGATGTAGATGAAGACAAGATAGACCTAGCTTGGGTACCGGGGGCATTTGAAATACCTCTTATAGCATCTAAAATGGCAAAGTCAGGAAACTATGATGCAGTATTATGCCTAGGAGCTGTAATAAGGGGCAACACTAGTCACTATGACTATGTGTGTGCAGAGGTATCAAAGGGGATTGCCCATGTTTCACTTGAAACTGGAATACCAGTTATGTTCGGTGTTGTAACTACAGAAAATATCGAACAGGCTATTGAAAGGGCTGGTACAAAGGCTGGTAACAAGGGATATGATGTAGCAGTTGGGGCAATTGAGATGATAAACCTTATAAAGGGTGAATTCTAATAAGGATCTTAAAATGGTGGTAGTATCTTTGGTCTACTACCATTTTTTTATTATTAGTGTTATTATATACTCATAAATAAGTCTTGAATTATGAAAGGATATATAGATTATGGAAGATTCAAAGAAATGGGCGATAGTGACTGGTGCCAGTTCGGGCATAGGAAGTGAGTTTGCCAAAATACTGGCTCAAAAGGGATATTCATTGATCCTCCTTGCGAGAAGGTTGGATAGACTAAGAGACCTTGAAGCAGATTTGAGGTCAAATCCTAGCAAGGGTCTAGATATCAAGATTATGAGTATGGATATAAGAAATACTAGTGATATAGCTAGGCTTATAGAAGAGACTAGTAATCTAGATGTAGAAGTTGTGATAAACAATGCGGGATTTGGAGACTTGGGAGATTTTGACCAAACCGATATAGAAAAAGAGATGGCTATGATAGATACCAACATCAAGGGTCTTCATATGCTGACCAAAGAATATCTAAAGGTCTTTCTTGAAAAGGACAAGGGTTATATCCTAAATGTGTCCTCAAGTGCTGGTCTGATGCCAGCTGGTCCTTATATGGCTACCTATTATGCTACAAAGGCCTATGTGACTAGTCTAACATCTGCTATAGCAGGTGAGCTAAGGGCCAAGAATAGCAAGGTGTATATAGGTCAGTTGTGCCCAGGACCTGTTGATACAGAATTCAATGATGTTGCAAACTGTAGCTTTTCATTGAAGGGAATACCAGCTAAGTACTGTGCAAAATACGCTATAGAATCCATGTTTAAATCTAAGGAGGTTATAGTACCGACTAGTAAAATGAAGTCAGCAGTATTCTTTTCAAAATTTTTACCTAGAAAAATCATAGTGGACATATGTGGTAGACAGCAAAAAAAGAAAAATGGTTCACCTACTGATTAGTAGGTAAACCAAAATGCTTGTCTAGTGAGTTCACATTCTATGTGGTAGCAGTCTTTTTCCTTGTCCTCACCATCCACCTGCATATATTGAGGGTCTCTTAAGACTATTTCAAACTTGTCTGAACCAAGTCTTTTGACATTATCTGTACATTCAAGATGACTTGCGTTTTTGATTAGTTTTGTAAGTAGTATCAAAAATACAGGAAGGTTGATGTGGTGGGTAATTACAAGACCAATCTCGTGGTTATTTTGACTTGATAGGGGGTCTAGTTTGATACCAGAACCGAGGTAGGGATGGTTGGTAACAGAGGCTAGAATGATCTTGTCAAAATTATGAGCCTTTCCATTTTCAATCACAGTCATAGAAAACTTGCTATGTAGCTTAAAAGCCTCAACTACATGGTGGAGGTAGGAAAGCTTGCTAAGACCTATTTTGCTGAGTAATGCCTTTGAAGACTTAGTTGAGCTAAGGTGCACTATTAGCGAGTCAAAGCCAAAACCAAGGCTGTTGACAGCATAGTTAATAGACCCATTTTTTAGGCTTGTATATTTTATTATTTCAAGTTGGCCTGATTCCTTGATATTAATTAGGGAATCAAGAAACGATTCTGGTTTTGTCTGTATCTTTACAGCCCTATTAAAATCATTGCCAGTACCAGCTGAAAGATAGGCAATTGGTGTCTGAGATGATATTGACTGTAGACCGTTGATGGCTTCATGTAGGGTACCATCTCCTCCTATAACTACCAATCTTTTTTCGGGGTCATTTTCTATTTGTCTGTCTATTTCCTGTACTAGGCTAATAGCATGGCCCTTGTATTCAGTGACAAATACGCTCGTAACTATATTTTTTTTTGAACAGGCATCCAATAACTTAGCTAAAACCTTAGTCCCTCTAGAAGATCCAGATCCCTTGTGGACTAGTATATATATATGCATTTGATTTTTCTCCTTGTCGATATAGATATGTATGATTTATTTCCTATCTCAAGCTATATTATATAGGACTTTTGAATATAATGCTATATATTATATTTTATAGCTACAAAGATTTTTAAAAGAGTGGTACTATTAGAATATATAATGAAATAAAATATGTTCACATATAAAGTATGTGTAACTATATATAAAGCATATATAGAGTATTCAAATTAGGCTTGTGCCGAATACTTGAATGAGGAGTGAGTGATATGATACAAAGTGACATTGAAATAAAGGTGGATAAGAGGGTGATTAGGGGGATAGTCACTAGACCACCTACAGAACAAAAAAAATATCCTATGGCCATTATCAGCCATGCCCTTATGTCGGATATGAGTAAGGATTTTTATATAGACCTTGAAAAAGCCCTCAACGAGATGGGATTTGCAAGTATAAGGTTTGACTTTAATGGGCATGGGACAAGTGACGGAAGGCTTGTTGATATGACCCTATACAATGAAGTTGAAGACCTAGAAGCTGTATTTGACTATGCAATAAAGCTTGATTTTGTGGATAGGCTGGGACTTATAGGTCATTCACAGGGGGGAGTTATTTCAAGTTTGGTAGCAGCCAAAAGAAATAAGCAAGTAGATTTTCTAGTGCTTTTGTCACCATCTGGAATTATGGAAGAATCTTGTAGGGCAGGTCTATTTATAAAGAAGATGTTTGACCCTGCCAATATACCACCAGTGCTTGGATATGGTAAAAAGGCAGTTGGTGGAGCCTACTTAAAATCATCCCAGGATATGGATATATATGTAAAGGCGAGAGGATATAAGGGACCTGTATGTATAATACACTCTAGAGAAGATGAGATGGTTCCTATTTACTATTCTGAAAAGTACCTTAGACTATATGAAAATTGTATGTTAAAAATAATAGATGCTGCTGACCATATGTTTTTGACTGGTGGTCAAGAAGCAATCAAAAGAATCAGTGGATTTTTAGGAGAGATGGACAAGAAGTTCGTCAAGGTAAGAAACCTACTAATAGGTAAGGGAAGGCCAAAAGTATGCATACCAATATTGGAAAATACATACTCAGAAACCCTAGCAGAGGCAAGGCGAATACTTAAGCGTTTTAAACCAGACATGATAGAGTGGAGGGTTGACTACCTAGAGGACTTATACAGTACTGATGATATGATATCCACACTCAAGGAGTTGAGAAGTATTATAGGCCATATGCCACTTATCTTTACATTGAGGACGAGGCATGAGGGTGGCATGGTAGATATTACCTATGAGAAGTATTCATCTATAAATAGGATGGTAGCAGCATCTGGATATGTTGACCTCTTGGATATTGAAATGCTAAATGATGACCAGAAGCCCAAATCTTTGGCAGGTGATATACATGAACTAGGTGGGCTTGTAGTAGGCTCTTACCACTATATTGATGGTAATGACCAGATGCTAAAGATAGACAAATTTGGTGATACTAAAGATGGACTCAGTGTAGACCAGATAAAGAGGATCATGTACAGGATGAAAGATCTAGGAGCGGACATAGGAAAGCTTGCTATTATGCCAAAGTCTAGAAAAAATGTCTTTGATTTACTAGAGGCCAACTACCAGTTGGATGAAGAGGATATAGGTATGCCTATAATTACTATGTCAATGGGTAAGGAAGGTATAGTATCTAGAATTGCTGGTCAGGTATATGGTTCATCAGTTACCTTTGCTACTGCTGGTAAAAATTCAGCACCAGGTCAGTTAGATGCCAATGATACTCTCAAGATATTGGACTATATAGATAGGAACCTATAAGATTTCCAAAAATACAAAAGAAAATACAAATAATTTTTAATTAATAACGAATATTAATATGATATACTCCTATTATATCCTAGTAAGATCTGTATGGATTTTAATATTGACTTACAAGGGTATGAGATTTGCATTAAATTTTTTTATTAGGATAAGCTTATTAAGAAGTACTATCTTAAAATAGGAGGAATAGATGAGATACATATATGTAGTGTTAGGTTTTATATCACTTGGTCTTGGTATGGTTGGAATAGCCTTACCGGTTTTGCCGACAGTTCCATTTTTGCTACTTGCTTCATTCTTTTTTGCCAAGGGTTCAGAAAGATTTGATAGGTGGTTTAAGGCGAGTAAAATATACAAAAATCATTTAGAATCGTTCGACAGGGACAGGTCTATGACATTAAAAACCAAGCTTACCATATTGATACCAGTATCTCTGATGCTTTTATTTGCATTTTTTAGGTACGATATTCTACCTATGAGAATTACAATTGCAGTTTTAATAGCTTTTAAATACTACTATTTCTTGAAGGTTATAAAGACAATAGAAGCTTAGAACTAAATAATATAATGATAAACAGGTATATAGTCCAAGTGATTATATACCTGTTTATTGTTATTGGTTACAAATATAAAGAAATACTAAAAATAGATGAATTTATTTTTTTATAGTGATAAAATAAAGTAAAATAGCAATTTAAAATAAAGATTGACCTTGATCACTTGTACAATTAGTTAGTCCTTTATATAAGGGTCATTGAGCGGTGATTAAAGTTATTTATTTCAGGAGAATAATATGAAAAGATACTTACATATCTTATCTTTTGATGGCCTATCAAAGGTGGATATTGAAAAAATGAAGAGTTTGCCAAATTTTGGTGAATACTATAAGAAGGCTTCTGGCTGTATATCTGTGAGCAGTGTATACCCTAGCCTTACATATTGTGCTCATACTTCGATAGCTACAGGTTGCTATCCTAGTAGGCATGGAATAATTAATAATACAAAACTACAGATGGATAGGAAGAGTCCTGATTGGTATTGGCACGACAAGGATATAAGGGTGGATACCTTCCAAAATGTAGCTGCCAAGTCCGGCTATGACATACTGTCCATATTCTGGCCTGTTACTGCAGGTGCCAAGCATATTAAATACAATATGCCTGAGATATTTGCCAATAGAAAATGGCAGTCGCAGATTCTTGTATCGCTTAAAAACGGTAGCCCATATTTCCAGTACAAGCTAAATTCGATGTTTGGCAAGCTTAGAGATGGTCACAAGGAGCCTGAATTAGACAATTTTTCTCATGAGTCTTTCTTGTATTCACTTGAAAATTTTAAGGCCCATATAAATATGGTTCATTACATAGATCTTGACTGTCAAAGACATGAGTATGGATTTGACTCTAAAGAGGCTAACGATGCTTTGGAAAGATTAGACAAAAGACTTGGTGATATAGTCAAAAAGCTTAAAAAACTTGGAATTTATGATGAATCCACAATTGTGATTCTTGGTGACCACAGCAGTATTGACGGACATTCAAATATATATCCAAACTGCCTTTTGGAGAGGGCAGGACTGCTAACAAAGAATTCTCAAGGCATGGTAAAGGATTACAAGGCTGTAGTAAAATCGGCTGACGGTGCTGCCTATGTCTATGCAGATAAAATTGTTGGGGATGACCAGATACTAGCTGCTATAGACCCTCTTGTAAAGCTTGGAACAATAGAGAAGGTGTATAGGTCTGAAGAGGCTAGGGAATTAGGGGCAGATGTGGACTGTAGGTTTATGCTTGAAGCTGCCAAAGGATATTTCTTTATGAATGATGTAAAGGATAGACCTATAATAGAAGTTGAAGAGACTAGACCATATACTAGTGGAAAAGTATGCATCAATAACCACGGATACAATCCAAGTTTAAAGAATGATTATGAAACAGTGTTTTTTGCAGCTGGTAGGGGGATTAAACCAGGTGTATTTATAGATAGTATGAGTTTGGTTGATGAAGGACCGACTTTCGCATCTATGTTGGGTCTGAAGATGCTTGACACAGATGGTAGACCTATTAAAGAGATTTTGGAGGATTTTAATGACTAAAACTACTAAAAAAGAAAAAAGCTGGATTATGTATGATTGGGCTAACTCGGCATATTCAATGACTATGTTATCGACTATATTGCCTATATACTTTACATCGGTCGTTGGTGAAGCCGGTATATCCAAAGACTTGGCTACTTCATATTGGGGCTATACAAATTCAATAGCATCCTTGATAGTAGCTGTATTGGCGCCTATTATGGGAGGACTTGCAGACTATATGGGTGTTAAAAAGAAGTTTTTTAAGATATTCACTTTTACTGGAATTATATTTACTGGCTTGATAGCCTTTGTACCTCATGGAAGATGGATACCGCTATTGGGAATATATGTAATTTCACTTATAGGTTTTTCCCTATCTAATGTATTTTACGATTCTTTCTTAACAGATGTTACATCTGATGATAGGATGGATAATGTATCATCACTTGGCTATGCCTATGGTTATATAGGTTCTACTATACCATTTATAGTCTGTATGGCCCTTATCATAGGTGCTCAAAAGGGAGTAGTACCTATAAGCGTAACTCTTGCAACAAAGGGATCATTTGTAATTACAGCGGCATGGTGGTTTTACTACACACTTCCAATGCTCAAAAATGTAGAGCAGATTCATGGCAAACCATATAAAAAGTTTGCTGTTAGAGATACAGTAGATGATTTTATAAAGTCTTTTATAAAGATAAAAAGACATAAAAAGGCATTTGTATTTTTATTGGCCTACTTCTTCTATATTGATGGTGTAGATACGATAATTAGGATGGCAGCAAGCTTTGGTACAGCTATAGGTATATCTTCAACTAATCTCTTGGTTATACTTTTAGTTACACAGTTCGTGGCCTTTCCTTTTGCAATTATATATGGAAAGTTGGCAGAAAAATTTAATGGTAAAATAATGCTTTTGGTAGGGATATGTGTTTATATATTGATATGCATAGTGGCCTTCTTTATGACTAATGCTAGACAGTTCTGGATACTTTCGCTTTTAGTTGCCAGCTCGCAGGGAGGAATTCAGGCCCTATCTAGGTCATATTTTGCCAAGATGATACCTAAGGAAAATTCAAATGAATACTTTGGTTTTTACAATATATTTGGTAAGTTTGCAGCTATAATGGGACCATTTTTAGTTGCAGCTATAACTCAGATAACTGGTGAAGTAAGGTCTGGAGTATTGAGCTTGATAGGTCTATTCCTAATAGGTGCGGTTCTATTTATTAGGGCTACAAGGATAGAAGACGACTTTCGTATGAGAAAATTAAAATAAACATAAAAAAGAGGATAAAAACCAAACATTACTATATGAGCTAGATTATAGCTATCTCTTATTTGGTATATTATCCTCTTTTAATGTTATCTATAGGATGTGCGCCTTAGTGTATATACATTATTCAGCACAACAAGCTTGGTTGTGTTTTATTATGGCTTCTACATCATTTTCTATTTTCATATGTGCATCATGACCTCCTATTAAGCCCTTGCCTAGTTCGTTTATAATTGGGTACATTTTTCTACTGAATTGATCATAGTACTTTGGTGTAGAATTAGGGAAAGGTCTATCAAGTTTTTCCATTTGTGATAAGATGAGAACTGAATTTTTAACCTTTGAATCCGTCAAAGTCTTCGAAAGAGCGTCGTTACTTGCAGGCAGCAAGCCCGTATCCTTTGAGACCATGGATTGGATGTTCTTGCTTGTGTACCATTCTATAAATTTATTTGCTATATCCTTTTTCTTTGAAAAGGCAGATATAGATAGGGCGTTTGGATATACCAAAGTCTTTTTTGATGGTCCGGATTCACCAAGCATGTCCAACATTTCTACTCCGTTAAGGTCTTTTATAGTTCCTATTGAACCTATATATAGACTGGATTTTTTGTTTTTGAAATCACTTAGGGGATTTGATTCATTATCTGAAGCTTGAGCTACAAAGCCATTTGATATTAGGTTTTCTATAAATACAAGGCTAGTGTGAAGGTTATGACCTATAAATAGATTTTTATCTGCATCAAATATTTTTCCATCTCTTGCCATGATTATCGTATAAAGGGCTTGGTTTGACTCGTCTGATCTATCAAGCGATATTGATAGTGGATAATATTCAATTTTATCTTTTTTAAGTTTTTTAAGTATTTGTTCTAAATTATTGTTTTTTGTATCTAAATTTTCGTCTTCTAATATTTTTGAGTCAGCGAAAAGCCCTGAAATTTTGTTAGTATAAGGTATTCCTAATATATTTTTTCCGAATGCAAAGTAGTTAGTTGACTTAATGTCATTTAGAACTTGATCCTTGGGTTTTAAAATTTCAAGATAGCCACGAGACCTATACTGGCCTACTTGATCCCACCTTACTGCTACTACATCGGCCTCTGCTTTTTGATTGCTTGCAGACTTGATTAGGCTATTGTCTATATCCTTAAAACTAGACTTGACTAGATTTACCTTGTATCCAGATTCTTTTTCAAATAAAGAAAGTAGATCTCTACTAGGGGCCTGATCTTCTGGCATCATCAATGTTATTGACTTATTATTATCTCCTTTATTTGTTTCCTTTTTAGAATTTTCATTGCTTCCTGAACATCCAACTATACTTACTGAGACTACTGCAGCAGTAAGCAAGTAAGCAAATTTTTTTAACTTCATAAACGTCTCCTTTTCAATAAAAATATTTTTATTTATGTAATTAAATTAGATACTTGTTTGCAGTTTGAGATAATTACATAAACATATATATTATACTACCCATTCTTTTAAATTTGAATGAAAAAATTAAATGTATATATTAATATATGAATTATTTGGTCATTAAGTTAAATATCTAGTAAATAACTAGAAATAATGGTAAAATATTTGATGTAAGGCGAGAGAAAAGAGGTGGTATAAGTATATGAAGTGGGTTGACCATAAATTGGATGTAAAGGGAAGTCTCTTAATAGTTTTGGCTATAACATCTTATTTTATACTGGGCAAGGGTCTTTTTGAGGGAGTGCTACATTTTTTAAATGAGGATAAGGTATGGATGTCTGGTATATATGTAGCTGACTTTGTCTCTTATTTGGTGATATTGGCCGGATTTTACACTATTCTTAGAAAAATGGATAGGGCTCCTAAGCCCAAGACTCTTGAAGAGGAGAACCATAAGCACCAGTTTTATAGGGTTGTAATACTATTTGTTATATTGTTGGTATTGATTATATATAGAAAATTAAACCTAAAAATTTCTATATATGAGGTTAAAACAGTGTTTTTACTTGCTATAGGTATAGCGATGGTTGCTATAGATACTCTGACTAGAAGGGTTAGAAAGAAAAAACAAATCTTAGAAGGAGAAAAGTAATTTGAAGAAAATCTTATTGATAGCTACTGGTGGAACTATCGCCTCTAAGCCTACCAAGGTGGGTTTGGTGCCCAGTATAACAAGTCAGGAAATATTGGAGTTTGTTCCATCTATTTCTGATTATTGTTGTGTTGATGCTGTTCAGTTGATGAATATTGATAGTTCAAATATGAGTCCAGAAAAGTGGATTATGATAGCTAACTGCGTAAAGGAAAACTACGACAAGTATGATGGTTTTGTAATAACTCATGGTACTGATACACTGGCATATTCGGCAGCAGCCTTGTCCTATCTGATACAGAACTCGTCAAAACCGGTTGTAATGACTGGTTCACAAAAGTCTATATATCTCCAGGATACAGACGCTAGAAAAAATTTGAAAGATTCATTTATCTATGCCTGTGATGACAAGGCTTGTGGTGTACACATAGTATTTGATTCAAAGGTCATAGTGGGTACAAGGGCTAGAAAGACCAGGACACATAGTTATAATGCATTTGATAGTGTAGATTATCCTATAGTTGCAGTTGTATTTAATGATAGGGTTGTATACTATATTGAGGAATCTTATGAAGATGAGGTCGTATTCTATGACAGGTTAAACACAAATGTCAATGTCGTGAAGTTGATACCGGGTATGAGACCAGAGATATTTGAATTTATAGGTAGTATATCGGATGTTTTGATAATAGAGGGCTTTGGTGTAGGTGGTCTTCCTAGCTATGATGAAGAAAGGGCCCTTCTTGAAACTGTCAAGAAGCTTGAAAGTGAAGGCAAAATATTTGTAATGTCCACATCAGTACCTCATGAGGGAAGCAATATAGAGGTATATCAGGTTGGAAATGAGGCAAAGTCTAACCACAATATATTGGAGACCTACAATATGACTTTGGAGTCTACTGTGTGCAAAATGATGTGGATTACATCACAGACATCTGATATTGATGAGGTTGAGAGGATGTACTACAGCCCGATAGCCAATGATATAGTCCTATAAGCAATAATCAGGGACTATCTTATATATATTTTAATTTAAAGGAGGAGTGGTCTTATGGAAAGAGTAGCAGTCATTAGTGTCATACTGGAAGATGCCAAGGTATGTCAGTCTGAATTTAATAATGTAGTTGCCCAGTACCAGGACATAGTGAGAGGTAGGATGGGCATACCATTTAAGGACATGGGCATATCAGTAGTATCAATTACAGTTCTTGCTAGCATTGACAAGATTAACAGCTTTACAGGCAAGCTAGGAAATATCGACCATATAACTGTTAAAACTGCCATATCAAGGTCTATGGAAAATGAGCAAAATTAAAGATTTAATTGACAAGTTATACCAAGAGCATGACCTAAGGGATGAAGATCTCCTATATATACTTGACAATATAGACGAAGAATCTATGGACTACCTGTTTTATCTGGCAGCTAAAACCAGGGATAGGCACTATGGTAGGAAGGTATATCTAAGGGGACTGATTGAATTTACAAATTATTGTAAGAGGGAGTGTTCATACTGCGGGATCAACGCCTACAACACAAAGGCCAAGAGGTATAGGTTGACCAAGGAAGAGATTTTGGCTACCTGCCTCCATGGAAAAGAACTAGGTTTTAATACATTTGTTCTTCAGGGTGGAGAGGATATGTATTATGATGATGAGAAAATGGCAGATATAATAAGGTCTATAAAGGACTTGGCACCAGATTCTGCCATAACCATATCCATTGGTGAAAGGTCCAAGGATAGCTACAGGTTATTGAGAGAGGCTGGTGCTGATAGGTATCTTTTGAGGCACGAAACTGCCAATGAAGAAACCTACAAAAAACTCCACTCAAAGTCATATTTTAAAGACAGGCACCAATGCCTTAAAGACCTAAAGGACTTGGGATTTCAGGTTGGTTCTGGATTTATGGTAGGTCTACCGGACTACACAAATTCAGACTATGTAAAAGACCTTAGGTTTTTAAAAGAGCTTGAGCCTGCTATGGTAGGGATGGGACCCTTTATTGCCCATGAAGATACACCTATGAGGGGAAATTCTTCAGGGACTATCGAGAAGACCACGACCCTACTGGCTATAATAAGGCTACTTATGCCTAGAGTTTTGCTACCTGCTACTACAGCCCTTGCAAGCATAGGTGGATCAGGACGAAAAAGAGGTCTTGATGCAGGTGCAAATGTAATAATGCCCAACCTCACACCTATGGTTCATAGGGGAGACTATTCTCTTTATAAGAACAAGAAGTCTACAGGCTCAGAATCAGCTGAGGCCCTAAATCTTATAAAGGAAGAGTTGGAGTCATATGGATATGAGTGTGATATGGCAAGGGGCGACAGCAAGGTAATTTATCGCTAACAAAAAAGATCAATGAGTTTCTAATTTGAAAGGATGGTTTATAATGAACAGAATGAGATTTGAGGAAAATATGAAGATTGATAGAGACTATGTCCTATCATTGATTGAGGGTGCAAAGGGTACTACTGATGAAGAGATAGACAGGATACTTGAAAAGGCCAAGGATAAGAAGGGCCTAGACCATAGTGAAATAGCTGCCCTACTGGAAATTACTAGAGAAGACCAGGCTCAAAAGTTATTTGAGATAGCTGGTAAGATTAAAAGAGACGTGTACGGTAACAGGGTAGTGCTTTTTGCACCTCTTTACATTAGTGACTACTGTGTGAATAACTGTGTCTATTGTGGATACAAGTGTAAGAACAAGTTCAATAGAAGAAGACTGACTATGGACGAGATACGCAAGGAGGTTGAAATTCTTGAGCAGATGGGTCACAAGAGACTAGCCTTAGAGGCAGGTGAAGACCCAGTGAACTGTCCTATAGATTATGTGTTGGAATCTATAAAGACAATCTATGATACATATGAAAAGAATGGCGTTATAAGAAGAATAAACGTAAATATTGCAGCTACTACTGTAGAGAATTATAGAAAATTAAAAGAAGCCCAGATAGGAACATATATCCTATTCCAGGAATCATATGACGAAGAAGTATACAGAAAGATGCATCCTAACTGCATAAAGGGAGACTATGACTATCATACTACTGCCTTTGATAGGGCCATGGAGGGTGGAATAGATGACGTAGGTGCTGGAGTCTTGTTTGGTCTTGCTGATCCAAAGTTTGAGGTACTTAGTTTGATGCTCCACAACCAGCACTTAGAAAAGAAGTTTGGTGTAGGTTTCCACACTATATCTGTACCAAGGCTCCGTCCTGCAGAGGGTGTAAATCTAGAGACATTCCCTAACCTAGTTGATGATGAAATGTTCAAGAAGATAGTAGCCATTATAAGGCTAGCTGTCCCTTATACAGGTATGATACTTTCAACTAGAGAAGACGAAGAAATGAGAAAGTTCCTACTAAAGTATGGTATTTCTCAGGTGAGTGCTGGATCTTGTACTGGAGTAGGCGGTTATGAAGAGGCTGCCAATGGTAGAAATATAGACCAGTTTGAAAAGGCGGATGAAAGAACTCCAATAGAGGTCATAACTGATCTTATAGACAATGATTATATACCAAGCTACTGTACAGCTTGTTACAGGACTGGTAGGACAGGTGAGAAATTTATGTCTATAGCCAAGTCTGAAAAGATCCACTATATGTGTAAACCTAACGCCCTGACTACCTTGATGGAGTATGCAGTTGACTACGGTGATGAGGAGTTTCTTAAGAAGGCTGAGAAGTTTGTAAGAGACCAGGCTTCTACAATAGACAGGGAAGATATAAGAGAATTTACTATATCTAATATACAGAAATTAAAAGATGGTCAGAGAGATCTTTATATATAGGTGATAAGATGAGTACACCTTTAGGAAATAGAAAGAACATAGTTCTCTTGGGTAGGAGAAATTCTGGTAAGTCCTCTATATTCAACCTGCTTATAGACCAAGATAAGTCCATAGTAGCTGATTATCTAGGAACTACAACAGACCCTGTCTACCATATGATGGAGCTATTACCATATGGACCTGTTAAGATAGTAGATACTGCCGGAATTGATGATGAAGGTCTTGTAGGTCAAAAGAGGGTTGATAAGACAAGGCTGGAGATAGAGGATGCAGACCTATTGGTATATGTCATAGATGCCAATGATTTTTGTTCAGAAGATATCTATCTAGAAGATGGGTCTATGGTTGCTAAGCCAACAGTATATATAGTCAATAAGTGCCACGACTCAATCGATAGGGACCATATTAAAAGCAAGATAGAAAGTTATATAGAAAAATATAAGCAAGTAAAAGAAGATAATGAAAAGAATAATAAAAATGAAAAAAATAGCTCAAAAGAGGGGGCTAGTAAAGAGGGGCCTAGTATAGTTTTTACAGACCTAGTGTCTTCAAGACAAGAGTCTAGAAAACTAATAATAGAGAGTCTAGTTGATATATTGTCATCCCTAGAACCTGATAGGGGACTGATTGACGGACTGATAAGACCTGGTGACAAGGCATTGCTGGTTGTTCCTATAGATTCTGAGGCACCCAAGGGGAGACTTATTCTTCCTCAGGTCCAGGTCATTAGGGAGTGCTTGGACATGGGGGTCATGGTCAGCCTTGTAAGAGATTTGGAATTAAAAAGAGCCCTTGAAGAGATGGGACATATAGACCTAGTTATAACAGATTCTCAGGTATTTAAAGAGGTAGCTAGTCTAGTTAATGAGAGCATAGATTTGACAAGTTTTTCCATTTTGTTCGCTAGGCAAAAGGGAGATATAGACCATCTAGTGAGAGGGGCAAGGCATATAGAAAAATTAAGGGATGGTGATAGGATCCTGATTGCAGAATCCTGTAGCCATACTTCCAACCACGAAGATATTGGAACAGTAAAGATACCAAACCTTATAAGAAATAAAACAGGCAAGGATATAGAGTTTGACTTTAGCCATGGTAAAGACTTCAAGAGGGACCTTTCTAAATACAGCCTAATCATCCAATGTGGTGGATGTATGCTGACTAGGTCAAATATGATGGTAAGAATAAATAGGGCAAGGATGGCAGGAGTACCTATAACGAATTACGGGGTTGCACTGGCATATCTAACAGGTGCCCTAGATAGGGTGGTTTACTAATTTTGCTTCATTCATAATATTTTTAGAAAGTATACTAAAGGGTATATAGAAATATAAGAGAATAAAGGTTATAATATATAGTATAAATATAATAGAGTATGTAGTAATACCAACTATATACTCTATTATTATTAATTGAAGATTTTATATGGAGGATATCAAATATGAACACTACGATAGAAACACAGTTAAACCATAAGACGATAAGAAAGTTCAAGGACAAGCAGATTGATGGCCCTATAGTGTCTACATTATTGGAAGTAGCCAACAGGACTGCATCTAGTACAGGTATGCAGACATATTCTATAATAAGAATAACAGACCAGGACAAGAAAAATGCAATATCTAAAATATGTGGTCAAGCATATGTAGCAGAGGCTCCAGAACTATGGATATTTGTAGTTGATGCATTTAGAAATGCAAAGATTGCTTCAGAACAGGACTGCAATCTTGAATCTAGAAGGGACATGGATAGGTTCTTCCAAGGATTTACCGATGCCATTCTTGCAGCTCAGAATGTTACTGTTGCCTTAGAGTCCCTAGGTCTAGGTGGAGTATATCTTGGAAGCATACTAAATGACTCAGTTGAGATGACAAGAGTACTTAATTTACCAGAGTTCACATTCCCAGCACTAGGTCTAGGATTTGGATATCCTGACCAGGAGCCACAGCTAAAGCCTAGAATGGATCTAGACCTTAAGGTATTTGAAAATGAATATAAGATATTTGATAATTACATGGAAGAGATAAAAGATTATGATGAAGTAATGACAACATATTATGATCTTAGAAATGCAAACCAGAGGGTTGATTCATTCTCTAAGCAGGTTATAGCTAGACTAGAGGGTGCCACAGAGAATCGTTCGGGAATACTAAATACAGTTCTTAGACAGGGCTTTGATCTTTGCCTTACATATGTACCTGATACGGATATCAAGACTATGTTTAAGAAGCCACCAGCAAAGAAGGAAGAGAGTTCATTTACAAAGAGCAAGTCTGGTTTAGAATTTGATACCAAGGTAATCGACTTATTTGACCAGCACCCTTATGTAAAGGAATACCTATTAAATATAAATCCAAAATTTAATCAGTTAAAGACCCTAAGTGCATCAGAAACCCTAAGAGCTATGACATTAAACGATCTAGCAAGTCTAGCTGGTATGCCTACAGATTCAATGATATACATGATAGAGTCCAGAATAGATGAAGAGTAAGTTTTAATTAAAATACACACTGTAATGGTGTTTTTGATATATCTTAAAACAAAAATTTAAATGTATAATTAATAAGATTAGATTTAAATGGGAACTTAAAAATGAAATATGATGTTGAACTTATGAAAGGAGGTCTATATGAAGTGGAGAGATAAGGATATCAATGAACCCAATGTATTTCTAGAAGAGGATTTTTATACGAATGTGGATAAAAACTTAAAAATTGATGAAACTCTTTATGAAAATAAAAGTAACAAAAGACCCTATGATAAGTTTGATAAAAATTCTAGAATTAAGTTTTATGTTATTTTGACACTTATAGCTGCACTTGTCATAATAATATTTGCCTGTATATTTATCAAGAGCGATAGGGAAATTGTGAAATATGAAAGTATGGCTAAGGAATACTACAAGGCAGGTAATTACAAGGAGGCTGCGGTCATATACGAAAAACTATACGAAGAGACTGGTAATATAGAATACAATCTTGAACATTCAAATGTATCAAGGCATATAGAGGCTGATGAAATAATAAGGGAGGCATCTAATGAAGTAAAATTAGGTGGGTATGAAAAAGCTATTGAAATATTATTGACGGTAAATCCACTTGATGATACAACGGCCAATAGGGTATTTCAGATAAAAAGTCAGGCCAGCTCAAAATGGCTTTCTCATATAGAAAAAGATATTGAAGATAAGAAGTATCAAGATGCAAAGACTGAAATAATGAGGTTTTTAAACCTGCAACCCAATCACGAACAAGCGATTGAAATAAAAAATAAGATAGACAATAAACTATACTAGGAGGTACTGATGGAAGTATTAGATTGTATAAGAAATAGAAGAAGTGTAAGAAGTTTTACTGATAAAAAAGTTGAATATGACACTATAAAGGAACTGTTAGAGATAAGTTCTTGTGCACCTACAGCCCAATACTGGCAACCTTGGGGATTTGTAGTTATTCAGGACAAAGAAGAACTAAAGAGATTGTCTGATAAGGGCTTAGAATACATAAGGGCAAATATTGACAATTTACCACATTTTCACAAGTACAGGGACTTGTTTGACAATCCAGACTACAACCTATTCTATGATGCGCAGACTCTGGTAATTGTGTATGGAGATAAGGACTCTCATTGGTATATGCAGGACTGTTCTTTATTTACACAGAACTTGATATTAGCTGCATTTGACAAGGGGATAGGGTCTTGTTGGATAGGATTTGCAGAAGAAATATTGGAAAATGATGAGTTTAGAAAAAAATATAATGTGCCAGACAACTATTCAATAGTTGCACCTATGATCTTAGGATATATTCAAAAGGACCAGAAGCCACCTAAGAGAAGGGCTCCAATTATATTTAATGAAAGTATCTAATTAAGGAAGTGAAGAAATGACTTTAACTACAACAGTATCAGTTGCCCTTATAGTTTTTCTGGGCATATTTTCTCAGTGGTTGGCATGGAAGATATCTAAGCCGGCAATTGTGATAATGAGTGTTTGTGGCTTGATTGTAGGTCCTATGTTTGGTCTGATTATACCAGAAGCCATAATAGGAAACAGCCTTTACAAGTCTATAATATCTCTATCAGTAGCACTGATTTTATTTGAGGGTAGTTTGTCCCTTAATTTTGAAGAGATAAGGGATACCAAGATGACTATCAAGAGGATAGTTATATATGGAGCCTTTATAGCGTGGGTACTAGGAAGTGCCTGTGCGTATTTTGTAGGTGGACTATCAATAACTACATCACTTGTAATAGGAGCAATATTAATCGTAACAGGGCCGACTGTTATACTGCCTCTTTTGAGACAGGCAAAGCTAGATAGGAAGGTTTCTTCTATACTCAAGTGGGAAGGTATACTTGTTGATCCATTGGGGGCAATACTTGCTGTATTTTCTTTTGAACTTGCTAGAATATTTACATCTAGTGACGCTAGTATGGCCATATTGGTCAAGTTCGGTATAGGTGTTGTGATATCTGTAATTATAGGCCTAGCAATTGGATATTTTACGGGAATCGCCTTACAGAAAAATTTCTTTCCAGAGTACCTAAAAGCTGCCATAGTAATATGTCTTGTGATAGGAGCCTATACACTAGGTGATACGGTAGCCCATGAGACAGGACTATTGTCTGTTACGGTCATGGGTGTTGTAATGGCAAATATGCATATTAGGTCCATAGAAGATGTAAAACACTTTAATGATAATATTTCAGTCCTGTTGACATCTTCAGTATTTATAATGTTGACAGCATCTCTATCAAGAGAACTTTTGGTAAATATATTTAGACCAGAGATACTTATGTTTGTATTGGCTATGCTATTCGTAGTAAGACCCCTATCAATATGGTTGTCCACTATAGGAGCAGACCTTAGTAAGGAAGAAAAATTACTCTTAGGTTGGATTGCGCCGAGGGGGATAGTAGCCCTTACAGTAACTGGTTATTTTTCCAATCTCTTGATAAGTGAAGGTTACGAAGATGCTAGGATGCTCCTTCCACTTACATTTGCACTTGTGGTTGTAACAGTTGTCGCCCATGGATTTTCTATACAACCTCTCGCCAAAAAGCTAGGTATAGCCCATGATGGAAAGCCAGGTCTTTTAATTGTTGGTTCAAACAAGTTTTCAGTTGCATTTGCAGACTTTTTGTCTCATCTTGAAATACCTTGCTTGATAGTAGACTATGCTGATAAAAATATAGAGCTGGCAGCTGCCAATGGCATAGACCACCACCAAGGTGAGATATTGTATGAATTAGAGAATTACAACCTAGACCTTGTAATATATAAGAAACTACTTATAAATACTCCAATACCCCTATACAATGTCCTAGTTTCAAACGAGCTTACAAATAAGTTTGGAGGCGGTAATGTATGTATAGTGAATGTATTGGGAGACAAGTTTAGGAACCAGTTTAAGGAATTAAAAAATATTAAATCACCTAGGTTGGGAGATTATAGGGCTACTCATTTGAAGCTAGTGAGTCTTATAGAAGAAGGATATGTTTTTAAGGCTACAAAAATAGACGAAAATCTTACAGAAGAAAGCTATTACGAGAGTTCTGACTATAGACGTATAAATATATGCTCAATAGACCAGGGCGGGGACATAGAGTTCTTTACTACGGCCCACCATCCTAGAGTAGGTAATGGGGACTATATAGTTTCTCTATCACCAGCAGACCCTCATGATACGGGAGAGGAACAATATGTTAATATAGACAGTTCAGAGTTATATTGCCTTGTTGACACAGAATAGTTATATATAATGGCTATATAGAGTATATGTACAAAATATGTATGTAAAATATATGCATAAAATAAGTGTGTAAAATAAATATATAGCTAGATAGAATAGACCTAAAATAGTACATAGGTTTAAGCTTAAAAATTAAAGGGCCCTTGCAGTAATATGGCAGGGGTCCTCTTTTTATCTTGATTAATTTCTTGGATATGGTCTTGATTTAGTTTACTTATTGTGTTATCATTTAATGTACGATATCAATATAGTATTGATTAATGCACGTTTGCAACTAGTCAACTGTAACTCTAATGGGGGTGTACCGGTTTCGACGTGGGTTTTGAACGTGAGGCTGCATGTCGTGTTACTCTGGGTCACGTAAAAACTGGGGAAATTTAAAACAAACGCAAACGAAAACAATTTATTAGCTGCCTAGTTGCAGCTCGTCCCTCTTAGACCTCCTGCCGTTTAAGAGCTGACGTCATTTATGCAGGGTACTGCTCTTGGGGTGTCTTGACCTTGAGTTGAACAATTAAGACTGGACAAATCTAAAACCTGTCAATCGGTGTTAGAGGAGTCGAGATAATAAAAGATATGACTAAACATGTAGATGCAGCATGGAATGGGCTTACGGACAGGGGTTCGACTCCCCTCATCTCCACCAATTAGATAATGCAAATGGTGAACACATTGAAATTACTAGCCTTCAAGGTTTGGTAGTTTCTTTTTTATTGTCAAAATAACACAATTGTACTGCAATCAGATTGAACCACAAAAAAAAGAGGCCTATGTGTTGCAAGTACATAAGCCTTTTTCGAGATATTTGTCTTTTTAATTTCTATTGAGCCGCTTTTAAATAAAAAATCTATAATTCTATCTTTTCCACAAGTTTGATAATAGCCCTATATTCTACTGTGGCATCAACAAGTTTGAATAACTTCAATTTATATCCACTTTCTTCATTATATATCTTCTTCATCATAGGTAGTACTTCAAATGCTTTTTCAAGAAGTTCTTCATTATCCTCAATAAAAACAGCCTTGCCATAGTATCTAATAAAATCATTTTTTATGGTAGCACATATTTCTGCCATTGGGTTTTCTTGAAGCTGTCTATAAACTTCTTTAAAGTCACCAACACCAAAGTAGATAGTATCGTCAATTAACATATGAAAACCTAGCGGTCTGCACTTTGGTACGTTTCCATTTACTGTTGCTAGATAATAAACTCCAGCCTTAGTTAAAAATTCACTGATTCTCTGCTCGTTGCTCATTTTACTTACCTCCATTTATATATAAATCAAAAAGTATGACAATTTCAGTATACATCGATGATTATAAAAACACAAGTAAAATAGTTATCTAAGATGGATAAATCCTTTAGTATATATAGACTATAGGTAGTTTTTTATGGTATATTATTAAGTATGTTATTAAGAAGAGAAATAATAAAAATTTGAGAAAGGGGATGAAAAATGAAAGAGATAAAAAAAACAAGGTCTTATAGCCTAGAACAGTACGCTAAATTTTTGATACCGTCAATTATAGGTATAATAATATTTATGTTGCCAGTTAAAGAGTTTGATCCTGAGATAAATCAGGACAAGGTGACTATTCCGATAGCATTTGTTGCTTCATTTATACAAAATCATATAGGCTCTATTCTTCCGGGATTTATAGTATTGGTTCTTATAGTATCAGCGGTTGGAAGTTTGTTGGTGAAATTTAATATTGTAAAACCAAAATCTGCTTATGTAAGGGGATTATTTGATCAAACGCCAGTCTGGTTTATAACTAGGATCCTTGCAATGATATTTGTTTTGATGTCCTACTTCAAAGTAGGGCCAGAATTTATAATATCTAAGGATACTGGTAACTTTATTTTAAACAATCTGCTTACAACTCTATTGGTTATATTTGTTTTTGCTGGTTTGCTACTTCCTTTGTTATTGGAGTTTGGGCTGTTAGAATTTGTTGGAACGCTACTTGTTAAATTTATGAGGCCCATTTTTACACTTCCAGGAAGATCAGCGGTTGACTGCTTTACTTCATGGTTGGGAGATGGTACTCTAGGTGTTATGCTTACAGCCAAGCAGTATGAAGATGGCTTCTATTCTGAAAGAGAGGCGGCAATAATATCCACTACATTCTCAGCTGTTTCAATAACATTTTGCCTAGTAGTATTAAAACAGGTAGATTTGGCTAACTTATTTGTACCCTACTATATTACTATATGTGCAGTGGGTGTTATATGTGCTATTATAATACCAAGAATACCACCTCTGTCAATGAAAAAAGATAAGTATATAAACGATGGTGAGGTATTGGACGAGAGTATACCTTCAGGTGAAACATATTTTTCTTGGGGACTTCACAAGGCTATATCTAAGGCTGAAGGTCATGAGGGCATTGTTAAGTTTATGGAAAATGGTGTTAAAAATGCTCTTGATATGTGGATAGGTGTGCTACCTGTAGTAATGGGATTTGGTACTATTGCCCTAGCAATATCAAATTATACTCCTATATTTGAGATAATTGGACAGCCATTTATACCACTTTTAGAGTTATTGAAATTGCCAGAGCCAGTAGCAGCTTCAAAGACTGTGCTAGTAGGATTTACTGATATGTTTATTCCGTCAATTATTGCAGGCGCAGAGATTAAGAGTGAGCTTACTAGGTTTGTTATAGCTACTTTATCTGTTACGCAGCTTATATATATGAGTGAGGTAGGGGCATTGATAATAGGTTCTAGAATACCTATTAATGTCGCAGAGATTTTTATTATATTTATAGAGAGGACAATTTTGTCGTTAATATTTGTTACCTTGATAGCTAGGTTTGTACTACAGCTTGCTTAGGTGATAGTAAATAATATTTAATCGGCTATAAAATAATATAAAAATATGGAGGATGTATATTGATTAGAAAAAAAATGAAAAAGAAAGTATTAAACATGGCTATATCATTTGAAATGATACTGGCTATAGTGATACTATTAGTTGTTTTACTGGGAACTTTCGATACGCTTAGGGTGATTTATGCTACATATATAGTAGACTACAACCATCCGATAGACTACGGCCAGTTAAATGGTATATTCGCTCATATCTTGCTCTTGGTTATTGGGGTAGAGATAGCTATAATGCTAACCCTACACAAGCAGTCTGCCCTTCTAGAAGTTTTGATGTATGGCATAGCTAGGAAGATGCTTTTACTACCAAAAACAGATGGTATGCTTGAGATATTTTTAGGAGTAGTAGCAATAGGTGGGCTATTCCTTATAAGAAAGTATCATATAGATGAAGAGAATGAATCTAAGGAATCGGATGAAAATAATATAAACATAACAACACAAGAAAATTAGGGTATAATTCGATTTTAGAGTTAAAAAATAAAGTGAATAGATAATAAAAATACAAGAGTGCAAGTATATACAATATGTTATTACTTGCGCTTTTTATATTGATTTAAATTTATCAAGGTGGTATACTAGTATAAAAGACTAGATGGGGATGATATAATATGAGTAAGCCTAATACTGCAGAAGAAATATACATCGATCTTCTGAACAGAATAATTAGCCTTGAGCTTGAGCCTGGTCAGAAGATAAGTGAAAATGCTATTTCTGAGGTATATGGAGTGTCTAGGTCAGTTGTTAGGAATTCGTTTGCCAGACTTATGCAAAATGGATTTTTGGTAGTTTACCCTCAGAGGGGCACATATGTAAGTAAGATAGACCTTGATTATATTAGAACGGCCCTTCTCATAAGAATAGCTATCGAGAAGGAGATGCTTTATAGGTTCATGACAAAAGGCAATATGAAAGAAACTATCAAAAAGATGGAAGAAAATGTGAATGAACAGGAAAGATTTTACTATGCAAGTGAATATATATCAGAGTTCAAGGAACTTGATGAAGCATTTCATGAGTGCATAATATTGAGTGTTGAAAACAAAAACGTACTTAAAACATTAAATGAGCAGCTACTTCATATAAGTAGATGGAGAAAAGTGTACGTCAAGTCTGGGTACAGGATATCACACCTTGTAGACGAGCACAAAGAAATACTTGCAGCTATAAAGGACAACGACGTGTCTAGGGCTATGGATTGTATGTCCAAGCATATAGATACAATATCAGCCGTTATAGGATTCAATAAAGAATTTCTTCACTATGTGAAAACAGATGACTAAAAAACTAGGCCTTTAGTCTAGTTGATTATGGGATTAGTAATTTTAGTATCTAATATATAAACAGTGAAAAACTTTGTTAAAATTTTTTTAACAAAAGTCACTTAGGTTATTTACTTATCTAGATAAAAGTGGTAGAATAATCTTGTAGACATAACTGGTATACAAGTGTACTGAAACATAAAATATTTGTGTAGGTTTTATGGTTTTTTTACATATGATTGATAAAACTTATGGTGAAAACCTTGTGAAAACATTTATTCTATAGACTTTTGGTATACAAGGTTATGGATTCTGATGGGAGGCAGTTGTGGAATTAACAAATAAAACAATAAGTGAGTATCTAGAAGATAGGGCTGAAATGACTCCGGAGAGTGCCTTTATTAGACATGGAGAGGAGATTTATACGTGGAAAAATGTTAATAATATAACTAGTAAGCTAGCCTTAGTCCTTCTTGAACAGGGTGTTAAAAAAGGAGATAAGGTTGGTATTTATGGTGTGAATAGTTCTAGTTGGATTATAATATTTTTTGCTCTACAGAAGATAGGTGCTGTTGCAGTTTTGATTAATTCTTGCTACAAGGAAAAAGAATTATATGACTGTATAAAAATTGCTGACATGAAGTTTCTTTTTTATACTACTGTGTGTACAGGTTATACTTGTGATCTTATAGTAGAAAAGCTAAAGAAGAGAAGCGACTTGAAAAAAGTTAATTTTTACAAAATAGAGCACACATATGAAGAGTGGATGAAAATAGAAAAGAGAGAGTGTAAAATCAAAAGAGGTATATTTGACAAACCAAACTCTGAAGATACTGCTTGTATCCTATTTACATCAGGTACTACCAACATATGCAAGGGTGTAATATTATCACATAGATCTCTTGTTAATAATGCCAGAGAAGTATGTGAACAAATGAGATGGACAGAAAAAGACAGTATGTGTTTAGTTGTCCCTCTATTTCACTGTTTTGGAGTCAATGTGAGCTTATTGACCAGTTTGATAGCTGGAATGACTGTAACTCTTTTAGACAAGTACAAGACGGTGAGCGTATGTGAAGCGATAGAAAAATACAAATGTACAGTATTAAATGGTGTTCCGAGTATGTTTTTGGCTATGACAAAGAATCCTAAGTTTGATGAGTTTGATCTCTCAAGTTTGAAGAGTGGTATAATAGCCGGTTCACCTATATACAAGGAAGATTATATAGGAATATGTAATAAATTAAAGGGAATGAAATTACAGACGTCATATGGACTTACTGAAGCATCACCTTGTGTTTCAATATCAGACTACGAAGACAGTATTGAAAAAAAGGCGGTTTCTGCTGGCAAGGTTATAGACCATATAGATGTTAGAATAATAGACTTAGACACAGGTAAGGAATGTCCAAGGGGACAAGTCGGTGAGATATTCGTGAAGGGATACAATGTCACAAGTGGCTATCTTTCATCGGATCCTGTTGTCTGTGATGCTGTTAGACCAGATGGTTGGTTGAAGACAGGAGACTTGGCTTATATGGATGAAGACTCTTACTTATATATTGTAGGTAGAAGGAAAAATCTAATTATAAGAGGTGGGGAAAACATATCCCCTCAGGAAATAGAAGAATGCATCAAAGACTATAACAATAAACTTGATGTATTGGTTATAGGTGTAAAATCAGATGTCCTACAAGAAGAGATTGTTGCGGTAATCGAAGGTAGACAAGATGATGAAATGGTAGGGAAAATAAAGGAATATATGAGAGATAGTATAAGTTCCTACAAGATACCTAAATACTTTGTGTTTATCGAGTCTTTTCCTAGGAATGCGACAGGTAAGATAAACGAAAAGGCTTTAAAAGAGATTGTTAATGAAAAACTTAAATAAATATCATTAATTTGTTGTAATTCATTGAATATTATTTTTTGGGAGGTAATGTAATGAGCACAAGAAAGAGACCATTAGAAGGAGTAAAGGTAATAGAACTTGCAAACTTTATAGCAGCTGCAACTACAGGAAGATTTTTAGCTGACTTAGGTGCAGATGTAATAAAGATTGAAAGTGCAAAGGGAGACCCACTAAGATATACGGCTCCAACTGAAGGTAGACCGCTTGATATGCACGAAAATACAACTTGGGAATTAGAAAATGCTAATAAGAGATGTATATCTCTAAATATGAAGGATCCTAAGGGTAAAGAAGCTTTCTTTAAGCTACTTGATGATGCAGATATACTTATAACAAACTGGAGAGTACAGGCACTACAGAGAGCTGGACTTGACTATGAAACACTAAAGGTTAAGTATCCAAGCCTTGTATACGCTATTTGTACAGGTTATGGTGAATACGGTCCTGATAAGGATCTTCCAGGATTCGACTTTACAGCTTTCTTTGCTAGAGGTGGATATCTTGAAAACCTTAGACAGAAATCTGATGTTCCAATGAACGTTGTTCCAGGACTTGGTGACCACAATGTTGGTATCAACCTAGCTGCAGGTGTACTTGCTGCATTATATCACGCTAAATTAACAGGCGAAGGTGAAAAGGTTGAAACAAGTTTATTCGAATCAGCAATATTCAATATGGGTATGATGGTTCAGGCTGCTCAGTATCCTGACTACGGTACTCCATATCCAATAAATATAAGAGAAGCTAACAATCCATTTAACGCTTGTTGGATGACTAAGGACGGAAGATATGTTCAGACTTGTATGCCTGACTACAATACTTACTTCAAAAAGTTCTTAACAGCATTAGAGCTTATGGATATAGTAGAAGATGAAAGATTCTTCCCAGTGCAGAACTTACATGCAAACGACCTAGGAACTACAGTATATGATAGAGTAATGGCTAGGTTTGGAGAAAGAGACTTTAGCGAATGGTCACAGGTACTTACAGATGCTGACATCCCATTTGCTCTAGCTAAGAATTGGGAAGAACTATTAGAAGATGAACAGGCATGGGCAAATGACTGCTTCTACAAGATGAAGTATCCAAGTGGTGAAAGAATACTTTGTAAGCACCCAGTTAAGTACCATGAAATGGGACCTACTCCATACAACAGAGGACCATACATCGGTGAACATGGTGTTGAAGTAATGAAGGAGTTAGGATACTCTGATGAAGACATCAAGCAGATGTTAGAAGACAAGACTCTATATGTTTGGGAAGACAAATAGAGATAAGAAATATAAGTGATAGTAGAGAAGGTAGAAAATATGAGTGATATATACACAATGGGTATTGACATTGGATCAACATCATCTAAATGTGTAGTGCTTAAGAATGGTAAAGATTTAGTTAGTAGCGGCGTCGTCAATCTTGGCGCCGGTACTAAAGGTGCCGATCAGGTTATAGAAAAGGTACTAGCTGACTGTGGTATCAAGTTCGAAGATCTGAATGTGATTGTTTCCACAGGATATGGTAGAAATTCTTACGACAGTGCAAAGAAGACTATGAGTGAACTTAGCTGTCATGCTAAGGGTGGTACATATATCTTCGGACCTGTAAGAACTATTATAGATATAGGCGGACAGGACATAAAGGTACTAAAACTAAATGACAAAGGTATGATGACAAATTTCTTGATGAATGATAAATGTGCAGCTGGTACAGGTAGATTCTTAGAGGTTATGGCTGGAGTACTTGATGTTAAGCTAGCAGAACTAGGTGACTTAGACAAGTTAGCAACTGAAAAAACACCAATATCTTCAACTTGTACAGTATTTGCAGAATCAGAAGTAATATCTTGTATGGCTAAGAAAATACCTATTCCTAATATAATTAGGGGTATACACGCTTCTGTTGCTACAAGAGTTGCAGGTCTTGCTAAGAGAGGTGGATTAACAACTCCAGTCGCTATGACTGGTGGTGTTACTAAGAACTCAGGAATAGTAAGGGCACTTAGCGAAGAGTTAGAAACAGATATCATGATTTCGGAAATTTCTCAGTTGGCAGGCGCAATTGGAGCGGCATTGTACGCTTACGATGAGTATCTGAAGGAAAATTAGAAAGGAGCTTTATTATGAGTAACACAGGTGCAGTTGAAGAAAAGCCGGCAAAAGTATTGTTAGGCGAGATAGTTGCAAAACATTATAAGGAAGCTTGGGAAGCTAAAGAAAGAGGCGAAAAAGTTGGTTGGTGTGCTTCTAACTTCCCACAGGAAATATTTGAAACAATGGATATCAAGGTTGTATTCCCTGAAAACCAGGCAGCAGCAATTTCTGCTAAGGGTGGTGGACAGAGAATGTGCGAAATCGCAGAAAACGAAGGATATTCAAACGACATATGTGCTTACGCTAGAATATCTCTAGCATACATGGACGTTAAAGATGCTCCAGAGTTAAATATGCCTCAGCCAGACTTTGTTGCATGCTGTAACAATATCTGTAACTGTATGATCAAGTGGTATGAAAATATAGCTAAAGAACTAAATATACCTCTAATCCTTGTTGACGTGCCATATAACAATGACTATGAAGCAGGCGATGACAGAGTAGAATACTTAAGAGGACAGTTCGATCACGCTATAAAGCAGTTAGAAGACTTAACTGGTAAAAAGTGGGATGAAAAGAAGTTCGAAGAAGTAATGGCAATATCTCAGAGAACAGGTAGAGCTTGGTTAAAGGCTACTGGATATGCTAAGTACACTCCATCACCATTCTCAGGATTTGACGTATTCAACCATATGGCAGTTGCTGTATGTGCTAGAGGTAAGGAAGAATCAGCAATAGCATTTGAAAAGCTAGCTGAAGAATTTGATGAAAATGTAAAGACTGGTAAGTCTACATTCAAGGGAGAAGAAAAGTACAGAGTACTATTTGAAGGTATAGCTTGTTGGCCACACCTAAGACATACATTTAAGCAGCTAAAGGATTCAGGAGTAAACGTTTGTGGTACTGTTTATGCAGATGCATTCGGATACATCTACGACAATACTTATGAATTAATGCAGGCTTATTGTGGAACTCCTAATGCAATATCTTATGAAAGATCATTAGATATGAGACTTAAGGTTATAGAAGAAAATAATATAGACGGTATGTTGATACATATAAACAGAAGCTGTAAGCAGTGGTCTGGTATCATGTACGAAATGGAAAGAGAAATAAGAGAAAGAACTGGTATACCAACAGCTACATTCGATGGTGATCAGGCTGACCCAAGAAACTTCTCAGAAGCACAGTACGACACAAGAGTACAGGGTCTAATAGAAGTTATGGAAGCAAACAAAGCTGCAAAGATGAAGGAGGAAAACTAGATGAGTAACTTAGAAGAACTATTTGGAAAACTTGCTGTATGTCCATTAGAGCAGATAGATAAATATGTTGCTGATGGTAAGAAAGTTATTGGTTGCGCGCCAGTATATGCTCCAGAAGAACTTGTATACGCATCAGGTATGATTCCTATGGCAATATGGGGAGCAGAGGGTGAAGTAACTCTTGCAAAAGAATATTTCCCAGCTTTCTACGTATCAATCATCTTAAGACTTTTAGATCTAGGTCTAGAAGGCAAGCTTGATAAGATGTCAGGAATGATTCTACCAGGTCTAAGTGACGGACTAAAGGGACTTAGCCAGAACTGGAAAAGAGCTGTAAAGAATGTTCCAGCATTATATATAGGATATGGACAGAACAGAAAGATAGAAGCTGGTATAGTTTACAATGCTAGACAGTATGAAAAGCTAAAAGTACAGTTAGAAGAAATAGCTGGAAAGAAGATAGAAGATGCTCAGATAGAAGAAGCAATCGTTTTATACAACAAGCACAGAAAAGCTATGCAGGCATTCTCAGACCTTGCAGCTAAACACTTAAATACAGTTACTCCTAGCCTAAGAGCTAAGGTAATGTCAAGTGCATGCCTAATGGACAAGGCTGAACATTTAGAAATAGTAGAAGCAATCAACGCTGAACTTTCAGCTATGCCAGAAGAAAAATTTGATGGTAAGAAGATTGTAACTACTGGACTACTAGCTAACAGTCCTGAAATATTAAAGATATTTGAAGAATTTAAACTTGGTATTGTTGCTGACAACATAAACCACGAATCAGGACAGTTTGATTATTTAGTTGATGAAGCTACTGGTAACCCAATAAAGGCGTTGTCTAAGTGGATTTCAGATATTGAAGGAAGTACTTTGCTATACGATCCAGAAAAACTAAGAGGACAGATAATCATCGATAAGGCTAAAAAATACGATGCAGATGGTGTAGTATACCTACTATCTAAATTCTCTGATTCAGATGAATTTGACTACCCAATCATTAGAAAACAGCTAGAAGAGGCTGGATATATGCACATCTTAGTTGAAGTAGATCAGCAAATGACTAACTTCGAACAAGCAAAAACTGCATTGCAGACTTTTGCAGACATGATATAGTAAAAATTGTAAAAATTTAAGGAGGCAATCTATGATTTTCGAAAAAGAACATGAGTTAGTTCGTCAGCTAGCAAGAGAATTTGCTGAAAATGAAATTAAACCAACTGCAGAAGAAGTTGATGAAACAAGCGAATTCCCTATGGAAATTTACAAAAAAATGGCTGCTGCTGGTTTCTTAGGTATCAAAATACCTCAGGAATTTGGCGGTTCTGGTGGAGACCACCGTTCATATGCAATAGTAATGGAAGAATTATCAAAGGCATCTGGAGTATCTACAATCTGGATATCTTCTCCTAACTCTCTTCAGTCTACACCTATCCTTGTTGATGGTACACCTCAACAGAAGGAAAAGTATCTTAGACCAATGGTTACAGGAGAAAAGATGTTTGCATTTGGTCTTACTGAGCCAGGAGCTGGTTCTGACGCAGCTTCTATCCTAACAACTGCTGAAAAGGATGGAGATGATTACATACTAAACGGAAGAAAGACTTTCATAACTGGCGCTCCAGTATCTGATTATGTAATAGTATTTGCAAAGACAGACGCATCAGCAGGTGCTAAGGGTATATCTACTTTCATAGTTGATACTAAGTTAGAAGGTGTATCTTTTGGTAAGGCAGAAAACAAGATGGGTATGATAGGTTGCCCAACTAGTGATGTTGTTCTTGACAACGTTAGAGTATCTAAGGATGATATGTTAGGAAAAGAAGGCAAGGGATTCATCAATGCGATGAAGACTCTAAGCGTTGGTAGACTTGGTATTGCTTGCCAGGCTCTAGGTCTTGCAGAAGGTGCTATGGAAGAAGCTATCAAGTATGCAAAGGCTAGACATCAGTTTGGTAAATCACTAGCTAAGTTCCAGAACACTCAGTTCATGATAGCTGAAATGGAAACAAAGATAGCAGCTATGCGTCACCTTGTTTACGATGCAGCATACAAGATGGACTTAGGAAAGAAGGCAGATAAGGAAGCTTCAATGGCTAAGTTATTTGCTACTGAAGAAGCTAAGTGGGTTATAGACAAGGCTCTTCAGATACATGGTGGATATGGATACATTAAGGAATATCCAATCGAAAGAATGTACAGAGACATAAGAGTAACTTCAATCTACGAAGGTACTTCAGAAGTTCAGAAGATGGTAATAGCATCAAGTGTATTGAAATAAGGGGAGGTATAGATAGATGAAAATTGTAGCTTGCATTAAACAAGTACCAGATACAACAGAGGTAAAACTTGACCCTGTGAAGAATACTTTGATTCGTGATGGTGTACCTAGTATAATCAACCCTGACGATAAAGCAGGTCTTGAACTAGCACTACAGATAAAGGAATCAGTACCAGGATCTACTGTAACAGTAGTATCAATGGGACCTCCACAGGCAGAGCTAGCACTTAGGGAAGCATTAGCAATGGGTGCTGATGATGCAGTTCTTGTAACTGATAGAGCATTTGGTGGTGCCGATACTTGGGCAACATCTTCAACAATAGCTGGTGCACTTAGAAACTTAGAATATGACATAATAATAGCTGGTAGACAGGCAATAGATGGAGATACAGCACAGGTTGGTCCTCAGATAGCTGAACATCTACATATACCACAGGTATCTTATGTAGAATCTTTAGAAGTTGAAGGAGACAAGTTCATAGTTAAGAGACAGTTCGAAGATAGATACCATACAATCGAACTAGAAGCACCTTGTCTAATAACAACACTAGCAGAGGAAATAACTCCAAGATATATGTCAATAGCTGGTATATTCAACGCCTACAAGAAGGACATTAAGACTTGGGGACTTAAGGATATAGAAGAAAACCTTGACCTTTCAAATATCGGTTTAAAGGGTTCACCTACAAACGTTAAAAAATCATTCACAAAGCAGGCTAAGGGTAAGGGCGTTAAGTTAGAAGGCCTAACTCCTGAAGAAGCTGCAGATGCAATAGTAGCTAAGCTACAGGAAAAGTACTTTATATAATAGTACTTTAGTATTGAAAGATATTATAATAATAAATTTGAAAGGAAGATAACCTAATGAACAAAGATATTTATGTAGTAGTTGAACAGGTCGATGGCGTCGCACAAAAAGTGGGCATCGAATTAATAGGTATAGCAAACAAGCTAGCTGCAGACCTTGAACAGGACGTTGTAGCAGTTGTGCTTGGTAATAATATAAAGGGTCTATCCCAGAACCTTATAAGCCATGGAGCTAACAAGGTAATATGCGTAGATGATCCAATGTTAGAAACATATGCAACAGAACCATATACAAAGGCTCTTAATGCAGTAATAGAAGCAAAGCATCCTAATATAGTACTTTACGGTGCTACTTCAATAGGTAGAGACCTTGCTCCTAGAGTATCTGCAAGAGTACATACTGGACTTACAGCTGACTGTACTAAGTTAGAGATAGATCCAGAAACTAAGCTTCTTCTTATGACTAGACCAGCTTTCGGTGGTAACATCATGGCTACAATAGTTTGTAAGGAATTCAGGCCTCAGATGGCAACAGTAAGACCAGGTGTTATGGAAGCTCTTCCAAAGGATGACTCTAGAACTGGTGAAGTTGAAGAATTTAAGGTAGAATTCACTCCAGCTGACATGAACATAAAGATTAGAGAAGTAGTTAAAGAAACTAACGCTAAGGTTGATATAACTGAATCTAAGGTTCTTGTATCAGGTGGTAGAGGTATAGGAAGCCCAGAATACTTCGACGTATTAAAGGAACTTGCTGATGAATTAGGCGGACTAGTTACATCATCAAGAGCTAACGTTGACGCTGGATGGATAGGAAGAGAAAGACAGGTTGGACAGACTGGTAAGACAGTAAGACCAGACCTATACATGGCTTGTGGTATATCAGGAGCTATACAGCATTTGGCTGGTATGGAAGAATCTGAATTTATAGTAGCTATAAATAAGGACGCTCATGCACCAATATTTGATGTAGCTGACCTAGGTGTTGTTGGAGATCTTCATAAGATAATACCTCTAGTAATAGAAAAGGTTAAGGCTATAAAGGCTTCAAAGGCTGATATGTAATTAATACCGTTGGTAAACAATCAGTATTAAAATTGACAAAGATAAAACAGGTTGTTTAAAAAGAGTTTAAATTATTTACATAATTTTTAATATATTATAAAAAATATTTATAATTATATTGTAAAAGCTCATTTTAGGGAGTATAATAGCCCTA
>OHAU01000673.1_pt1 | contig 46419 bp, 28 predicted proteins | sample 1577181 | NCBI WGS metagenome assembly OHAU01 (sample SAMEA3541472, study PRJEB24748) | human gut metagenome | biome: human gut; feature: human-associated habitat; material: faeces | place: China | collected 2012 | reverse complement strand
GCCAGTGCAAATCTCCGCTGCGAGGGCGCTACCGCTAACCTTTAATATTTCAATTTTGAGCATCCTACCCTTACAGGGGCGCTGTCGCCTCTCTACCAACCTTGATTTTCTTGATTTTGAACACCCCACCTCTCGGGCGCATCTACTCACCGTTACTAAAAACAAAACGGAATGCTGAAGAATCTAAAAATAAGCAACTACGCACTCATCGAGAAATCGGACATTGATTTCTCATCAGGCTTTTCTGTCATCACGGGTGAGACAGGAGCAGGAAAGAGCATCATCCTCGGTGCCCTGGGACTGCTCATGGGACAACGCGCCGACTCGAAAGTGATCAAGGCCAACGAGAAGAAATGTGCGGTGGAAGCTGTCTTCAATATAGAAGGACTGCAACTGGAGGCCTTTTTCTCTGAACACGACATCGACTACGATGCCGAGGAGTGTATCCTGCGCAGGGAGGTCTCTTCAAACGGGAAAAGCCGTGCCTTTGTCAACGACTCTCCCGTCTCGGCAAGCACGCTGAAATTACTGGCGGCGGAAGTGATTGACATCCATTCGCAACACCAGAACCTCTTGATGGGACGCGAACACTTTCTGCTCGACATTCTCGACGCGGTGGCGAACAACCAGGAAGTGAAGGACGCGTATGCTCAATGTTTCCACGAATGGCATGAGGCCTGCAAAGCCCTGAAACAGCTCAAGGAGCAGAGGGCACAAGACCAGGCCAACCGCGATTTCCTGCAATTTCAGTTTGACCAACTTGAAGCGGCCAACCTGCAGGCCGACGAACAAAGCGAACTGGAGGAGGAACACCAACTGCTGAGCCATGCCGAAGAAATCAAGGGCAGCCTCTTTGAGGCGCTCAACGCCTTTTCGGAAGACGGAGGCAACATTGCAGGAAAACTGCGCAACGCTGCACACAACCTGAGCAGCATTTCAGGGGTGTTTGCGCAAGCGGAAGCGTTGGCGGAACGGATTGAGAGTGCAAGAATCGAACTGGAGGATGTTTCGGAGGAACTGGAACGCAACGCTGAAAACATCGAATTTGACCCTGCACGTTATCAGTTTGTTGAAGAACGCCTGAACACGATTTACGAACTTGAAAAGAAACACCAGGTTGACACCATCGCCGACTTGCTCCGCCTGCAAGAAGAACTCAACCTGCAACTCAACAACATAGAAAACGGCGACGAAATCATAGCCGAAAAGGAAAAGGCCATTGAAGGGCTCTACCAACGCTTGCTCTCGCTGGGCAAGGACATCACAACGAGCCGAAAAAATGCGGCCGAGACAACGGCCGAAAATCTGATGCTGACGCTGCAGACGCTGGGCATGCCGAATGCCCGCCTGCGATTTGAAATCACAACGCGCACGGCACCCGACATAAGCGGTTTCGACAACGTCACCTTCCTCTTCAGCGCCAATAAGAATGTGCCAGAACAAGATGTCACGCAAATTGCCTCAGGCGGTGAAATCGCGCGGCTCATGCTGTCGCTCAAAGCGTTTCTCTCGCAACGCAAGAAATTGCCAACCATCATCTTCGACGAAATTGACACGGGTGTGTCTGGAACGATGGCGGAACGCATGGCGCAGGTGATGCAGCAAATGGCACAGAATTGCCAGGTCATCTGTATCACGCACCTGCCGCAAATCGCAGCGCTCGGACAACAGCACTACCGGGTGTTTAAGTCGGAAAACGACACTGGCACCTCGAGCCACATCACCCATCTGGACAACGATGAACGCATCCGCGAAATTGCAAATATGCTGAGCGGAGAGGAACTGACAGAAGCGGCCATCAACAATGCAAAGGCACTTCTGAAAAACAAGTAAAAAACAACAGATATGAAAAAAATATCCCTACTGATAGCCATTCTCTTTGCAACGTTTGGCCTCAACCAAATGTCGGCACAGATTGCCGATTTGAAAAACGCCTACAAGGGTGTCGTTAAAATCATCACATATAAAGCCGACGGCACCATCTTACGCGACGGAACTGGGGTGTTCCTCAATAAAGAGGGTGACTGCGCTGCCTCTTTCGACTTGTTCAAGGGCGCCACTGCTGCCGATGTCATTGATTTCAAAGGCAACAAGAGAAAGGCTTGGCGCATCTTGGGCGCTGAGGGGTATAAATACAACTTGGTGAAATTCAGCACCACAACGGAGGGCAAGAAAAACGAGACTGAGTTTTTCGCCATCGCCCAGGCGCCGAAGGTTGGCGACACGGCACTCCTGCTCCACTACACGACCAACAAGAAAGACAAACCGACAACGGCCAGCGTCACCCAAAGCGATGAGTTTGACGAGGGACGCTACATGCACACCACCGTGGCCAACGAGGACCACAACTTCGGATGCCCCATTCTTGATGCAAACGGAGCGCTCGTTGGTTTCGTACAGCAAAACGTGGAGAAGAAAGACTCTACTTCCTGCGCCATCGATGCGAATTTCCTCAACAAGCTCCACATCAGTAGCATGAGTGTTCTCAATTCTGACCTCCGACAGATTCTCATCCCCAAAGCGCTGCCAAGCGAGGAGAAGGAGGCGCTGACTTACTTGGCAATGATGAATGCCACCGACTCTGTGGCCGCCGCCACGAGCTACAACGATTTCATCACGGCCTACCCAGAAAATGCCGAAGGCTATGTTGCACGCGCCAAATTTTATGCCGCCAAACAAGACTTCGCCCGCTGCGACGCTGATTTTGAAAATGCCCTGAAGCAGGCTGGCAGCGAAAAGTCAACGATGAAAGCCGACGAAGTTCACAACGAACTGAGCAAAGTTATTTTCCAAAAGGCCATCTACAGCCCGAAGGTTGAATACAAAGACTGGACGTTGACCAAGGCGCTCAAAGAGGCCGAAGCTGCCTACGCTCTCAACAACCAAGGTTTCTACTTGCTGCAACAGGGACGCTGTCTGTTTGCCGATAAGCAATATAAATTGGCCTACGAAAAGTTTTTCCAGTTGGCCTCCCAACCTGCACCAAACGACGGCACCGAATGGTCGGGAAAGGCCAAGGCCGACAACTGGTTTTATGCAGCCCGATCGCTGGAACTTGCCGGCGGCGACAGTCTGCAAGTCATCGCTTTGATTGACAGCGCCATCTCCCAATGCCAGAAACCGTACGACCAAGCAGCGGCACAATTCTTCCTGGAACGCGGCCAACGCTACCACCGCATCAATGAACTGCGCAAGGCTGTCAACGACTACAACGTCTACGAAAACACGGTCGGCCCAGCCAACCTCGGTGCCGAGTTTTATTATCTCAGAGAGCAGGCTGAACTTGGCTCGCGCATGTATCAACAGGCGCTCGACGACATCCAGTCGGCCATTCTCCGCACCCCGAACGACTTGGGTCTGCAAATCGAACAGGCCATCGTATTGCTCCGCGCAGGGCTCTACAAGCAATGTGTTGAATATTGCCAGAAACTCCTGCAAATGCACAACGACTTGGCTGACATCTATAAGATCAAAGGTATTGCCCACGGCGAACTCAAACAGAAACAGCAAGCTGTTGCCTGTCTCACGAAAGCGAAGGAACTGGGCGACGACACGGCTGACAGCTATATCCAGAAGTACAAGTAAGTAATGTTGAAAGAATAAGTTCCGCAATTTTGCACCTGCATTTTTGAGCTATTTTTGAGCTTATTCGAAGGAGCAATGCGAGCATTGTGACTGAGAATAAGTTCGAAAAGAGCCGAAAAGGCAGGGGAGTACATAAATTATTACTTGCCAACGGCAAAATTGCGGAAGTTATTTTTTCAACATTACTAAGCATCTCACACAGAGGGCGGCAGACGATGAACGGAAAGCCGCCCTCACATCTTCGTCAATAAGTGGAACGGAACGGGAAACCGCCCAAAACAAATTCTGCATGAAAGATTTGAAATCATTGATACGCCCAAACATTCAAACGCTATGCCGTCAATTTGTCGACACGGAACACGCTATTGACAAGAATCACATAGCGCTCGACAGATGTGAGAGTCCGTTTAACACACCGCTCAACCGAAAGCCTTATCCCGATGAACTCAGCCGGCTGAAAACGGCTGTGGCCATCGACAAGAAAATAACGCCCGAGATGATTGCGCTGAGCGTGGGACAGACAACGCCGCTGGACTTGATTCTCCGCCTTTTCTGCTCTCCGCAACGAGACAACATCATCATCCACGAACCTTCGCCGCTCTCGTTTGCAAGGACTGCGGCGCTCAACGATGTTGAATGCCGCCACTGCCGCATGAATCCGCACTTTGACATCACGGCAGAACACTTGCTAAATTCCACAAACCAACGTACGAAGGCCATCGTGCTCTGCAGTCCGAACTATCCGACGGGAAACCTGCTCAACCGCAAAGAAATCATCGCACTGGCTGAGCGCTTCGACGGACTGGTGGTGATTGACGAGACATTCATTGAATTTTCACGCAGCGAGAGTTTCGCACGGCTCATCAAACGCCTGCCCAACATCGTTGTCATCGGCAATTTCTCAGCAGCTTTCGCGCTGGGCAGTCTCTGCTTGAACTATGTTATCTGCAACGAGGAGATTGCTAAATACATTGAAATCCTGGCCGGATATGACAGCATGCCGCGCATCGTTGCCGAGACGGCCATAGAGATGTTCACGAAACGACGCTACGACGTTGATAAGTGGGTGAAATGGATTCTCGACGAAAGAGACAAGGTCATCACGGCCATCAAAATGCTGAAACTCTGCAAGGAAATCTACCCCACTTCTGCCAACTTCTTCATGATGCGCACGGAGAACGCTCCCCTGCTGAAAAAATACCTTTCAGAACACGGGGTGAACGTCACCGACTGCAGCCGCTATCCAGGCTGCGACAACTGCCTTAACATCACCATCGGACTCACGCCCCAAAACAATACGCTGCTGGGCGCACTCAGACGATTCTGACACCCAACACCTCACCATTCCCTGCCATGAACAAACTGAAAACGATTGCTCTACTCATGCTCTCTTTGCTGCTCTGCTTCTCTGCCTGCCAGAAGCTGGAGCTGGGAGACGAGGAAAATAAAGGCGGCAACGAAGGCGGAGGAGGCACAGAAAAACCACCAAAAGACGATGACGACGAAAATGCCAATTGCGACACGCTGAGCATCATGGAAGCGCTTAGTTTGCCAAAGAATAAGATTGATACAGAAGTTATTCTCAAAGGCTACATCGTTGGATATATAAAAGGCACCGGACTAAATTCTGCCACTTTTGCTTTGCCCGAAAATGCTCCGAACACGAACATGCTACTGGCAGACAGTCCGCAAGAAAAACTTGCTGCAAATTGCCTTCCTGTCGCGCTACCCAAGGGCGGCTCTATGACAATAAGAGAAAAACTCAACCTCTTTGATCATCCGAAATTCTTACATAAGAGAATTGCCATATACGGTGCCATCACCACCTACTTCAATGTCAACGGCATCAAGAACATCTGGGACTATAATTTTCTCCATGATTCTTCTCCAGAAACGCCGCCAGACACCATCACCAATGACTGGCCTGGAATTGACAACAACCCGCAAATTATTCCCGGAGGGCGGTAAACGTCCCAAGAAAATCTGGTAAACCCGCTAATTCCTGCAAATACGCAAAAGTTTCTGCCGGAAAATTTGGAAGTTCGGAAAATAAGTAGTAACTTTGCATCGCATTTGAGAAACAAATGTAATACGGAAAGGAAGTTTGGGTGAGTGGCTGAAACCACCAGTTTGCTAAACTGACGTACGGGTTTACCGTACCGGGGGTTCGAATCCCCCAGCTTCCGCATTTGGCGCTTTCATCTAATGGTTAGGATACATGCCTCTCACGCATGGTATACGGGTTCGATTCCCGTAGGCGCTACAAAACACGTCCTTTGAGCTTTCACGAGCCTAAAGGACGTGTTTTTTATGCTCCTTATAATATTCCATAATAAAGCAACCAACTTAACGCCGTTTGGGAAATATATAAAAATCCGCCGTTGCCGTACTTCGATATGTACGACAACGGCGGATTTCGCTTTATGATTCTTCTGTCTGCCCCTCTCTCAGGCTTTCAAGATAATGGCACCGTTGGCAGGGACAGTAACAAACGTGTGGTGATCGGCTTTAAATTCAATCGTCTGCGTCTCTCCGCTCAAAAGGTCAATGGCTGAGTGCAGACCGCCACGCAACGAAAGATACTCGAAAGCGTTGGCAGGGATTCGCACACCGATATGGGCCTCAACATCTGAGAAGTTGGCGACGATGAAAAGCGTTTCGCGCTTGCATTTGCGAATGAAGGCATAATGACAGCCGGGGTCAAACGAACAGGTGTGGTCGTAATTGGCGTGCATCAGGTCGTAGAACAAGCCTTCACGAATAGCGGAGGAGTCGTTGCAGAGACGCACCACCTTTCGATAGTAGGTATAGAGTTTCTTCTCTTCTGGCGTGAAATGCTGCATGCCCGCAGCGAGTTGCTGCATACTTTTCACACACCAATAGTCGAAAATTGTTGTCCGACCGTCACGGCCGCTGAAGCCCTCCACGTCCATACCGCGTTCACCGAGTTCCTGACCGGCATAAACCATAAACGGATTGGTGTTCATGCAGGCACTTACCACCAGAGCCGGCAAAGCGCGTTCTGCATCTCCAGCGAAGAAGTCGGAGGCGATGCGCTGCTCGTCGTGGTTCTCCAAGAAGTTGAGCATGTGTTCGTGGATATCGTCTGTCTGCTGCCAGCATCCCGTGATGCAAGCAGAAGAAGCCTGACGGCAAACAACGGCACGCAAGGCGTCATAGAGCCCCACCTTGTCGTAAAGATAGTCAAAACCACCCTCGTGGATATAGCGACGATATTCACCAGGGTTATACACCTCGGCAATAAACACTACATTCTTAAACTGCTCCTTCACCTTGGCGATGGCATAATGCCAAAACTCGCAAGGCACCATTTCGGCCATGTCGCAACGGAAAGCGTCAACGCCCTTGGCTGCCCAGAAGAGAAGGATGGCCGTCATCTTTTCCCACGTGTTGGGCACGGGAGAGAAATGACATACGCGTCCGCCACAATAGTCAATGCCATAGTTGAGCTTCACCGTCTCATACCAGTCGTTCTTCGAAGGATAAGCATCGAAGCGGTCGTTGCCTGTTGCCTTGGCAGGATATTCGCGGTATGGCGCAGAGGCCGTTGGATGGTCACAGAAATCCGTGTGCAACGTCTGTCCCTGGATGTAATAGAAATTATTCTCAGGAGAAAATGCCTTCGTCGTGTCGTCATCCTCACCCAAATCGCGCACGCCGTCAGGACGCGCGTCTGAATGATACTGACGCGCCACATGATTTGGCACAAAATCCATCACCAGTTTCAAACCGGCCTTGTGTGTACGCTTCAGCAGGGCTTCAAATTCCTGCATGCGCTGCTCCGGTCTGACAGCTAAATCGGGATCAATGTCATAATAATCCTTGATGGCATACGGCGAACCAGCCCTGCCCTTCACAATGTCGCTATGATCGCGGGCAATGCCATAGGCCGAATAATCGGTCATCGTGGCATGCTCCAAAAGTCCAGTGTACCAGATATGTGTAAATCCAAAATCGCGTATGCGATTAAGTTCCTTCGATGTGAAATCATTCATTTTTCCACATCCGTTCTCCTTCAACGTGCCGGCAGGGACATTGGCTCCTTTCTTGTTGCCATACAACCTCGGCAGCACTTGGTAAATCATCAGTTTTTCTTTCATGGTTGTCTCTGTATTTTTGAAAGCTAAATTAGCCATTTTTACTGAGTATGGCAACAAAAATAGTAAAAATTTCGTGAAAGATTTTTACCGAAGATAACGTGGAGCAAGGGCATCTGGTGTACTGCGTCCCCCCCTTTCGCTGATAATCAAGAAGAATGCGAAGAAATCTTGAGCGGTGGGGATGGGGGGGGGGCAAGCAGAAAGTCTGCTCTTTCCTGATTCAAATTACCGACCTTCTTAATAAGCGGGGATATCTTTCGCCGCTACTCCGTTGGCTTAACGACGCTTCTCCACTCCATAAACTGCTTAGTCGTTTCGCCGCTGTGATGGTCTAAGAAGAGGCTACCACGCGTGTCAAGCGCAGCAATTTCCTTCATATCGCCATCGCTGAGAGTGAAGTCGAAGAGGTTCAGGTTTTCCACCATACGTTCCTTGTGTGTGGTCTTTGGAATGATGATGACGCCAGACTGCAAGAGCCAACGCAGGGCCACCTGCGCCGCTGTCTTACCATATTTACCGCCAATCTGCACGAGCAGGGAATTATTGAACAACCCATTGCAACCTTCAGCCAAGGGAGCCCACGACATGATACGCGTGCCCAACTCGTCCATATATTTTCGGGCTTCGCGCTGCTGGTTGAACACGTGTGTCTCCACTTGATTTACCATAGGCACAATCTCCATATTTGAAGCAAGGTCTATCAGATGATCGGGGAAGAAATTGCTCACGCCGATGGCACGCAGTTTTCCGGCCTTATATGCCTTCTCCAAGTCGCGGTAGGCACCATAGCGGTCGCAATAAGGCTGATGAAGCAGCATGAGGTCGATGTAGTCGGTTTGCAATTTACGCAGACTCTCATCGATGCTCTTCATGGTTTGTCCCTCGCCGTAGTTTGAAGTCCAAACTTTTGAGACGAGGAAGAGCTGGTCGCGACTGACGCCGCTCTTTTTCCAGGCACTGCCAACAGCCTCTTCATTGTGATAAGCTTGTGCGGTGTCTATCATACGATAGCCCACACTGATGGCGTCCATAACGCAATTTTCACATTCTTCGGGCGTCACCTGGTACACGCCATAGCCCAACTGTGGCATTTCTATGCCGTTGCTTAATTTAATATTATCCATAGCCAAATATCCGTTTAGGGAGTTAGTAGACTTTCAAGTGTGAAGGGTACACCACAATTAGTGAACAGAAATTGGAGTAAACACACGTATATTAGTTGCCTTCCATCTCCCCGCAAGCCTTTTCCAGTACTTCCAAATCCTCGTCGGTGGTGGCCCATGAGGTGACGAAGCGACAGACGATTTCGTCGGCGTTGCGGCGTTCCCAAATACCGAAGGCGAGATGGCGGCTCAAATGGTCGAACTGCTTTTGGGAGAGGACCACGAATTGCTGGTTGGTGGGGGAAGTGACGGCGAATGGTATGTGGTGCGCAATGAATATTTTTTTGAGACGTTCAGCCATGCTGATGGCGTGATAGCCCACACGGAGATAGAGATTATCGGTGAAAAGGGTGTCAAACTGCAAGCCGAGCATTCTGCCTTTAGCCAGTAAAGCACCGTGGCGCTTCACGGTCGTGAAGAAATATTTAGGGGCCTTACGGTTGGTGAAGACCACTGCCTCTCCCATCATAGCACCCACCTTGGTGCCACCGATGTAAAACACGTCGCAATGGGCGGCGAGAAATTTCAAATCATAGTCGCACGTTGCAGCCGCAAGGCCATAGCCAAGGCGAGCTCCGTCAACGTAAAGCAGGAGATTGTATTTTTTGCAGGCAGCATACAAAGCCATCAGTTCGTTGCGTGTGTACACCATTCCGAGTTCGGTGGGCATGGAGATGTAAACAAGTCCTGGCTGCACCATGTGAGGATAGGTGTCATCGCCGAGAAAGCGTTCCATATACTCCGTGAGCACTTCCGGCGTCATTTTGCTGTCTTTCCCTTGCAGCGTAATCACCTTATGTCCGAAAGCCTCAATGGCTCCGGCTTCGTGGACTTCGATATGCCCAGTGTCGATGGTCAGTGCACCTTCGCAACCCATCAGCAAGGCATCAATGACCACAGAATTGGTCTGCGTGCCGCCCACGAGGAAAGTCACGTCAGCATCTTCAATGCCAACGGCCTTTCTGATTTTCTCTTTTGCAGAAACGGTGTAGGCATCAAAGCCATAACCGCTGCATTTCTCATTGTTCGTCTCGGCAAGACGCTGCAAGATTTCCGGCAGCATGCCGTTGTTATAGTCGCTTTCAAATGATACCATAGATGATGGGGATTTAATATTTTGAACACCTGCTTAAATTCTCTTTGCCACACCTGCTTTTCACTTCTTCATGATGCCCGTAAAGATACGGCCGGAATTGATGCCGAGGCGGCGGGCGGAGAAGAAGCGGTCGGACTGGGTATAGGTGCAAACACCTGAAACTTGAATATGTTCCATCGGCAGGCCACACTGCTCCAGTGTGAGGAAATTGGCAGCCCAAAGATCAATGTGCCATTTCTCTGTGCCTTCTTTTGAAGGATAGCGGCGGGCTATCTGCGACATGGGGAATTGGCCGGTGGCCGCGAAAGCATCGTAGACTTCCTGCCCCACTTCAAATGCCTGCATGGAAATAGACGGTCCGATGACGGCACGAAGGTCGGCTGCACGGAGATTAAACGTCCGACACATGGTTTCCACAGCATTGGCAGCGATGCCCGCTTGTGTGCCGCGCCAACCCGCATGAATGGCAGCAACGACACGTTGGTCTTTATCGGCAAGGAGCACTGGCACGCAATCAGCCGTTGAAACACCGATGCAAAGGCGGGTCTGGTCGGTGATGAGGGCATCGACGCCTTCAAGGGCGGCTTGTTGTTCCGCCACAGAGGAAGCAAAGAAGGCTTCATCAACGACACGTACACAGGCCGTATGCGTCTGATGGGGCATGATGAGACGTTGCGGTTCAATGCCCAGTTCGTCGCAGAGGGCCTGTTTGTTTTGCCGGATGCTGTCGGCCTCATCGCCGCAATAGGCGTTGATGTTGAACGAAGCGTAATTGTCGCGGCTCACACCTCCCTGCCGGGTGGTACTGAAAGCCCTGAGCGCAGGGCCCAGGGCATATTCCAAGAGTTGTGGTTTGAGACTATCACTCATTGTCTTCCAAAAATTCAATGTCATATTCTTCCAGCTCGTCGGCATCGTCTTCTTCCAACGAGTCGTCTTGCCAATCAGCAAAGTCGGTGGCCAACACCGCAGCCTCGCGGTCGCGGTGCACCATATTTCCTCCCTCGCTAATGGCCTGCAATTTGTTGCTCTCGCTGTTAAGTTCTTCCCAAAGTTTGTCCTTGAGTTCCTGAATGCCCTGCCCTGTCACAGAAGAAATAAAGACAACGGGGAGGTCGGCAGGAAGGTCTTCGTGTAGCATCTCAATCAGTTCGTCGTCGAGCAAGTCACACTTGGTGATGGCAAGCACGCGGTGTTTGTCGAGCATACCTGGATTAAAGCGCGAAAGTTCGTTGAGCAACACTTCATATTCTCCCTTGATGTTGTCGGTGTCGCCCGGCACCATAAAGAGAAGAAGCGAGTTACGCTCAATGTGGCGGAGGAAACGCAAGCCGAGGCCTTTACCCTCACTGGCACCTTCGATGATACCCGGAATATCGGCCATCACAAAGGAGCGGTTGTCACGATAAGGCACAATGCCCAATGAAGGCTCGAGCGTGGTGAAGGGATAATTGGCGATTTTCGGACGCGCCGAAGAAAGAGCCGAAAGCAGTGTGGACTTTCCAGCGTTGGGGAAACCCACGAGACCGACGTCGGCCAAGAGCTTCAACTCAAGGATGACCATCATTTCCTGCATAGGTTCGCCAGGCTGTGCATAGCGCGGGGTCTGGTTGGTTGACGTGCGGAACTGCCAATTTCCGAGACCGCCGCGTCCGCCTTTAAGGAGCATCACGACCTGTCCGTCTTCAGTGACATCGCAGATATACTTTCCTGTTTCGGCATCATAGGCCACCGTGCCGAGAGGAACGTCGATATAGCGGTCTTCCCCGTCGGAGCCATGCGAGCAACACTTCGAACCGTTTCCGCCATGTCCGGCAAAGACGTGGCGCTCGTAACGAAGATGGAGCAACGTCCAATAGTTATGGTTTCCACGCAGATAGATGTTACCTCCACGACCACCATCACCGCCATCAGGACCGCCATTCGGCTGGTATTTGGCGCGATGTAAGTGCATGGAGCCTCGTCCGCCCTTTCCCGAGCGGCAATAGATTTTCACGTAGTCTACAAAGTTGCTTTCTGGCATATCTGTCGATGTTGTTTATGTTATAGGATTGGGGGTGGGACGATTCACCACGAGCGGTCAAAATCTTTTGGCCAAGAATCAATCCCAACCTACGGCGGAAGACGGCGCAGCCAAAATCCGCCACGAAATGCTTGTCTTGAAGCAAAGGAAACAGGTGCTCAAAAACATTTCTTTTTTTGGACACCTGTTTCAATATATTTTAGCAATGGTAAAAGGAGAAGTAGACCCGCTTTACCATTACTTAGGACAATCAGAACTGGTCAATCACAGCGCAGAGAGCGGCGTTGATTTCTTCCAACTCGCCGTATCCCTTCACAGCGTGACGCTTGCCTTCTTTCTCATACCATTCAATCAAAGGAGCCGTTTGGTTGTTGTAAACGTCGAGGCGCTTACGGATGGTCTCTTCGTTGTCGTCAGCACGTCCGGAAGTCTTGCCACGATTGACGAGGCGCTCGATGAGCATTTCATTTGGCACATCCAATTCGAGCATGCCAGACACCTCAGTGCCGCGTTTAGCCAACATTTCCTTCAAGGCTTCAGCCTGCGGAATGGTGCGAGGGAAACCGTCGAAGATGACGCCTTCGCAAGGACACAAGCTATCGTAAACACTGGCCAAGATGTCAATCATCAAAGAGTCGGGGATGAGCTGACCGTTGTCGATGAATCCCTTAGCGGTGTTGCCGAGTTCCGTACCGTTTTTGATTTCTGCACGGAGAACATCGCCCGTTGAAATGTGCTTGAAACCATATTTCTTGACGAGCAAATCGCTCTGAGTGCCTTTGCCAGAACCTGGGGCACCGAAAATCACAATGTTCTTCATTGTTAGTTGCTTAGTATTTTTTATTTGGTAATTATATGGGTCTTATTCTTGCACGACATAAATATCGCGGAGGTTGCGTCCCTCTCCGTCGTAGTCCAAACCGTAGCCAACGATGAAGTCGTTTGGAATATCGAAGCAGCGGTAGCTGATGTCGAGGTCCACCTTGAGGTTGTTTGGCTTGACAAGGAGCGATGCCACATGCAATTCAGCCGGATGTTTGGCCTTCAGCGTTTCCAGTAGTTCCTTCATGGTGAGACCAGAATCGATGATATCTTCAACCACCACCACCGTGCGGCCCTCAATGTCTTCTTTGAGTCCGAGGAGCTCTTTCACCTTACCCGTTGACTGGGTGCCGGAATAGGAAGACATTCTGACGAAACTGATTTCACAGGGAATGCTGACAGAGCGCATCAAATCGGCGGCGAACACGAACGAGCCGTTGAGCACGGCCAAGAACAATGGTTTCTTGTCTGCCAAATCGCGAGAGATTTGGGCGGCCACTTCATTGACGCGGCTGATGATTTTTTCCTCCTGTATATATATCTGGAAATTCTTGTCTTTTACTTGAACACTATCCATACTGGCACTGATTTTTTAGATTTGGTGCAAAATTACATCTTTTTCGAAGATTACGAAGACGTTATGGGCAAATAAATGAGGGCGAAGGGGCTGAGCGACGGTAAAAACGGCTCTGCCGCTAAGCTTTAGTAATGGTCCATTACTTACTGATGATAGAAATAATACCACCAATAGGTGTCGCCATATTCTCGCCAAAGCAGATTGCGGCGCTCCTTAAAGTCTGGAATTTTCTCCCCCTTTTCTTTAAAGTCAAGATAGTTTGCCGCGATATTCGGGTCGGCATATCTGACAACGGGGTTCTGGCAAAGGCGTGAATAGAGAATCATGGCCTCTGCATAATAATGGGGCAAGACCACGCTGTCGCTCACCGTATAATAGTGCGGCAGTTCCTCCGCAAAGCGGCTGAGTTGCTTGTCGAGCAACAAGGCACAGAGCCAATAGTCGCGGGCTGGCCCGTTAGGACGGCGGCGCACAGATTTCTCGAAATATTCAAAAGCCTTCATGCGACTGCTGGCGGGACGGCAACCGACAAAGGTGTAAAGACTATCGGGGGAGAAGAGCGTGCTGAGCGTGTCATCTTTCTGCAAGAAGAGCATACTACTGCCGCCTTTTGGCAAAGGATATTTGAAGAGCGTCTCTGGCAATCCGTTCTCATAATGCGACATGGCAAAGGCACGCATGGCCGTCAGTTTGCCAGACGTGGCCAAAGCCCGGTCGCCAATTTTCAGTGCTTCGGCGTAACGGCCGTCGTTGAGCGCCTTGGCCGTCTGCACTTCATAAGTCAGAACGTCGTTGCTGTTTCCACACAAGCCCAGAAACATTGCGAGCGCAAGAAAACCAACGGTCTGCGGGAGCACCACGCCATTCTCATCATTGTTTTGTTTCCATCCTCCCATAATACTGTCGTGCCAAACAAGGGCAAACCATATCAGCCACATCACAACCAGCAGGGTGACCACCACATAATTGGTCTCAGGCGTGAAAGCCGTCAGCAAAACAGCGATGGAGGCCGAGGGAAAGAACGTGAGGATGTAATAGTTGCGGCGGAAGCGGATGAAACGGCAGACGAGGCGCTGCAAACCACAGAGCAAGAGGGTCAGCACCACGGCACCGACAAACGGACTATAGTAGGTCTGACCTTTCGACAACTGATGCTGGGCCAGGGAGATGAGCGGTGCCTGCGAATAGAGGAAATAGAAAAAGAGGAAAACAGCAAAGAGCACACGCACAACGGCATGTACTCTTTGCTGGAATGTATTATTGGTATAGGGCATCATATTCTATTAAAGGAGGTTCAGAATATTCTGATGCAGAATCCGGATATCGTCGGGGATTCCCAACAAGGGATTCATCACCGGCTTCCTGATTGCATTATTCAACAGGCGTCCGTCTTCATACCAGACACCCAATTACTCTTTCACCATAAATTATTTAGTGGCATCGTCTTCTTTCACCTTGCGGAGCACAACGGCTGAACGAGCAGGCACATAGAGTTTCAACCAACCCTTGCCGTCTTTCTTGAGCAAAGCATCGTAGTTGGTGAAATGGGCTACTGAGTCATCGGCGAAGCCATTGCCGCCATAGGCCTTGTCGTCGGTGTTAAGCACCACTTCATACTTACCCTCTGGCACCATGAAACCATAGTCGGTGTAGCTATGTGTCGGACTGAAGTTGAAGACGAACACGAGTTCTCCACGGCTAAAGGCGAGAATCTGGTCGCCGTCGTTGTGCCAGATTTCCTGCACAGGAAGTTTCTGGATGTTCTTCACCGACTTGAGCACCTGCAACATGTCGTGGTCGAAGTCGCCGAGATAATGGTAGCAAAGTTCCTTGTTGTCAACCAAGTTCCACTGGCGACGGGCATACTTATAGCTCCATCCGTTGCCTTCGCGCGGGAAGTCAATCCATTCAGGATGTCCAAACTCGTTGCCCATGAAGTTGAGGTAGCCGCCGTTGATGGTGGAAGCCGTTGCGAGGCGAATCATCTTGTGGAGCGCAATGCCGCGGTGGGCCACATCGTTTTCGTCGCCCTTGCGGAAGTGCCAATACATATCGGCGTCAATCAGGCGGAAGATGATGGTTTTGTCGCCAACAAGTGCCTGGTCGTGGCTTTCGCAATAAGAGATGTTGTGTTCGTCGGCGCGGCGGTTGGTCAGTTCCCAGAAGATGCTGCTCGGCTTCCAGTCTTCGTCGCGCTGTTCCTTGATGATCTTAATCCAATAGTCGGGAATGTTCATGGCCATGCGGTAGTCGAAACCATAGCCACCATCCTTGAACGTCGACGCCAAACCCGGCATACCGCTGACTTCCTCAGCGATGGTGATGGCCTTCGGATTCACCTCGTGAATCAAGAGGTTGGCCAAGGTGAGATAGCAGATGGCATTGTCGTCCTGACTGCCGTTATAATAATCGCCGTAACCTCCGAAAGCAGCGCCCAATCCGTGGTTGTAATAGAGCATTGAGGTGACACCATCGAAGCGGAATCCGTCTAAATGATATTCCGTGAGCCAAAACTTGCAGTTGGAGAGGAGGAAATGAATCACTTCATTCTTTCCATAGTCGAAGCAAAGACTGTCCCATGCTGGATGCTCATGACGGTCGCCCGGATAGAAATACTGGTTGGGGTCGCCAGCCAAATTGCCCAAGCCTTCCACTTCATTCTTGACGGCATGGCTCTGCACCAAGTCCATGATGACAGCGACACCGTTCTTGTGGGCTTCATCAATGAGCTGTTTGAGTTCGTCGGGCGTACCGAAACGGCTGGAAGCTGCAAAGAAACTGCTCACGTGATAGCCAAAACTACCATAATATGGATGTTCCTGAAGGGCCATTATCTGGAGGCAGTTGTAGCCTTCCTTAACGACACGCGGCAGGACATTCTCGCGAAATTCATTGTATGAGCCAACCTTTTCAGCATCCTGCCCCATACCGATGTGGCATTCATAAATCAGAAGCGGATCGCGGTGCGGACGGAACGTACGCTTGGAGAACACATAAGGTTTTTCAGGATCCCAAACCTGGGCGCTGAAAATCTTTGTGCTTTCGTCTTGAACAACGCGCTGACACCAGGCAGGAATGCGTTCTCCGCAGCCACCGTTCCAATAGACCTTCATCTTATAGAGGTCAAGGTGTTTCATAGCCTTTAGGGGCAACTTCAATTCCCAATTGCCAGAATCGCCAACAGGACAGAGGCGATATTTCTCGCTCTCCTTCCATCCATTAAAATCTCCGACAAGATAAATCTTCGTGGCATTCGGTGCCCACTCACGGAAAACCCACTGACGGGCCGTTTTGTGAAGTCCGAAATAGAGATGGCCGTCTGCAAAGTCAGAGAGAGACGTCTTGCCACCCGTCAACTCATCAATTTTGTGCAACACCGCATCGTGCCGTCCTTGGATGGCATCGTTATAAGGCTCGAGCCAGGCATCGTTTTTCACGATCTTCAGCATCTTCGCTTTCGCGGCAGCCGGTTTCTTTACGATCTTTTTCATAAACAAAAAATTTTATGACTGACGATTTCTCTGTCAGAATTTAATTGATGGGGAATGCTTATTTATGTAATGTTGAAAGAATTTTGAGCGCCCAGATGTCCCGCACAATCACTTATTCAAGCGGCCGTTGGTGTACGTGCCTTTTCTGAGGACATTGCCGTTGCTGTCATATTCCGTGAAAGCACCATCGCGCTCACCGTCTTTATAATAGCCGTCGAAACGCGTACCGTCGGCAGAGATTTCAATGGCACGACCGTCCTTGCGGCCCATCTTGAACATGCCTTTGTATTTTTCGCCATTGGTGCGGCGCCAAACGCCTTCTCCGTCCATGAGGTTGTCTTTCCAGTTACCCTCATATTCGTCGCCGTTCTTCCATTTGTAACGGCCGAAGCCATTGCGCTTATTGTTTTTCCAGCTTCCGGTGTAGACGGCCACATTTTTCCAGATGAACGTACCTTGTCCGCTCTGCTCTCCCTTCAGGAACGAGCCTTTGTAGACATCGCCGTTGGCAAAGGTGAACACGCCCTCGCCCGTTCTCTCTCCATTTTTGTAGTCGCCCTCATAGATGTCGCCGTTTCTGAACTTATAGATGCCGCGGCCTTCCTGCACATCGTTTTTCCAGTCGCCGCTATAATAGTCGCCGTCTGGATAGAAATACGTGCCCTTTCCATTCCGAAGGTTGTTGAGCATGCCGCCTTCATATTTCGAACCGTCATGCCAGTCGAAAACGCCGTGTCCTGTTTTCTTGTCGTCCACCCAGTCGCCCTTGTAATAAGCGCCATTCTTATAGGTGTACGTTCCCTTACCATTTCGCAGGTCGTCTTTCCATTCGCCGACGTAAGTGTCGCCGTTGTAATAGAACATCGTGCCAGGACCTTCCTTGCTGTCGCGATACCACAAACCTTCGTAACGGTTGTTGTTCAGCGAGAAAAACGTGCCGCGGCCGTGGCGTTGGTTTTGATACCACTGTCCGTCGTAGCGTTCGCCGTTAGCATAGTTGTAAATGCCGGAGCCGTCGCGTTTTCCCTTCACGTAATCGCCTTCATAGCTGTCGCCGTTCTTGAAAACGGTGCGGCCAGTGCCATTGGGCTTTCCGTTGTAAAGGCTGCCAGTATAGACAGAACCGTCTTTGAACGTGTATGAGCCCACTTCTATCTTTTGGGCTGAAAGATTCAACACCGATGCCATTGCAAACAACGATGTGATGATAATATGCTTCATGTCTGTTTGTTGTTGACCTTGAGCAACGGTGGAAGGACGAACTGAGCGACCTAGCCCGCAGTGAAGGGTCTGAAAATCTATGATTGTTTCTTCAAGTAAACTATTGGCATCTGACAAATTTACTTGTCGGACGGATTATTCCAAGTTCATCCGCAACGCCAGCTGTGCCAGTTTCAAATCATACGGTGTGTCTATGCCGATGGTTTTCACGTCGGTGTACCCCACCTTGATGTGCAAACCAGCTTCAAGCCAGCGCAACTGCTCCAAAGACTCCGCTTTTTCCAACACGCCTTGCGGCATGGACGTGATTTTCTCGAGCGTAGGGACGCGGTAGGCATAGAGTCCGATGTGCTTGTAGAACGTGTGTCGGCTGAGCCATTCTGAAGGTTCCACGCCACGCAGATAAGGGATGACCGAACGGCTGAAATAGAGCGCATAGTCGTTGGCGCCGACCACCACTTTCGGGCTGTTGGGATTCCGCAACGCTCCAATGCCATCGCTTGGGGCAAAGGGTTGTACCAAAGTGGCGATGTCGGTGTTCTCATCTTCAAAACAACGTTTGATGGTCTCCAGTTGCGAAGCGGCGATGAATGGTTCGTCGCCCTGAACATTGACCACCACGTCGGCTTCGACGCCCGATTTGTTCAAGGCCTCAAAACAGCGGTCGGTGCCGCTCTTGTGGTTGGTGCTCGTCATAACAGCCTTACCGCCAAACTCCTCCACGCAATCGAAAATGCGCTGGTCGTCGGTTGCCACAATGGTATGTTCAAATACCCGGTTCACACGTTCGTAAACCCTCTGAACGATGGGTTTGCCGCCCAAGAGGGCCAACGGTTTGCCTGGGAAGCGCGTTGATGCGTAACGCGCAGGTATGATTGCCAAGAATTTCTTCATTTTCTTTTTTTCTTTCGGTTAAAACTTCTGACACACGGAAAGTGCGACAAGATAAGTTCAGCCCGCATCAGACTCACTCAAACAAAGCCTCCGACTTCTGTCGGCTGTTGTCATTGGGAGCCGTGGCGGCAGGAGGCGTTTCTTCCTCCTGTTCGGAATCGTTCACGGGTTTCGGCTTGGGCTTCGGGATGTCAAATTCCTCAGTGTCTTTATATCCCAAAGAACGGTCGCGATAGATTTTCTTCATATAGTAGGCCCAGATTGGGAGGGCAGAAGAAGCGCCCTGCCCCATTGTCATGGAAGCGAAATGAATGGAGCGTTCTTCACCGCCAACCCAGCAAGCCGTTACCAGGCGTGGCACACAGCCCATAAACCATCCGTCGGAGTTTTCGTTCGTCGTACCAGTCTTGCCTGCAATCTGCCCCTTGATGTCGTACTTAAAACGGAGGCGGCGGCCCGTACCTTGGTCGATGACGGCCTGCATCATGTCGAGCATCTTATAGGATGTCTCCTCACTGATCACTTCGCTCATACGCGGCGTAAACTCCGCAACGATGTTTCCTTGGTCGTCTTCGATCTTGGTGACGAGAATCGGGGCGCAACGGATGCCTTTATTGACAAAGGCCGTGTAAGCGCTGGCCATTTCGCCTACCGTGATTTCGCAGGCACCCAAGCAAAGCGGCAACGATGGATAAATCTGGTTGTTGGCCACTCCAAATTCATGCAGATAGTCAACGAGGCGCGTGCCATAGGGGTCAATCTGATACATGAGCTCAGCCGTAATCCAGTTGTTTGACTGGCTCAAGCCCCACTTCAGCGTCACCGCCTCGCCATATCTTGAGCGGCTGCTGTTGCGCGGTGTCCATCCGCCATACGTGCGCTGCACGTTGAGGATGGTGGAGTTGGGCGTATAGCCGTCTTCCATTGCCATGGTGTAGACAAAGGGCTTCATGGCTGAACCAACCTGACGGCGGCCCACCATAGCCATGTCATATTGGAAATGCGTATAGTCGAGTCCGCCGACATACGCCTTCACATAGCCGTTGGAAGGGTCGATGGAGACGAGTCCGGAGCGGAGGAATGATTTATAATAACGGATGGAATCCATCGGTGTCATCTGCACGTCTTTCTCACCCTGATAGGTGAAGATGGTCATCTGCACTGGCGTATTGAAAGCCTTCTGGATTTCCTCATCGCTGGCGCCAGCCTGTTTCATGAGGCGGTAGCGGTCGGTCTGCTGCATGGCACGCTGCAACGAGCGCTTCACGTCGGCCGAAGAAAGGGAGGAAGCATACGGGAAGTTGGGAGAAGAGGCACGCTCTTTCTCAAACTGCTTTTGGAGGTAAAGCCCAACGTGTCCGCGAACGGCTTCTTCTGCATAGCGCTGCATGCGCGAATCGATGGTGGTGTACACTTTTAGTCCGTCGACATAGATGTCATACGGCGTACCGTCTTTCTTGAAATTCTTGTTACACCAGCCATACAACGGGTCTTTTACCCACGCCAACGAGTCGGCATAATATTGTTGTTGCTGCCAGGCGCGGTAATCGGCCTTATTGGGTTCCTTGGCCATCATGATGCGGCGCAAATATTCACGCAGATAGGCGGCCTGCCCGTCTTTGTGGTCAACGCGATGGAAGTTCAGCGCCAAAGGTTTCTCGCAATGTTCGGCATATTCGGCATCCGTGATGTAGCCGGCCTTGAGCATCTGGTGCAAAACGACATTACGGCGTTCACGACAGCGTTCGGGTTCCCGCACTGGATTGAAATAGGAGGGATTCTTACACATGCCAATCAAGGTGGCAGCCTCCGTGATGGTTAGGTCGCGAGGCTGCTTGTTGAAATAGACCTGTGCTGCGGTCTTGATGCCGACCGCGTTGTGGAGAAAATCAAAATAATTGAGATAGAGCGTAAGGATTTCCTCCTTGGTGTAATGGCGCTCCAGCTCAACAGCGATGAGCCACTCTATAGGTTTCTGCATGAGTCGGCGCGTGGTGCTCTCCGTGGTCGACGAATAGAGTTGCTTGGCCAACTGCTGGGTGATGGTACTGCCGCCTCCGGCCTCGTGTTGGCGCAAGAGTCCGCGTTTCACAATGGCACGTCCCAAGGCACGGACATCGATGCCAGAATGTTCATAGAAACGGACGTCTTCCGTGGCCACAAGGGCTTGAAAGACGTAGGGAGAGATACTGTCGTAATCAACAAAGACGCGATTTTCGTTGCGCGACCACGTGCCGATGACTTTGCCGTCGGAAGTGATGATTTGCGAGGCGTATTTGCTGATGGGGCTTTGGAGTTCATCCAACGGGGGCATATATCCAATCCAACCCTCACGGATGCAATAGAATCCTCCTGCAACCAGCAACACCAGCAGCACGAAGACACTCCACATAAATGTCACGAATATTTTTCTCATAAATTGTATTCTTCATTTTGGAGAGCACACACGGCATCTCTTCCGGACGCAAGCCGGAAATACATGCAAACTTACTCAAAATGGTCGAAATAAACGAAGATTTTGGAAAGAATAACGCTCTGCCTGTGCCGTAGCACATAAGTTACGGACGAAACCATGCCTCATTGCTCATGATTGCTTAACTTTGCAGAACGCTTCACAGCGTGATTGCGACAGCAAGAAAAACGGCAAGACGGCAGGAGTGTGTTGCGGCGCCAGCATTGCGCCCCAGGGATCCGCCAAATATCCGCACAATTTAATTTTTCTGGATTTCCCCCCACCCAACGCCCCGCTCTATTCCTACCGATTCTTTCACCATTACTTAAAACTGAGTTTTTCATGAAGAGATATATCAACTGCCTAAGCATTGCCGGTTCCGACCCCTACGGCGGCGCGGGAATACAAGCCGACTTGAAAACGTTTTCGGCCTTGGGGTGTTATGGCTCTGCGGCCATCACGGCGCTGACGGTGCAAAACTCCACGGGGGTCAAAAGATCTGTTGCCGTTGACGCACAGATGGTTTACGAGCAAGCGGCGGCGGTTTTCGACGACATCGCCGTTGATGCTCTGAAAATCGGAATGACGGTGAACAGCGGCATCATACGCGCCATCACGCGTATCATCAAGGCATATCATCCTGCCACCGTCATTCTCGACCCTGTCATGGTTTCGTCGTCTGGCCACCGCCTGCTCGACGAAGAGGCAATAAAGGTTCTGAAGGAGGAACTGATGCCGCTCTGCACGCTGGTGACGCCCAACATACCGGAGCTGGAGGTGCTATCTGGCGGCGCGGAAGGTATAGCCGCGGCGCGGAAGGTGATTGAAGAGACGAAATGCGCTTTCGTCCTGGTGAAAGGTGGGCATCTTGAAGGGCAACCGACCGACTGCCTCGTATCGGCCAACAGGACATGGGATTTCCCCGGCCGTCGCGTCGATACCCGCAACACACACGGCACGGGATGTACGCTATCATCGGCCATCGCGGCCTATGCCGCACAGGGGGTGTCGATGCCGGAAGCGGTTGGGAAAGCAAAGGCTTATGTTGAACACGCTCTGGCGGCCGGCGCTGAAATCAACGCAGGAAAAGGACATGGCAGCATGAACCATTTCTTCGAGGGGCATGAACTCATGACACGGTAAGCAATGATGAAAGAAAAAGTTGACCAACAAAAATACAGGTCAAAATTGCTCAATTTATTCTTTCACCACCTACTTAATCAAATAAAAATGAGTAATTTTGCAACGCCTATTTAGAGGATAATATTTTATACTTTCAAATATAAAACCAACATTCGTATGAACGCATTTGTATTTCCTGGCCAAGGGTCACAGTTTGTAGGTATGGGCAAAGCCCTGTACGAGAAGCATCCCATTGCAAAACAACACTTTGATTTGGCCAATAAGATTTTGGGATTCGACATCACCGAAATCATGTTTAACGGCACTGACGAGGAACTGAAGCAGACGAAGGTTACTCAGCCTGCCGTTTTCTTGCACAGCGTGATTAGCGCTTTGTGCCTGGGACAGGACTTCAACCCTGAAATGGCAGCAGGCCACTCTTTGGGTGAGCTCTCTGCTTTGACCGCAACACGCTGCTTGAGCTTTGAAGACGGTTTGAAATTGGTGGCCGCCCGTGCCATCGCCATGCAGAAGGCTTGTGAAGCTGCTCCTGGCACAATGGCTGCCATCATCGCTTTGGCTGACGAAGTGGTGGAGAAAATCTGCCGCGAAGTGAGCGAGGAAACTGGCGAAACCGTGATTCCGGCCAACTACAACTGCCCGGGGCAGTTGGTCATCAGCGGAACGAAAGCTGGCATCGACGCTGCCTGCGTTCGCCTGAAAGAGGCTGGTGCCAAGCGTGCATTGGTATTGCCTGTTGGCGGTGCTTTCCACAGCCCATTGATGCAGCCTGCCAAGGAGGAACTGGAAGCTGCCATTGCCGTGACGGAATTCCAGAAGCCCATCTGCCCTGTTTACCAGAACGTAGACGGCATGGCTCACACGAATCCTGAAGAAATCAAGGCCAACCTCATCAAGCAGCTGACTGCCAGCGTGCTCTGGACTAAGGAAGTGACCAACATGGTTGCTGCTGGCGCCACAAGCTTCACTGAATGCGGTCCGGGCAAGGCTTTGCAGGGCATGATTGCTAAGATTTGCAAAGGAAATGCTGAGGTCAGCATCTGCGGTGTTGGCGAATAAATTTCAACTTTTTACCGAGAAGGAAAATATCAGAAAAGGGGGTACGCTCATTTATGCGTACCCCCTTTTTTTGGCTCAAAGGATGATTTATGGGATGAAAAAGCAAAGATGGTCATATACTCGCGGCCGCGAGCAGCGTTACCTTCGGCCGCGAGTAGCGTTACTTTCGGCCGCGAGTAGCGTTACTGGCGGCCACGAGTAGATAAATAGTAAAGTCCTTCTGAAGACGGATGAAACGTTTTGCTATTTCCATGAAAACGGATTGGATTTTTGATGGAATTGAAGCATGGATTAATGAGGGGAACGGACGCATGGCGAAAATCTGGGGCGAAAGCATTGTAGCTCACTTTGCTCGCAAAGTGAGGGCCACAAACACGTTGCGGAGTCTGGGGCGATAGCATGGTAGCTCACTTTGCGAGCAAAGTGAGGGCCACGAACACGTTGCGAAGTCTGGGGCGATAGCACTGTAGCTCACTTTGCTTGCAAAGTGAGGGTCACGAACACGTTGCGAAAATCTGGGGCGATAGCACTGTAGCTCACTTTGCTTGCAAAGTGAGGGCCACGAACACGTTGCGAAGTCTGGGGCATGACCTTGTTAATTTTTTTGCGCGTGCTTGGCCGCCACTATATTCGTCCCCCTCACTTTGCAAGCAAAGTGAGCTACAGTGCTGCGCCTCATGCCTCGCCTCTCTACCAATCTTGATTTTAAACACCCTACCCCAAGGCTTCATAAAAAGCCGACCTTACCAATGCAAATATTTGCCGGAACGAAGCGCCAAAACGAAAATCCAAAACGAAGCCCCGAAACAAAAATCCGAAGCAAATAAAGCACTGCAACGAACTAAAAAAGCCCCGCGACCAACAAGTCGCGGGGCTTTTTTTATTGAAAGACTTCATTGCTTTCCCGTCAGTGTGGCGGGGAGGCAAGAATGTGGAGATTAATACACTGGGTTCTGGAGGTACCAGTTGCTCTGGTTCTGGAGCTTCGTGTAGAGAGCACCGTTAAATTCGGTCATGTTCTCGTATGGCTTAGCATTAACAGAACGACGGGCAATGGTCCATGCGAACCAGTTCGTACCGAAGTTAGGAGTGGCATAACCCCAAGTGTCCTTGTTCTTGTGGCGTGCGATACGAGTCAAGTCGTAGAAGCGGCAACCTTCGAAAGCTGTTTCGAGCGCCATTTCGTCGCAAATCAAAGATTCAACGGCGTTGATCTGCTTACCAATGCTGGCAGGAATCACAGGATCTGCGGCTGGCAGCGGTTCGGCTGGAGTTTCGCCAGTTTCAGCATCGGCGAGAGCACCTGTCGGATTATAGACGTCTGACACGTTAGTGCCTTCCTTTTGGAGTAAGTTGGTGTAGCGGAGAACCTCTGCAGGGTTAACAGCCGTGCCTGCTGAGCGGGCTTCTTCTGCTGCGATGCGCTGACCAACTACGACGTGGTAGAGAGAAAGCGTATCTTTGTCGCTGGTGACGTTGCAACCAGTCTCGTGGATACCTTGAACCTTGTCGAAGTAAGACTCGCTGTTGAAGTCAAGCCAAGGCATGTTCTTCGCACGACGCAACTCATTGATGTCAATGTAGCTGGCACCATCAACCACGCGAGAAGCGTAAGGAACAATCTGGTTGTTCTCGTTGATAGAGTCGGTCAAGATTGAAGGAATGGTCTTCGAGCTCAAACCATCGCGCAAGATGGCGTAAGCATAACGCGGATAACCGGCACGGTTGACGGCTTCAGCGAAGCGCAAGTAAATCTGACGCAAGCGGTAAAGCGGGAAAGTGTAGTTGTATGAACATGAACCCGTTCCGATAGAGAAAGAACCAGTGTAATTAGCACCAGAATTAACAAAGGCACGCTTGGTAACGAAGGTCATCTTGCCAACCGTTGTGTTAACCTTGGCGAGATTTCCATTGATACGGCCATCACCGATTTCAATATACTTCACGTCCGTGACATTGTCAAAACCTTCATTGAAGTGCGCCAACTGGCTTTCGCTCAGATTGAGGTAGCTCTTTGAAGCACTTACCTGACGATTCTTGAAGTTGGCAGAAATTGAAATCTTACCAGAAGAAACTTCTTTATCTTTACCGTCATCATCCTTCTCGATAGAAGAAGAGGTCGTTGAGTTGGCATCAAAACCGTAAATCTGGGCAGCACGTGTCAGAACCGTACCGAACGAAGAGTTGGCTGCTGAAGCCATCAAAGTAATGACATCACTACCAACCTTTGAGCCCCTGTCTGCGAACAACAGACTATATGAACCTGCACCATTCCATTCATAAGATTCCTTACCATTGAAAGTGTTTTTGCTAAGACCACAATAATCGCCTGACGGGACGTTACTCTTGAGACGAGCTTCTTCCTCAATAAAATTATAATAATACTGAGCAGCCATCTCGTAGTCCTGCTGGTTGTCGCCGCGCATCAAATAAAGGTCGCCCATGATGATGTCTGGCTGGAAGACGAACTTCTTGGGGTCGATGTTCATTGCACCATTATTGACGGAGGGGTAAGCAGGCGTTCCTTTCTTTGAATAGTTGTAAGCCTGCATCAAGCCAGCCTTCATGAGCTTGCTGAGCAGATTGTCTACACTGACGAAACCTTCTTCAGGATTCTTTTCCCAACCTGTGTTGGCATTGTCAACCGGCTTCGTGATGAAAGGCACTTCGCCGTAGTTCTGCACGAGCTGCATGTAGGTCCAAGCACGTACCATCTGCACCTGAGCGTACTCGCAGCGCATATAGTAATTGTTGTTTTTCTTGGCCATCGTGTCAGCCTTGGCAATGTAGAAGTTACACTGGTTGATGACTTTGTAGTAGGCCGAACGATTCAGCAATCCGTTGTCTCCGTCTTCCACTTTATCGAAATTGGAAATGCGGGCCACCGTGTCGCTCACATAGGAAGTTGTATCGACCATATCGCTGCGGAGGTCGCCCAAGAGAATATTGTTTTCAACCATATCCTGGACGTTGGAGAGGATACCATAGTAGAAATTGATGGTATCACGTCCAGAGAAGTTCTCCGTGTAGAGATCCATGTCTGGAGTGAGCATATCCTCGCAGGAAGTCGTCGTCATGCCCAATCCCAAGAGGGATACGAACACGCCTATAATCGATTTCTTTTTCATTGTTTTATTTCTATTTTGCAGGATCCTTGCATAAGACAGGAGCTACTTTGCATGGCTATCAAGCGGACTTGGAAGCGCTGCCGACATTTCCTGTCTATGAATAGAAAAGCATGCCCCACACGCTGAAGGTGTTGCCCCAAATTGTGCTGGGGCACGCTTGTTATTCAAACTGCTTTTGTTTTCAGATTACAAGTTGATGGTCACACCAAGATTGAAGCTTCGGTTCTTCGGAAGCATGCCGGTGTCGATTCCCTGATAGAGAACGCTGTTGCCAGCAGAAACTTCAGGATCGTTTCCTAAGTACTTCGTAACCGTGAACAAGTTGGTGGCTTCTCCGTAAACAGAGAGGCCTTGCAACCAACTGAGGTTGACAGGGAACTTGTAAGTCAGACGAACTTTCTTGAGCTTCAAGTATGAACCGTCTTCAATCCAACGGTCTGAGAAGCGTTCGTTGTTGACCCACTCTTCGCTGGTGCTGGCCATGGTACGAGGCATATCCGTAACCTGTCCGTTATACTTCCAACGGTTGACAACGGCAGCGGTCTGGTTGTAAATGCCGTTGGCACTTTCAAGCTGTGAACGCTGGTAGTTGTAGATATCATTTCCGAGAGAGTACTTGAAGTCGAGAGAGAGCGTCAAGTTCTTCCAAGTCAAGTTGGTAAAGATGTTACCATAGATATCTGGGTTGGGATCACCAATCTGAACCATATCGGCTTCTGAAATCCAGCCGTCACCATTCTGGTCTACGAAACGAACGTCACCGGCCTTGAAGTCGCGGTAAGGATTCTGAACGAGTCCAGTCGGGTATTTCAAACCAGCAGCCTTGGCTTCAGCATCGCTGGCGAAGACACCGGCGGTTTGATAACCATAGAAGACACCAGCAGCAGAACCGACAGCGGTCAAGATGTTGTTCTTTCCGTAGATGGAAGAAGTGTAGCCGTGGATGGTCTTGGCCGTGGAGAGGTCCTTGTTGCCGTTGGCATCCAAAGCGTAAGTGGTGATGTAGTTGAGTGAGCCGTCGGGCAACTCAGTGATTTCATTCTTGTAGTGGCCTACGCTGAAACCAGCTTCCCACTTCCAGTTGCGCGTGTTGACCAGAACGACATTAACGTTGGCTTCAACGCCGCTGTTCTTCAACGCACCATCGTTGGCCCACATGTATGGCAGACCAGTGATGTCGCTCACAGGCTTGCGGGTCAAAAGGTTGGTGGTCTTGCCGTAGAAATATTCAACACCGAGGGCCAAGCGGTTGTTCAGCAGATTGGTCTGCAAACCGACATTGAAACGATGGTTGGTTTCCCACTGGATGGTTGGGTTTTGGATGTTGGCCAACTTCAAGGCTGTGGCTTCCTTCATGAAGCGGAGGTTGCGGAAGTAGGTACGTGCTGCGTAGTAGTCTACGTTGTCGTTACCTGATTCTTCGTAACCGGCGGTGAGCTTCAAATAGTCAATGCCTTTGACATTGAACCACTTTTCAGAAGACATCAACCAACCGAGCTGTACAGACGGGAAGAGGCCCCATTTGACACCTGCAAACTTGATTCCCTCAGAGGCTTCCTTACCGAAACGTGAAGAGGCTTCCATCGTTGTACCGATGTTGAGGAAATACTTGTTCTGGTAGTTGTAGTCGGCATTGAGGTAGTAAGCGAGGTTAACCCACTTGTCGCTCGTACCGCCTGATTCCTTATACTGCAACGACATGCTCATGTTTGGCATCTTGTCCTGGTCGTTGTTGTAACCGACCATGTTGCTGTTGTTGTATGAGAAGGAAGACATACGGAAGCCGCCCAATACGTTAACGAAGTGACCGCCGAACTGACGTTTCCAATCGATGCGGAAATCGTTGAAGAGCGTGGTTTCTTTCGTGAACTGCGAACGGAGCGTAGAAGAAACAGCACCAAGACCAGCGACAGTTGTCGTAGGCGTACCGTCGTGAGGCAGATAGTACTTTTCGTTGTTACGCGTCATGATGTAGCTGAAGCGGTTGCTCAACTTGAGGTACTTGCCAATCTTGTATTGCGGCATCACGTTGATGGCAAACTGGGTCTGCTCCATGTTGTTCTTGTTGTCGCCGTCTCCGTTAGAGAGAATCCAATAAGGATTGACATAACCAGCATAGCCGAAGTCCTCAGCGAAACGGTACGGGTTGTTGGCATCCGTATAGTTCTTACCAGAGAACTGCGTTGTGGTGTGGCCCACGTGCAAACCGCCGTTTTCATAATATACGTAGTGTGCATACGGGCTGATGAACGGAGACTGAATCAATCCCAACACATTGGGTGAAGAGATGATGCTATTTGAATAGTCGGAAGCCCAACCGTTGTCACGGAGGTTGTATGCGTTACGCACGTAAGAGATGTCGATGGCCGTGTTCAAATCCTTGAACAACACGACGTCGCTGTTGAAGCGGATGTTCAAACGGTTGAAGTCGGTTTTCTTGGCCGTTGCATCAGCAGCGGAGTAACCCAAAGAGAGGTTGTACATGGCGACATCATCACCACCTTCTACGTTAACCTTGTAGTTTTGGGTGAAAGCGTTGTCATACATGCCGTCCTGCCAGTCCGTATTGTTGTGGTAAATCGGATAAAGCAGATAGTTGGGGTCTTCGTTCATGAAGGTCGGAACAATCGTATTGTTCTTGAAATAGTCCTGACCTTTCTGAGTTGTTCCCAAGAATTCCGTAACGTAGTTGCGGTATTGGTTGGCATCCATCATTCTCAACTTAGAAGGGGCCAACTCGTAGCCACCGTAAGCGCGAATGTTGATTCGAGTTACCATGCTCTTACCACGCTTGGTGGTGATTTCAATCACACCGTTACCACCCTTGGCACCGTAGAGCGCCGTACCATTCTTGATAATCTTGACATCGGCGATGTCTTCTGGGTCGAGAATGTTGAAGACGTTGTTAACGAAACCTGTGTGGAGCGTTGCACGATCGTACTGCATATCCCAAACCACTCCATCGACAACCACCAAAGGCTGTGAGTTGGAGTTCAAAGAATTCAAACCGTTGATGAACATGGCAGCGCCCTGTGCTGGATTACCACCACGATTGATGGTGCGAATGGCACCGTTCAACTTTGATTCGATGTCTTCTTCGATGGTCAGCGCCGACGAAGCGTTGACATCCATCTTTGGCTGGTTGAAGAGCTGCGTACCATCGAAGTACAGGTTCTTCAAAGCGTTGGAATACAGATAGACATTCTGGTCTTTAAGACCCTTGATTGCATAATTGGATGCGTTGTAGTCACTGTGGTCATCAGGAATGGTGACATACAAAGAGGTGACGAAATCGGGAATGCGAATCGTGTAAGCACCTTTATCGTCGGTCAAAGCGGTATAGAAGCTGTTATTGAGAGCCTGTACTTTAACACCAGCCAAGGGAGCATGCGTAGCTGCATCGTACACAAAACCAGAAACTTCCTTCATGACATACTTGTCGTGAAGAGCCGTAGCAGGTTTTGAGGGCTTTGCTGCTGTTCCCTCTGTTTGTGCAGAGAGGACGCATGCGCCAGACAACATAAAGAGACAGACGCCTGCACGCAAAGCACTTTGCATCATATTGTTTCTTACGTTCTTACTCATCTTTTCTTTTTTAGAAGTTAACAAGAAGCTAATTAGCGAACTGGTTCAAGAATTACCTTAGCAATACTCAAAGCCTTGCATTTGCCTTTACGCTGCTGGGCATAAGACATGGAAACGCGCAAAACTGGGAAGCTTTCATAGCCTGAAGGAAGGCCAAAATAAGCATACGGGAACTCAAATGCTTCCCAAAGCACCTTCTTCTCAACCTTGTCCTGGTCAACAGAAACGTTCTTGACGGCCTTACCAATCACAGCACCCTTGTCGTCGCGAATCTGCACGTCAAACACTGGTTTTTCTTCAATGATTGTACCGTCATCCTCTGTGCGGATGTTGTTGATGTTCACACGGTTTGGCAAAAGAACAATGGAAATCTTGTACTTGGTACTGAGAACGTTGTTAAGTTTGAAGTCGATGTTCAACTGGCTGTTACCAGAGACGGGGAAGTAGTAATAAAAGTTGTCTGCGCCCAAAGCGTCAACATTGACTTCTGCGTTCTGGTTTTCTTTGTCCAAAGTAACGTATTGTGCCTGCTCAGAGGTACTACCTGTTACCTGTGACGTGTTATGACCATTGATGTTCATCTTTTGGATAAACGAATAGCTGGGGTCGTAATTGTAGTTGTCAACCGCAAAGATGTAACCATTAGAAGCCTTGATGGCATCGTCGGCAGTCTGTCCGTCGAAAATGGGATTGACATTTCCCTTGTCTTTGTTGTAAATGACAAGGCGAGCATTGGAGTTGAGCGAGTCGGCCGTCAAAACATGGTTCAAGAAAGCCTGCGGATTGGAAGTCGTGACAGGACCTTCTGAGTTGTAACCAACAGAGAATGAAGAGGCAGAGAGAATGCGAGAGGTGACATTATAGGTTGTCAAAGAGTCCGTATTGAACTTCAAAGCATTGGTTCCCTTGTTGGTCCAATCACGCTTGGAAGCATCCCAAGCATAGTTGTAGTTCTTGGCATACTTGAACAATCCATGAATTTTCTGACGAGCAGCCTCGTAAGCGGCATCCGTAGGGATGACAGAAACAAAAAGGCTGTCTTCATCGGTGAGTTTGGTCAACCAGGCATCAGACATCAACGAATTTGTGCGCGACCACACAGAGTCAACGTATTCCATACTACCGTTGTGGTTCATAGAACCCTGAGTGCTTGAAGAGGCGCTGAACGTGTAGACGTTGTACTTGTCAATATCGCCATAAATTTTTGCAAAACGGCTGTCGACCTGCAAACGCTCGAAAATGTTATAGGCAAACTGAGATTCGCCGTCCAAAACGTGGAGCATACCGTTTGAAGAGAGGATGTTGGCATTGGCTGCATCAAGCTTGACACCATTGAATGTGCCTTCTCCTGCGTTGTAGTTAACAATCTTGGAGTTCATCAAAGCGATACGCTGCTCGCCCATGTTCGACTCATAGTTGAAGCGGGCGATGTGGTTGCGTGCGAAACGGTTGGCAACGTCGTATTCAGCACGCGTTCCTGCCATCTCGTCCTTGGCACGCAAGACAGCAGCGCTGTCCAATTCATCAAGATACTGCTTGGCATTGAAAGTGCCGTTTTTAGGCAACCATGCAGTGAGCTGCTGAGACGTGGCGAGAAGCTCAGCATAAGTCTGCTTGGCAGACTTGTCTGTCTGAGACTTCATCACTTTGCAGCGTCTCAAAATCATGGCCACAGAATCAAGGTCTGCATTGGCCTCGACGTTCTGCCAAATGGTGTTCGAGCCCGACACCGTGCTTGGCTGAATATCGAAATGATCATCGGTACAAGCAGTGAAGCCGAGGAGCACTGCCGCGCCCAAGAGGCCCGCTTTTACCGTATTTTGATAGATACTTTTCATTGTATTTTTGTATTACGTTGATTACCAATTACATTTGATTACCAAATGTCTTCAGCTTTAACACCATTGAAAACTGAAGTTGGAACGATTTCGAAGTAGTCGAGGAAGAGCTGAGAGTCGAGCTTCTTCAAGGCAGACTTGAAACGCAAGTAGTATGTCTTGTCTGAACTCATCTCACTCACGGTGACAATTCTTCGAAGAGCGGCACTTGCACCGCCGATATTACGTACCACGTCGGCAGGATCGCCCTTACCGTTGGTGATGCAGAAGTAATTCGGCGCCTTCATGTAGCCCTGGTTACGCATGTTCTTGTCGTTTTCAGCATTGACAGCAGCATCGTCGCCATCGGCTACCCAAGGAATGGCTGCCGTTCCAACAGACTGGCGCATATCGTAAGGCAGTCCTGCAGGAACAAGACGGAGCGGATCTGAACCGAAGTAGATCTGGGCCATACCACGCAAGGTGTTGTGGGAAGCACCCATACGAATTTCGTATGTTCCGTCTACAGGGACTGGAGGCAATTTGAGCACGAAGTCGTAAAGACCTGCCACCATGACCTCGTCACCCTGATAGTCACGCCATGCACCGCCAGCAGGAGAGTAGGCATCCATGAGGTAAAGCAGGATGGTGCCGCTCGATTCGCTGGTGATATTGTCGAAATAGCCATTAGGGAATCTGAAGTAACCATTGCCACGCACACTGTTGGAAGCGATTTCCGGTAACATCGTCGTGATGTCAACACGGATACGTTCACTGCCTAAACGGCTGCGGACACCAGAATCATACATCAAGACTTTGTTGATCGGGAAATAATATCCATTGACAGCGCTGTTATCAAACACACCGTTGTCTGGAGATATTTTCACGCCTTCGTCTTCAACGCCTGTTTCGGTGTAGTCACCATCAACATCATCTTTGTAGATGGACTTACGGTTGGCATAGATGCTGTGGTTGAGGTCACGCTGGAAACCTGTATCACCAACCTGGGTGATTTTGATGAGACCTCTATACTTACCGATGGTTGCGTAGTAGTCCCACACATTGACCGGAAGGTTGTTGGTCTGAGGTTTCTTGTTGTCGCCGTATTTGTAACCATACTCGTTGTAGTGGTGGACAAAACGGTCGTAGGCCATGCGGCCTTGCATGAAGTGGTAAGCAACGAAACGGTTGATGGCATTGTCGGGGTTCTTCAAGTCGCCCTGAGCCATTGTGCCGTAAACGGCTTCACACTTTTCTTTGACAACCGGCATTATCTGCTCCCAGTTGGTAACGTTGCCTTCTTCGTCCTTGACCAAGGTGATACCCCACTCTTTTTCAAAGATGGAATCTGGCTCAACCAACGCTGTATAGCCCATATAACGGTGCTGCATGTATTTGGAATCAGCGATACCGCTCAGCTGGAACTTCTCCGGATAGTCTTCCTTTTCATATTCGTTGTCGATAGCAGGAAGCGCCATCGTGTCGGAATAAGAAGTGGCTTCAATCAGGTGTGCAATGATCTTCATGTTATCTGCAGAAGCAATCAACTCATACACATTGTCTGATGAAGGTGCGATGACCGAATAAACCTCATGCACCATACCATTGGAAACTTCCGCATTGGTTTTACCGACACGGGCATTACCATTGATGACATAACTTGCGTTGCCACCTGTGGTGTCTTGTGCACATGTCAGCAAGCGGTCGTTGAAGTTTGGAATGGCGAATGTTCCCGGAGTTGGGAAATCAGATTCTTCATAAGCGTCATCGGCGCCATTGTCGATCAAGCAACTGTAGGCAATCAACTGAGCCTGCTCGTAAGAGAGCTCTGTCACAGCGTTGAGCCCTAACTTGTGGACGTAAGCATCAATGGCATCATTGTTTGGTGCAAAGAGCGTGTAGTTACCACGGGCAGAAAGAACGCTGGTCAAGGATGAAGCATCGTCAGACTTTCCAAGTTTCACTTTGTCGAAAATGTACTTCAGGCTGGAATATTTGGCCGGGTTGTTGGCCAAGTATTCAGACATCGACTCTTCTGACTTTATAGAGTAATCGCCTTCATTGATGTCCTCCTTGCAGGACGCAAGGAGCACACCAAGTGAAAGTACACAAAGCCATCCAAAGACACGAACTGAAGTCGTGAACAGACCTTTAAAACGTCTTGATTTCATAGGCTATTAATTATCAATTGTCAGAATAACGTTTCCAAACAGGATTCTGTTCGAGCTTGCCACCGTAATCAACACCGTTGACCTTCATTTCCTCACTGTAGATAGGATTGTAGAGTGAGTAGAGATCCTTCAGACGGTTGCGAACAGTTGTTGAAAGCGTAATGTAGTTGGTAAGCACATCGGTGTTTGCATTGGTGGCTTCGCACTGACGCACGATGTCGAACCAACGCTTACCTTCTGCAACGAACTCACGCTGACGCTCATTGTAGACGAGCTTCAACAGGTCGTCGGCGCTCTTGACGTTACCGCTGTGGGTTGCATAGTCGTCTCTCAGACGGTCACTTCTCAAATCGGCAACCTTGCCATAAGAGTCCGTAGCCTTCATCTTAGGATTGCAGCGAGCGAAGATGGCGTTAACCAAGTTGAAACCTTCAACCAATGCGTAACCGGCATCGGTCTTGGTGGTAGAAGCCTTCGTTGAAGAAGGCAAAGAACGGGCAATGGCTTCAGCCTTGATTAACATGATGTCTGACAAACGATAGATTGACCAGTTGGCATCAGCGTTTGTTGAATAAGAGGCACCACAACCCTTTGTTACATCTTCATAATCATCGATGTTAAGGTTGTTGATCACATACTTGTGGCAGATGGGCTGAGAAGCCGATGAAGTCTTATAGTCGAAAGTTTCGAGCAAACGGATGTCGCACTTGCCGAAACCACGGTCTACATTATATGAGCTGGCAGCGCTGCTGGTCAGCGTTGAGCTGCCGACCATGGCACCAACCTTCAACGAACCGCTGTTGTTAGAAGCCAAATAGCTTCCCGGCGTTCCGTTTGACTCACCACTTGTGCTGTTGTACTTGAGCTGCAGGATGTGTTCATACATAGAACTGCTGTTGCCCATAGTTGCAAAATACACCACGTCAGTACCAGAAGTGGTATAGCTGGAAATAGTGGTCATGTAAGGATACTCATTGTCAAGAGCCGTGAAATTGCTCTGTTCCTTGACTACTGAACCGCCCAGCTGCTTCATTTCCTTATCATATTCTCTTCTAACATGGTTGAGAACAGAGTCGGCATGAACGATAGACTTCTTGAAGCATTCCTTGCTCAGGTTGTCTAACTGCGCAGCAGCAATCGTATCACCATTCTCGTCGAGGACATAGTCGCTGGCCTTAGACTTCAGGAGCATACATCCTCTCCAAAGATACATATCAGCCAAAAGGGCATGGATACCAGTCTTGGTGAAACGACCTACGTTCTCATTCAGAGAACCATAGTTGTCTGGTGCATACTGCCATTCTTCCTGGCCTTCTGTATCGAGGTCGCGAATCAAAGTGCCGAGCAAATTGACGCCCTTCGTTGCAGGAAGCTTGTTGGCACGTGCTTCAGCATCGGTGCGGATTGGTGTCGTGTTGTAAGGCACGTCGCGGTAAGCGCGAACCAAATAAAAATAATAGAGGGCACGCAAAGCCTTCACTTCGGCACGCATTGGTTTCCAGTCGCTCAAGCGGAAGCTTGGGTCGACTTCCTTACCAGGCTGAGTCATGATGTCACCCTGAGAAAGCACCAAGTTGCAATAGTTGATACCCGTATAGAATGAAGACCAGTCGAAGATACCTTCGGTTGGCACCAAGATACCCTGCTGAAGATGCTGGATACCAGTCTTGGTCATATCGTTCAACGCCAAGTTGTCTGAACGAAGCTCACCCCAATAAAGTATTCTCGAGGTGACAGCGTCGGACGCCATCTGACGGTATGCCGCTGCACGGACGTTGTCCACGTCGGTCTTTGACTTCCAGAAGTCATCCTCTGTAATCATGTTTGATGGAGACAGAGTCAAGAAATCTTCACAAGAAGCCAATCCCATGCTGCCGAACAAAAGTCCGACAGCAAGGATTTTATTGATAAACTTATTTGTTTTCATCATATTAATGGTTTAGAAGCCAACATTCAAACTAACTGTAAATGAGCGTGAACGCGGAGTCTGAGAACTGTCCGTACAAGGACTGAAACCAGAAGCTGAGTGGTCTGGGTCTACACCTTTATACTTCGTCCAGAAGATAAGGTTGTTACCAGAAGCAGCCAAACGCAACGAGCTCAAACCATATCTCTTCAACTTCTCAGCCGGGAAGCTATAACCAAGCTGGAAGTACTGGAAGCGCAAATAGTCACCCGGTTCAACATAACGGTCGCTAATCAATGCGTTGAAGATGTCACCAGAAACGTTGGTGTTCATGGCGCGAGGAATCTCAGTCACCTGACCATTGGTTCTCCAACGGTGGTTAACCGCAGCACTTTGGTTTTTGTTAGTACGCATATCCTCGGCATACATACGTGCCAAGTTGATGATCTTGTTGCCGACACGGAAGTTGAAGTTGGTCTTCAAAGTCCAACGGCCGTAAGTGAGGTCAACGCCGAAACCACCGTTCATCTTTGGATTAGAAGAACCTAAGTAAACGATATCCAATTCGTTGATCTGACCATCGTGGTTGATATCTTCGTAGATAACGTCACCACCTTCGAATTTGTATTCGCTACCACCACCGTAGTTGTAGACCATCTGCAACGGGTTGCCGTTCTTGTCGTAGATCACGTTGCCTTCAGCATCGCGAACGATAGGAGCAGTTTTGCCAGTTGCCTTAGCCGTGTTGTAGAGGTTGCCGTTGGCATCTGGTTCCGTCAGATAATATTCATTGTCGTCAGGATTCAAGAAGTAACCGTTGTGCTTGTAGTCGTAAGCATAAACGCCCTTGAAGCGGAAACCATAGATACCACCCAAAGAGTGTCCCACCTGAACACGCTTCAACGGACTTTCGTTGGCTTTCTTATAGTTGAACTCAGCGTTAACCGAGTTAAGCACAGAGGCATCCATCTCAGTTACCTTATTGATATTCTGAGAGATGTTGAAGCGGAAGTTAGCGTGGAACTTACCGAACTTCAAAACGTCGGAAGTGCTGACAAAGAGTTCCCAACCCTGGTTGGTCATCTTACCAACGTTGGCGCTGCTCAATGAAGTGAAACCACTCGTTGAAGGAACACGAACACCAGAGTTCAAGAGGTCGGTTGTTTTCTTGTCATAGATATTGAGGTCGAACTTGAGCAAGTCGTCGAAGAAGTTCAAGTTGAAACCTAAGTTCCAAGACTTGGTCTTTTCCCAACGGATGTCAGTCAGACGCAAGTTAGACGGACGGATTGCAGTCACACCATTGTAGCTACCGAAAGAAGCATACTGGTTGTAGATCAAACCTTCGCCGAAGCTTGAGTTACCAGTGACACCCCAACCCGGACGGAAGGCCAACATGCTGATGACCTTCTTCAATGGTTCGAAGAAAGCTTCATCGCTAATGTTCCAACGACCAGAGATACCAGGGAAGAAGCCCCACTTGTGGCCAGAACCGAACTTCGTGCTACCGTCAGCGCGGATGGTGAAGTCGAAAGCATATTTAGAACCGAAAGCATAGTGAACAGAACCTGTACCGCTCATGCTGTGGCCCTTACCCGTTGAAGTGCTCATACCAGTTGTCCATCCAGGTACAGTTGGGTCGGTCAAGCCGCCGCCGATACCAGAAGAAGACTTAGACTGAGAAGTTGAGTTGCTGGTGCTTGCTTCGATACGTGCCATCACCTGGAGAGAGTGGTTCTCGTTCTCGAAGTGAGGACGGAAAATCAAAGAGTGACGTGTCGTGAAAGCCAAAGACTTGAACTCCTGGTTTGAAGTGAGGTCCTTATTATAAGTAGAAGCGTTGCTCAAAGAACCAGGATAGTAAGCGTTCTTAGTTTCAGTATAAGCGTTCAAATACACTTCACCCGTATAGTTCAACTGAGTTTCCTCGTCTTCCTTGCCGAGCAACTTATATTCGATAGAGAACTGCGGCGTGATGGTATAAGTGGACCATTTACGCCATGCCTCATAAGCCTTGGCAACCGGGTTACCATTATTAACCATATCACCCAAATACTTGGAAGTCAATCCCTTTTCTACTGAATTAGTAAAACCAAGTTCCGTAGCAACGTTCGGCATGATGTACCATTCGCCGGTGTCAAACCAGTTTTGGGCATCTCTGTCATACTCATGACGAGTGACAGCCATATTAGGCATTGCCTGATAAGCATTACCCATCAAACCGTCATCGTAGTTCTTGTTCTGGTTCGTGTAAGTCAACGCGAAGTTAGAAGAGAACTTAATACGGTCGGACACGAAGTAGTCCAAAGCCAAACGCGTGGTGAAACGATCAAGCGTCTGCTTGATAACGGTACCAGTTTCATGGTCGTAGCTACCAGACACACGGAATGATGCCTTGTCACCACCACCAGAAATGTTCAAACCATAGTTGTGAGTCTGACCAAACTGCGTTACCTCGTCAATCCAGTCAGTGTTCTTATTATAGTTTCCATAGAAAGAAACGTATGAAGGTTTATCCTGCAATTCGACCATTTCGTCTGCCGGGTTACCTGCAGCTGGGTTCGGATTGTGGTAAGCCTGCTGAAGCATCATCTTATACTGGTCACCATTGAGCATCTTCATACCAGAAGGCTGCCATGCGCCAGAGAAACGATAGCTGAAGTTGACCTTGGTCTTACCATGAGAACCACGGCGTGTCTTGATTTCAATCACACCATTAGAACCACGCGAACCCCAGATAGCCGTTGCGGCAGCGTCCTTCAAGACGTTGATGCTGGCGATGTCTTCAGGGTTGACCTGCAACAAGTTAGCAAACTTTTCTTCGTTCATATCGTTAGCGTCGAACTCATCTGAGTCATAGTCCTCGAGGATGTATCCGTCGACAACGATCAAAGGTTCCTGATTACCATTGATAGAGGTAACACCACGCAAACGCATGCTGGTACCAGCACCAAGGTTACCTGAGTTTGATACGATGTCCAAACCTGCAATCTGTCCCTGAAGTGCTTCACCAGCAGTTTCAAAAGACAAGCCCTGCATTTCGTCCATGTTCAACGACTGCTGAGCGACAGAGATTTCGCGCTCAGGGATGACCATACCATTGGACTTCACCTTACGCGTAACCACCTTAACAGCAGTGCTTAAAGTTGTATTGTCGACCAACTCAACGCGGAAATTTGACTGCGTTCCAATGGGCATTCTCTGAGTCTTATAACCAATGTAAGAAATCTGCAACGTGTTGCCTGGATTCTTAATTGAAAGAGAGAAGTTACCATTAGCATCAGTCTGAGTAGCAGAGATGGCACGGTTAGACTTATCAATCTCAGCTACGTTCGCCATCACGACAGGACCTTTGTCGGCAGAGCTCCAAACGTGTCCTGTAATGCGCTTCTGAGCAAATGCGACAGCACAGCAGAAGCACAAGGCAAGGGTCAATAAATATTTTATGCTATTCATGATATTTTATATTATCTGATTCTGTACTTCTTGACGAAAGAACGTGCTGCGGCTGCCGTTGCCCATTTGCTGTCGTAGCGTCCGTTAGGAAGAGATGCGAAATTAAGCACCTTATCTACCTGGTGGAGGACAACGTATGAAGAATTTTTGATTGATGAAGCACCACCAGAAGTGACTGCATCAAAATCCATATCGCGAGCCATGAGGTTGTTTGGAGCTATAACATGCACTTTTTCACCAGTGTTATCCGTTACAGTGATAGCATTGTCAGACTGCCTAACATGCAAAGAAAGGTAAATATTCTTGACATTGTCAATACATGAAGTCTGATATTTCATACCATCTGCGTTGTCAGCATTGGCCATATTAGTGGTCACGTGGTCAACAAAGAGAGACTGGTCTTGGAAGTGATACTTCAAGAAATTGATCAACATGGTGATCATAGCCTTAGCCTTCTCCTGGTTTTCCGGAGAAAGCGTACCTGCGCTTTCCTCAGTTGCACCTTCGCGGTGAGCTTCCATCCATTCAACGATTTCGTCGTAAGACATCAAGCCCTTAGCCTTAGCAGCATCAACGGCCTCATTTGTAGGCACATAAACTGTATAGCGATAGTTATTGAAGAAACGAACGAGCATTTCGTTGTTAGAAGCATTGACACCTTCGTCGGTGAAGATACGGTATTTCTTCTGTTCAGAAGCCCAAAGCGTCTTGTCGGTCTTCATTTCCTCAGTCTGGAAACCAGCGAGAATCAACTGATCGGCAGAGAAGTTGGCCTTGCAGAGTTCGAAGAACTTAGAGAACTTGTCGCCCTGTTCGCTCATGACTGCATAAACAGATTTCGTTGTAGGCTGCATCGGACGGTTAATCAAGTAAGTCATACCGTTACCATAACCATTCTTCTCTGGAGACATATCATATCCTTCGATGACTTCGCAATCGTGGTCGTTGGCATACTCGTCGCGCTGAAGCTGGAGCTGATAACCACCATCAACCAACATACCTACGCCATTCTTAGAAGCGTCACCCTTATACTTCACGTAAACTGGAGCACCGGTACGAGCCAAGAAGTAAGTACGCTTGCCGTTGACACCCTTGTCGTTGTCATCATCATCGGTGTCGTGAACAACGATGTGCTGATCCAACATATCAATCAAGAGCGCCTTCTTAATCTTACCAGAACCGTTGATGGTCAACTGAGCGTTTGGTTCAGAAAGGTTGGCAGAATTACCACCAATCGTCTGACGCTGGTCGCTTTCTGGGTTCTGACCTGTTTCGATGTTATATTTATAGGCCTCGGCACGAACAGGAATCACAGCACTTGCCACATTCTTATAAGTGAAGCGCCAGTATTTCCAGTTCTTCTTCTGGTCGGCAGAGTTACCGCGAGCCAAAGACATCGGATCGACATAACCATAAGAGCCCAAGCCTTCATCCGTCGGAACGAAGAATGAGAAGCGAGACTGCATGGCCTTCAAGTAAGTTGAATAGTACTTCTGCAACGGAGCGTTGTTGTATGAGTTTCCTTCAATGTACTTATCGTCGGCACGAACAATAGACTTGATAATCTGTGCATTGGAAGAAATGAGCGCGGGCGCAATCACAGAAGAATAGTCAGCCGGCGCAATCACACGGTTCATGACATAAACAACACCGTTGTTGGCCAGCAAACACTTGTCGATACACTGCTTATACTTATCCTCGGTTTCATAATCCTTTTGGGTTGCCGGGAACATCTGGTCCTGAGCATCGTTCATGATGGTCAAGTACTTGCTCGGCACACTTTCAAGGAAGGAGTCCTTCATCAAGTTGTTGATCAAAGCCTGAATAATGTCGAGAGGAATCTGATAGAGATTGTATTCAAAATTCTTGAGTTCCTCGGCATTGTAAGTGCCATCACCTTTAAGAGTAGGTCTAACGATAGGCAACTTGGCATAACGATTCATGATTACACGACCAGCGCCGTCAATGAAGAAGTCAATCATGGCAGCATCCGTCGGTACGAACATGGCACCCATATCCTGCTCCTTCGGCGTTGAAGAAGAGATGGCATACTGGTTCCATCCTGGATCGTAAGTCAAGAGAGGGAAGTCACCCAAAGACTTCTTGTCAGGACCAGTGGTCATGGCGCCCGTGCTTGAACGGCCAGAAATGTAGCGCTTTTCAAACACAGAGTCGTTGCCGATGTCGTAGATCTGACGATACTGTGCAGTCAGGGTAGAGTTATAATAAGGTGCGCTGAAACGGTCGAGCATCTTGCTAAACAAATCGGTTGCACCGTTTGTGCGGATAACCTCGGCCATATTGGAAGGCGTTACCAAAACAGTGTCCAAGACATTGAAGTAACCGTTCAAGCAGGTCACGTCTTGCTTCAAGACCTTGGCACCATATACATAGGCACGCTTACCACCCTCGGGACCGTTAACCCAAGGTTCCTTATTATTAAGGATGAAGCTAACGTCGTCGTGGGTGATATTCTTCACCTTCATCTGGTCTTCAATGAAGGTAAGCATCATCGGAGAAGTGGCATCGAGGGCCATATAAATGCCCGGATGACCCATAGTTGTATACTTGTCCCAGAAGCGCTTGTCGCCTGTGCTGTTTCCATCAGCATCGACTTCGCCTACGTTCTTGTTAACAGGAAGTTCGTTATAGTACCATCTACGAACTGAGTCGGCAGCCGAATACGCTGTTGTACGACGCATTGTCAGAGAACCGCCACCGGTTGAATACGGCAACATTTCCAAGACATCAGCATTGTCGAGCATGGTGGTAAAGAAGAGCATCTTCTTCTGCGCCAAAGACAATTGGTCATAGCTACGAATAGGATTGCCATTACCATCCTTCCAGTCAGTTGTTTCGAAAAACTTTCTATAAGCCTCGTCGTCAGCAACAAAAAGCGTCTTACTACCGGTTCGAGAGAGCACGTTGGCATAACCCAAGTCATCAGCCAACCGAACAACCGTGGTAAAGTTTCTTGCCTTCAATTCGTCGTAAATACTCCCGCCCAAGAAACTTGGCATCGTTTCATCCAAGTCGTAATCGTCAGAACAAGAGTACGTCAGACCGCAAGTCGAAAGCAGGCACATTGCACCAAGCAATGATTTTCCCATTTTGCTAAAACGGTTTTTCATACGCACTAATAATTTGTTTAATATTTGTTTTCTGTTTGTATTCACACATTTGTACACACTTTATTTGCAGCAAAATTAATAGAATTTTGTTATCTAACTATCAAATGCCCGTGTTAATATTCTACCTATTAAAGATATTTAATAATTGGCCGAGTTTGAAATGTTAAATTCACAGGAAAAGCCCGCTGCGGAGTGGAAGCACGATTAAGCGCCGTATTTGCATACGCGACTTTGCATTTCAAGGGCGAAACGGAGCGGCGACGGCGCATTTTTTTGTAAAATATTAAACCAGTTATCTGCTCAAAACGAAGGCTTTTTTGTAATTTTACATGCGGAAATTCAACCCATTTTTTCGACATTAGACATGACAAAAATACGACATAAAATCATCCTCTGCTGCCTCCTCGCCGTTGCTCTGACGGGCAATATTATCTATCAATGCGTGGGGTGCAACAGCAAAAGCGGAGGGGCGCAGACGGAAGAAAAAGAAGACCATCTGCCGCGGCTCAACAAACTTCTGACCAACAAACTTTCCAGCCGACCGGAGACGGAAGGGATGGACAAAGACATCGAGAGATACATGAAACGCTGGGAACTGCGTGGGGCGCAAATCGCCATATCAAGAAATGATTCGCTGGTGTATGCAAAAGGCTTCGGATGGGCGGATGAGGAACGGGGCGAGGCGATGACGCCAGGCCACATCATGCGGATTGCTTCGGTCAGCAAACTGCTGACGGCGGTTGGCATCATGAAGCTCCGCGAACAAGGGCGGCTCAAACTTTCCGACCATGTCTTCGGCACTGATGGCATATTGAACGACACGCTCTACACCAACACGATTCGCGACAAACGGCATTTCGACATCACGGTGGAACAACTGCTGCGCCATGAAGCGGGGTTCACCAACTACGCGGGCGACCCGATGTTTTCCACAAGGTATATCATGATGCAAAACGGACTGAAGACGGCGCCAGACCACCGCACTCTGCCGAGCATCGTGCTCAAACGCCGACTGGGCTACACCCCGGGGACGGCCACGCGCTATTGCAACATCGGCTATATGCTGCTGTCGATGATCATCGAGAAATGCTCAGGAATGAGCTATGAAGCGTATTTACAGAAATACGTGCTCCATCCAGCGCATTGTTTCGATTTCCACATAGCAGGCAATTATTATGAGGACCGCCACCCTGGAGAGGTGCGCTATTATATGCACAGCGATGCCGAACCGATTGAGGAGTTCAACAATAGCGGGCGCATGGTGGTGAAATGCTACGGTGAAAACGACCTGCCACGCTTGCAGGGGGCTGGGGCGTGGGTGGCATCTGCGGCCGAACTGTGTCGCTTTGTCGCTGCCATCGACGGCGACGACCACGTGGCCAACGTCCTCTCGAAGGAATCAATAGAGACCATGACCAGGAACCCAGACGACCACCATTTCGCCATCGGCTGGAACCGCACGATGAAGGGTACGCCCTGGGTGCGGACGGGCACCCTGTCGGGCACGAGTTCACTGGTCATGCGTTACCCCGATGGCCAATGCTGGGTGTTCATCACGAACAACAGCACCTGGAAGGGACAGGGACAGGCGAAAGACACTATGGCGCTATTTGCCAAACTCAAAGCGAAATACGGCGCGTTGCTGAAACCGCTGAAAGTGGATTTCGAGAGCAAGGGCTGACGGCGCAATCAGGACAAGCCTATGCAACGCGACGATGGTATGGACGGCGAAGGCAGTGAAGGTCTGAGGCGAAGCACTGTAGCTCACTTTGCTCGCAAAGTGAGGGGGGCGAATATTATGGCCATGTTCGCTACATCTTCGTGGCCCTCACTTTGCGAGCAAAGTGAGCTACAATGCTGGCGCCGCAACAGACGATTGCTACGGAGATTGCCCCTTTCATGTGCGCATGCTTATTGCCATCCGCGCTAAACATCAATTTCTTTCCGCGCCCTTATAGAGGCGTCCCTGCCAAGTGTCGCGTTGCTCCAAACGCTTCTTGACCAGCTCCACAAACTGATAGTTTTTCAATCCCCATTCTGGTGCCAACAGAAGGTCGGCGGGCGATTGCGACGTGAATCTCTCCACCACGATGTCGGGGCGCAAGCGCTCCAGAAAATCCACAACGACATCAACATACTCATCCACCGTGAAGAGCCTGACGCAAGCAGGATTTTCCTGATACTCGCGGGCCAAAGGCGTGCCTTTGATGATCTGAAGCTGATGGAGCTTCACGATGTCGACAGGCAAGGCAGAGATTTCTCCTGCCACGCGGCAGACGTGGTCCGCACTTTCCCCGGGAAGTCCCAATATAAGATGTATGCCAACTGGCAAACCTGCAGCGGCAGTGCGCTGCACGGCCTCAACAGCGCAGGCATAATCATGGCCGCGGTTGATGCGGCGCAACACGGCGTCATCGATGGATTCCACGCCATATTCCATCATCACGAAATGCCGCCGCCGTAGTTCCGCCAGATAATGCAGCAACTCGTCGCTCACGCAGTCGGGGCGCGTCCCAATCACGAGGCCCACCACGTCATCAACGTCCAAAGCCTCTTCATAGAGCTGCTTCAAACGGGAAACGGGGGCATAGGTGTTGGTGAACGACTGGAAATAAGCGAGGTATTTCATCTCTGGATATTTCCGCATAAAGAAACGTTTCCCCTCCTCCATCTGTCGGGCGATGTCGCGCTTCTCTGCGGTGAATCCCGGACTAAACGAGCGGTTGTTGCAATAGATGCAGCCTCCGCTGCTGATGAAACCGTCGCGGTTGGGGCATGAGAAACCTGCATCGATGGTGATTTTCTGTATCTTGCCATCGAAATAGCGGTTGAGGAAAGCGGAAAATGGAAGATAACGTTGCATGGAAGAGGGTGTTACTTATGGGTGAAACGGACGATGACGGAGGACAACTTTAGTCACAGACTATGCCCCACTCTTTGCGTCATCATTTGCAGGCACAAAAATACAAATTTAGTAAGTAGACCTCATACACAAGCCCCCGAAAACCGCAGCCAGAGAAGAAAACGCCCAAAAAATTTGGCCGTTTGAAGAAAATACTGTAATTTTGCACACGCATTCAGCAAGATGTTGGAACCATCAAGAAAGAAATTCCACTGCAAACACAACATCTTTCTGAAAATATCTGCGGAAATAGCTCAGTTGGTAGAGCACAACCTTGCCAAGGTTGGGGTCGCGAGTTCGAGTCTCGTTTTCCGCTCTCAAGGTCGCTCGAATGGTGGAATCGGTAGACACGAAGGACTTAAAATCCTTTGGCCAGTGATGGCTGTGCGGGTTCAAGTCCCGCTTCGAGTACAAAGCATTTCCTCATAATCTTCGGATTATGAGGTTTTTTTGTTTTTATAGGTAGCTAAAGGGTAGCCAAAAGCAACAATTTATTTTTATAGGTAGCCAAAGGTAGGGCGTTCAGATTTCAGAAAAAACTCTGCGCGAACTTTTGGCGAATGTCTGAGGCGAAGCACTGTAGCTCACTTTGCTCGCAAAGTGAGGGGGCGAATATTATGGCGGCCAAGCACGAGCTGAAAAGCGAACAAAGTCATGCCCCAGATTTTCGCTACGT